>PPFU01001232.1_pt1 | contig 107216 bp, 107 predicted proteins | sample 1535991 | NCBI WGS metagenome assembly PPFU01 (sample SAMN04901290, study PRJNA319586) | Hypolithon metagenome, whole genome shotgun sequencing project. | isolation source: Antarctic Hypolithon | place: Antarctica: Miers Valley | collected 2014
GGGCGGGCCCGCCCCCGCCGCATCGGCGAACGGCAGGAAGCGGATCGCCACCTTCGTCCACCGGTGCGAGAAGGCGCGGGAGTGACTCACCCGAGGCGCACCAGTTCGAGCGCGTGCGAGGTGTAAAAGCCGCTCGATATGCGGGCGTCGCGGCCGATCCTCCAGCCGTCCAGCGCCGCCAGCCGGACGCGAAGCCTAGCTTCGGCGATGGGCACGATGGCGGGTGAGCGGTCCGAGCGGGGGAACAGCTTGCCCGCCATATGCATCGCCCCCAGCAGCGGGGTGTGGGGCGCGAAGGTGATCAGGATTGAGCGCCGGGAACGCGCGGCGAGCCGCGTGATCGCCTCGGCCATGTCGGCGAGCTTGTAGTGGATCAGCGAATCCATCGCGACGACGTGGTCGAAGGTGCTCAATGCCGGATCGAGCATGTCGCCCGCGCGCCACTCGATCGTGCCTGCCACAGAGGGCGGCGCGCGGCGCTGGCCGATCGCCACCAGCCCTTCCGCCACGTCGATCGCGGTGACGCTGGCCCCCCGGCCCGCCGCCTCGACCGCCAGTGCGCCCGTCCCGCAGCCCGCATCGAGCAGCCGCGCGCCGCACAAATCCTCCGGCAGCCAGCTTAACAGCGTCGCGCGCATCGCATCGCGGCCCGCGCGCACCGTCGCGCGTACGCCGCTGACCTTGGCATCTGAGGTGAGATCGATCCACGCCTTCTGCGCCGTCCCGTCGAAATAGGCGGCGAGCTTCTCGCGCTGCATCTCGTAAGGTGAGGGGGCGCGGCTGGCCATCATTCGAAGCCCAGAAAATCGAAGATGTCGCGGTCCTTCATCGGCCTTGCCTCGATCGGATCGACGCCCGCCCATAGCAGCGCGGCGAGGCGCAGATACTCGTTCTGCGCGGATTCGACCTCGGGGCACGAATCCATCTCGAACAAGGTGCACTTCTTGAGCCGCGAGCGGCGGATCGCGTCGAGGTCCTTGAAATGGGCGAGGCGCTTCATCCCGATCGCGTTGGAGAAGCGGTCGATCTCGTCGGTTTCGGCCGAGCGATTGGCGATCACGCCGGCCAGCCGCACCTCGTAATTCTTGGCCTTGGCGCCGATCGCGGCGACGATCCTGTTCATGGCGAAGATCGAATCGAAATCGTTCGCCGCCACCACCAGCGCCCGCTCGGCATGCTGGAGCGGCGCCGCGAAGCCGCCGCACACGACATCGCCGAGCACGTCGAAGATGACGACGTCGGTATCCTCGAGCAGATGGTGCTGCTTCAACAGCTTGACCGTCTGACCGACCACGTAGCCGCCGCAGCCCGTGCCCGCCGGCGGCCCGCCAGCCTCGACGCACATGACGCCGTTATAGCCTTCGAACATGTAGTCCTCAGGGCGCAGCTCCTCGGCGTGGAACTCGACACTCTCGAGCACGTCGATGACGGTCGGCATCAACTTCTTGGTCAGCGTGAAGGTCGAATCGTGCTTGGGATCGCAGCCGATCTGGAGCACCCGTTGGCCGAGCTTGGAAAAGGCCGCGGAGAGGTTGGACGAGGTGGTCGACTTGCCGATCCCGCCCTTGCCGTAGACCGCGAACACCTTGGCCGTGCCGATCCGGTCGCGCGGGTCGAGCTGGACCTGGACCGAGCCGTCACCGTCGGCCGGAGAGAAGCGTGAAGCAGGTTCCTGAAGTGTCATCGTGTGTTCCTCGTCATTCCGCCGCGATCACGCCCTCGAGGCGATCCTCGAGGTCGTCGCTTGCGGCCTGCAATGCCGCCAAAGTCGCTTCGTCAGGCTCCCACAACCGCCGCTCGCAAGCCTCGAGCAACCGGCCCGCGACGCGCGCCGAGCTTTTGGGGTTGAGCGCCGAGAGCCGCTCGCGCATGGCCTGGTCGAGTACGTAGGTTTCGGAAATCCGCTGGTAGACCCACGGCGCCACCTGACCCGTCGTCGCCGACCAGCCCATCGTGTTGGTCACATGGCATTCGATCTGCCGGACGCCCTCATAGCCGTGCTTGAGCATCCCCTCGAACCACTTGGGATTGAGCGTGCGGGTGCGCGTCTCGAGGTCGATCTGCTCGGCGAGGGTGCGCACCTTGGCCGCGCCGCCGCCGCTCGTCGCATCGAGAATGTAGACCGGCGCCTCCTTGCCTCCGCGCGCCCGCGTGACCGAGCGCGAGACCCCGCCCAGGCCATCGACATATTGGTCGAGATCGGTGATCCCGACCTCCACGCTCTCGAGGTTCTGGTAGGTGAACTCGACGCCCGCAAGCGCGCTCGTCAGCAGCTCGCGCCGCTGCACCGGCGCCTGGCCCCGGGCGCCATAGGCATAGCCCTTGTGGACCTCGAAGGCGTTGGCGAGCTCGTCGGGATCGGTCCACACGCCGCCCTCGATCAGCTGGTTGACGTTGGCCCCGTAGGCCCCCTCGGCATTGGAGAAGACGCGCAAAGCGGCGGTCTCCAGGTCGCAGCCATGCGCCTCGGCATGGGCGAGCGAATGCTTGCGCACGAAGTTCTGCTCCGAAGGCTCGTCGGCTTCGGCGGCCAGCAGCGCGGCCTCGGCGATCATCCGGGTCTGCATCGGCAGGAGATCGCGGAAGATGCCCGACAAGGTGACCACCACGTCGATCCGCGGGCGTGCCAGTTCCTCGAGCGGGATCAGCTCGGCACCGGAGAGCCGGCCGTATGAGTCGAGCCGCGGTCGCGCGCCGATGAGCGTCAGTGCCTGGGCGATCTGCACGCCCTCGCTCTTCATGTTGTCGGTGCCCCAAAGCACCATCGCCAGGCTTTCGGGGAAGGGCGCGCCACTCGATACATGGCGGGCGATCAGCCGCTCGGCCTGGACCCGGCCTTCCTCGCAGGCAAAGCGGCTGGGGAGGCGGAAGGGATCGAAGCCGTGGAGGTTGCGACCCGTCGGGAGCACCTCGGGATTGGCCAGCAAATCGCCGCCCGGCGCGGGCTTCACGTAGCCTGCGTCGAGCGCGTGGACCAACGCGCCCAGTTCATCGCACGAGGCGAGCGCTGCCGCCAGCGCGGCCCGGTCAGCCTCAGGATCGGCCTCGACCAGCGCCTCGAGCAGCTCGTCGAGCTCGGCCCCAGCGGGCCCGCGTCCCAGCACGTGCAGGCCATGCGGGATGAGCGTGCGCTCAAGCTCGTAGAGCCGGACGGCGAGGCCCTCGATCTCGCCCATCTCGATATCGAGCGCGGCGCATTGCTCGGCGATCAGCTCCGCCAGCGCCGTCCGTTCGGCCTCGTCGGTGCCCGCCCGCCAGCGCTCCACGCTCGCCTTCAATTCGCCCAGCCCCTTGTAGAGCCCGGCCCGCGTCAGCGGCGGGGTCAGGTAGCTGACCAGCGTGGCGCCCGAGCGGCGCTTCGCCAGCAGGCCCTCGGAGGGGTTGTTCGAGGCGTAGAGGTAATAGTTCGGCAGGTCGCGCAGCAGCCGCTCGGGCCAGCAATCGCCGGTCAGGCCGACCTGCTTGCCGGGCATGAATTCGAGCGCGCCATGGGTGCCGAAATGGAGGATTGCATCGGCGGCGAAATCCTCGCGGATCCAGCGGTAGAAGGCGGTGAAGGCGTGGGTCGGGGCAAAATCGCCGTCGAACAGCAGCCGCATCGGATCGCCCTCGTAGCCAAAGGTGGGCTGGATGCCGACGAACACATTGCCGAATTGCGCGCCGAGCACGTGGATGTGCGACCCGTCGCTCTGGATCTTGCCAGGCGCGGGGCCCCATTGCTTCTCGATCGCGGCGAGGTGCGGCTCGCGGCGGACATGTTCGTCGGCGGGGATGCGATGGGCGACGTTGGCATCGGCGCCGTAGCGCTGGGCGTTGCCCTCGAGCACCGCCTCGCGCAGCGCCTCGACAGAAGCGGGCGCCTCGACCGAGTAGCCCTCCGCCGCCAGCCGCTCGAGCGTCGCGTGGAGCGATTCCCATACCGCGAGGTGCGCGGCCGTCCCCGTCGCCCCGGCATTGGGCGGGAAGTTGAACAGAGCGATCGCCAGCTTGCGTTCCGCGTGTGTCGAGCGGCGAAGCGCGATCAGCCGTGCGACCTTGGCGGCCAGCGCCTCGGACCGTTCAGGGCAACCCTGCATGGCGCGCACATTGCCCGTCTTCGACATGACGCACTCACGGTCGCAGCCCCGGCAATGGCCGTCCGCGCTGTCGCTCCGCCCGCCGAACACCGTCGGCAGGATCGCACCGTCGAGCTCGGGCAAAGCGACCATCATCGTCGCCTCGAGCGGAAGCAGCCCCTGCCGTCCCGCGCGCCATGTCTTGATCGTCTGGAACTCGATCGCGTGCGCGGCGACATAGGGCACGTCGAAGCGCGCCAGCGCGGCCACCGCCGCCTCGCTGTCATTGTAAGCGGGGCCGCCCACCAAGGAGAAGCCGGTCAGATTGACGATCACGTCCACCACCGGCTGACCGTCGGCATCGAGGAAGAACTTGTCCATCGCCGGGCGCGCGTCGAGGCCGCTGGCGAAGGCCGGGATCACGCGCAGCCCCGCCGCCTCCATCGCCGTGATCACCCCATCGTAGTGGCCGGCATCGTTGCCCAGCAGATAGGAGCGCAGCAGCAGCAGGCCGACCGTGCCCTGCGCGCCTTTTCCGCGCGGCAGCAGGCGCAGGCTTTCGGAGAACTTCTGCTCGGTACGCGGGTGATAGACGCCGGTCTCGGGATATTCGATCGGCGCGGCCGCATCGGTGATCCCGCGCCGCACCAGCCGCTCTCCGGCCGCATACCGGTCGATCAGCGCGCGGACCATGGCAACGACGTTGTCCTCGGAGCCCGCCAGCCAGTATTGCAGGGTGAGGAAATAGGCGCGCACGTCCTGCGCGGTGCCGGGAATGAACTTGAGGATCTTGGGCAGCCGGCGCAGCATCTTCATCTGCCCCGCGCCCGAGCTCTTGCCGCCCTTGTTCGAGCCGCGTAGCTTCTTGAGCAGCGCCAGCGGGCCCTTCGCCGGGGCGTCCATCCGATAGCCGCCCATCCGGGTGAGCTTGACCACCTCGCCCGCCGACATCATGCAGACCATCGCGTCGCAATCCTCGCGCCGCGCCTCGAGCGCGGGCGAAATGGCGCGGACATGATCGTCGAGGAACAGCATGGTGGCGATCACGATGTCGGCCTTGGCCACCGCCGCCTTGGCCCGCTCGAGCGCATCGCCGCCGCGGTCCCAGTCCGAAGCGGCGTGGAGCGAAAGGTCGATATTGGCCTCGGCGAGCCGCGCGTCGGCTCGCTCGACCGCGCCCTTCAAGTGGTTGTCGAGGGTGACGATCACCACGCGCACCGGCGGGTGGGTGAGCGGGGAGGGCGTGCGGCTAGCGTGCATGGTGTGCCTTCGCGTCGTAAAGCGTGACGAGATCGATCGCACCGCGCCCCTCGGCGAGGGCGAATGCCTCGGTATTGCGCTTCGCCTTTCCGCGCACGAAGAACGGGATTTTCCTGAGCTCGCGCTCGGCCTCGGCGGTCCACAGGTCGGACGGCTCGGCCACGGCCTCGATCTCGTTGGCGGCCTCTGTCAGGGGCGCGCGTGGCGAAGGTGAATGGGCGGCGAGGTGCGAGGCGCCTGCATCGTCCGAGAACTCGAAATCCTCACGAAACATAGTCAGCAGATGCTCCTCCAGCCCCATGACCAGCGGGTGGACCCAGCTGTCGAAGATCACGTTGGCGCCCTCGAAGCCCATCTGTGGCGAGTGGCGCGCGGGGAAATCCTGCACGTGGACCGGCGATGAGATCACCGCGCAGGGCACACCCAGGCGCTTGGCGATGTGCCGCTCCATCTGCGTGCCCAGCACCAGTTCGGGCGCGGCGGCCTCGATCGCCTCTTCCACCGCGAGATGGTCGTCGGTGATCAGCGGTTCGACGCCGTGAAGCGCGGCGGCCGCGCGCAGCTCGCGGCCGAATTCGCGGTTGTAGCAGCCAAGCCCGCAGACCTCGAACCCCAGCTCCTCGGCGGCGATCCGGGCGGCGGCGATGGCGTGGGTCGCATCGCCGAACACGAACACCCGCTTGCCGGTGAGGTAGGTCGAATCGACCGAGCGGCTCCACCAGGGCAGGCGCGAGGCCTCATCGGCCAGCGCCGGCGCGGGATCGACACCCGCCAGTGCCGCGACCTCTTCGATGAACGCGCGCGTCGCGCCGACCCCGATCGGCACGGTGCGAGTCCACTGGTGTGCGAAGGTCCGCTCGAGCCAGCGCGCTGCCTCGGCGCCGGTCTCGGGATAGAGCACGATGTTGAAATCGGCCGCACCCAGCCGGGCGATGTCGGCGGGCGAGGCCCCGAGCGGCGCGGTGCAATTCACCTCGACGCCGAGCGCATCGAGCATCTTGTGTACCTCGACGAGATCGTCACGATGGCGGAAGCCGAGCGCGGTGGGCCCCAGGATATTGGCTCGCGGCGCGCGCCCCTCGCGCGGCCCGGCCGTAACCGACGTGTCGGCCAGATGGCGCACGATCTGGTAGAAGGTCTCCGCGGCACCCCAGTTCTCGCGCCGCTGGTAGCTCGGCAGTTCGAGCGGGATCACCGGGCAGGGCAAGTCCATCGCCCCGGCGAGGCCTCCGGGATCGTCCTGGATCAGCTCGCCGGTGCACGAGGCACCCACCAGCAGTGCCCGCGGCGCAAACCGCTCGACCGCATCCGTCACCGCGTCCTGGAACAATTGCGCGGTGTCCTTGCCAAGGTCGCGCGCCTGGAAGGTGGTGTAGGTGACCGGCGGGCGCTTGCCGCGCCGCTCGATCATCGTGAACAACAGGTCCGCATAGGTATCGCCCTGCGGCGCGTGGAGCACGTAGTGCACGTCCCGCATCGCCGTCGCCACCCGCATCGCCCCCACATGCGGCGGGCCTTCGTAGGTCCAGACGGCGAGCTGCACCCTTCTAGACCCTCAGCACGTCGCGCCGCCGCAGCGGGCGGGCGAATAGCTCGGCGAGGTCGGCCGCCTGCTCGAAGCCGTGGATGGGGGAGAACACCAGCTCGATCGCCCACTTGGTCGCCAGGCCCTCGGCCTCCAGCGGATTGGCGAGGCCGAGGCCGCAGACCACCAGATCGGGCCGGTCGGCGCGCACGCGGTCGAGCTGCTTGTCGACATGCTGGCCTTCGGAGAGCCGCACGTCCGCGGGCAGCAGCGCCAGTTCGCGGGCGAGGTGCGCGCGGTGCAGATAGGGCGTCCCGACCTCGACCGGCACCATGCCGAGCTCGCTCGCCAGGAACCGGGCGAGCGGTATCTCGAGCTGCGAATCGGGTAGGAAGCTGATCCGCTTGCCCGCGAGCACGCCGCGGGCCCGCTCCAGCGCCCGCTTGGCCCGCTCCCGGCCGGGCGCGAGCACCCGGTTGATATGGATTTCATCGATCCCGAAGGCCCGCGCCGCCGCCCCGAGCCAGTCGGCCGTGCCCTCGGCGCCGAACGGGAACAGCGCCTCGATCCGCGCCGCGCCGCGCCGTTCCAGCGCAAGTGCCGTCTCGCCGAGGAAAGGCTGGGCGAGGAGATAGCGCGTCGCCGGGCCCACCGCCGGCAGGTCCGCCGAACGCTTGGCCGGCAGCGCGCCGACCCGGGTGATGCCGAGCTCGGCGAACAGGCGGGAAAACTGGTCCTCGACGATATCGGGCAGCGTGCCCACCACCAGCAGCTCGGGCGCCGCATCGGGCGCGGCTGCCGGCATCTCGGGCACCAGCGCGGCGAGGCAGGCATCCTCGCCTTGCGTGAACGTGGTCTCGATCCCGCTGCCCGAATAATTGAGCACCCGCACCGCGCCCTGATGCTTGACGCCGATCCGCTCGGCCGCCTTGGCAAGGTCGAGCTTGATCACCTCGGACGGGCATGAGCCGACCAGGAACAGCGTGCGGATTTCGGGCCGCCGCGCCAGCAGCCGGTCGACCAAGCGGTCGAGCTCCTCGTGGCAATCGGCCATGCCGGCGAGATCGCGCTCCTCGATGATCGCGGTGGCGAAGCGCGGCTCGGCGAAGATCATCACCCCCGCGGCCGATTGCAGCAGGTGCGCGCAGGTGCGCGAGCCGACCACCAGGAAGAAGGCGTCCTGCATCCGCCGATGCAGCCAGACGATGCCCGTCAGCCCGCAGAACACCTCGTGCTGCCCGCGTTCGCGCAGGATCGGGCGCGGCGCTTCGCCGCATCCCCCGCCAGGCGCGATCGCGGGCGCGACGCCGCTCATCCGGCGACCATCCCGACCCGCGCCGCGCGCAGCTTGACGAGGAACTGGCCGGCATTGATGACATAGGCCGCATAGCCGGCAAGGGCGATCAGCATGCGGTCCTCGGCACTGCCGATGCCGCCCAGCAGCATCACCAGATAGGCGGTGTGCAGCGCGAGGACGAGCATCGAGAACACATCCTCCCAGAAGAACGCCGGCGCGAACAGCCAGCGGCCGAACACCTGCTTCTCCCAGATCGAGCCGGTGACCATGATCGCGTACAAGGCGAGCGTCTTGGCGATGATCGAGAGGTCGGCGGCCAATTCGCCCGTGCCGCTGGAAAGGTAGCGCAGCACCAGCGCCAGGCTGATGAGGAAGATCGCGAACTGGACCGGCGCCAGCACCCCCTGAACGATCGTCCAGCCCGAGGCGTCGCGCCGTGCACGCTCGGCGGGCGTATAGAGCCGCTTCGCATTCGGTGCCCTGGGGGGCGTAAACTGCTTGTGGACACCTCTCATTGCGAGCGTGTTCCCTCCGCCTGCTGATGAGGGAGATTAAGCCCGTCAAAACGGAAGTGTCAATCTATCTTGACGTAAATCTCGCCTGACAACTTGGTATTTGTCATTTGTGGTAAACGCAGGTAGCGTCCGGTCCGGGCGGAGTCGCGCCAGTACAAGCGGACCCGTCCATGACGATGCTATCGGGCGTCGTCCAGGAGACGGGGAGAGACGGTGTATGGCTACGGCGTTTGGGACCGGTCCCGCCAGGCGGACCCGCGACAACGAGATACGGGCCGATGGCCACCGATCCCGAAGCGAAGGCCCTCTCGATTTCTCGCCGGGCGCCCAGTCTGGAGCTCTCGGCAGCCTGATCGAGGGCGAAATCATCCCCCGCCTGCTGCTGGCTCATGCGACCATCGCCCGCGGGTCGCTTTCCGAAGGGTCCGGCATGCTCCTGCCCGAGGAGGTCGAGCGGTTCGGTTCCCTGCCGCTGACGCTCGAGGCCGACGAGCTGCTGGTGTGCGTCGAACAGTATCTCGCCCGCGGCGTCAGCGTCGAGTCGATCCTGCTCGATCTGCTTGCCCCCTCGGCTCGCGCGCTTGGCCGATTGTGGGATGAGGACGCCTGCGATTTCCTCGATGTCACGATGGGCCTGTGGCGGCTGCAGGAGGTGATGCGCACCATTGCGGTGGGCGCCTCGACCTTCACCCGCGCGTGCGGCAGCGCTCCCAGCGCGCTGTTCTCGCCGATGCCGGGTGAGCAGCACAGTTTCGGTTCGCTGCTCATCGAGCAGGTGTTCGATCGTGCTGGCTGGCAGACCGAGATGCTGATCGAGCCGCTGCGTTCCGACCTCATGGAGGTGGTCGCCGCGCGGCCGTACGATCTCGTCGGCCTCACCATCAGTTGCGATTGCGACCAGGCCGTGCTCGGCGAGCTGATCGCCGGCATCCGCGCTGCATCGAAGGGGAACAAGGTGCAGGTCTTCATCGGCGGGCGATCGGTCAACGACCGGCCCGGCATCGCCGAGGCCTGCGGAGCGGACGGCACTGCGGCCGATGCGCGTTCGGCGCTTGCGCTCGCGGAAAGGAAGGTTACCGGGTCTCGGCTTCTCAGCCAGACTGCTCCCTGACCCCGAAAGCCGCGCGTGCTCAACCGCAAACACAGCATTGACGACAAGGAACCCTTCGACGATTCCGCCTTGTTCGAAGCGCTCACCGCCGAGGTGGCGGCGAAGCTGGCGATGGTGGCGGGCGACGTTTCGCTCGTGCTCGATGCCGGCGGGCGGATCCTCGATGCTACCGCCAATTCCGCCGAATTTCCTGATTTCCGTGAGTGGATCGGGCGCGACTGGCTCGACACCGTCACCCCCGAAAGTCGTCCCAAGGTGATGGAGATGGTCGCCGGCGCGCGCCGCGGGCAGACCCAGCACTGGCGGCAGGTCAACCAAGTCACCCGCGAGGGCGACGTGCCGGTGCGCTATGCCCTGGTCAGCATCGACCGGAGCGCCGAGGGGGTCAATGGCGGCGCCGCCTCGATCGCCTTCGGCCGCGACATGCGCGATGCCGCCGTGCTCCAGCAGCGGCTGATCCAGGCGCAGCAATCGCTCGAACGCGACTATCTGCGGCTGCGCCAGGTCGAGGCGCGCTACCGGCTGCTGTTCGACGTCTCGGCCGAGCCGGTGCTGGTGGTCGATGCGGAGGGCGTGCGCATTCGCGAAGCCAATCCCGCCGCTCACGCGCTGCTGCGGGCCAAGCCGGGCTCGCTCGCGGGCACAAGGCTCATCGCGCTGTTCGCCCGTGCCGCGCGCGAGCCGCTGACCGGTTTCCTGAGCTCGGCCCTGGCGGTTAGCAACCTCCAGCCGATCGAGCTGGCCCTGGCCGATGGCGGGGACGAGATCACGCTGCACGCGAGCGGCTTCCACCAGCGCGGCGGCCACTACCTGCTGGTCCGCCTGTCGCTGCCGCAGGAGAGCGCAAGCGAGCACGGAAGGGCGATCCTCGAGGTGCTGGAGGCAATGCCGGACGCCTTCGTCCTGGCCGACGCGGAGCTCGCCATCCTGACCGCCAACCTGGCTTTCGTCGAACTCGTCGGGGCTGCCAGCGCCGACCAGATCCGCGGCCGCAGGCTGGGCGATCTCGTCGGGCGCCCGGGGATCGACATGGAGTTGATCGACGGGCAGATCGCGCGCCACGGCATCGCCCGCAACGTGCCCTCCGTCATCGGCGGGGACGACGGCTTCGCGGGCGAGCCAGTCGAGCTCTCGGCGGTGCGCACGGGCGGCGAGCGCCCGGTCACCGGCTTCGTCATCCGCGCGATCGGCCGGCGGCTGAGCGACCTTCCCTCGCCCGCCGACCAGCCGCGCTCGGTCGAGCAGCTGACCGAGCTGGTCGGCCGCATGTCCCTGAAAGACATCGTGCGCGAGAGCACCGACCTCATCGAGCGGCTGTGCATCGAGGCGGCGCTCACCTACACCTCCAACAACCGCGCCTCGGCAGCCGAGATTCTGGGTCTGAGCCGCCAGAGCCTCTATGCCAAGCTGCACCGCTACGATCTTGGCAACCTGAGCTTCGAAAGCGACTGACGCAGCGCTGCAAGTGTCAATTCGGATTGACGCATCCGGGCGTCATGCCTAGCCTACATCCATGACCCGCATTGCCGTCTCGAACGTGTGGACTCGGGCCCCGGCGTCGCGTGATGTCGTCGAACTCCTGAAACCCGTCACCTGGTTTCCGCCGATGTGGGCGTTCGTCTGCGGCACCGTTTCCTCGGGCGTGCCGCTGAGCTCGCGCATCGCCTTCATCGCCGCCGGCATCGCGCTGACCGGGCCGCTCGTCACCGGCACCAGCCAGGCGATCAACGACTGGTTCGATCGCCATGTCGATGCGATCAACGAGCCCGGCCGACCGATCCCCTCGGGCCGCATAGCCGGGCGTTGGGGTTTGTGGATCGCGATCGCCGGCACACTCCTCTCGCTCGGCCTCGCCTTCGCCATGGGCCCGTTCGTGCTCGCCGCCGCCGCGCTCGGCCTCGTCTGCGCCTGGGCCTACAGCGCGCCGCCGTTCCGCTTCAAGACGAGCGGCTGGCTCGGCCCGGCCGTCGTCGCGTTCACCTATGAAGGGCTCGCCTGGTTCACCGGCGCCAGCGTGATGGCGGGCGCATTGCCGCCCGCGCCCGTCCTCGTCATCCTCGCGCTCTACAGCGCCGGGGCCTTCGGGATCATGACCTTGAACGATTTCAAGGCCGTGGAGGGAGACCGCGCCACGGGCCTCAACTCACTCCCCGTGATCCTCGGCGAACGCTCCGCCGCGCTGCTTGCCTGCGCGGTCATGGCGAGCGCGCAGATCGCGGTGATCGTGCTGCTCTGGCGCTGGGACCATCCGCTCTCCGCAGGCGTCGTCATCCTCTTCACCGCCATCCAGCTCGCGCTGATGCCGCGCCTCGTCTCCGCCCCCGCCGCCCGCGCGCCCTGGTACAACGCCACCGGCGTCTCGCTCTATGTGCTCGGCATGCTCGCCGCGGCACTGGGCCTGGGCGGCTATATCTGATGCGCGCCGCCGCCCCGTCCACCCCGTCTGCCGCGGGCCTCGGTTGGCTGACGATCATTCGCCTCGGCGCAGTGCAGGCCTCGATCGGTGCGATCGTCATGCTGGCGACCTCGCTGTTCAACCGGCTGATGGTGGTCGAATACGCGCTGCCCGCCGCCATCCCTGCAGGGCTCGTCGCCTGGCATTACGCGGTCCAGCTGACCCGCCCGCTGTGGGGCCAAGCAAGCGATATCGGCCGCCGCCGCACCCCCTGGATCCTCGGCGGGATGGCGCTGCTCGGCGCTGGCGCGCTGCTCGCTTTGCAGGCGACGATCCTCATCGCCGACCGCCCGCTCCTGGGCGTCCCTCTCGCCATGCTCGCCTTCACCGCGATCGGTGGCGGGGTCGGCGCGGCGGGCACCTCGATGCTGGCGCTGCTCGCGTCCGCCGTCGCGCCCGAGCGCCGCGCCGCTGCCGCCGCGGTAACGTGGATCATGATGGTCGGCGGCATCGTCATCTCCGCCGGTGTCGCCGGCGCGCTGCTCGATCCGTTCTCCGAAACCCGCCTTGCGCTGGTGGTCGCCGGGGTGGTCGCAAGCGCGCTGATGCTCTCGATCGCGGCCATGCACCGGCTCGAGCGAGGCGTGGTCCCGGTTCTCCGCGCCGAGGACGACACCTCCACGCCGCCCCCGTTCCGCGAAGCCCTGCGCGAAATCCTCCACGAGCGCGAAGCGCGCCGCTTCACCGCCTTCATCTTCATCTCGATGCTCGCCTATTCGATGCAGGACCTGATCCTCGAGCCCTTCGCCGGCCTCGTCTTCGCGATGACGCCTGGCCAATCGACCAGCCTCGCCGGGCTCCAGCATGCAGGCGTGCTCGTGGGCATGATCGTCACCGGGCTGATCGCGGGGAAGGGGGCGGGCAGCGCCTTTGCCGGCCGCCTCCCGTTCGAGTTGCGCGCGTGGATCGTGCTCGGCTGCCTTGGCTCCGCCCTCGCGCTGGCCGGTCTCTCGCTCGCTGCGCAGATCGGTCCGGCCTGGCCGCTGGCGGCCAACGTCGCCTTGCTCGGCTTCTGCAATGGCGCCTTCGCCGTCGCCGCGATCGGGGCGATGATGGGGCTTGCGGGCGCCGGCCAGCGCACCCGCGAGGGCGTCAGGATGGGCGTCTGGGGCGCGGCCCAGGCGATCGCCTTCGGGCTTGGCGGCCTGACGGGCGCGGTGGGGGTCGATCTCGCCCGCGGCGCGCTGGGCGAGGTCGGCACGGCATTCCAGGCGATTTTCGCGTTGGAGGCGGCGCTGTTCGTCCTCGCTGCGCTGCTGGCGATGCGGGCGACTTCGGGAACACGGGAAACACTACGGGAAGGATGGGCAGGGGCATGAACGAATATGATGTCGTCATCGTCGGCGGCGGGCCGGCCGGAGCCACCGCCGCTATGGAACTGGCGCGCACCGGGGCCAGCGTGCTGCTGCTCGACAAGGCGGGCCGCATCAAGCCTTGCGGCGGCGCCGTGCCACCCCGCCTGCTGGAAGATTTCGATGTGCCGCAATCGCTGCTCGTCGCCCGTGCCCGGTCCGCCCGGATGATCGCCCCCTCCAACCGGACGGTCGATATGCCGGTGGGGGAGATCGGCTTTGTCGGCATGGTCGATCGCGACCAGTTCGACGAATGGCTGCGCGAGCGGGCGGCGCTGGCCGGGGCGCGGCGCGCGACCGGCATTTTCGAGACCATTGAGCGGGATGGGGACGAGCGGGAAAAAGGCGAGGGCGGGGAGTCCCGCGGCCCGATCGTCTGCTACCGCAAACGCCGCGGCGCGGCCGTCACCCGCGTGCGCACGAAGCTGGTCATCGGCGCGGACGGCGCACGCTCGCAGGTCGCGCGGCAGAACCTCGCCGGGGCGGAGCAGATGAAGTGCGTCTTCGCCTATCACGAGGTCATCCGCTCCCCCGAAGGTGCGTCGGCTGCCTTCGACCCGGACCGCTGCGACGTGTTCTACCAGGGCAAGCTCTCACCCGATTTCTACGCCTGGATCTTCCCTCATGGCGAGACTGCCAGCGTGGGCGTGGGCAGCGCCAACAAGGGCTTCGCCCTGCGGGAATCGGTCGCCGAGATGCGCGCGGAGCTTGGCCTTGCCGAGAACGAGACGATCCGTTGCGAAGGTGCACCGATCCCTCTCAAGCCATTGAAAAGATGGGATAACGGCCGCGATGTCATCGTTGCCGGCGATGCTGCGGGGGTGGTCGCGCCGGCCAGCGGCGAGGGCATCTACTATGCGATGACCAGCGGGCGCATCGTTGCCGAGGCCGCCGCCGCCTTCCTTGCCAGCGGCAATCCGGCGGCGCTCAAGCAGGCCCGCCGCGCCTTCATGCGCGAGCACGGTCGGGTGTTCTGGATCCTCGGGATGATGCAGTATTTCTGGTATTCGAGCGACAAGCGGCGCGAGCGCTTCGTCGCGATGTGCGCCGATCCCGACGTCCAGCAGCTCACCTGGCAGGCCTACATGAACAAGCGTCTTGTGCGCAGCAAACCCTTGGCGCACATCAGGATTTTCCTCAAGGATACCGCTCACCTGCTAGGCCTTCGCCCAGTTGCCAACTGAACGGCGCACCCGGATGACCCGCAGCTGGATCCTGCCGATTGCGGTGGCGGGCGCGGGTGCGCTGGGCGTTTCGCTGCTGGGCCAGACGATCACCGTGCTCGGCCCCTGGTATCGCGCGCTCGAGAAGCCCGACTGGAACCCGCCCGACTGGGCCTTCGGCGTCGCCTGGACGACCATTTTCCTGCTCGCCGCCATATCAGCCGTCACCGCCTGGCGCGCCGCGCCCAACTCGCGGGCGTCCGACACCATCATTGGCCTGTTCGCGCTCAACGGCACGCTCAACGTGGTGTGGAGCCTGATCTTCTTTCGCATTCAGCGCCCAGATTGGGCCTTCGCCGAACTGACCCTGCTATGGCTCTCGATCCTCGCGCTGATCGTCTTTTGCGGCCGCTATTCGCGCCTGAGCGCGGTTCTGCTGGTTCCCTACCTCGCCTGGGTGTCGCTGGCGGGCGCGCTCAACTGGCAGATCATCGAGCTCAACGGGCCGTTCGGCTGAGAACCTCGGCTGCGGCATAAGCCTCGGGCCGAAAGCTCCGGGCAGAAGGACTTGTAGAAAACCCGCTAGACGAGTGGACTCACCGCCCTGCCGCGACCCGGGTCGTTCGCGATGCGCGGGCGATTTCCTCCCCCTCCGCCGGCACCGGCGTCGGCACCACCTCGGGCTCCTCGAGCATCTCGCGCACATCGTCAGGCGTTGGCGACACGGACCCTGGATTTCCCTGAAGCCACGGATAGTCGGCCACCATCTGCACACCGCCCAACGGCTTGTTGTTGCCCTGATGGCAGGTCACGCAGCTCGTCTTGTAGGGGTCGCCCTCCGGTCCCAGCCGGTTGGGCGGGAACACCTCGTGCAGCGGCGAGATGTAGCGGTCGTTGATGTCGCGCACCATGCGGATGCCGTACCACGAAGTCGCCCGCTGCTGGCTCGACAGGTTCCATGCGGCGAAATTCTGCGAGTTATGGCAATGCGTGCAGTTGACCCCCAACGCCTGCGATAGATGCATCATCAGCGCATAGGTCTGCTCGGTCTCCATCACCGTTGTCCGATTGGCGCGCGTTGGATGCATCGTCTCCGAATTGACGTTGATGTTGCGCGGTTCGCCAAGGTCGCTGGCGAAGAAATAGGCGAGGCTCTCGGTCGGCAGCGAGGCATAGGCGGTGATCGGGCGCGGCGCGTTCTGGCCCCGGCGATTGCCCACGATCGTGGTCCCGTTGACCTCCTCGGGCAGCGTCCAGACCGCTTCGGGAACAGGATTGCCGCGGTGGCAGGTCCAGCAGGTGACGCCGGTCTCCTGGACATGGCTCGCCCATTGCACGTTGATCGCCCGGTTCATCTGCAGCATCCGCCGCGCGACGATCTTGGTGTAGACGGTGTCGGCTGCGAGATTGGCCGGGTTGTGGCAATAATTGCAGCCCTGTTCGGGCGAGACCCACTCGGTGATCGCCGCCATCAGGTAATCGAATTCCTCGCGGCTCATGTCGCCCAGCACCTGGACGTTCTCGTAGGCCTCGGCGGCGGTCACCCCGCTCGGCGGCGGCAGATCGTAGGGCGGGGCGGGGACCTCCTCTGCCGCTTCGGTATCGACCACGTCGATCAGCGCCATCCCGGTCCCGCGGTAGCCGACCTGCGTCGCCTCCTTGGGAGCCAGCTCGCATCCGGCCAGGGCCAGCGCGGCGCAACCGAGCGCCAGGCCCGCTAGCGTATGTCTCATTGCACCACCTCCAGATCCTGGCCCAGCGCCCTCGCCGGCTCGACTTGCGATGGGTCGATCGCCAGCGGTTCAAGCACCGGCGCGGTAAGACCGGTGCTGGGATAATCGGGCGCGAAATTGTGCTGCTGCGCCCACAGGTACCAGTTGTCGACCACGGTGCCCGTCAGCAGGATGCCGATCCCGCCCGTGAGCGTCGTCAGCACCGCGAACCACCAGGCCCAGCGGTGGACCGATTCCATCGAGGCGTTGAAGCCCATCGTCCAGCGCCAGAACAGCCCCGCGCGCTCGGCCGCGGTGCCGCGATCGGTGATCTGCTCGATCTCGCGCTCGCCGCCATAGCGGCCCACAGCCAGGATGGTGGCACCATGCATCGCGAATAGCAGGGTGGAGCCGTAGAGGAATACGATCGAAAGGCAGTGGAAGGGGTTATAGAACAGGTTGCCGTAGCGGATCGAAAAGGCCGCGGTCCAATCGAGGTGCGGGAAGATGCCGAACGGCACCGCTTCTGCCCAGCTGCCCATGAACATCGGCCGGATGAAGCCCAGCACCAGGAACAGCCAGATCGCCGAGGCGAAGGCCCAGGCGACATGCGTGCCCATGCCGAGCGCCCGAGCGCGGGTATAGGTGCGCACCCACCACAGCAGCACCGAGGCGGTGAGGCAGAAGCCGGCGATGATCCACCAGCCGCCCTCGGCCAGCGGCACGAAGGGGTCGAAGCCGTATTCGGGCGCGGGCGGTTCGAGCGCCAGCCAGAACAGCTGGCGGACGAACTGGATGAAGTCCCAGTTGACCGAGGCGAGCATGTTGAGCCCGACGATCTCGAACCACAGGAAGCCGAAGATCAGCGAGCCGACGCCCGCCCAGCCGAGATAGATCGGCCCGATCTGCGCCTGGCCCAGCCGGCCGAACAGGTGGATGAAGCTCGGCGTGCCGAAGCGCGGCTCGCTTCCCTTGGGCAGGCTGATCGCCTCGTCGTGGAGGCTCCTGATCTGCACCTGGGTGAAGATGTTCTGATAGCGGGGCATGGCTCTATTCGCTCCTCGTCTAAGACCAGATCGGCAGGTCGAGCCACCAGGTCCACCATTCGGGCCAGCCGCGGGTCCACAGGGGCCCCGAGATGATGATGCAGATCGCGCTCCAGAAACCGGCGTTCAGCGCAAGCAGCAGGCCGAGGCGATGGATGCCCAGCGTGCCGATCGAATAGCCGATGAGGTCGCGGAAGAAGGTGTCCTCGTATTCGGGCGTCTTCACCTCGCCCCCGCCGCGTCCGTCCTTGGGCGGGTTGACCGCCGAGAGGATCAGCGAGCCGTGCAGCGCCAGCGCGAAGGTGGTGGTGAAGAAGAAGCTCACCGCCAGCATGTGCGCCGGATTGTAGTGGAAGTGGAGGTACTGGTAGCCCACGTTCGAGACCCAATCGAGGTGGCTGAAGATGCCGTAGGGGAAGCCGTGCCCCCAGGCGCCGAGCAGCACCGGGCGGATCACCACCAGCGCGACATAGGCGAAGATCGCCACTCCGAAGGCGAAGGGCACGTGGTAGCCCATGCCGAGCTTGCGGCAGATTTCCACCTCGCGCAGCATCCACGAGGTGAAGGCGACGAGCGCGCACACCGTGATGATCTGCCAGAACCCGCCTTCGTTCAGCGGGGCGAGCGCGAGGCCGTAGGACAGGTCGGGCGGGGCGATCGAGATCAGCCAGGGGTTCGAGGTCGGCCCCTGGGAGGCGGAATAGAAGATCAGCAGCGTGCCGACCAGCGAGGAGATGATCGTCGTCACCCCGAAGAAGCCGACATAGAACGGGCCGACCCAGAAATCGAACAGGTCCCCGCCGATCAGCGTGCCGCCGCGCACGCGGTACTTACGCTCGAAGCCGAGCATCGCCATCGCCGTCTCCTCTCCCGTCCGGTCCGGGCGGGTTTCATGAGCAAAATCGCTCGAGTTACCGGGGGCGGGAAGGCTATGCCGCCCGCACCCCGCACCAACCCTGGGGCGTTACGTAATCGGCACCTCGGTGGTCGGCTGCACCGCGATCGCCTGGCGGGCGTTCGGGCCGTCGAGCCAGTTGAAGGTGTCGGTGCTCAGCAGGATGAAGTGAATCACCAGCGCCAGCACGAACAGGAAGATGAACAATGCGACCAGCGCCCGGCGCGGGTCGAATATGAGCCAGATTCTCCACATGATGCCTTATCCTTCTTGTATCTTTGAACCTCTTGATCCCGTTGCCGTCAGAGCCAGGGACGCCAGAACCAAACGAGGATATGCGCGACGACCGCCACGGCGGTGAAGCCGAGGAAGCCACCCATGAACAGCTTGTGAAATTCCTTTGCTTCCTCGGGCGTCAGGTAGGTCCTGAGGCCGAAGCGATCGTCATCGTGCACGCCGGGCGCGCTATGCGTGCCGTGCGTGCCGGGTGTTGGATCGACCATGGTTGGTCTCCTCTCTTGGGTTGTGCGGGGGACGGGTCAGCGCCCCTTCGACTATCCGCGCGCGGCCTGCCGGGCCGTGCGGGGATGGGGTGGCCCGTTGCCGGGCGGATGGGGTGAGGCCGCTCATGCGCTCTGTCCTTCGAGCAGCGCATCGGCGAAGCGCTCGGCGGTGACGCGGTCCTCGCCCGCGCCGCGGGCCGCGCGTTCGGCGGCGTCGCGATAGCGCTTGGCGGCCGAGATGCGCACCAGCACCGGCTGCGCCTCGAGCGCCTGGTCCAGCCTGGCCTTGGCATCCTCGTCCCAGGCGAGTGCACGGATTTTTCGGGTCGGCGTCGCCTCCACCGCATCCATCTGCGCCGCGGCGGGAAGGATGTGGAACAGCGCGTCGAACAGCGCATTGACCACCTCCTGCAAGAGGTAGGTCGCACCCGAATAGCCCATGAAGGGGGTGCCGGTGTGCCGCCGGATCGCCGCGCCCGGGAAGCTCGCCGGGATGTAGATCCCGCGCCCGCCGGCCTCGGCCAGGTACATCCGCTCGTTGTAGCTGCCAAACAGCACCAGCGGCGGCGTCGCATGGATCGCCGCGCGCACCGCTGCGTTGTCTGGCTTGACCCCGGCGCTGCGCGAGAAGGCGAAGTTGCACGGCAGCCCCAGCTCGTCCTCGAGGAAATGGCGGATGCCGCGCGCGTAGGTCTCGTTGGCAACGATGCCGAAACTGGCGGTGGCGAAGAAATCCTGCGTGACGGAGCGCCACAGGTCCCACAGCGGCTTGATCGTGGTGTGCTTCTCGCGCGCGATGAACGGCTCGGGATCGAGGCCGAGCGCCTCGCCGAGGGCGCGCAGGAACAGCGTCGTCGAATCGAGCCCCATCGGTGCCTGGAAGAACGGCCGCTCGAGCGCCTCGCACAGAATGCGCCCGTATTCGCGGTAGAGGCAGACATTGGCCTCGGCATCGGCCAGCCGGCGAATGTCGGCCAGATGCGCGCCGAGCGGGAACACCATCCCCACCTCCGCGCCGATCCCCTCGACCAGCCGCCGGATCTCGGCAAGGTCGCTCGCCATGTTGAACATGCCGTAAGCCGGGCCGATAATGTTGACGCGCGGCTTCTCGCCTTCCTTGCGGGCCTTCAGCGCGGGCACCTGCTTGGGCCCGAATTCGCTCCACAGCCAGCCGAGCGCACGGTCGGCGCTCTGCCACTGGTCCTCGTCGATCGTGCGCGGCAGGAAGCGCTTGATGTTGGTCCCTTCGGGCGTCACGCCGCCGCCGATCATCTCGGCGATCGAGCCGGTGACGACCACCGCGGGCAGCTCTGGGTCGAGCGTCTTCCACGCCCGCTTCATCGCGCCTTCGGTGCCGGTCTTGCCGAGTTCCTCTTCACCAAGGCCGGTGACGACGATCGGCAATTCGTGCGGCGGCAGGCCGTCGGTATAGTGCAGCACCGAAGTCACCGGCAGGTTCTCGCACCCGACCGGCCCGTCGATGATCACCTGCAGGCCCTTGACCGCAGTGAACTGGTAGACCGCGCCCCAATAGCCGCCAGCCCGATCGTGATCGAGGATGAGCGTCACGAGCCTACCGCCTCGGCAGCCTTCTTCGCCGCCTCGTTCATCGCCGCGTACTTCTTGCGGAACTTAGGCCGGTCCTGCGGTGTCTCCTCCCATACCCCGGCGGTCGGCCCGCTGCCAACGCCCTCGAAGAAGTCGCGCATGACATTGAACCGCGCCTTGTTCGCCATCGCCCCGTTGACCACTTGCGCCAGGCTACCCGCCCCCGCCGGCCCCATCAGCGGCCGGGCCGAGATGAGGTTGGTGAAATAGAGCGCCGGGATGGCCTTCTGCTTGGCGTGCTGGACGACTGGCGTGGTGCCGATAGCGAGGTCCGGCCCGAACTCCTCAACCGCCGCGATGTCCTGCTCGAGACTGGCGCGGTACTGCACGCGGGCGCCATGCGCCTCGAGCCATTCGCGATCGGGATCGGACCAGCGCGTCTTGGGGCAGGCGGTGCCCACATAGGGCACCTCGGCCCCGCTCTCGATCAGCAGCCGCGCGACCAGCAGTTCCGAGCCCTCATAGCCCGAAACGGTGATCCGCCCCTTGACCGGATTGGCCGCCAGCGCGCCACGGATCGCAGCCGTAAACCTGTCGCGCGCCGCATCCACCTTGTCACGGGCGATCCCGCACGCTTCGCCGACCGAGGCCAGCCAGGCCGCGGTTCCCTCGGCCCCCACCGGCGCCGAACCGATCACCGGGCGTCCGGCCGCCTCGAACTCGCGTATCGAGGCGGTATAGAACGGGTGGATCGCCGCAACGAGCGCGCCGTCGAGGGCGCCATAGAGCTCGCGCCATTCGCGCGTGGGAACGACCGGGCCGGCCGCGAGGCCCAGGGGCTCGAGCAGCTGGCCGATGCCGACGGGATCCGCGGGAAACATCTCTCCCAGGAGCGTCACCGTCGGCCGGTCTGATCGGTTCGAGGGCTCCGCAACGGGGCCGCTTTCGGCCTCCGTCCGGGCATAGTTCAGCATGGCGCCGGCGAGCACGTCCTTCGCCTCGGCGTGCGTCGGGATGCCGAAGCCCGGCACATCGATGCCGATGATCCGCACCCCGTTGATCTCGCGCCCCAGCAGCCGCAGCGGCACCCCGCTAGCGGTCGGCACGCACAGGTTGGTGACCACGATCGCGTCGTACTTGTCCGGATCGGCCAGACCCTCGACCGCTTCCTTGATGTCCTCGAACAGCTTGCCCGTCACCAGCGACTCGGAATTAAACGGCACATAGCCCACCGAGCGCCGCGCACCGTAGAAATGCGAGGTGAAGGTGAGGCCGTAAACGCAGCACGCGCTGCCTGACAGCACGGTGGCGGTGCGCCGCATCCTCAGGCCAACCCGGAGCGAGCCGAACGCCGGGCACATCGATTGCGGCTGGTCGTGCGGGCCGACCGGGTAATCGGCCGCATAGCGATCGAGCACCTCGCTCTTGCCCGCGTTGGCCGCCGCCTCGCGCATCGTGGCGCCGCTAGAGCAGCCGCCAACCGCCCCGCCAAGCTCGATCGTGTCGCGCTCGCGATCGGGAACGGAGGCGGCCAAATCGGTCATAGGGCCTGCCGCATCGGGCGAGGATCACACCGCATCATAGATCACCTCGAGCGAGGGCTTGCTCTCATAAGTCCCGCCGCGCATGTCGGCCTGGCTCGCCGGCACGAGCGCGACGTTGCCGCCGGTCTGGTCGGCGCTGAACAGCCCGAGCAGCCCATCCTGGTCCAGTGGCGCAGGCTGCAACGGCGGCGCGCCGGCGACATTGACCGCCAGCTCCTCGAACAGCGACGCCCATCGCCCGCCTGGCTCGCCGATGATCTGGTAATTGGCCGATTTGCGCCGGATATCCTCGTCCGCCGGGATCGCGCACAGCACGGGGATCTTAACCGACTCGGCAAACGCTGCCGCCTCGCCCGTCCCGTCGTCCTTGTTGACGATCATCCCCGCCACGCCGACATTGCCGCCCATCCTGCGGAAATACTCGACCGCCTTGCAGACATTGTTGGCGACGTAGAGCGATTGCAGGTCGTTCGAGCCGACCACGATCACCTTCTGGCACATGTCGCGTGCAATCGGCAGGCCGAAGCCGCCGCACACCACGTCGCCGAGGAAATCGAGCAGCACGAAGTCGAAGCCCCATTCGTGGAAGCCGAGCTTCTCGAGCAGCTCGAAGCCGTGGATGATGCCGCGCCCGCCGCAGCCGCGGCCGACCTCGGGCCCGCCCAGTTCCATCGCGAACACGCCGTCGCGCTGGAAGCAGACGTCCTCGATCGCCACTTCCTCGCCCGCCAGCTTCTTCTTCGAGGAGGTCTCGATGATCGTCGGGCAGGATTTTCCCCCGAACAGCAGGCTGGTGGTGTCGGACTTCGGGTCGCAGCCGATCAGCAGCACGCGCTTGCCCTGCTGCGCCATCATGTAGCTCAAGTTGGAGAGCGCGAAGCTCTTGCCCGAGCCTCCCTTGCCGTAGATCGCGATGATCTGCGTATCTTTGGTCACCTCTCCGCTCGCCGGCGGGTCGGGCTCGTGCCCGGCTTCCTCGCGCAGCGGTCCGGGGTCGAGCATCGTCATGCCGTGCATCTCCAATCGAGCACCATCTTCACACATTGCTTGTCGAGCAGCGCCGCAGGATAGGCGTCGAGCGCCTCGTCTGCCGGGCGGATGTCGGTGACCAGGCCGCCCAGATCGAGCGCTCCGCTGGCGATGAGTCCACTCGTTGCGGCGAGATCGTCCGGCCCCCATTCCGCCGCCACTCGCAGCCGCATCTCGGCCCGGAAGGCGGGCGGGAAGGCGAAGCTCGGGCGGCTGGAATAGAACCCTGCGAGCACCACTTCGCCGCCCTTGGCGAGGCGGGAGATCAGCGCGTCGAGCCCGTCGGCATAGCCGCTCACATCGTAGATTGCCTTGTAATCGGAGCGGGTGTCGTCCTTGGGCGCGATCACCTCGTAGCCGAGGGCGCCCGTCCGCCGCGCCGGGTCATGATCCCAAACCACCGGCGGCGGCGCTCCGCGGGCGATCGTCAGGCGGGCGAGCAGCCGGCCGAGCACGCCGTGGCCGATGATGAGCTCGGGCGGATCGCCGCCGGCCATCGCATGCAGCGCGGTCGCCGCCAGCGCGAGGAGCACGCCATCGGCCCCCAGTGTCTCGGGGATCGGCATCGCCCGGGCCGAGGGCAGCACGACGCGCCGCGCCGCCCCGCCGAACAATCCGCGCGCATCCTGGTAGCAGGTCGCGCCGGGGACGAAGACCCACTCGCCGATCCGCGCTTCGACATCGGCGCCCGCATCGATCACCTTTCCGACCGACTCGTAGCCCGGCACCAGCGGGTAGCCCATGCCGGGGAACGGCGGCATCTCGCCGGTCCACAGCAGCTTCTCGGTGCCGGTGCTGATGCCGCTCCAGACGATTTCCACGACGAGGTCGGCAGGGCCGGGCGGGATGAGGGCGAGCGAGCGCAGGGCGACCTGCCTCGGAGCCTCCAGTACGACCGCCAATGCCTGCATGCGCGAGGCCCTTCCCAACTGGTGCCCCGTGACCGGAACACCTGGCATCGAATGATGCTCTTTCTTGCCCTGACCTTAGACGATTACGATTAGGTGTCAATTCGTCTGGACACCCTGACTGTCAACAAAAGGCGACAAGCAGACTTGTGACGATCGGCTGGCGGGTTGGCAGTTCGCGCCAGCGGGCAAACCCGGCCTGCTCCAGCTTTGCGCCGTATTCACGCGCACTGCGGGGGCGACCCCGGCCCATCGCCCACAGGTAAAGGCCGAAATACGCATCGCCCATCGGCTCCGCTCCGTGGGTGCCGGCGAAAGGCTCGGCGATCAGCAGTCGTCCGCCCGGCGGCAGCGCGCGGCGGACGGCGGTGAGCAGCGCGAGGCAGGCATCATCGTCGTGGTCGTGCAGGATGCGCACCAGCGAGATACAGTCGTAGCCGGGCGGCAGCGGCGTCTTGAAGAAGTCCCCCGGATGCAGCGCGATCCGTTTGCCGATACCGGCAGATGCCAGCCGCTCCCCCGCGCCCTCCAGCACGCTCGGCAGGTCGAACAAGCCCAGTTCCAGCTTCGGGCAGGCGGCGGCGAGTGCGGTGACGAAGGCGCCGTGCCCGCCGCCCACATCGAGCAGCGCCTGGTGCCGGTCGAAACGATAGGCCGCGATCACCTCGCGCGCGACCATCGCCTGCGAAGCGGCCATCAGCTGCGAATAGGCGGCGGCCTCGTCCGGCTCCGCTTCGGCCTCGTAGCGCCAGAAGCGAGACAGGGCGGTGTCGTCGGCGCGATCACGGCGCAGCAGGTCGAGCGGATCGACGAGGTCGGCGTAGAGCAAGCGATTGTGGCGGATCATCGCCTGCGCTCCCGGATTGCCGTGAAGCGCCGCGCCTTGCTGGCCGAGCATCCAGCGCCCCGGCTCGACCTCCTCGGCCAGATCGAGCGCCGCCGCTGCCCGCACCAATCGAAGCGCCGCCGCTTCGCTGAGGCCGGTCGCTGTGGCGATGTCGGCCGTGTCGGACGGCCGCTCGGCCAGCAGATCGATGAGCCCGCTCTCGAGGCTCGCGAGCAACGTCTGCGAATAGGCGAACCCAGCAGTCAGATCGAACAGCCGGGCCGCCCGCCTGCGGGCAACGAAGCTGAGCGGCGGGACTGCGGCCGCGAGCGACTGGAAGCGCGGGCTCGCCAGAACTCGGTTGCGCCATGCCAGCCAACGCTGCCTGCGGGATGGCAGGCGGGCTGCCAGCTGATTCTTAGGCGAACCCATGTGTCAATCAGAATGGACAAATGCGCCGTAAAGATCAAATATGCGGATGAGGAAGGGGAACTGCTTGCCATCGCATGTGACGATCATCGGGGCCGGGATCGGCGGGCTCGCCGCCGCGGCGCTGCTCGCGGCCGGGGGGATCCGGGTGACGGTCGTGGAAAAGGCCGGGCATGTCGGCGGCAAGGCGCGCAGGCTTCCGGTCGCCGGGCAGGAGATCGACGCCGGGCCCACCGTCTTCACCTTGCGGGAGGTGTTCGATGACATTTTCGCCGCCTGCGGTACCCGGCTCGAGGACCACGTCGCCATTCGCCCGGCCGAGGTGCTCGCCCGCCATGCCTGGCCCGACGGTTCGCGGCTCGACCTGTTCGCCGATGCCGCCCGCTCGGAAGCGGCGATCGGCGCGTTCGCCGGGGCGAGGGCGGCGGCCGGTTATCGCAGCCTGCGCGCCGAGGCCGCGCGCATCCACCGCATCCTCGATGACACCATGCTGCGGCAATCCAAGGTGTTCACCCCGCTCGAACTGATGTGGCGGATCGGCCCCTGGCGGATGGGTGATCTCGCTGCGATCCGCCCTTACGAGACGCTGTGGAGCGCCCTTGGCGATCATTTCGATGATCCGCGCCTGCGCCAGCTCTACGCCCGCTACACCACCTATTGCGGCTCTTCTCCCTTCAAAGCACCCGCGACGATGATGCTGATCGCCCATGTCGAGGCTATGGGGGTCTGGGCGATCGAGGGCGGGATCAGCGCGCTCGCCGAGGGGCTCGGCAGGATCGCCACGGCAAATGGCGCAGTCCTCCGCCTCGGCGAAACGGTCACCGGCATCGCCGTTCGCAAGGGGCGCGTTGTGGTCCTCAGCCTGGAAGGAGGCGAGCGGATCGAGGCCGATGCGGTGATCGCCAATTGCGACCCCGCCACGCTCGCCGCCGGCCACCTCGGCCCCCAAGCCGCGCGCGCTGTCGGCGGGTACGCAGGCCGGAACCGCTCGCTCTCCGCCCTCGTCTGGCTCGCGCACGCGCGCACCAACGGCTTCCCGCTCGATCAGCACAACGTCTTCTTCTCGCCCGACTACGCCCGCGAATTCGCCGATATCGCGCGAGGCCGCCCGCCCGCCGATCCCAGCGTCTATGTCTGCGCGCTCGACCGCGGGCCATTCGGGCAGGGCGCGCCAGAAGGCCGCGAGCGCCTCCAGATCATCGTCAACGCCCCCGCCAACGGGGACAGCCACGCCCATACGTACGAGGAGAGCGAGCGATGTACCAAGGCCATGAGGCATACGCTGGCGCGCTGCGGCCTCACGCTGGAGGAGCCGCTGCCGCATGCGCTGCTGACGCCCGCCGATTTCGAGAGCTTCTCGCCCTCGACCGGGGGGGCGATCTATGGACGGGCCTCGCACGGCTGGGCGGCGTCCTTCCTCCGGCAGGGCGCGCGGACGCGGATCCCTGGGCTTTATTGCGCGGGTGGAAGCACCCACCCGGGCGCGGGGGTGCCGATGGCCGCCTTGTCGGGGCAGCTCGCTGCACGGGCGGTGCTGCAGGGCCTCGCTTCGACGAAGCGGTTCCACCGGGCGGCTATGCCTGGTGGTATGTCGACGCGATCAGCGACGATGGGCGGCACGGGCTGACGATCATCGCCTTTCTGGGGAGCGTGTTCTCGCCCTATTTCAAGGCCAGCGGCCGCGCGGACCCGGTCAACCACGCCGCCCTCAACGTCGCGCTCTATGGTCCGCGCGCCCGGTGGACAATGACCGAACGCGGGAGCGGTGCGGTGGCGCGCGAGGCCGATACGCTCGCGATCGGGCCGAGCTGCGTGCAATGGCGCGGCGACCAGCTCGAAATCACCATCGAGGAACGCGACAAGCGCCTCGGCATTCCCTGGCAGCGGCGGGTGGCAGGGACCGTGCGCGTCATCCCCGAGGCGCTCAACGCCACGGCGTTCGCGCTCGATCCGGCGGGGCGCCACTCCTGGCACTGCCTGGCGCCGCGCGCCCGGATCGAGGTGGAGATGGAGCGCCCGGGCCTCAGCTGGCGGGGCAGCGGCTACCTCGATTCCAATTTCGGCAGCGAATCGCTCGAACAGGGTTTTCGCATCTGGCACTGGTCGCGCGCGCATACCCGGCGCGGCGCGCTCGTGAGCTACGAAGGGATCCGCCGTGACGGCTCGCCCTTCGCCAGTGCGATCCGCTTCGATCGCGATGGCACCGCCCGGCACGAGGCGCTGCTGCCGGTCGCCCCCCTGCCTGACACCGCCTGGCTGGTCGAGCGCAAGACCCGCGCCGATCGCGGCCATGCGAGGCTCGTCAAGACCTGGGAGAACGCCCCCTTCTACGCCCGCTCCACGCTCGCAGCGCGGCTCTATGGCGAACAGGTGACCGCGGTGCAGGAAAGCCTCGATCTCGACCGCTTTGCCTCACCGATCGTCCAGCTCATGCTCCCCTACCGCATGCCCCGCGTCCGCGTCTGATCCACGCTCCTTCGCCTCCCGGTCGCGACGGATCGCGCGATTGACCGACCACAGCTGGTACAGCCCGACGCCGAACGCGACGAGCGCCACGAAGACGAGTTCGACCCAGCCGTAGTTGCCGGAAGACCCGCTCATTGCACGCTTGCCGGTGCGGCGCCGGCGTCATCGGCCGCCATGAACTCGCGCATCAGGCGGGCGGCCCATTGCGGGTCTTCCTCATGCGCCAGATGGCCGAGCCGGGGGAGCGTCTCCAGCCGGCAATCGGGCAGGAGATCGCACGCGGTGCGCACGGATGAGAGCGGGATTGCGACATCGTCCCCGGTATGGACCAGCAGCACGCGGTTGCGGATGCGGGGCAGGGCGCGTTGCAGTTCCGCAAGGTCCCAGTTGGCCATCATCTCCAGCGCGCCGGCGCAGTGGCGGCTATTGCCGAGCAGCGTCTCGTAGCCGCGGATCCCGGCCGCATCGATCCTCGAGCCGGTCGAGCGCTTGAGGAACCGCTCGGTCTCGCCCGGCACCCGCGCCATCTGCGCGAAGATGCGCGGGGCGAAGGGATTGACGAACAGCAGTTTCGCCATCGCCGGAAAGAGCTGCGCGGCGAGGCCGGGGAACGGGGTGAGGGCCGGGTTGAAGCCGACGATGGGCGCCTGCGTCATGCCGTCCTGCGCCAGGCGCAGCGCGATCGCGGTGCCGGCTGAGTGGCAGGCGATGAGCGCCGGCCGCGCGTCCAGCCGCTCGAGCAGATTGGCGAGGCTCCGGCTCATCCCCGCCAGCGTCAGGCCTGCGTCCGGGCGGCCGCGCGTGAAGCCGTGCCCCGGCAGGTCGGGAGCAATCACGGTATGGCTTTCGGCCAGCACCGGAATAACATCGCGCCAGCTATGCGTCGAGGCGCCGGTGCCGTGGAGCAGCAGGATCGTCGAGCCCGTGCCAGCCTGCTGGACATGCCAGGTGAATCCACTCGTGTCGAGGAAGCGGCTGGCGGCGCGATTGGGCCAGACGCGGCCGTCCTTTTCCCAGCTCAGCGGGCCGCTCACCGGCCGGTCGCCTGCCGCCGAGCCCCGGTGACCGCCTGCTGCAGGGCGCGGGCATCGGCATGGGGCAAGGCGAGGCATCGCGCGTCCATCGCCTCAGCCAGCCGGGCGGCCTCCGGGCGGGGGCGGGGCGCGATGTCGATCAGCACCGCCGCGGCGCGCTCGAGCGCCACTCGGCGGGCGGCGGCGAGCGCATCCTCGCGGGCTCGCGCGCGGCCGGGCGTGCCGTCGGCGGCGATATTGGCGCTGCCATCGGTGAGGATGACGAGGAACGGCGTTCGCCCGCGCGCGGCCGATTGCTCCGCGATCCGCGAGGCGAGCGCAATGCCGGCTGCGAGCGGCGTGCCCCCGCCGCCAGGCAGGTCGGCGAGCGCGCGCTTGGCCCGGGCGAGCGAGCGGGTCGGCGGCAGCAGCAGTTCGGCCCCCTCGCCGCGGAAGGCGACCAGCGCCACCTCGCTGCGCGTGACATAGGCCTGCGCCAGGATCAGCTCGACCGCGCCCTTGGTTTCGGCAAGCCGCGCCATCGCCGCCGAGCCCGAGGCGTCGACCGCGAGGATGGTAACTGTGATAGCCCGTTCCTCGAACCGTCGAACGCGCAGATCGTCCTTGCGAAACAGTAACTTGCGGGGATCGTTACGATCCAGGCCACGTTTGCGAAAGGGTTGCCAGGGGATCGCCGCGCGCATCGTGTCGATCAGCGCCAGGCGCGCCCCGCCCCGCGGGATGCCGGGCCGGGCGGCAAGCGGACGACCGCGCAGCTTGGAGCCGGTCCGCCGTCCCGCTCCTCCGCCCTGCGCGCGGTTGGCGAACCGTCCCGCGGCGATCTGATCGAGCAGGCCCGGCGGAATGGCAGCCCGCGCGGCGGCGAGCACGGTGTCGGGGAGGGGCCCTTCGCTGTTTTGTTGTTCGCTCCCATCGCCGTCCGAGCGCACTTCCTCGCGCGCGGGCTCGGAGTTGGGCGAAGGCGGCTCGGGCGGCAGGCGGGTCGCCCGCGCCGCGAGCACCAGCCGCGCCGCCGCTGCCAGATCGACGCCGGCTACCTCCCGCCGCCCCGCGAGCGCGGCATGCGCCCGGGCAGCCGCCCCGGCGAACAGCAGCGCCCGCGCCGAGCCGATCCCGAGCACCTCAGAAGCCTCCGCCAGCGCCGCCAGCTCATCGTCCGCCAGCGACTCGATCTCGGTCAACGACAGCGCCGCCGGCCGCCCGGGTGCCAACGCCCCGAACGAGTGGACTTGCGATAGATCGCCATGGAATGCCACCCGCTCGAGCAGCGCCGGGGCGGGCCGCTCGTCCGGTCCGATCCCGTCGTCGAGCAGCAGGATGGCGAAGTCCTTGCCAGCTTCGCCGGCATCCATCGCCTGCGCCAGCCGGCCCGCAACGCCGTCGGGCAGGCGCTCGGCCATCGGCACCACCAGCAGCCCGCCCGCCGCCTCGGCAAGCAGCCCGCGCCGCATCACCGGACGCCCGCCGGCCAGACTGGAGGCGACATCGATCCCGCCCGCCAGCCGCTCGTCATCGACATGGCCGGGAAGGCGCAGCCACGGGCGCTCGGTCGGCCACCGCTCGCGCAAGGTCTCGACCACCGCATCGCGCGCCGGTCCCGATCCGCGCAGCCACAGCCCGCCGAACGCATTTGGCGCAAGCATGAACAGCTCGATCGCCAGAGCCGCGTCATCCAGCGGATCGAAAGCCGCCTCGGGTTCGCTCATCCGAACGTCTCGGCCATCGCACGCTCGATCCTGACGCCGCTGCCGGTCTCGTCGAGCACATCGCGGCGCAGGCGGTGGCGCAAGGCCATCGGCGCCACGCTCAGCATATGTTCGCGCCGCACATCGCGCGCCCCTTCGAGCGCCGCCTGAGCACGGGCGGCGCGCATCAGCGTGAGCTCGCCACGCAGGCCATCGACGCCCGCCGCGCTGCACAGCCGGGCGGCATCGGCGAGCACCTCGTCGGGCACCTCGAGCTCCGCCAGCCGCCGCTGCCCACGGGCGATCCGGCGCACGATCTTCGCATCCTCCTCCGACCACGCCCCGGCGAACGCCTCGGGATCGGCTTCCAGAGCGGCGCAGCGCTTCATGATCGCGACCCGCTCCTCGATCCCCGAGGGTGTCCGCACCTCGACCGCCAGGCCGAACCGGTCGAGCAATTGCGGCCGGAGCTCCCCCTCCTCGGGGTTGCCGCTGCCGATCAGCACGAAGCGCGCGCGATGGCGGATGGAGAGCCCCTCGCGCTCGACGATGTTCTCGCCCGAAGCCGCGACATCGAGCAGCAGGTCGACCAGGTGATCCTCGAGCAGATTGATCTCGTCGACATAGAGGAAGCCGCGATGCGCCTTCGCCAGCAGGCCGGGTTCGAACGCCTTCTCGCCCGAGCTCAACGCGCGCTCGAGGTCGAGCGAGCCGAGCAAGCGGTCCTCGGTCGCGCCGAGCGGCAGGTCGACGAAGGGGACGGGGCGTTTCGCCGCCCGCGGCGCCGCGCAGGGATCGGGACAGGTGCCGCCCTCGCCCGGGCCGCAGCCGTAGCGGCAGTCCGCGATCACCGGGATCTCGGGCAGCAGCCCGGCAAGCGCGCGCGAGGCGGTCGATTTGCCGGTGCCGCGGTCGCCGAACACCATCACCCCGCCGATCGCGGGATCGATCGCGGCGATCAGCAGCGCGCGCTTCATCTCGTCCTGTCCGACGATCGCCGAGAAGGGTAGCCGCGCCATCCGCTGACCGTTCTGGCGACTTAAGCGCGCGCCGCCAAGCGCTTTCCTAGCCTTGCCGGACGCGCGGCGCCGCCAGCAGCCGGTTCTTGAGCGTGCGGGTGATCGTCCAGACGATCAGCACGACCGGTATGGTGATGACGCCGATGATCACTTCGTCCGCCACGCCGAGCGCATCATCGGAAAGCGCGCCCAATACGAACGCGACGAGGCCGATGAAATAATAGCTCAGCGCCACCACGGAAAGGCCCTCGACCAGCTGCTGCAGCCGGACCTGCATCGCGATCGAGCGTTCCATCGAGCGCAATTGCTGCGCGTTCTGGTTCTCGATCCGCGTCTCGACCCGGGCCCGCAGCAGCGAGGAGATCTGCTCGGCGCGCCCTGCCAGCCGCTCGATGCGGTGGCGAGTGGCGGCGCAGGTGGCCATCGCCGGGCGGAAGCGGCGCTGGGTGAATTCGGCGAGCGACATGAAGCCTGCGATCGGCTGCTCGTCCAGTTGCTCGAGGCGCTCCTCGACCAGCCTGCCATAGGCCTCGGTCGCGTCCATTCGGAAGCTCATCGCGGTGTCGATCGTGGCGAGGTCGAGCGAGAGTGCGGTGAGACCTTCGAGAATGGTGTCGTCGCGCTCGTCGGCACCCGCGATCCGGTCGGAAAGCGCGCGCAGCCGTTGCTCGACGGCATCGAGCCGCGGCCAGTACTGGCGCGCCAGCGGCAAGCCGAGCAGCGCGCGGTTGCGGTAATTGCCGAGGTCCTGGAGCCGCTGGAGCTGGCGCGTGACGTCGCGCCGGTCGGCCCCGTTCGCGGCCACCACCAGCCGGCCGAAGCCGTCCTCCTTGAGGCGGAAATCGGACCAGATCCGCATCTGCCCGCCGATCCGGCTCGAGACCAGTTCGTCGGGGTTCACCTCGAGCCGGGGCAGGACCGCAGCCTCGACATGCGCCTCATCGGCCGCGAGCCAGATGCGGACGCTGCGCACGACTTCCCCGGGCAATCCTTCCGCCCAGGCCAGCGCCTGCGTCAGCGCGGGGTGGGTCGCGGGGTCGATGAACGCCTGTTCGTCGGCATCCTCGACGAAGATGGCGAGGCTGCTCCCCTCGCTGTGCCTTTCCCAGGCGAAGCGGATCGAGGGGCCGAGGACGCCTTCGCGATGCGCGGCGTCGGCGGCTGCATCGGCGGGCGGGGCGCGCTCGACGATCATCGCGCGCTCTGCCTGGCGATCGGCAGGAGCGACCATGACCACCCACTGGACGATCAGGCAAGGCAAAGGGAGCAGCGGCCAGCGGCGCAGGTGCATCTCGCCGACCGCCCGGTGCCTGAGCTCGTGATCGCGCATCGGTCTTTCTTACCGGAAAGCGCACCGCGCGCTAGGTCCACCATCGCCGGTCGAGACGGGCGCACAAGCGAGCGGGAAACTCCGCTCTGTGCCGGATGCAGAACGCGACCCCGTCTGGTCTTGCACCACGCTCAGGCGTGCAGGGTCAGCTTGTCGCGTAAGAGCGCGACGGCCTGGGCCTTCAATTGGTGTACGCGCGGGACGCTGACGGCGAGGACTGCGGCGATCTCGGCCAGGTTGAGCTCCTCGACGAAGTAAAGCTGCAGCACGAGCTTGAGCCGCTCGGGCAGGGCGGCGACAAAGCCGGCGAGCTGCGCTGCATCCTCGGCCCCGCTGAGCGCCTCGAAAGGATCGGGGCGAGCATCGGCGAAAGCGGCATCGCCGTCGTCATACAGCCCATCGAGCGGCTGGAGGCGGATCGGCTCGGCACGAAGCTCGCGAAGCGCGGTTTCGCTGATGCCGAGGTCGGCAGCGAGCTCGGCGGAAGAAGGCTCGCGGCCGAGAAGCTGACGCAGCCGGTCGCGCGCAGCGTTCATGCCGCGCAAGCGCTGTCTCGCGCTTCGGCTACCCGGACGCGAGCGTCGGATGACATCGAGCATCGCGCCGCGCACCCGGATCTTGGCATAGGCGGCAAAGCCATCCTCGCCGGGCCCGTTATGCCGCCGCGCGGCTTCGGTGAGGGCAAGCAGCCCGACCTGGACGAGATCGTCCACCTCCATCCCCTCGCAGCCAGAGCCGTGGACGTGCCAGGCAGCCTTGCGGACCATCGGCAGGAACCGTCTGACACGCTCCTCCACTGCGGCGGGGTCGCCATAGGCCTCGGCGGCGGCGATCAAGATCGTTTCGTGTTTCACGCGGCAAGCGGCTCCGGCTGGATGGCCCCTGACAGGGGGTGGCTTTGGGTCTCGGGCTGGCCGATGACGGCGACGACTTCGATCGGCTGGGTCGCCGGCAACTCGGCGATCGAGATCACCAGGCATTGCGGAGCGCGCATCCTGAGGAGCGACGCCAGGGCGCGGCGGGCGGGCGGCTGCACCACGAGCGCGAGCGCGCCGGTCTCCTGAGCGGCCACCAGCGATGCGATCTCATCACCGATCATGCGCGCCAGATCGGGATCGACCAACGGCTGGCCGGTCGCGGGATCGCGCATGCCGCCAAGGATGGCGCTTTCAAGTGCCGCATCGAGCGTGACCACCGGCAGGGGCTTGCTCGGCGAGCAGACCCGGCCGACGAGCCAGCTGCCAAGATCGGCGCGCACGCGGTCGATCAGCGCGTCGAATTCTTGGTCTGCTGGAGCCCGAGCGCGATGCTCGAGAAGATCGGCAGCGAACAGGAGGACCGAGGGGAAGGAGGAGAAATCGAGCGGCTTGGCGGCGTTCATCGCGGCCATCAGGATCGCCACCGAAAGCGCGATGTTGAGGACGAAGAATGTATCGAGCAGCAAGGTCGGGATCGGCAGGATCATCAGCACGATCAGCGTGAGGATGCCTGCGGGCAGCGCGAGTGCGGCGGGCATGGCGGCCAGGCGCTGCATCACAGCCCGAGCGCCTTCAGCTTGCCGTAAGCGGAGCGCACGTTGCCGCCGCCGTCCTGCGATGAGGCGGCATCGAGGGCGAAGCTGGTCCGCAAGGTTTCGGCCATCGAAGGCCGCCAGGCGTGCCCGGCGGGGTCGAGTTGGTCAGCGGTTCGCGTCATGGCGCTCGAAGCCTGGTGCCACTGGGCTTGCGCCCGAGCGAAGCCATTCGCCGTCGGAGCGGGAGAGAACGGCAGGCCCTCTTCACCCATCGCCGTCGCCATCTTGCCGCGGAACAGTTCCATCACCCCGGCGAGGCTCCGTGGTGCGCCCCCGGAACCATAGAAGATCGACCGGTTGGCCGCCGCCGGGGCCGGGAAGAGTGCGGCGGCGGGGGCGTCGGGATCGGCGGCGAGCGCGGTCAGGAACTTGGTTGCCCCGCCGGCGCCAAGGAAATGCGCAAGATATAGCTCGGCCGGATCGGGATTACGGCCGAGCAGCGGGGCGAGCGTCGCCCGGTTGTCCTCGGCGAGCGCGCCTGCCATCAGGGCTGAGGCCTCTGCATCGAAGCGCAGCCCCATGATCGCTTGGCTCAGGCTCGGGTCGATAACGCGGGCCCGGCCGCCTTGCCGCTCGATCGCCGCCGATGCTCCTGCAAAACCGAAGGAGGCACCGTGCCGGTCGAGAGTCTCGAGCCAGGTGCTGTCGATGAACTGATAGAGCCCGGCGGCCGATGAGGTTCGAGCGCGGGCATCGGGGTCGAGACTCGATTCCAGCCGGGCCTGAGCCAGCAGGTAGCCGAAATCGGCTCCGGTACGCTCGGCGGCGCGGGCGATCGCCTCGTGCGACCGAGCGCTCTGGGAAGCGTGCGGAACGCGCGCCTGGGCAGTCGTGGTGAGGAATGCAGGTGAGCTCAAGGATTGGTCCCGGCGATGGTTACGCCGGGATAAAAGCAAGAGCTGTGCCAATTCTTCCTAAGCGTGCGCGATCGAGTGGCGCGACGGCGCCGTGGGCGAGTGATAGAGCCCCAGCGCTCCGGTCAGCCCGTCCAGCCGGGCCGCGACGTTGGCGGCGACCAGATTGCGGATCCGGCGATTGACTTCGTTCGCATGCTTGGCCGCCTGCAAGAGCCCGCGGCATTCGCTGTCGAGCGCGGCAGGAGCGCCTTGTGCCAGCGCGTCACAACAAGCCAGCTTGCCCTTCGAGGTAAGCGTGAGCGCATCGACATCGAGTGCGGCAAGCGCTTGCCGCTCCTCCTCGAGCACGGCAAGCATTTGCCGCAGCGTGTCGGCCAACGGGCCGGTCTTGGCGATCTTCGTCATTCCGAGACGCTCAGCATCAGGCGCGCAGCGATCATCGCGTCGGCGATTCGGGTGGGAACCACGGGATAGGACCCGTCCTCCAGCGCGCGGCGGATCTCCTCCACCCGCTCGACGTCCATGGGCGGCGTATCGCCGGCGAAGGACGGACCCGCCTCCACCGCGACGCCGGCATCATCTTGACGCACGGACTTGGGCAGCTCCCGTCCGACCGGTTCAGCCGCATTTCGCGCGGGCAAAAATTGGACCCCCACCGCGTTCTGGATCGGATTGACATCGACTGGCATCGGACCGCTCCCGGAATGGACTCACTGGTCAGAACGGTTGGCGGCGCGCAGCTTATAGGTCGGCTTAAGGAATTTTTACGCGCCGCTTTTGCAGAGCTTGTTCAAAGCGTGATGATAACCAGGCCCGGGCGCTGGATGCGCGCGCGGATTGGATCGGCGCCGCCCGGCGGCTTGACCCTGATCCATTCGTCGATCCCGCCCGCATCCATCGCCTCGCCGGTCTGGCTTACCGAGAAGCCCATTCCACGCACGACAATGCTCACGGCATCGCCGCGGGCTATCACGCGTGCCCTGGGGCTGCCGGCGCTCTCAGCACGGCTCGCCGTGACGGCGACGAAGATACGCCAGCCACCGTGGTCCGGGCATTCGACCCTCACGGTGTCCCGCCGCGTCCCGTGCCACCCGAGCGAGAGCGGGGCATTGCAAAGCGCCAACCGCAAACGACGATCGACCGGGCGGGCGGCCCCGCCCTCCACACCGATCGGCATGCCGGTGAAGCGTTCGATGTCACGGTCTATCACCGCCGGGTCGGTATGGATGACGCTTGCCGGCGAAGCGGTCGGGATGGCCGCCGCGAGCAGCGCGGCAAGCCTGATCGAGAGAGGTCTGGTCGTCGTGGTCATGCCGGTCCTCCGCCGGGCGCCCTAAGCGCCGCTCCTGTGGAGCCTTATTGTTGAGCTTTGTCTGGAGAATGATCCTGCAAGCTGCGTGCCAAATCGATGGTCCCGGCAAAGGCAAAGACCGCAAGGGCCTCATCGCGGGGTGCGGGTTCGATGGTCATGTGCGGCTCGAAGCCATGTGCTTGAGCAGTCAAGGCCATCCTGGCGACGCTCTCGAACGCCTCTTGCCTGCGGCCGGGTGCGTGGCGGACGATGATCGTCAGCCGCTCGCGCGGATCGGTCAGGCGCGAGGACAGCCATTCGTCGAACGACGCCGTGCCATCGGCGCGAAAAACGCTGACCGGGTCCGCCGCAATCGTCAGCAGCCCGCCTCCTCCTGGTTCCGCCTGCGCGCTGGCCGGCTCGTTCTGCGGCCCAATGGCTGCGGCCGCCGACAGGAACAAGATCAGTGCAAGGTCGGCAAGCGTGATTTGCCAGCCATTGGCCAGGCGTGCGTTCATGCGGCAAGGTCCGTCGATACCGGGGCAGGGCTCGGGGCCGTTGGCGCGCTCATCGCTTGCCCGAGCTGCAGCGTCAGCCAGTCGATCAATGCCTGGCGTTCCCGCTCCTCCTGCTCACCGCGCCGGGCGATGACCCGGGCCAATGGAAGGCAGGCGAAATGGGCGAGGACGAGGCCGTATAGGGTCGTCAGGACCGCCGTGCCGATCGCTGCATCGAGACCCGCGCCAGCGGGTCCGGCCGCGGGCAACTGGCTGAGCGCGACCAGCGTCCCCGCGAGCCCGAAGACCGGCGCCAACTCGCCCGCCTGGTCGAACAGGTGAACCGCGCGATCCTGCCGCATCGTGCGGTGCGCCCGATGGCGGTCATGCGTCTCGACCAGCGCCGCGATCGAACGATGGCGGACGAGCGCGGCGATCGCCTCGCCGATCTCGGCGTCCCCCGCCAGCTGGATCTGGGCCCGCAGGACGCCTTGTCGGCGGATATCCTCGACTTGCCGCGCCAGGGTGATCCGCTCCCGGGCCGCCGAGAAGCCCGAGCGGACCAGCCGCGCCAGGCAATGCAGCGCAGCGCGTGTCTCGATCAGCCCACAGCGTAAGATCGTCGCGAGGGCGGTCCCGGCAAGGACGAGCGCCGCGCTCCATGGATCGACGAGAGTTTGCAGGTCCATTCGCATCATCTCCTATCCGCCTCAGAACGGGCGGCACGCTCACGCTTTCAGCGGCCGGCGGATATTTGCCGGCGAGCGGCAACCGCTTGCCGCTCCTCGGCCTCGTCAAACGCCCAGCGCTGCCCGTGCGAGAGCCGGCTCAGCGACGCGGTGGGACTGGCACGCTCCTTGCTAACCTGACGATCAAAGGGTCCGACTGACCTTCGGAGTCACGCATGAGCGAGAACATCTTCGGCATCCACGGGGCGGCATTGGAACTGCGCTCGCAACGCATGGGCATGTTGACCTCCAATATCGCCAATGCCGCGACGCCGGGCTACAAGGCGCGCGACATCGATTTCGCGGCCGCGCTGCAGGCCCGCACGAGCGGGGCGTCGGGTCAGGCGGCAATGTCGGGGGCAACCCGTTTCCGGGTGCCTACGATGCCTTCTCTCGACGGCAATACCGTCGAACTGGCGAACGAGCAGCTCGCTTTCGCCGAGAACGCCGTCGCCTACTCGAGCACGCTTTCCTTCGTCCAGGGCCGCGTCGAGCGGCTCACCCGTGCGCTCAAGGGGGAATAGAATGTCGCAGCCCTTGAGCCTGTTCGACATGGTCCAGCGCGGCATGTCTGCGCAATTGGTGCGCATGAACGCCGCTGCCTCCAACCTCGCCAATGCCGGCTCGGTCGCGGAAACCCAGGAGGGCGCCTATCGCGCGCTGCGCCCGGTTTTCGGCGAGGAGCTCGACCGGGCGAGCGGCTATTCGACGGTGCGCGTCGCCGGCATCGCCCGCTCGGACGTCGCGCCCGTCAAGCGGCACGATCCCGGCCATCCGCTTGCCGATGCGGAGGGCAATGTCTGGGGTGCCGCGGTCGATGAGACCGCCGAAATGGTCGAGATCATGGAATCGAGCCGCCAGTACCAGAACCTGGTCGAAGCCATGCAGACCGCCAAGCAACTGATGCTCGAGACGATGAGGATCTGATGACCACCATTACCAACACGATTGCTGCCCCCGGCAGAGTGTCGCCGGCTCCAACGGCGGAAGCGGGCTTCGGCGCGCTCGGCCATGGCGATTTCCTGCGCTTGCTCGTCGAGCAATTGAAGCAGCAGGACCCGTTCGAGCCGGTCGACAACAAGCAGATGCTGGCGCAGATGGCGCAGTTTTCCGCGCTTGCCGGCACCACCGAGAGCAACGCGACGCTCGAAGCGATCTCGGAAAAGCTCGATCGGCTCATCGCCTTGCAGCAGCCGCCTGCGCGCTCCGCCGGCACTTCCTGACCCCCGTCACCAAAGGGAACTCTCCGATGTCCTTCTACACTTCGCTCAGCGGCCTCAAGAATGCGCAGGCCGATCTTGGTGTCATTTCGCACAACATCGCCAATGCCGAGACCAATGGCTTCAAGAAGAGCACCACGCGCTTTGCCGATCTCGTCGCCAGCAATTCGTCCAGCGATCCCCGCATGATCAAGGGTATCGGGGCAACGGTGACCGCGATCGTGCAGGATTTCGGCCTTGGCGCCGTTGAGCAGACCGGCGGCGCGACCGACCTTGCCATCAGCGGCGACGGCTTCTTTGCCGTGCGCGGCGCCGAGAGCGGGGAAGTGGTTTATACCCGCGCCGGCGGCTTTGAGATCGACGAGGGCGGCTTCCTCCACGACGGCGCCGACAATCGGCTGCAAATGAGCCTGGTCGACGCCAGCGGCCAGCTCACCGCTCCCGGCACGACGGTCGACGCGCAGATCCCTTCGGTCAATGCAGCAGGTTTCGAACTTGCCGGCGTCACGATCAACAAGGACGGCAGCATCCGCGCCGCTTATGCGGACGGGTCGCTCGCTACGGTCGGCCGGGTTGCGCTCGCCAGCTTCCTCTCGCCGACCGGACTTCGCCAGATTGGCAATTCGCAATGGGAGCCGACCGGGACTTCGGGCGCGGCCGCCTACGGCGTGCCCGGTGTCGGTCGCTACGGCGATCTCCTTTCGGGAACGATCGAGCGATCCAATGTCGACCTTGCCGAGGAGATGGTTGGCCTCATCACCGCTCAACGCAACTTCCAGGCGAACGCCAAGGCAATCGACACCGCGACGCAGCTTTCGCAGACCATCATCAACCTGCGGACCTGATCGCGATGGACCGAATGATCTATACCGCACTGACGGGGATGAACGCAGCGCTCGACCGCCAGCGCGCGATTGCCAGCAATCTCGCCAATGCGCAGACGATCGGCTTTCGCGCCGAGACCTTCAGCTTGAAGCCGCTGACACTTACTGGCCAGGCGCTCGAAGTCCGGGCGATGACGCAAGGTGCAGTGCGCGGGGCGGACCTGGCGGCAGGGCGCATCGTGCCGACCGGGCGCGCGCTCGACATTGCCGTACGCGGCAATGCCTTGCTCGCGCTGCAGGCACCTGACGGAAGCGAAGTCTATTCGCGCCGCGGCGACCTTACCGTCGGTGCTGGCGGCGTGCTCGAGAACGGCGATGGCCGTCCGGTGATGGGCGAGAACGGTCCGCTTACCGTCCCGCCTGGCCGCACGGTCAGCATCGCTACCGATGGAACCGTCCTCGCCGCCGATCCCGCGACGCCCGATGCGCCGGCGGAGACGATCGGCCGGATCAAGCTCGCCGCGCCTGAGGGAAGCGCGATCCTCAAGGGTCTTGACGGCCTGTTACGCGTGCCCGACGGCGGCATCCTGCCCGCCGATCCGACCGCTCAGATAGAAAGTGGCGCACTCGAGCAGTCGAATGTCAACACCGCCGAGACGCTGGTCGAGATCATCGAGGCCCAGCGCAGCTTCGAGCGGCGCTCCAAACTCTTCAGCACTGCCTCCGAGCTCGATCAGGCCGGCGCGCGCCTGATGTCCCTGCGCTCCTGACCCCCGTTCACAAGGACCCCTGATCATGCCCACTTCCGCTCTGCACGTCGCCCGCACCGGGCTCGAGGCACAGGATGCGCGGATGCGCGTCATCGCCAACAACCTCGCGAATATCGGGACCACCGGCTTCAAGCGCGAGCGCGCCAATTTCGCGACGCTCGCGTACCAGGACGCCCGCGTCGCTGGGCAGGGCTCGACCGCCGAGACCGCCTATGCGATCGGGCTGAACCTGGGCACCGGCGTGGGCCTTCAGGGCACCAGCCGGATCGATACGCAAGGCACGCTCGATACGACCGGCAACGCGTTCGACCTGGCGCTCGACGGCAACGGCTATTTTCAGGTCGAGCTGCCGAGCGGTCAGATCGCCTATACGCGGGCGGGCAATTTCACCTTATCGGGCGAGGGCCAGTTGGTGACCGCGCAGGGTTTCGCCGTGCAGCCGCCGATCGAGGTGCCGCCCGGCGCGCTCAGCGTCACCGTTGCACCGGATGGCACCGTTTCGGCGGTGTTTACCGGCGAGGCTGCGCCTGCCGAGATCGGCCAGTTGACCATCGCCAGATTCGCCAACCCTGCAGGATTGCAGGCGAGCGGCGACAATTTCCTGCTCGAGACGGCGGCAAGCGGAGTCGCGGAGATCGGCCCGGCCGGCACCGAGGGGCGGGGCAACATCCGCCAGGGCATGCTCGAGACGTCCAACGTCAATGTGGTCGAGGAGATGGTGGCGATGATCGAAGCGCAGCGCGCTTACGAGATCAACTCCAAGATGATCGGCGCGGTCGATGAGATGCTGCGCAACGCCAACCAGACGCTGTGAGCCGCGGCATGACGCGCAAGCTCTCCTTCGCCTGTTTCGCGCTATTGCCGCTTTCGGGTTGCGGCGGCAATGGCCCGGCGCCCGGCTTCGCAGCCGCCTTGCCCCCGCCGCCGCCGGCCTACGCTCCGCAGACGGGAGCGATCTTTCATCCCGCCTCTGGCTATGCCGGCTATCACGAAGGGACGCGCGCAAGGCGGGTCGGTGATCTGGGCACCATTATTCTGACCGAGAACATCTCGACGGCAAAGAACACCAGCGGCCGCACCGAGCGGCAGGGCAATCTTTCCGTTACGCCGCCCGCCGCCGGGCCTTTGGATTTTCTTAACCCCGATGCCCTTAAAGCGGCCGCGCAGGGGTCGTTCAACGGCAGGGGCGATGCAGGCCAGCGCAGCGCGCTCAACGGTGTGGTGGCGGTCACCATTGTCGAGGTCCGGCCGAACGGAACCGCGCTTGTCGCAGGAGAAAAGCAGATGTTGCTCAGCCAGGGCGATGAATGGGTCCAGTTCGCCGGCATCATCCGTCTGGCGGATATCGATGTCGATAACCGCCTGCCCTCGAGCTTGGTGGCGGACGCGCGAATCATCTATTCGGGCGCCGGGGCGGTGCAACAGGCGTCTCGTCCCGGCTGGCTGTCGCGCTTCTTCGGCCAGATTAGCCCGTTCTGAAGCTCATGATGCGTTCGCTCGTTCTTCTTCTGGCGTTCCTAGCGAGCGCTCTGGCGATCCTCGCCCCGGCTCCCGCCGCAGCCGAGCGCGTGCGCGATCTCGGCAGCTTCCAGGGGGTGCGCCCCAACCAGTTGACGGGCTATGGCATCGTCGTCGGTCTGCAGGGCACGGGGGACGACAATCTCGAATACGCTACTCAGGCGATGAAGGGCATCTCCGGCCGCTTCGGTCTGCCATTGCCGCCGGGCGTCAATCCCGGACTGAAGAATGCCGCGGCGGTGATCATCACCGCCGAACTGCCGCCCTTTGCCAAGCCCGGCCAGCGGATCGACATCACCGTTTCCACGTTGGGCAAGGCAAAGAGCCTGCGCGGCGGAGCGCTCGTACTTACGCCTCTCTATGGCGCCGACGGCCAGATCTACGCGATGGCACAGGGGAACCTCGCCGTTGGCGGACTGGGTGTCAGCGGCCGCGACGGGTCGCAATTGTCGGTCAATGTGCCAACCGTCGGCCGGATCGCCAACGGAGCGACCGTTGAGCGCGATGTGCCGACGGGCTTCGATCTCGAGGGAATGCTGCGCTTCAACCTGCATGAGGCCGACTTTCTCACCGCTGCGCGGGTTCGCGACGCGGTCAATGCGCAGTTCCCTGATACCGCGCGCATCGTCGACGGCGTCACCGTCGAGCTCGCCATGCCTTTCGGGAGCGACGCACGCTCCACGATGATGGCAGGAATTGAAATGCTCGAGGTAACTCCGGCGCAGACGCCCGCGCGGGTCATCGTCAACAGCCGGACAGGAACCGTGGTGATCAACAACGCCGTGCGCCTGGCGCCGGCGGCGATCAGCCACGGCAAGCTGATCGTGCGGATCGAGGAGGATCCGGCGATCATCCAGCCTGCCCCCTTCAGCCGCGGCGAGACAGCGCTTGAGGAATCGAGCACGATCGCGGTCGAGGAATATGGCGACCGGGTTCATATGGTGCGTGGCGGCGCGAACCTTTCCGATATCGTCGATGCACTCAACCTCCTGGGCGTCGGCGCGGCCGATCTGGCGGTCATCCTTGATGCACTCAAACAGGCCGGCGCGTTGCAGGCCGAGATGGTGGTGATGTGAGCGCGCTCGTAACGTCTGTTGCTCAGACGGCCGATGCTGCGGCCGTCGAGCGCGCCCAGCTGCGCCGCGCAGCCCAAGGCTTCGAAGCCATTCTCATTCGCCGCATGCTCGAGGCGGCGCGGGCAGCGGATTTGGGCGGCGACGCGGCGATCGGCGGCTCGGCGCTCGACCAGTACACGGCGATGCGCGACGAGCAGCTTGCCGAGATCGCCGCCAGGCAAGGCACCTTCGGCATTGCTGCGGCAATTGAGGCGCAACTGGCGCGCCGCATGCCCGGTTCGGCTGACCGGCTGGAGCGCTGAAGACCATGGCGAGCAACCTGATCCTTATCGGCAAGAGCGGCGCTAACGCCGCGCGTTCCGCGCTCGAACTCGCGGCGCAGAACATCGCCAATGCCGGCAATGCGACCTATGCCCGTCGTTCGCTCCAGGTTGCGGAGGTTGCGGCTACCGGGGGGATCGGAACAAGCGACAGCGCCGCGCTGAGCGGCGTGCGGGCCGAAAGCATCAGGCGAAGCCAGGCGACTTTCCTGCAATCCGAAGTTCGCCGCACAGGCAGCGACATCAGCCGTGCCGACGCCGAACTCAAGGGGCTCACCAACGCCGAGAGCGCAGTCGAACAGGCCGGAATCTACCCCGCGATCGTGGAACTCGAGGCAGGCCTGTCCCGGCTCGTTTCAGATCCGCTCGATGGGGCATTGCGGGCGAACGTGCTGGAAAGTGCCCGCACTCTCACACAAACCTTCGCCATCGCCTCGCAGGGCTTGGCGATCGCTGCGGAGGAGCTGCACTTCGAGGCTGAAGCGGGTGTGGCGCAACTTAATGTGATCGCCACCGAACTCGCGCGCACCAACATCGGTCTCGCGCGAGCTCAAGAGGGCAGCGTCAACAAGGCCACCCTGCTCGACCAGCGGGACGCGCTGCTGGTCGAGCTATCGGCCCTTTCCCGCGTAGCCACGCAGTTCGATGGGTCGGGCCGGGTGACCGTTCGATTGGGGGGCGGCAGCGGACCCACGCTCGTCAGCGGCGCGCAGGCGGCGAACCTGTCGTTAGCTATTTCCGCTCCGGGAGCGCTCGAGTTCGCGGTTGAAGGTGTTCCTGTCACGCTTGGCGCAGGCTCCCTCGCGGGCCAAGCGCAAGGGCTGGCACAAATCGAGGCCGTCGGACAGCGCTTGAATGATCTTGCGCGTCTGCTGGTGGAACGCGTCAACACCGCGCAAGCCAGCGGCGTCGATCCAGCAGGCTTTCCCGGCCAGCCGCTTTTTTCGGGCACGGATGCGCGCGACATCGGCATTGCGATGGCGGATGGGTCGGGCATCGCCACGGCGGCTTCCGGAACCGGGCCAGGCAGTCGTGACATCGGCAATCTCACGCTTCTTCGAGCGGCGATGGCGGACAATGGTCCAGCGCAGTTGTCCGATCGCATGTTGTTTGAACTGTCCAGCGCGATCGGCGGCCGGACCATCACGCGTGATGCCCTGCGCACCATTGCCGATACCGCCGGCATTGCCTTGACCGCCGAGACCGGCGTTGATCTTGATGCCGAAGCTGCCAACCTGCTGCGCTTCCAGCAAGCCTTCCAAGCCAATGGCCGGGTCATCCAGGTCGCCGCCGACATTTTCGACACGCTGCTGGGTATTGGCTGACATGAGCTTGACGACCAACGGCACGCTCGCCTTCTTCAGCCGCTCGACCCTGCAGATGAGTGCAATCCGCAAGGAGGCGGAAACGCTTCAATCGCGCCTCGCGACCGGATCGCGTATCGATCGATCTTCGCAAGATCCGGTCGCTGCCTCGCACCTGCGCGGATTGGAGAGAGCGGATCGTTTGGGCGAGATCGATGCCGCCAACGCTGCGCGTGCCAAGGACGGTCTCACGCTCGCGGCCGAAGCTTTGGCATCCATCGCGCAGGACGTAGTGCGAACGCGGGAGTTGGCCTTGTGGGCCGCTAACGAAACGCTTTCGGATCAGGCACGCGCAAGCCTCGGACAGGAGATGGCCCAGCTTCGCCTGACAATTTTAGCCAACGTCAATGCACGGAACGGAAACGGTCAACCGCTCTTTGCGGGCGAAACGAACGGTCCCGCTTACGAAATCGACGGCGCGGGCAACGCGATTTACGTCGGCACGCCCGTGAGCGGAACTATCGCGCTCGGCGACGGGCAGTCGGTGTCGCGCGGGGTTACCGGGCCTGAATTTCTTGCCTTTTCGACCGGCGGCGGAGCTACCGACCTCTTGGTCGTCATGCGATCACTCGCCGATGCGCTCCAAACCGGCGCGGGCGACCCCGCCGCCGCCGCAGCGGCATCGCTTCCCGAGCTCGACGACGCGCTTGAAGCCCTGACCCGCAACCAGACAATTATCGGCACCAGGCTTGCTTGGATCGAAACCGTCCAGGATCGTCAGGTCGCAAAGGCGGAAAGACGCGCAGGAGAAGGCGCCGAGATCGGTGGCGTGGACCTTGCCGGCACCATTGCCGAGCTTCAACAGAAACTGACCGTCCTAGAGGCGAGCCAAGCGGGCTTTTCCCGCCTGGCTGCGCTCAGCCTGTTCAACGCCATCTGACGGGCGAGAGGAGCTACACGCATGTTGGCCGCTATCGGGATCATCGTCCTTCTCGTCATGGTTTTCGGCGGATTCGCCCTCACAGGGGGGGCGCTCGGTCCTGTCATGGCTGCCGTACCGCATGAAATGCTAATCATCGGCGGCGCAGCAGTCGGTGCCATCATCGCCGGAAACTCCCTGCACGAGATCAAGGCGATCGGCCGCGGCTTCGTGCGCGCTTTCAAAGGCCCCAGCTATTCACGGCAGGATCATATCGACGCAATCGCCCTGACGGCAAAGCTCATGCGCATGCTCAAGAGCGAAGGTCCGGTGGCACTGGAAAGCCATGTCGAGCGGCCGCAGGAATCTGTCGTTTTTGCGGAATACCCGCGCATCCTAGCCGACAAGGCTCTGCTTCACCTCATCACCGACACCCTGACGCTGCTCGTCGTCTCCTCGGGCACGCTGGAAACACATGCCGTCGAGGAGGTGATGGACAACGCGATCAAAACCCATTTGCACGACATGGACGAGCCGGCGCACTCGCTGCAATCCCTGGCCGATGCGCTGCCGGCTCTGGGGATCGTCGCGGCGGTGCTCGGGGTGGTCAAGACCATGGGTTCGATCGACAAGCCGCCCGAGGTGCTCGGCGGCATGATCGGATCCGCGCTCGTAGGTACCTTTCTCGGAGTCCTGCTCGCCTATGGCATCGTCGGCCCGCTTGCCGCTCGGCTCAAACAGATCAACAAGCACGACCAGCAGATCTTCCACTCTGTGAAACAGGTGATGATCGCATCGCTTCACGGCTATCCACATGCGCTGGCCATCGAGTCGGCACGTTCGGGTTTGCCCGATGTGGTCCGTCCATCGCTCACCGACCTGCTCGATGTCCTGAAGAGCCGCTGAGGTGGCAAGCGCTGCCCCGTTATCCAATCCGGCACCGCCGCCGAATGGCCTAGATCGCCGTGCGCCTCTGGTTGCGGCGAACGCTGCCGACGAAGCTCGGCGGCCGCTCATCGTCAAGAAAGTCATCGTGCAGGAGGCCGGACATCACGGCGGAGCCTGGAAGGTCGCCTATGCGGATTTCGTCACCGCGATGATGGCCTTCTTCATGCTGCTATGGCTGCTTGGCGCGACGACGGAAGACCAGCGCAAGGGACTGGCGGACTATTTCACTCCCACGCTGGTCAAGCTAAGGGAGCAAAGCGCTGGATCGAACGGGCTGCTCGGGGGCAGTTCAATCACCGATGCGGACGCTTATCCCCACGCGGCCGGACAGACCGGCACACAGGCCCTGACCATTCCGCGCGATGCGACCGGCGGCGTTCGGGAAGGGGCGGCGCCGGTTCCCGCTGCCGCAAGAGCAAAAATCATGCGCCAGGCGATAGAGGAAAAGCTCAAGACGCAGCGCGCTCTAGGCCGGTTGCTGCGGCAGGTCCGGGTAATGCCGGTCCCGGAGGGGATCCGTATCGACCTCGTCGACGATGCCGATTTCTCGATGTTTGCTCTCGGCACCACCGTGCTTACGCCTGACGCGCGAGAACTCGTCGGTGCGATTGCCGAGGTGGTGGCAGCGCAGCAGTCCACGATGATCGTGCGCGGCCATACCGACGCGCTTCCGTGGCGGCCGGGCGTCCTCGCCAACAATTGGTCGCTCTCGGCGGGACGCGCCGAGGCTACTCGTCAATCCTTGATGCAAGGCGGAATAGAAGAACGCCGTTTCACAAGGATTGAAGGCGTTGCCGACCGTGAGCCTTTGGTCGCCGATGATCCAATGCATCCGACCAACCGAAGAATGTCCATATTGTTGCTTGATTAGCAGTCGATCGAACCGCCCCTGACTGCGCGCATTCAGTGCAGTGATCTCGGTGAGAAGCGGAGGCGCATTATCGTTGGATTGCTTGACGAAGCAGCCTGTCTCCGCGCGTTTATGTTGTCATTCTTCTTCCTTCGGTCTTTTGAAAGGCGAGAGAACGGCCTGGGCGATAGAGCTAAATTCGATCGGTGGGCCAAAGCGTTAGGATCAGGTTTTGCTGCAGCCAAACCAACTAGGCGTTGCGGTGACCAGGTCGAGCCCTCAGTCGGCCCCTTTCCGTCGAAAGAATGTTAAGGACCCGCAATCTCGCTGCTCGGCCGAGCCGAAAGAATGCGGGTCCATATCTTCAGCGGGGAGCAGGCTCGGACCGGTCGACGCCGGCTTGGCTGCGCTCAGGTGCGATCGGGCGCGCTGGGCGCATCCTGCGAACCCGCCGCGGGCGCCGCTCCTTTCGTAGCGTCCTCCGGCGCAAAGCCCTCGCCATAGCGGATCTCGGCCGAATGCCGCGCTTGCTCGAGCCAATCCGACACCCGGGTCCGGACGGTCTGCTGCGCGACGGCCGCCTCTGCCATCATGCGCGACTGCGCCGGCTCGATCGGCAAGCGGCGCGTCTCCCGGATCACGCCGGCGACCACGCCATCGCCCTCCGGCATTAGGAACGGCTCGCCTTCGGGAAGCGCGTTGAGCTGGCGGACGAGATCGGTCGGCATCGTGGCACTATCCCAGGCGAGGCGCCCGCCACGGGCCTCGATCCCGGCCTCTTGCAAGATCTGGGTGACCTCTTCGAAGGTGTCGGCCGCGCCCAGCTGGTCCATCACCTGCGGGTTGCCGGGGCGGGCGAACTGCACGCCCTCGATCGCATAGACGATCCGCTCGCGTCCGCCTGCAAGGTTGGTTTGCAGGTAGGCATCGATATCCTCGTCATCCGAGCGGGAGCCCTCGGGAGCGAGCGACTGGACTGCGGCATCGGCCAGCAGGACGTCGCGCATGCGCTGCTCCCGCAGCACGAATTCAGGCGTGCGGCCCAGCTCGTTTTCCTCGGCCATGGCGACGAGCAGTTTGCGATTGACGATCGCCTGCAAAGCGGCCTGCCGGGCAGCCGGATCGTCGAGGTTCTGCACGCCGTTCTCGGTGAGCTCGTGATTGAGCTCGGCGATGGTGATCTCATAGCCGTCCACCGTCGCGACAGAATCCTCTCCGGGTTCCTTGCCGTTGCATGCGGCAAGCGATAGGAGGACTGCGGCAAGACCACAGCGCACGAACACTTTGTTCATCATTTCGCGTTATCCTGTTGAAGAACCTGCACCAAAATCAATTTCGAAGGTCGAGGCCCGCTGATGGAAACCCCTTACGACTGGCTCACGGTACTGATCTTCGCGTTCCTCGTCATCCTGTTCCTGCACCGCTCGGTGGACGTGGATGATCCGAAGGACCATCTTTGGCAATATCTTGTGGCCGGCGTCGGCTGCGCCTTCACGAATTGGCTGGGCAATGAGGGTTACGACATTCCGGCCGTAGCCGCGATGTTGGCCACTCTGGCCTACATCTATTATACGCTGCGCCCGTTTCCCTTCCAATCAGGCCCGGAATAGTCGTCCTCGATCTTCCTGCTGCAACAATTTCGGCCGACCGGCGCCTTACGCCTGGCCTACAAGAAACCGCTGCGCCCCCGGGGGTGCAGCCCTCATCAGGTCGCTGATGAACGTGTGCAGGATCGGAAACGCGCTCTTGGCGTCATCGCTCACTGTCGACATGCGAACGAGTATGCCATCCGGCATCTCACCGCGCAGGTTGTGCCGCACGACAGCCCATCTTTGAGCCAGTTGCGTGGTCGGAAACTCTGTGCCGATGCGCGTCCAGTAGAGCACCTGTTCCGGACGTGCCTGCGAAGCCGTGCCGAGCAATCGCGCTCCGATCGGAGGCTGGCCAGGCAGGCGGAGTTCAAGGGTTTCTGCTGACTGAATGTTGAAGCCGGCGGCGGGGTAGCACACTTCGGGCCGGTGGAGCTGCATGTCGCGCGACTGCAACGAACCATAAGCCATCAGGAAGGCGACCGAATTGCCCGCCGCGTTCTGGTAAACGCGAACCAGGACATCATTATAGACTTCGTTGGTCAGATCGTTCTGCGAAGGAAGTACAACTTCACCGGTCGGAACACTCGACCAACCGCTGAACCGTTTGGGCACCACCCGGTCGAGCGCGTCGTCGGCAAGGGGTTCCGCTTCGTTACCGCGTGCGGCAGCCAACGCCATGCCGGAACAGGCCAGGCCGACCGTGCCGACCAGAAGATTGCGCCTGGTCATGCTCATTGTATGGTCTCCCGATCGCGTATCACGAAGCTCAGAAGCGAGTCGGCGGCGAACATTCCGCCAAGCGAAACGGCGAAGGTGATCAAACCCGCTGCCTCGTGCATGAAGCCTTGGGCGACACTGCTGCCGGAATAGTAGGTGAGCAGTATCAGGATGATCACCCGCACGAGGTTTGCAAAGACCGCGATAGGAACGATCGCCAGCATCAGGATGGCCGCCCGGCGCAAGTTCGAGTTCCAGTTGAGGTGAACGTACAGCAAGCCGATGGCGGTCAGCGAAATGATCGACATCAGTCCGGCGCACGCGGTCGCCACCAGCAACTGATACTGCCCGACCTGGATGATCGCGCCGGTATGGGCGACCGGATAGCCAAAGCTATGCAGCAGTTCGGTCGCGCTCATTGAGATCCAGATCTTGAGAGGCTGCGTCAAATCGACGATCAGTGATCCGGGCGGGATGATCAGGAAGGCGAGATAGATGGCCGGGAACCACAGCTTCTTCATGACCGCAGGCCCCCAATAGGCCAACCCGGTCAGAAGCAGGAACAGATAGATCGAGCTGGTCTCTACGCTCTCCACGCCGAAGGTCCGGGCGAACACCCATATCGCGCCGAGAACGATCATCGGCGGAACCCAAAGCCAGCTCGAGAGCGGGCGTGCCTCGGCAGCAATCACGGCACGCTCGCGCCAGATGAGCCACAGTCCGGTCGCCAGGATTATGGGTCCATGGACCCCCTCTTCGGTGGTCCAGTGCTCGCGCGCCATGGTCACGACAGTCGGCACAAGCATTGCCGCAATTCCCAGGAGGGCCAGCCAGAAGCTGATCGAACCGGACGAAAGCGCGCGCATGTCCACGCGGGGCAGTCTTGCCGCATCTAGCGCCATGGAAACCTCTCGAATATACGGTCGCGCGCAATCGACGTCCATCTCGACGCTCGCCGCCCGCTTCTACCTTTGAACGCCCTACCGTGTAAAGCATCCACGCTTCTCTTTCGGCGGCTTTAAATCGAACTGTGCTGAAACGATCCTGAATAACGATGGCGCGCTCAGCCTGCGGATAATCTTCCAGACCGTTTCGCCGGCATGGCAAAAAGGCCCGGCGGAATTCCGCCGGGCCCCCATGCGCCTCGAGCTCGAAACTCTCGGTGGCGATCCGGATCAGCGCAGCAGCGAAAGGACGTTCTGCTGGCTCTGATTGGCCTGCGCCAGCATCGCGGTCGAAGCCTGGCTCAGGATCTGCGCCTTGGCGAGCGCAGTGGTCTCCGCCGAATAGTCGGCATCTTCGATCCGCGAGCGGGCGTCGGAGAGATTGATGGAATTGTTGGTCAGGTTGTTGACCGCGGATTCCAACCGGTTCTGACCGGCGCCGAGCGTCGCGCGGGTCGTGCTCACCGTATCCAGTCCGGTGTCGATCGTCGCCAGGACCGCGCTGGTTGCGGTGGTCAGATCCACGGAAGTGACGGCCGTGACAGCGGCGTTGCCGGCAAGGTCACCGAAGTTGAGCGTGATGGCGTCGCTGGCGTTTGCACCGGCCTGGATCGTCACCACGCCGGCAGTGCCCGCGCTGCCGTCGAACAGCTTGCTGCCGTTGAACTCGCTGTTCGTCAGCACGCTGGTGATCTGCGTCGTCAGCTGCGTCACTTCGGCCTGAAGGTTGGCCTTGTCGCCAGCATCGTAGGTTCCGCTGGTAGCCTGCACTGCCAGCTCGCGGACGCGCTGCATCATGTTGGTCACTTCGGACAGGGCACCCTCGGCGGTCTGCGCCATCGAGATGCCGTCATTGGCATTGCGAATGCCCTGGTTCATGCCACGCACCTGCGCGGTCATGCTGGTGGCGATGGCGAGACCCGCGGCATCGTCCTTGGCGCTGTTGATGCGCTTGCCGCTCGACAGGCGCTCCATCGCGACGCTGGTCATGCGATCCGCCTGGTTCGAAGCGTTCGAAGCCTTGAGCGCGCTGATGTTGGTGTTGATGACGGCCATTACAAAAAACTCCTAACCCCAGCCCGACCCCGTGTCGCCGCTGTCGAGGCCAAGAGCGGCCGGCCGGGCCGGGCTTTAAGGGACTTGTCTCAGCAGGCGACAAAAAAGGCCTAGGTGTTTTCCCCTAGGCTAAAATTAACGACTCCTTTGCCGTTCGCTGGCCAAAGAGAGGCGAAGACGGGGTTAACGGGGGCTCTTCAAAATGCCGCAGGTAAGCTTCTGCGAAAGCGCGGAAAAATTGCACGCGCCGCTCGCCATGATGGCGCGATCGGCGATCGAAGGCCTTGCCGGCAGAAGTGCGGTGCGGATCTGCGACATCGCCAGTCCTCTCGAAGCGCGGCGGCGAGACGATCTGCTGCTGGTGCTCGAACGATCGGAACACAATGCGTTGGTGCGCGAGGGCAATCGCGTGACGATCAGCTACGCCGATCCGTTTGCGGAGGCCTCGCTCGGCGCGCTCATCGCCGGCATGGGATCGCACGGGGCACCCGTCTTCGCCGAGCCCGAAAGCCTGGCGATCCTCGCGCTCGCCCGGCGCTTGGCCATGAGCGACATTCCGGTCCTGATCGGCGGCCCGACCGGGACTGGCAAGGAAGTGCTTTCGCGCTTCATCCACCAGGGCAGCGCAGCATGATCGCAACCGCGCGCAAGCTCGCCGAAGCGGGTGAGATCCAGCTCGGGCAGGGCGATACGGATTATGTTTGAGCCGCATGAGGCTTGCTTGCCTGCGCCAGCCCATTGGCTGAGCGCACTCGGCGAACGCAGCGGCGCTTTCGCGCTCGACCGGCGCTTCGCCGGCGCGCTAACCGGGCCACCAGAGCAGGTTCCGGACGAGCACGAGGCCGCCCTTGCCGAGCGCCAGCAGCACGAGGCGATCGAGCAGGCCTATGCTCAAGGCCTGGCCACCGGACGGGCCGAGGCTGCAGAGGCAGCAGCCACCCAGCACACGGTCGTCGAGCGGCTCCGCCTGTCGATGAGCCGGATCGACGAAACTCTTGAGCGCGCGTTCGCGGATCGTCTGGCGGGGATTGTCATCGACTTGTGCGAGGCAACGCTTCAACCCCTGGTCCGCGATCGTGACGCGCTTGAGCGCCGCTGCATCGCTGCCGCCGGGCTCCTGGCCGACGAGCAGGAGCGGCGTACTCTGCATCTCAACCCGGAAGACATCGCCGCGCTCGATCCCGCTTTCGCCGCTGCCTGGACGATCATTGCCGACGCCGCTCTGGAGCGTGGTGACCTGCGCGTCGAGGGCGCCGAGGTCTGCATCGCTGACGGGCCGACCCACTGGCGCGGCGCACTCCAGGCGGCCCTTGCATGCTGAGCCTTATGGAGCGCGAGCTGACCAGGCTTGGCAGCGCCCGGCCATCCTTCGCTCCTGTCCTGGAGGGCCGGGTCCGCGCCTGCGATGGCGGGCTGATCGAGGTCACGGGCCTGCCTGCTGCTATCGGCAGTCTGTGCCGCATCCAGTCCGATCACGAGGACGAGGCGGTCCTGGCCGAGGTGATCGGCTTTCGTGACGGTCACTCGATGATGATGCTGCTTGGTGACACCGTCCGATTGCGGCCCGGTGCGCTCGTCTACACGAGTGGACTCCCGGGCATGGTGCAGGTTGGCGAGGGGTTTCTCGGCCGCGCGGTCGACGGCCGCGGCCTGCCGATCGATGGCGGTCCGCAGATCCGTTCCGCAACGAACTGGCCGCTCGGCGGTCGGCGCGAGGGCGCACTCGAACGCGCCCCTGTCGCGGAGCCCTTCGACACCGGCGTACGCGTGATCAATTCGCTCACGACCATGGGCGTAGGCCAGCGAATGGGCATCATTGCCGGCTCCGGCGTCGGCAAATCCATGCTGATAGACATGATCGCCACCAACGCGCGCTGCGACATCGCCGTGGTCGCACTGATCGGCGAGCGGGCCCGCGAGGTTTCCGATTTCGTCGCCCGGCACATGCTGGCCGGAGAGCACGGGTCGCGCACGGTCGTCGTCGCGGTCCCGGCAGACCACGCGGCGAACCTGCGTTTGCGCGGCGCCCAGTTCGCCACGGCCCTTGCCGAGTATTTCCGCTCGCAGGGCCGGCGCGTGCTCCTGATCATGGATAGCCTGACGCGCATCGCCCATGCCGCGCGGGAGATCGCATTGCTGTTGGGCGAACCTGGCGCCGCCCGCGGCTACCCGCCTTCCGCCTTGTCCTCCATCACGCGCCTCGTCGAACGCGCCGGCAATTCTGCGACCAGCGGCGGTTCGGTCACCGGCATCTACAGCGTGCTCGCCGATGGGGATGATACCAACGATCCCGTGGTTGATACCGCTCGGGCGATCCTCGATGGCCATCTGGTCCTCTCGCGTGCGCTCGCGCAGCGCGGCCACTACCCCGCAGTTGACGTCAATGCCTCACTCAGCCGGGTGATGACTGCGGTCGCCACGCGCGAGCATGTTGCCAAGGCGCAGGCGCTTCGAACCCTGATGGCCGATTACGAGGCCAATCGCGACCTCGTGCTGATGGGCGCCTATCGCGAAGGGGCCGACCCGGCAGTCGATCGTGCGATGCGGATGCATGCCCAGCTCCAGCGCTTCCTGATGCAGGATTCGAGCGAGCGGGCCGACCTGGCGCAATCGATCGCGCAGCTCGGCATCGCGCTCGATGGGAATTGAACAAAGCCGGCTGGCCCGGCTGGTCCGATTGCGCGAGGTGGACCGCCACCAGGCTGCCACTCATATGGCGCAGCAATCCGCCGAGCACGAGCGACACCGTGCAACCGCACAGCGCGCCAAGTCGCTTGCTGCGATTTACCGGGTGCTCAGCGAGAGATCCGACGGACAAACGCTCGCCGGCAGTCTCGCGATGCGTGGCCAGGTCGCCACGCTGGAGGCTCGAGCCTCGCGCGACGAGCGCTGCGCACGGATCACGGCCGAGCAGGCGAGCGATGCACTGGCTGCCGCGCGACGGCGCCATGAGCTGACCGCCGATCGCCTCGCCCTTCGAGCGCGCGAGGAGGCGGCCAATGCAGGCGAGCCCTTCAGCGATCTGGCACGAAACGTGCTGATCCGGACGCGAAGCCTCCGCCGTTAGACCGGAACCGTTCCAGTGATCCAATCCAGCCTTCAGCGTTCCGTATCTCTGACATCGTCCATGGCCGAAGCAAGCGGTGAGTCCTCCGACCACCATCGGATCGATCGCCGGGCGGGTTCGGGCGAAGGTGCGGGCTTCGGTAGCCTGCTCGTCGCCGCATCGCAGCGCCCCTCGCGGGAGTCGCACTCGGTTGTGGACGATGATGCGGACACGGCGGACGGCGGCAAGGATTTGCCGGGCGGCATCGGCCAGGATTTGCCGTTTGCTGGAGTTCCCATCCCGACAGATGCTGCAGATGATCGACTTTCGTTAGGGGCAATCGCCGGCAAGATCACCGCAACCGAGCTTGCCCCCGCGCCAGCGGGAACGGCCGCTGCAGATCTGACCGACCCGAGCGCTCCGCTCCGCCCCAAATTGGACCGGATGTTAGGATCCGCGCCTCATGCAACCGGAACGTCGGCTCCGGTCATCATCCCCTCCACCCAAACCAACGGACCGCAGGCCTCGAGCCTTTCGTCGGGGGGTTCAGTTGTGCCGATGCAGGAGTTCGCGGCGAGCGCAGCTGGGCCGGGCGGGTTGCCAACCAGCCCGGCGCTCGAACAACTAGAATTGGCTGGGTCGGCAACCGCCTCGCTCGCGTCGGATGCAGAACTCGCCACGCACGTCAGCAGTGCTTCGTTGCGCCTGTCGACGATGGCGACGCTGCGCACGATGGGACATGACCCTTCAAGCTTCTCGGCGGATAGACTGGACCCACCATTCGTCGACGATGCAGCCGAAGGCCTTTTGCCAGGCGCAACGCGCAATAGCAGACGCTCCCTCCTCGGCCTGAACTCTGACCTTTCGGTGCAAAGTGCGGAGCAATTGCGCGGCACGGTGCCGGCCAGGGCCTTCGCTTCTGCAATCGGCGATCCGCTTTCGACCCTGCCCGGCACCGGATCGGTGAGCCCCCCGGCTGGCCCTGTTGTGGCCCCGTCACAAACGCTCAGTTTCGAAGCCACCATGGAGCGGCTGACGGAGGCGCGGCAGGCTTCGACAGCGGATTCGATACGGCTATCCCTGGCGCATCGAGAGTTCGGCACGATCGCCGTTCGCCTGGAGCCGATGGCCGGCGATTCTGCTGCGCAGGTCACGCTGACGAGCGCCGACCCCTCCTTTGCCCCCGCCGTGCAGGCGGCGCTCAGCGAGCGCATGGCGAACGAGCGGCAGCAGCCTCAAGAAGCTTCGCCCAACTCGCGCACCGATCAATCGGGGCGTGCCGATCAGGGGGTCAACCCCGATCCATCGGCATCCCACCAAAAACCCGACCGGCACGAGCCGAAGGAAGCAGGCGTCCTGCGCGACCGTCATCCCGAACCGAACACGAGCATCGATGATGCTGCGGATGTTGCGGAGCACGCAAATCCGGCCGGCCGATCCGGCCTTTACGCCTGACCCGACCAATCCAGGAGGATACAGAGTAAATGACCGGCAAGTCCAAGGAAGCTGCCGCCAAGCCCAAGCGCGGCATGCTGAAAATGCTGATCGGCGCGCTGGTGCTGCTCGGCGCGGGAGCGGGCGGCGCATACGCAGCCGGGCAGATGGGTTATCTTACCCAACCTCCGGCCGACCAGCGGATCGACGAACCGCGGCTCGTCAAGAAGGGCGATACCGATCCTTATGCGCCAGCGGACAAATCGGCCACGAATGGCGGTGATTTCGTCGAGGGGGAGGGCGGCAGCGCCTATCGGACGAACTACTTCAGCTTCGAGGAGGCGTTCACCTCCAATCTGCGCGATTCGGCGGCCCTGATCCAGGTTCATCTAGCGGCATCGACCCAGCGCGATGGGCGCGTGCTGCAGTGGCTGGGCAAGCACGAGCTGGCGCTGCGGTCGGTCGTACTTGTCGAGCTGGCCGAAACCAGCGAGGAAGAGGCTACCAGCGCGGCCGGCAAGGACCGGCTGCAAAAGCGCCTGACAGATGCGATCAACGCCGTGCTGACCGAGACCGAGGGCTTTGGCGGCGTCGATGACGTCCACTTCCGCGGCTACCTCGTCCAATGACCAGGCCGCGCCGGTCGAACGCCCGCCGCCCAGCCGCACATTGTGCGCAATTCAAGCAGCGCGCCGCCCGCATTGCAGAGCCGCCAACCCGGTTCGACGAGGCGGGGGCCGACATCGCGCGGGCCCTCGAGGTCAGTCTCGCTGCGATGCTGGGCGAGGCCAAGCTGCGCGTGACATGCTCAGCCGAAGAGAATTCGACACCAGATGAATTGCGCGAAGACGTGGGGCCAATCGCCGCCAATGCGCTCATCACCATCCTGGGTGCCAAGACGCAGCTCGTGCTCGGCGATGGGCGCTTCCTTGCCGCCAATCTCCTGCCCAAGGCCAAGCGCCTCGATCCGATTGCCGGGTTTGGCCGGATGTTGGGGATGCAGGGGCTGATCGAGCTCGGCAAGAGCCTGCTCAAAGTGGTTCTGCTCGCGGCGATCGCCTGGTTCTGGGCGTCGGCACATATCAGCGATGTCCTTGGTCTGGGCCGTGGTGCGCTTGCCAGCCAGCTCGCTTCGGCCTGGCAAGGGATGATCGTGCTGCTGCTGTTGCTGGCGGCGGGGCTCGTCGGCATCGCGCTCATTGACTGGCCGATCCAGTTCCTACGCCGGCAGGGCCGTCTCAAGATGAGCGCGCAAGAGATGCGCGACGAACACAAGGAGGCGGAAGGTTCGCCTGAAAAACGCGCGGCGATCCGCCAGCGACAGCGCACGCTCGCCCGCGGCGGCGTGGCAGGGGCGGTCGCCAAGGCGCAGTTCGTGCTGACCAATCCGTCGCACTTCTCGGTCGCGTTGGCCTATGATCCCGCGCTTGCCGATGCCCCGATCGTGCTCGCCAAGGGACGCGGTGACAAGGCGCTCGCCATGCGCGATCTTGCCGCCGAGCACCAGGTGCCGGTGCTCGAATACCCGGCGCTCGCGCGCTCGGTTTATTTCACCACGCGGGAGAACCAGGTGATCCGCTCTGAACTCTATGTCGCGGTCGCAAGCCTGCTCGCCTTCGTGCTGTCGGTGAAACGCGGGGAGCAGCCGCACCGCCCTGCGGTCAGCGTTCCCGTGGAGCTGCGCTTCGATGCGCAAGGCAGGCCGCAGCGGGCTTAAACTGCGGGCAGCGCGGTCGTCCTTGAGGATATGGATCCGAGCACCACCTCGATCGTCAGCGCACTGGGCGGCGGCAGCGGCATAGACATGGCCAAGCTCGCGCGCGATCTGGCTCAGGCGCGTTTTGCGGCGCAGGTCAACAATCTGCAGAGCGGCAGCGAGTTGATGGAAACCCGTGTTTCGGCCGCCTCCTCGCTCAAGAACCAGCTCTCCCAACTGGCCGCTGCTCTCGGCGATCGAATCCGGACGGGCGACCTTGCCCCCGCAGCGGCGGTTGCACGGCCGGGGATCGCAACGGTCTCGGCTGCGCCGGGGCGAATTCCACGCGGAACCTTTTCGCTCGAAGTGACGCAACTCGCGAGCGCGCAAACCCTCATCGGCAAGCCTTTTGCTACCGCCGGCGCGTTGGTCGGCGAGGGTACGCTGGCCCTGCAATTCGGAACGGTAGCAGGCAGCAGCTTCACTGCCGATGCAGCGCGCGGACCGATCGAGATCGCCGTCAGCGCCGAGGACACGCTGTCCTCGCTCGCCGGTAAGCTTAATGCGCTCGGCGCGGGGCTGACCGCTTACGTCGCCAACGGGCCGGGCGGAGCGCAACTGGTGGTAAAGGGTGAAGATGGAGCGGCCAACGGCTTCAAGCTCGCCGGATCGGGTCCGAGCGCGTCGGGCGGCGTGCCGGCGGCAGGCAATATCGACTACCTGAACTGGGATCCGGCAAGCGACGCGGGCCAGTTGCAGCGCACCGCGCTCGATGCCGCGTTCCGGCTCGATGGCATCGCCATGACCAGTTCGAGCAATCGCGTTGCCGATGCGGCAGCAGGGCTGTCCCTCGATCTTTCCGGCGTCAATCCGGGTGCGCCGACCACCATCTCCTTCACCTCGCAGGACGAGGCGATCAAATCCGTCGTGCGAGACCTGGTGAGCGCGCTCAACGAGATCGCCGGCACTCTCAAGAACAGCGCCGACCCGCTGGCGGGCGAATTGGGCAATGATGCTGGCGCGCGAAGCCTGAAGCGCTCGCTTGCCGAGTTGGCGGGGGCGGTTGTGATGCCCAGTGCCGCGGCGGGCGAACCCCGCACCTTCGGTGACCTTGGCGTCACGCTCATCCGAGACGGGACCTTCCAACTGGACGAGGCGCGGCTCGGCCTTGCTTTGCGGCAGCACTCCGCCGCGACCGGGGCCATGTTCACGACCGGCCTCAACGGCGTTTACGGCTCGCTCGAGAAATTGGCGCGCAACATCGGCAATACGTCCGATCCCGGCTCCCTCGGCGGCTCGATCGCGCGCTATAGCAAGGCGAAAGCAGACATCGCCGAACGGATGGCCGATCTTGCCGAAAAGCAGGAGGCGCTGCGCACGCAGCTTACCCGCAGCTTTACCTGGGCCGACAGCAACATCGCCTCCTCGCAATCGACCCTGAATTTCCTCAAGAACCAGATCGCCATCTGGAACGCACCGCGCAACTGACATGCTTCACCGCGCCACCCCCCAGGAAGCCTATCGCCGCGTGGAGCTCGACGCCTTCATCGCCGGGGGCGAGGCGGCGCAACTCACCCGGCTGTGCTTTGCCGAAGCGCTGGGCGCGCTCAACCGGTCGCTATATTTCGACGAACGGGGCGACCACCAACCGCGCAGTCAGTGCCTCGACAAGGCGATCGCCAGCATCCAGGCATTGCGGCTGGGCGTCGACAGGGACCATGCGCTCGGCCCCGCTCTGCTGACGGTCTACGGCAACGCGCTCGGCCGCCTGGCCGGCCAGCTTCGAACCTTCGATTCCAGAGAGATTGTCGCTCTGCGGCAGGATATTCTGGAGATCGAACAGGTATTCGCGCCCGACGCCAGCGGGTGATGAGCGACCGACGCTGATCTAGTGAGCATCTGTCGATCGAGTGGGGGCATCTCGCTCGATTGCCGTCCAGTCGGGAGCGATCCTCGACACAGGCTCCGCGTCTCCCGACAACCAGGAACGCCGCGGCCGAGGCTGCGCCGCGCGGTGCATGTGCCCTTGCCCTGATCAGCGGGGGCTCCCCTCAATTCGGTAGGTTTCGGACGCGCCAGGACAGAACTCGAGCTGGCCAGACGTTCGCTGGGTGCCGATGGCTGATCCCGCTACTCCCTCGCCGAGGCGTCCCGCAGGTTCACGCCGCTCAGGAAACGAATTCCCGTTTCGCACGCTGATAAGCTCGTCGAAACACGAAGGAGCAGCAGGCGATGGCGGCACGTGCCTATTGGCAGGGGCAGATCCGGCTGGCGCTGGTTTCGATCCCGGTCGAGGCTTTCTCGGCGGTCAAGTCGGGCGCCAAGATCAGCTTCAACCAGATCCATGAACCCTCCGGCAAGCGGGTCCGCTACGAGAAGGTTGTCGATGGCATTGGTCCGGTCGACCGGGACGAGATCATCAAGGGGTACGAGATCTCCAAGGGCAATTACGTATTGCTCGACGAGGAAGAAATCGAGGCAGTCAAGATCGAGAGCAAGAAGACGCTGGAGCTGATCCAATTTGTCGATGCGCACGAGATCGATCCGCTTTATTTCGAAAAGCCTTATTACGTCGCCCCCGCCGATGATCTGGCAGAGGAAGCCTTTGTCGTCCTGCGCGAGGCACTGCGCGAGGCGAAGAAGGTCGGGCTCGGGCAGCTGTCGGTCCGCGGCCGCGAGCAGCTCGTCGCCATCAAGCCGTGCGGCAAGGGCCTCCTGATGGAAACCCTGCGCTATGCAGACGAGGTGCGCCAGGGCCAGTCCTTCTTCCACGAGATCAGCGAGGATAAGCCCGATACCGAACTGCTCGAACTCGCCACCACACTGATCGAGAAGAAGACCGCGCCGTTCGACGCCAAGCGGTTCGCCGACAATTATGCCGACGCGCTGATGCGGCTGATCGAGAAGAAGGCCAAGGCCAAGGACGGCAAGCGCGTCCTCGAGGATGTCGAGGACTCCGATGCCGGCAAACGCGGCTCCAACGTCGTCGATCTCATGGCTGCGCTCAAGAAATCGGTCGGCGATGCCAAGCCGGCCTCAAGGGCAAAGGCCGGCAGTGCAGGGCGATCGCGCGCTCGCAAGAGCGCTTGAGAGGAACGGGCGATGGCGCGCGATCCGGCGTTTCGCGGCGCAATGCCCGATCGTGCTCCTCTTCCAGCCCGGCAGCCGACGCGCCGCCCCAGCGCGCTCGCTGGAGAGGCTCCGGGAGAAGCGTAACCGATGAGCGCAACCGCCGATCTTCTGGCCGAATACAACGCCAAAAGGGATTTCGCCCGGACCGCCGAACCTGCCGGAAGCGCGCGAGGGGGTGAAACTGGCAACCTTTTCATCGTGCAGAAGCATGACGCCACGCGGCTGCACTGGGACCTGCGGCTCGAAGCCGATGGCGTCCTCAAGAGCTGGGCGGTAACCAAGGGGCCCTCGCCCGATCCCGAGGTGAAGCGCCTCGCGGTGCGCACCGAAGATCATCCGCTGAGCTATGCCACCTTCGAGGGCTCCATCCCCAAGGGCGAATATGGCGGCGGCACGGTTATGCTGTGGGACCGGGGCAGCTGGGCACCGGTCGAGGGCAAGAGCTGGAAGGACCTCGCCAAGGGCTACCTCCACTTCACCCTCGACGGCGAACGGATGAAGGGCGAGTGGCTGCTGATCCGCCTGAAGCCGCGGCCGGGCGAAAAGCGCGAGAACTGGCTGTTGCGCAAGCTGCAGGACACGCACGCGCAGGGGGGCGATACGCTGGTCGAGCATTGCCTGACCAGCATCGAGACCGGCCGCTCGATGGCCGAAATCGCCGCCGATGCCGGGAGCGAGATTTCGCTGGCGGGCAAGAAGGGCGAGGATTTCGCCGCCGCAATGGCCGAGGCGGCCGAGCAGACGGCGCGCAAGACTGCGCGGGTTCCGAAGAGCAGGAGGCGTGCTCCGCGTCGTAAGTCCGCCAGCCCCTCGGCCTACCGCGAGCCGCAACTCGCCACGCTCGTCGATACCGTTCCCGCCGGCAACGGCTGGATGCACGAAATCAAGTTCGACGGCTACCGTGCCCTCATCGCGGCAGCGGGCGAGCGGGTGGCAGTCCACACGCGCAACGGGAAGGACTGGACCGACAAGTTCGCGCCATTGGTCGAGAAACTGAAGGCGCTCAACCTGCCGCCCTGCCTCCTCGACGGCGAGATCATTGCACCGGGCAAGGATGGCAACCCGGATTTCTCCACGCTCCAGAACGTCCTCAAGCGTGGCCACGGCACGCAAGGAGCGGGCAATGCGCTCGAGTTCCACGCCTTCGATCTGCTCGAGGTCGATGGCGAGGATCTGACGGGCCTGCCAAATATCGAGCGCAAGGAGCGGCTCGAATCCCTGCTCGCCACCGCCGAGGCGCCGATTTTCTGCGCCGACCACGTGATCGGCGCTGGCGAGAAACTGCTCGCGACGATGTGCGACGCCGAGCAGGAAGGCATCATCTCCAAGCGGATCGATGCCAAGTACACGAGCGGCCGCGGCAAATCCTGGGTCAAGGTCAAGTGCACCAGGCGGCAGGAATTCATCGTCATCGGCTGGAAAAAGTCCAGCGCCAAGGCACGGCCGTTCTCCTCGCTTCTACTGGCGCAGCACGAGGGCGATGAGCTTGTCTACAAGGGGAATGTCGGGACCGGGTTCAACCAGGACGAGATGAGCGATCTCGCCGCCAAGTTCGCCCGGATCGAACGCAAGACGCCGCCCGCGGACGTTGATCGCGTCGCGAGCCGCGGCGTCACCTGGTTGACCCCCAAGCTCGTCGGCGAGGTCGCGTACGCCGAGTTTACCGGCGAGGGCAAGGTGCGGCACGGTTCCTGGCTCGGCCTGCGCGGCGACAAGCGAGCCGACGAGGTGACGCCCGAAACGCCCGCAGCGCCGCCCGAGCCAAGGCCCGAAATCAAGATCACCAGCCGCGAGCGCGTGGTGTTCCCCGAATCCGGCCAGACCAAGGGCCAGCTCGCCGACTACTACGCGGCAATCGCTCCGCTGATGCTGCCGTTCGCCGCCGCCCGTCCGATCAGCCTCGTGCGCTGCCCGCAGGGGCGGGCGAAGAAATGCTTTTTCCAGAAGCATGACGCGGGCTCGTTCGGGCCGCAGGTCCGCCAGGTTCCGATCCGCGAGAAGGACGGCGGCACCGAGGATTACCTCTATCTCGAGGACGCGGCCGGGATCCTCGCCTGCGTCCAGATGGGGACGATCGAGTTCCACGGGTGGGGCAGCCGTACGTCCGACGTGGAGGCGCCCGAACGGATGGTGTTCGACCTCGATCCCGACGAAGGCCTCGATTTCGGCGACGTCAATCGCGCGGCATGCGACATCCGTGCCCGCCTCGCCGATATCGGGCTGACGAGCTTCGCCATGCTCTCGGGCGGCAAGGGCGTTCACGTGGTCGTTCCGCTCTCGCCGGGTCACGATTGGGGAATGCACAAGGATTTCTCGCGCCGCTTCGCCGAGGCGCTGAGCATGGCCGAGCCCGAGCGGTTCACGGCGAACATGAGCAAGGCCAAGCGCAAGGGCCGGATTTTCATCGATTACCTGCGCAACCAGCGCGGTGCCACCGCGGTGCTGCCATATTCGGCCAGGGCCCGCCCCGGAGCAACCGTCGCGGTGCCGATCTCCTGGAACGAGCTCGACGAGATAGAGGACGCGCACCCCTTCAGCATCGACGATGCCGAGCGCCTCCTCGATCGTGCGCGATCGAAGGCCCTGGCCGGGTGGGGCTTCGCCCGACAGGCCTTGCCCGATCTGTGAGTGGGGGGGCTCAGAGAAAGCCGAACAGTGCCAGGAGCGCGATCGTGACGATGACCGAAATGAGCAGTGATGCACCGCATCCGATCCGATTGGAAAAGAAGAAAAACATGCTCGGCTCCCGATGGGAAACATCAACAGCCCGTTCGGCCCTGCAAGGTTCCCTCCGGCGCCCGCTCGCCTTGTCATCACCGTGACATCGTCCTGTCATCGGGTGCTGAATCGATGGCGGCAGCTCAACAACCCTCGCTTCGAACGGCGGCAAAGCTTAACTGGCTGTCATAATGATCGCACCCGCCCAGGATCGCCGCCGCTTTCTCGCAGCCACCGGCGGCGCCTTCGCCGCGCTCGCGTTGGCAAATTGCGTGCGGCAAGGCGCGGTTCTCGATCCAGTCCCTCTCGCCGATGGTTATGGCCCGCTCGTGCGCGATCCCGCCGGTTTGCTCGATCTGCCGCCCGGTTTCTCCTACCGCATCCTCTCCAGTCTCGGCGAGCCGATGGACGACGGCTTCACCGTTCCTGACCGCGCCGACGGGATGGGCTGCTTCGATCTGGGAGGGGGCAAGCTGGCGCTGGTCCGCAATCATGAACTATCGCCCGAGCACGAGGGCGGCGGCGTCGCCGGCCCCGCGTTCGACACGCTCGCGCGCAGCTTGAAGCCGCTGCCCGGCGGCACGACCACGATCGTCCTCGACGCCGCTACGCTCAACGTCGAGCGTCAGTACCGCTCGCTCGCCGGCACGATCCGCAATTGCGCCGGCGGCATTACCCCGTGGGGAAGCTGGCTCTCCTGCGAGGAGAACACCGCGCGCGCCGACGGGCGGGTGAACGAGGATCACGGCTGGGTGTTCGAGGTCCCTGCAGCCGCGCCCGGCCTGGTCGAGCCCGTGCCGCTGAGGGCGATCGGCCGCTTCAACCATGAGGCTGCCTGCGTCGATCCGGCAAGCGGCATCGTCTATCTCACCGAGGACCGCGATGACGGCCTGTTCTACCGCTTCATTCCCGACCGACCGGGGCGTTTGGCCGAGGGCGGCCGGCTTGAGGCGCTGGCGATGGTTGCGGTTGACGACACGCGCAACTGGGATGGCCGGTCGGTCGAGGTCGGGGAGTGGAACGAAGCCCGCTGGATTGCACTCGATGGGGTCGAGGCCCCCGATGACGATCTGCGCAATCGGGGCGCGGCGGCGGGCGCCACCCCGTTCGCTCGGGGCGAGGGCATCTGGATGGGCGAGGGCGAGCTCTACTTCGCCTGCACTAACGGCGGTGTCGCGCGCGAGGGGCAGGTCTTTCGCCTGCGTCCACAGCAAAATGGGCCGGACAGGCTGCAACTGTTCTTCGAATCGTCCGCTCGTGACCTGTTCAGCTACGGCGACAACCTCACCATCGCGCCCGATGGCCACCTGATCGTCTGCGAGGATCAATATACCGATAGCGTGAAGAACCACCTGCGGGGCATCACCCCCGAAGGCCACCCTTATGCCTTCGCGCTGCTGCGGGTGCAGACCGAGCCGGCCGGCGCCTGCTTCTCGCCCGACGGCCGCACGCTGTTCGTCAACGCCTACAGCCCGACCCGCACCCTGGCGATTAGCGGCCCGTGGAAATGGCTGTGATCGGCCTCGGTCGGCAGCCGTGTGTGACGGTTGTTAACCGTTAGCGAGGAGCGTTAACCACGATCGCGCGCAGTTCGCTCAGCACCCTCTCGGCCCATTCCGCACGGCAGATCAACAGGTCGGGCAAATAAGGATCGACGCGATTGTAGACGAGCGGGCGGCCATCGATGCGCGAGCAATGCAGGCCATGCGCGCGTGCCACCGCGACGGGGGCGCAACTGTCCCATTCGAACTGGCCGCCGGTGTGGAGGTAGATCTCCGCTTCGCCCAGCACCACCGCCATCGCCTTCGCCCCGGCGCTGCCCATCGCGATACGCTCCCCACCGATCCGCTCGGCCACCGCCAAGGCTTCCGCCGGCGGCCGCGTGCGGCTGACGACGAGGCGCGGCGCCCCTTCGCGCGGGGCCAGCGGCCGCGGCTGATCGGTGCGCAGAATCATGCCTGCACCAGTGGACTCGTCCCGCCGCCCGGGCAGCGCCACCGCGCTTGCCGAGGCCGTCCCGTCGATCGCCAGCCCGACATGGACCGCCCAATCCGCACGACGCTCGCCGAATTCGCGCGTTCCATCGAGGGGGTCGATGATCCACACACGCGACTTGTCCAGCCGTTCGGGCGTGTCACGCAATTCCTCCGACAACAGCCCGTCGTCCGGCCTATGGAGTGCCAAAGCTTCGACGAGCAGGCGGTTGGCTGCTTCGTCCCCGGCGCGCCCGAGTGCCCCGCCATCGGACCTGTCGAACCGCTCGTCCCCCTGCATTTCGATGAGCAGCCGTCCGGCCTCTTCCGCCAGCTGTGCGGCGAGTGCAGCATCGGTCAACGCCGCCCCACTGGCCTCCGCTGCGGGGGCGCTACGCCTAGAACTCACCCAGCAACCTCTCGACGATCAGCGTCGCTGCTTCCTCGGGTGACATCGCCGTCGTGTCGATGCGGACCTCGGCGTTCTGGGGCGCCTCGTAGGGCGAATCGATGCCGGTGAAGTTCTTCAGCTTGCCCGCGCGAGCCTTTCGGTAGAGCCCCTTCTCGTCGCGCGCCTCGGCCACCTCCAGCGGCGTATCCACGAACACCTCGATGAAGCGGCCCTCGGGCACCATCGCGCGCACCATCTGCCGCTCGGCGCGGAAGGGCGAGATAAAGGCGGTCAGCACGATCAGCCCGGCCTCCGCCAGCAACTTGGCCACTTCGCCCACGCGGCGGATGTTCTCGACCCGGTCGGCCTCGGTGAAGCCGAGATCCTTGTTAAGGCCGTGACGGACATTGTCGCCGTCCAAGAGGAAGGTGTGCCGGTTCATCCGGTGCAGCTGCTTCTGCACCAGGTTGGCGATGGTCGACTTGCCGCTGCCCGAAAGCCCGGTGAACCACAGCATGGCGGGTTGCTGGTTTTTGAGCGCGGCGAGCTGCTCGGCCGTAATGTCGATCTGCTGCCAGTGGACGTTCTGCGCGCGGCGGAGCGCGAAATTGATCATTCCAGCCGCGAGCGTCGCGTTGGTCATCTTATCGACGAGGATGAAGCCGCCGAGCGTGCGGTTGACCGCATAGGGCTCGAAGGTGATCGGCCGTTCGGTCGTCACTTCGGCAACGCCGATCGCATTGAGGCCCAGCGTCTTGGCGGCGAGGTGCTCGAGCGAGGTCATGTCGATCTCGTATTTGGGCTGCGCGATGCTGGCGCTGACCGTCTGGGTCGCCAGCTTCAGCCAATAGGCGCGGCCCGGCACGAGATCCTGCTCGCTCATCCACACGATGTTGGCCTCGAACTGGTCGGCGCTCGCCGGCGGATCATCGGCCGAAGCGATGACGTCGCCGCGCGAACAGTCGATCTCCTCGGCCAGCCTCAGGGTGACCGATTGGCCGGCCACCGCGCGGTCGCGCTCGCCGGCGCCATCGCTCCCGGCTTGCGGCATCGACAGGATCGATTTGACCGTGCCCGTCTTGCCCGAAGGCACCACCCGGACACGGTCGCCCGGCTTCACCATGCCCGAGGCGATGAGCCCGGCAAAGCCGCGAAAGTCGAGATGCGGTCGGTTGACCCATTGCACGGGCATCCGCAGCGCCTGTTCCTGCGCCAGCGCGGTGGCGACCGGCACGGTTTCGAGGTGCTCGATCAGGCTGGGTCCGTCGTACCAGGGGGTATTATCGGACGGCGCAGTAACAATGTTGTCACCCTTGAAACCCGAGATCGGGATGGCGGTGAACTCCTCGATGCCGATATCCTGCGCAAAGGCGCGGTAATCGGCCACGATGTGCTCGAAGGTCGGCTGGTCGTGACCGACGAGGTCCATCTTGTTCACTGCCAGCACGATGTGGCGGATGCCGATCAGATGGGCGATGAAGGAATGGCGGCGGGTCTGCGGCAGCACGCCCTTCCGCGCGTCAACGAGGATCACGGCGAGGTCGGCGGTCGAGGCGCCGGTCACCATGTTGCGCGTATATTGCTCGTGACCGGGGGTATCGGCGACGATGAACTTGCGCTTCTCGGTCGCGAAGAAGCGGTAGGCGACGTCGATGGTGATGCCCTGCTCGCGCTCGGCGACAAGCCCGTCGACCAGCAGCGCGAAGTCGATCGCCTCCCCTTGCGTGCCCACGCGCTTCGAATCGGCTTCGAGCGCGGCGAGCTGGTCATCGAAGATCATCCGCGAGTCATAGAGCAGCCGCCCGATCAGGGTGGATTTGCCATCATCCACGCTGCCGCAGGTGATGAAGCGGAGCAGCCCCTTGTTCTGGTGCTGCTCGAGATAGGCGGCGATGTCCTCGGCGATCAGCGCATCGGTCCTGTAGCCGGGCGCGGCCGTGTCGGGGGCGGGATTATCGGCCATCAGAAATAGCCTTCCTGCTTCTTCTTCTCCATGCTGCCCTCGCCAGCATCCCGGTCGATCACGCGGCCCTGTCGCTCGCTGGTCGTGGTGAGCAGCATCTCGCGCACCACTTCCTCAATCGTCGTCGCCGCGCTTTCCACCGCGCCCGTCAGCGGAAAGCAGCCCAGCGTGCGGAAGCGGATCCGGCGCATGGTGATGGCGGGCCGCGCATCCATGACCTGCTCGAGCCGCTCGAGGTCGTCGGCCATGAACAGCCCGCCCTCGTGCTCGTAGGTCGGCCGCTCGGCGGCGAGGTAGAGGGGCACGATCTCGATCCGCTCGGCCATGATGTACTGCCAGATGTCGAGCTCGGTCCAGTTCGAGAGCGGGAACACGCGGATCGATTCACCCTTGCTCAGCTTCGCGTTGTAGAGGTTCCACAATTCGGGGCGCTGGTTCTTTGGATCCCAGCTGTGACTGGCGCTGCGGAAGGAGAAGATCCGCTCCTTGGCGCGCGATTTCTCCTCGTCGCGGCGGGCGCCGCCGAACGCCGCATCGAAGCCGTGATGGCCGAGCGCCTGTTTCAGCCCCTGCGTCTTCCACAGGTCGGTGTGGAGCGCGCCGTGCTCGAACGGATTGATCCCGCGCTCGATGGCTTCGGGATTGCGCCAGACGAGCAGCTCTATGCCCGCCTCTGCGGCCGCTTGCTCGCGCGCTTCGTACATGGCCCGGAATTTCCAGGTCGTGTCGACATGGAGCAGCGGAAAGGGCGGCGGCGCGGGCCAGAACGCCTTTTTGGCCAGGTGCAGCATCACCGCCGAATCCTTGCCGACCGAGAACAGCATGACCGGTTTCGTCGCTTCGGCGACGACCTCGCGCATGATGTGGATGCTCTCGGCTTCGAGCCGCTCGAGATGGGTCAGGCGCTTCATCCTGGAGTGCGACGTGCCCCGCACGGCGTCGGCGCGCAAGCGGTTGCGCGCGCAGAAAATCTTGGCCTCCGTCTAGCTCGGATTGAGCGGGGTCCATTCATCGTGCGCCGGCAGCGGCGCGAAGATCGCATCGAGCATCTCCTCGTCGACGCCAGCGGGCGAAGGCGGATCCCACCGGGCTGCGTTGTCCTTGTCGATCAGCACCGCGCGTACTCCTTCGGCGAAATCGGCACGCATCATCATCCGTGCCGCGATCCGGTATTCGCGCACCATCTCCTCGCCGAAATCGTCGAGCTTTGCGCCTTCGCTCATCTGGCGCAGCGCGACCTTGGCGCTGGTCGGGCACTTGCCGCGCACCGCGTCCAGCTCGGCGGCGGCCCAGTCGGAACCATCCTCGCCAAGCGCGGCAAGGATTTCCTCGAGAGCATCGGCCGCGAACAGTCGGTCGATCTTCTCGGCGTTGTCGGCCAGCCGCGCCTGCGCGGGCTTGACCGAAAACTCACCCAGCACCGCCTCGATCGCGTTCGGTTGGGCGGCGATCCGCGCCTTGGCCTCCTCGAGGCGTTCGGCCGGCAGGTAATGCGTGGCGATCCCCGCCCACAGGCATTCCGCTCCGTCGAGCCGTGCGCCCGTCAGCGCCAGGAACTTGCCGACCTCGCCCAGCAGGCGCGGCAGATACCAGCCCGCGCCGACATCGGGAAACAGGCCGATCGCCCCTTCCGGCATGGCGAAGCGCGTATTCTCGGTCGCGACACGGTAAGGCGCGGGCATGCCGATCCCCACGCCGCCGCCCATCGTGATCCCGTCGAGAAAGGCGATGACGGGCTTGTCGTAGGTGAACAGCAGGTGATTCAGCCGATACTCGGTGAAGAAGAAATCGCGCCCCGCCGCGCCGCCATCCTCGAGCGCCGAGGAGCGCACCAGCGAGACGTCGCCGCCCGCGCAGAAGCCGCGCGTGCCCTCGGCATGGTCGAGGATCACCGCGCGCACTTCGGGATCGTTCCGCCATGCGATGAGCGCTTCGTTCATCGCCTCGCACATCTCGCGGGTCAGCGCGTGGATCGCCTTGGGCCGCTCGAGCGTCAGCCGCCTGGTCGCGCCGTCCCGCCAGGCTCGCACATCGCTCATTGCCGCAGCAGGTCCCGACCGACGATCAGCCGCATCACCTGGTTGGTTCCCTCGAGGATCGAGTGGACGCGCAGATCGCGCCAGATCCGCTCGATCGGATAGTCCATCAGATAGCCGTAGCCGCCATGCAGCTGCAGCGCCTTGTCGACCACCGCGCTCCCGGTGTCGGTGGCGAAGCGCTTGGCCATGGCGGCGAAGCGCGTCTTGTCGGGCGCGCGCTCGGTCACCTTCGCCGCCGCCAGATAGAGCAGCGCACGCGCCGCTTCGAGCTCGGTCGCCATATCGGCGAGCATGAACTGGGTGTTCTGGAAATCGGCGATCGCCTTGCCGAACTGCTTTCGCTCCTTGGTGTAGGTGATCGCCTCGTCGAGCGACCTTTGCGCCCCGCCGAGCGAGCAGGCGCCAATATTCAGCCGCCCCCCGTCGAGCCCCGCCATCGCGATCCGGAACCCTTCGCCCTCCGCACCCACCCGGTTGGCGACCGGCACGCGCACATCCTCGAAATTGACCGTCGCGGTCGGCTGCGAATGCCAGCCGAGCTTCCTCTCGGGGGCGCCGAAGCTGACGCCTGGCATATCCTTCTCCACCAGTACGCACGAGATGCCGTCCGGGCCCTCCTCGCCGGTGCGCGCCATGACCAGGTAGATTTCGTTCTCGCCCGCGCCCGAGATGAACTGCTTGGCGCCGTTCACCACGTAATCCTCGCCCTCGCGCCGGGCGCTGGTCTTGAGCGCGGCGGCGTCCGAGCCGCTGCCGGGCTCGGTCAGGCAATAGGAGCCAAGTTTCTCCATCCCCACCATCGCCGGCAGGAAGCGCTCCTTAAGCTCGGCCGAACCGTAAGTGTCGAGCATCCAGGCGGCCATGTTGTGGATCGAGATGAACGCGCTGGTCGACGGGCAGCCATAGGCCATCGCCTCCATGATCAGCGCCGCCTCGATCCGCCCCAACCCGATCCCGCCGCCTTCCTCGCTGACATAGATCGCGCCGAAGCCGAGCTCGGCCGCTTGGCGGATCGTCTCGAGCGGAAAGATGTGCTTCTCGTCCCACTCGGCCGCGTGCGGCGTGATGTTGTCGGCGGTGAAGCGCCGAGCGAGTTCCTGGATCGCGAGCTGGTCGTCGGTAAGCTGGAATTGTCCGGTCATGCTGTCCTCGTGGCGCAAGAGCTCATGTCATCGCGCGCCGCGCCCTTCAACGCCTTTCGGGCGATAGTCGGCAGAAAACCGGTCGATCAGCCGCAGGTCATCCCGGTGATCACCCTCTCGTCATCATATTCGACCGTGAGGCGGGCGGGATTATAGTCCATCGTCAAGGCCGAGCGGGGCGGGGCCCAGCGCAGCTCGGCGGCGCCCGTCACCGCGAGCAGGCGTTGGCCGATCTCCGGCGTTGCCCGCTGGCCGATGAAGCCATGCCCCGCCGAGGCATCGCACGGGCCTGCTGCCTCGCCCGGCACGGCGGGCGGGCCCCACACCTCGTGCTCGTCCGGCCCTTGGGGAGGCTGCGGGTCGGGCGTTTCAGCGGGCATTGCGGCGCATGCGGCTAAGGCCAGCGCCCCCGCTATCATCGGACCCATGCGCATCGCCATCTCGTGCATGCTCCTTCGTGCTCATCCGCAGCGCGTATAGACGAGCGGGCCATCCGCCGCCCCTTCGCCCAGTTCGCGCCGCACCATCGTGTTGCCGCCATCCTCGATGGCGAGTTCTATTTCGCGCGTCCATTCCATGCCCTCGCCGGTGAACTCGAAATCGGCGCGGATGCCGTGCGCATCGCTGGCGGCGACATCGCCGAGTTGGGCGACGCTCTCGTAGAATTCGAGGCTCTCGCGATCGATCAACAGGAGCCCCTTGGCATCGGCGCGGCCGGGCTCGCAGTCGGCTGGGACCAGCCCCCATCGGCCGTGCAGGGAAGCGGGCACGCGTTCATCCACCATCGTCGCGGTCGTCGTTTGCTCGACCGCCGCAATGCCGCTCGGCTCTTTGCCCTCGCAAGCCGCCAACACGAGAACCATGCCGGCCAGTTTCGCAGTCCCGCTTCTGCCGGTCACATGCTCCACCTTCCATGAGCCTCGGCGCCGGGTTATCCCCCCGAACCGAAGGAGAGGCAAGCCATGGCCGGATTGTGGTTCGAGGAATTCGAAGTCGGACGCGTGTTCGAGCACGCCCTGCGCCGCACCGTCACCGAGACCGACAACCTTCTGACCAGCGCGCTGACGCATAACCCGGCGCCGCTCCACCTCGATGCCGAATTCATGAAGGACAGCGAATATGGCCGCATTCTCGTCAATTCCTGCTTTACATTGGGGCTGATGGTCGGCGTCTCGGTGGGGGATACCACGCAGGGCACCGCGGTTGCCAATCTGGGCTGGGACGAGGTCCGCTTCCCCGCGCCGGTCTTCATCGGCGATACCTTGCGGATCGAGACGGAGGTGCTCGAGAGGCGCCCGAGCAAGTCGCGTCCCGGACAGGGGATCGTCACCCTCGCGCACCGGGCATACAACCAGGATGGCGAGCTGGTCGCCCATTGCCGGCGCGCGAGCCTGCAAAAGGGTCGCCCGGCCTGAGCGCAGAAGAGCGCGCTGGCGAATACCTCCATCAAATATCAATCCGCATTCAATCTTAACTTTATTAAAGACAAATCGCTGTAACAAAAAATAATAGATCGAATCTAAGATTAATTTTACCACTTGCGAAGCCGAGCCATCTCTACGATCGTAAACGGGGCATTAACCGCGGCATGATGCTACGGTTGATGCGCCTTTTCCGTTGTCAGGGAGCCTGCCCATGAAAAAGCTTGCCGTCCTCTTCACCGCAGCGATGCTGCTTCCCGCCTCGGCCCAGGCCGCGACCATCTTCGGGGTCGACGAGAACAACAACCTGCGCGTCTTCGACAGCGCCGATCCGGGTGCCTTCCTGTTTACCCGCCCGATCACCGGCACCACCGCCACCTTCCTCGCCCTCGATTTCCGCGCGAGCAACGGCCTGCTCTATGGTCTGGCGGGCGATTACGGGCTCTACACGATCGACACCGTGACCGGCGCCGCCAGCCAGATCGGCAGCGCGCTCGCGCTCGAAGGCACCAATTTCGGGTTCGACTTCAACACCGTGGTCGACGCGATCCGGGTTGTCGGCAACCTCGATGACAATTACGTCGTCAACGCCGACACCGGGATGGTGGCGGTCCAGGCGACCGACGTGTTCTTCGCTCCGGGCGATCCCAACGCGGCCATCGATCCGATCGTTTCGGGCAATGCCTATCTTCCCGGTTCCGCCAGCCAGTTCGCCATCGAGACGGTGACCGGTTCACTGGTGATGCAGGCCAACAATGCTGGCACGCTCAATACCGTTGGCGCGCTCGGCTTCGCAGTCGGCCCGCGCACCAGCTTCGACATCGGCTTCAACGGCATGGCCTATCTGCAGGATGTGCGCGGTTTCTACACCGTCGATCTCACCTCCGGCGCCGCGAGCTTCGTGGGCAATACCCCGGTTGCGTTGTTCGGCATCACCGCCGCTCCCTCCACTGCCGCCATCCCGGAGCCGTCCACCTGGGCGATGCTGCTGCTGGGCTTTGGCGCTGTTGGCGGGATCATCCGCCGCAGGGCTCGCGTAAGCACGCGCATCGCTTACGCCTGACGCTTGCGGCAGAGGAAGGGTGTGCTCTTGCGGGCGCGCCCTTCTTTCATTCGATCAGACGAGCAGCGCGAGGTCCACCCGCGCGGTGCCTGAGCGGATGAGGCCGATCTGGCGGGCCGCGCCGAGCGACAGGTCGATCACCCGGTTGCCATGGAACGGCCCACGGTCATTGATCCGGACGATTACGCTGTCGCCGGTGCGCGCATTGGTTACCCGGACGCGGCTCCCGAGCGGAAGCGTGCGGTGGGCAGCCGTCAGCTCCTCGGGAGCGAAGCGCTCGCCGCTCGCAGTGCGGTTGCCGGCAAGTTCCTGTCCGTAGAAGCTGGCAGTGCCCCCGCTCATCCCGCTTTCGCTGGGCGAGGGGGTCGGGGTAGGCGGCAACACCGGCTCGAATGCGCGAACCGGCAGCGTCTCGATGCTGGCAAGGCCGGTGCCCAACCTGACGGGGTCGGTGCGCGGATCGCCTCCCCGCACGGCGAAGGCGGCAAGGATCATGCAGGCGAGCAATGCGATCGACAGCGAGACGAGCAGGGTGCGGCGCTGTGCCTTCAATCGCATCAGCATCAGCAGGCGCTGACGGCGGCTGGGAAGCGGCGCGGAGCCACGTGTCCCGCCAGGGGCATATCGGGTTTCCATGTCAAAGGAGCGGAACCGGCTCGGCATTGTTCCGAATTTACCGATTGCGGTATAATCCGAAAGTTTAACGTGCCATCCGGGTTACAACAGCGGCTTGGAGAAGCAATCAATTCGGTATGTCTCCTCTGCCCGATGCCGCTCGAGCCGCCAGTTGCGAGCCTCGCCGAACAGCGCCACCGCCTCGCTTCCGCCGACCGGCAGATCGTTCGCGCCGGTCCAGTTCACGAGCAGGCAAACCCCGCCCTGCTGCAGCGAGCGCCAGGAGGCTCGCGCAACCTGGCCAATCTCCTCGCGCGACAGAAAGTAAAGCACTTCGGACAGCACGATGAGGTCGAACGATCCGGACGGCCAATAGCTCGGCACTTCACCTTGGATGAAGCGCACCGATCTGTGCCCCGCAAGCCGGGCGCGTGCCCGTTCAAGCGCGGTCTGCGAGATGTCCATGGCGAACAGGTCGTCGCACCAGGGCGCGAGCCGCTCGGTGATCAGGCCCGTCGCGCAGCCGATCTCGAGCCCGCGCGTAAATCGCCTCCCACCAAGCGCGGCCAGCGTGGCGTCCCGCTTGGCGCGCTCGTAATCGCTGGTCTGCAGCCCCCACGGATCATCGCCATTCGCAAACAGCCGCTCGAACGTCTCGCGTCGATCGGATCGCTCACCGCTCACGGATGAAAACCTCCGGGTGCTCGGCGAAATGCGCGACAAGTGCGGGCGGCATCACAAAACCGTCCGGGTCGTCATCGATCAGCGTGGTGGTCTGCGAGGCATGGGCGGCCATCGCCGCTCGCTTGAGGCCGCGCACACCCGGCTCGTCAAAACGAACCATATCGGCTGGAACCGCGCGCGTGCCGAACCGTCCCCACACCGCGAAGGCCCACAGCGCCGCATCAAGCCGGTCGGCCAGAGCCCGCGCGATCGCCGATGCCGTTTCGTGATCGCAATGCGGATCGCCCGCCCATGACGTCCAGATCGCGGCCACGCTCTTCATCCGCAGCTTCGTCACGACCGCCTCGAACCGCTCGCCATCCAGCATCTCCGCCCGGCTGCGTCCGTCGGGCAGGCCCAACCGCTGGACCTCGATGGTGGCACGAGGCGCCAGCACCGCCAGCGCTTGCTCGAGTTCGGCACGGCGCAGCAAGGCCAGCCGCTCACCGGAATAGGCGTGCGAGTTCGGATGCGAGCCCTCGCCATCGGTCACCAGCACCAGCGTGATCTCGCGCCCCACGCGGGCGGCGGCCGCCAGGGCCATGCCGCAGCCGAGCGTCTCGTCATCCGGATGGGGCGCAATGATCGCGAGCCCGCCGGGGGGCGCCAATATCTCGATCGGAACCTGCGGGGCCCCCGCCGCCGCGCTCAGCACCGAACCCTCGTCGTGCCTCGGCACGCTCACAGATCCTCGACCCGCCCGCCATGGTCGACCAGCGCGCGGGCGGCGCGCGCGCGCTTCGCATCGGGCGCCGCCTGGCACAGGAACAGCGCGAGTTCGCGGCGCATCCGCTCCACCCCGGTTCCCTCCTCATGCGCCGCCATCCCCAGTGCGCGCTCGACCGTCTCGATCACCGTCCGGCAGCTCGCCTCGGTGATCTCGCGCGCCAGCAGCGAGAGCGTCGCCTTGGCGGGTTGCGCGCCGTCTGCCTCGACTTCGCTTGCCGCGCGCACGAGCCAAAGCCGCGCCGTCTCGATCGCGCTCGCAGCCTCGACGATCCGCCGCTGCTGGTGCGGGTCGTCGGCGCGCTCGCGTGCTACGAGCGCCTCGCGCATCGCCTCATACAGCGCTTCGGCGCCGCCCAGATGCGCCGCGCAATAGCGCCAGATGCCGCCTTCGAAATGGGGTTCGCGCAGATAATCGCCCGGCTCACCCAGCAGGCTTGCGGCGGGAAGTTCGACGCCCTCGAAATCGTATCGCCCGGAGCGGGTTGCGCGCATCCCGGCCATCCGCCAGACCTGCTGATCGCACCGCTGCGCCTCGGTGGTCGGAACGAGCAGCATCCGGGCCCCCTCGTCGCTCGCCGCCGTCACCACCGCGCGCCCCACAAGACCGAGCCCCGAGGCGAACCTCTTGGCGCCGCCGAGCCGCAGATGCGCGCCGCGACGGGCGAAGCTGAGCGGCGCGGCGAGATCGTCGGCTCCCCAGACGCCGAGCAGCAGCCCCTTTCCGATCGCCAATGCGATCTCGCGCCGCATCGCCGGCGAGCCGTAGAGCATCACCAGCTTGACGGCGTTCATGTGCCCCTCGAACAGCCGCGCGACCGACAGGTTGGCGCGGCCGAGCGCGCGCAACGCCTCGAACGCGGGCTCGACGCCGGTCGGCTCGGTGCCCCAGCCTTCGCCGCCCTCGACCTGGGGAAGGCAGGCGCGAAGCCAGCCCTGTGCCTGAAGCAGCGCTACGTCCGGTGCCAAGTCACCATCCGTATGATCGGCATCGGCGGCGCGAGCGGCGATGGCGGCGGTGACCTGGAGCGTGCCCCCGTCAAGCATCGGTTCTATCTTCGCAGGCGAGCAAGCTGCGGGCGACCTCCAGTTCGCGGAGGATGTCGCTGTACCGCATCGGTGCGGGAGTGGGTGTCGTTTCACGCGCCTCCGGTTCGTCTACATCCTCGGCATCGAACATCCACCGTCGTGCCCGGCGATGGAGATCGGCCACCGGCATGAGCGATGCGTCGCACAGCGGGTCGGCCTCGCGCGCGCGATCGGCCAGCGCCTGCCCGCAACCGCCGCCCGCGCGGCTGTGCAGCCGTGCCGAGGTGCGCGTGCCCAGGTCATCCAGCATCGCTATCCGCCCGCCATTGTGCAGGACCGCCGCGCACAAGGCTGCATCCTCCCCGACCGCAGGCAGCGGCAGTCCGCCGATCGCCCGATAGAACGGCGTGCGGATCGCCATGCTGGCTCCCGAGGCGCGGTAGGCGAAGGCCCCGGCCTGACCCTCGGTCCACACGTTCCAGAGCTTTTCGCTGAGCTTGAAGTAAGCCCGCTCGGCATCGCCCACCTTGCGGACCTGCTCGGGCAGCAGCGAGAGTTCGGCCTCGTCGAGCCGCACATCCTCGCAGACGAAATCATGGCCTTCCTCGATCGTAGCGAGGCATCCGCGCACCCAACCGGCGCCGACATGGGTATCGGCGTCGCTCGTCAGCAACACGCCCGACGGAGAGACTTGCGCCCCCAGGTCCATCGCCACCCTTCTGGCATGGGGTGCGTTGCGGATCCCGTCCGTGAAGGCCACCTCGACCGCGGCGCCGGGCACGCCGCTGTCCCGCAGCCAGTCCGCCACGATCGCGGGCGAGCCGTCGCGCGTATCGTTGATGCAGAACAGGACCGCACCGCGCGGGTCGGCGCGAAGCATCGCCCTACGCAGGGCGGTGAGCGCGCGAGGCAGCAACGCCTCTTCGTTCCGCAAGGGTATCGCCACCGCATAATCGATCGAAGCATCTATACTGCTTCGAAAAGAGATCAGTTCCGCCTTACCGCCGAAAGGCTCCCGTGATAGAAGCAATTCCGGTTCCAGCACGAGGGATAGTGGCAAGTAATCGTCGATCAAATCTCGATCCGATAGTTCGCTGCACCGCGGGACCATAAGGGACGTGATGCCAAATTCTCCTCCCTCCAAGGTATGAATAAAAAATCAGGCAAGCGATTCCGCGCCAGAAGAAACATAGATCAGTTTTGTACCTTGGCCCCAGGATTTTGGGCAGCGTCGCAACTCAATCGAAAGAACCCCGTTAAGGAGGGACGGGTCCCGTGGCGGCGGGAGCAAATGACAATCGAAGGAGACCCACATGGCAAATGAGCGCGAAACCGGGATCGCGGGAGCCTTCGCGGGTCTGGCGCTGGCGGCTGGCGGCCTCGCCTTCAGCGCGTTTCTCTCGCGCCGCCACACAGGCGGCGAGGACGATGCGCCGCTCTACACGCGCCGCCGTCCCGGCACAGACGATGCCGTCCTCGGCCGCACCGTCACCATCCGCAAGCCGCGCGCCGAACTGTACCGCCACTGGCGCGATTTTTCCAACCTGCCGCGCATCATGGAGAACCTCGAGGCGATCCGCGAGGAGGGCGATACGCACGTCTGGATGATCAAGGCACCGGCCGGCAACACGGTCGAGGTGCGTACGCGGGTTTCCGAGGATGTCGCCAACGAGCGGATCGCCTGGCAGTCGGTCGACGGTTCAGAGATCGAGACCAGCGGCAAGGTGGAATTCACCGACGCCCCCGGCGAGCGCGGCACCCGCGTTTCGCTGATCATGTCCTACGATCCGCCGGCCGGCGCGCTTGGCCAGGCGGTGGCCAAGCTGTTCCTGCGCGAACCACAGGTGCAAGCGCGGCACGACCTGAAGCGCTTCAAGATGCTGATGGAAACGGGCGAGATCGCCACCTCCGCCCGCCGCCGAGACGAGACCCGCAAGGCCCAGCAGGAGAATAATTGATGAGAGCCCTCACCTGGCACGGCACGCACGACGTCCGCGTCGAGACCGTGCCCGATCCCGAGATCGTCAACCCGCGCGACGCGATCCTGAAGATCACCTCGACCGCGATCTGCGGCTCGGACCTGCACCTTTATGACGGTGTCATTCCCGCCGTGCAGCCGGGCGACGTGCTCGGCCACGAGTTCATGGGGGAGGTGGTCGACACCGGCTCCGAAAGCACGCTCCAGAAGGGCCAGCGCGTGGTCGTGCCCTTCACCATCAGCTGCGGCGGCTGCTTCCACTGCCAGATCCAGCAATATTCATGCTGCGAGAACTCGAACCCGGCCGAGAAGCAGGACCTCTCGGCGAAGCTGTTCGGCCATCCGATGGCGGGGCTGTTCGGCTATTCGCACCTCACCGGCGGCTATGCGGGCGGGCAGGCCGAATATGTCCGCGTGCCGTTCTCGGATTTCGGCCCCATCGTCATCCCCGACCATCTCGAGGACGACAAGGTGCTGTTCCTCTCCGACATCCTGCCGACCGGCTGGATGGGCGCCGAGAATGCCGAGATCCAGCCCGACGATACCGTCGCGGTGTGGGGCTGCGGCCCGGTCGGCCTGTTCGCGATCCAGTCGGCGATCGTGATGGGCGCGAGCAAGGTCATCGCGATCGACCACTATCCTCACCGCCTGGAACTCGCCAGGCAGCTAGGCGCCGAGACGATCGACTTCCGCAAGACCGACGTGCGCGAGGCGCTGATGGAAATGTCCGGCGGGATCGGCGTCGACGCGGCGATCGACGCGGTGGGCATGGAGGCGCACGGCTTCGCAATCGACAACATGATCGACGTCGTGAAGCAGAAGGTCGGCATCGGCGCCGATCGTGCAAGCGCGCTCAAGCAGGCGCTGCTGGCGGTTCGCCCCGGCGGGCGCGTGTCGATCCCGGGCGTCTATGGCGGGATGACCGACAAGTTTCCGCTTGGCGCGCTGATGGAGAAGGGCCTGCAGGTGCGCACCGGGCAGACCCACGTCCAGCGCTACACCAAGCCGCTGCTCGAGAAGATCGAGGCGGGCGAGCTCGACACCACCTTCCTCATTTCGCACCGCCTGCCGCTCGAGGACGCGCCGCGCGGCTACAAGTGCTTCCACGACGAGCAGGATTCCTGGACCAAGGTGGTGCTGAAGCCGGATATGGAGAAAACCCCTTGAGTAAGAACCCCGTCGACCGGCTTTCCGGCCTCGCGATCGTCACTGGCGCCTCCTCCGGCATCGGTCTCGAACTCGCCAAGCTCGCGGCTGCCGATGGCTGCGACCTGATCCTCGCTGCCGATACCGACCTGGGCCAGGCAGAGGCTGCCGCGCGCCGGGCCGGCGCCCGCAAGGTGGAGACGGTGCGCGCCGATCTGGCCACCCCCGATGGCCTCGGCAAGCTGCTGGAAGCTGTCGGCGAGCGGCCGGTCGACGTGCTGATCGCCAATGCGGGCCACGGCCAGAGCGGCGCTCTGCTCGACCAGGAATGGCAGGACATCGCCCATGTGATCCACACCAACGTCACCGGCACCGTCGCGCTGATCCACCGCGTCGGCCAGCGGATGAGGGCGCATGGTGCGGGCCGCATACTGGTGACGGGCTCGATTGCCGGCCACCTGCCGGGCGCGTTCCAGCTGGTCTACAACTCGTCCAAGGCGTTCATCGACGATTTCTGCGTCGGCCTCGCCGAGGAACTCAAGGATACCGACCTCGTCGTGACGTGCCTGATGCCCGGCGTCACCGATACGCAATTCTTCCAGCGCGCCGAGATGATGGATACCAAGGCCGGTCAGCAGGCCGCCGACGACAAAGCGGCCGATCCGGCCAAGGTGGCGAAGGACGGCTATGATGCACTGCTGACGGGCCGAACGCAGATCACCAGTGGCCTGATGAACAAGGTCCAGCGGCTCTTCGCCGACGTGCTGCCCGCCGAGCTTGTCGCCAAGATGCACCGCAAGCTGGCCGAGCCGCAGCACGAGAAGGCCGCGACCCGAGCCTGATCGGCGCGCGATCGGCAGCCGGGATATTGACGGCGGCGCGTGTGCCGTGGCAAGCGCCAGCGATCGCGGCGCATGGGAACGGGCCGGCTGCCGGTCCCGGTCTGTGCGCGTGAATTGCGGGCGTAGCTCAATGGCAGAGCAGAAGCTTCCCAAGCTTACGACGAGGGTTCGATTCCCTTCGCCCGCTCCATCCCTCCCGGTCGAGGCGGTCGCGGATCCGGCTTAGGCCCCGCCGATCTGAGCCAGGGGAGAGGCCCTGTCGGACGATGCCGCAAAGCTCGCCGTCACCCGCCGCTCGAACGGCTTCTCCATGATCGTCGAGACCGCGACATGGTCGGCGCGCATCGCGTCTCGGGTCAGCGTGAGCAGCGCATAACCCTTTGAATCCTGGTCGCAATAGGCGACCTCCTCGTTCACCGCCGCGATCGCAGCGCCCACGCCCGGCAGCACCGAGCCGTAGGACGGGCTCGAGATCGCCGTGCAGCCGATCTCGATCGCCGCCAGCCGTCCCTCCTGGTCACGCAGGTTGTTGGCCCAGGCCGCGTGGCTGTCGCCCGCCAGCACCAGCGGGCGCGATCCGGCCTGCGCGAAACTGCGGTAGAGCTGCTCGCGCGCATGCGGGTAGCCATCCCACGAATCCAGGTTGAACGGCACGCCCGCGCGATAGCCGGCGGCCGATCGCTCGATCCGCTCGACAATGCCTGCGGGCAGTTGGTCGCGCAGCGCCTTGTACGCCGCGGCGCCCGGCCCGGCCTGGAGATCGGGCCCTGCAACCTGTGCCATGATCACTTGGTTGCCGAGCACCTGCCACGGCTTGCCCGCACGCACCGATTGGGTGAGGACCTCCTCCAGCCAGCGCCGCTGCACCTCACCCATGAGCTCGCGCGCAGGCTCGTCGCGTTCGGCCAGTAGCGAGGCGATCGCTTCGGCGGGCGGCAGGTCGCCCTTGGGCGCCACCGGCCGGTCGCGCGCCAGCAGCCGCGTCTCGACCATCGCCAAAGTGGCAAGATCGCCGAACTCGAAACTTCGGAAGATCGCCTCGTGCGCACGCAGCGGGTCCGGGTCGCGGATCGGCATCCACTCGAAATAGGCCTGCATCGCGACGGCCTTCCTCGCCGTCCAGTCGCCTTCCGTCTCGGGCTGGTGGTTCTGCGCCCCCTCGACCCAGCTGTCGTTGGTGGTTTCATGATCGTCCCACACGCAGATGAAGGCGGCGCGGGCGTGCGCCGCCTGCAGATCGGGATCGGACTTCACCTGCGCGTGCCGGCGGCGGTAATCGGCGAGGGTGACGATCTCGTGCGGCGGATCTGGCAGCCGGCCGAGGCGGCGACCGATGTCCGCGCCATAGCCCTCGTCGCCATATTCGTAGATGTAGTCGCCCAGATGGACCACCGCGTCGAGCCGGGGGAGGGCGGCCATGTCGGCATAGGCGTTGTAGAGCCCGCCCGGATAGAGCTGGCACGAGGCGACCGCGACCACGATCTCGCCGGTCGCGCCCGTCGGCAGGGTGGAGAAGCGCCCCTCGGGCGAAGCGGCGTTGCCCGATGCTTCGAAGCGGTAAAAATATTCCCGCCCCGGTTCGAGGCCCGTCACCTCGACCTTCGCGGTGTGATCGGCGCTCGCCCGCGCGCTCACCTGGCCCGAGGCGACCGGCAGGCCGTTGGGCCCGCCGGAGACCGACCAGGTGAGCGGAACGTCGCTCGCGAACCCTTCCTCGGTCGTCACCCGGGTCCAGATCACCGCGCCGTCCGCCGCCGGATCGCCGCTCGCCACGCCATGACGGAAGGCGACGGAGCGCGCCACGCCCTGCGCCGCGACCGCCTCGGGAAACACGAACGCCGAGCCTGAGCCCAGCAGCGCCAATAAGCCACGCCTGTCGATCGTCATCGTCTCGCTCCCATCCGCACCCGATCAGAAAACCCGCGCCGTCGCCTCCACCCCGTAGAAGCGCGGCTCGCCCGGGATGAAGGTCGGGATGCCGAATGCGCCGCCGGTATTGCCCGCGTCGAGCAGATAGTCCTCGTTGAACGCATTGCGGACGAAGCCGGCGATCTCGAACCGTTCGTCGGCGAAGCTCACCCCGGCGCGGGCGTTGACCAGAACGGTGTCATCCTGGCTGAGCAGGTCCGAATTGGGCAGCTCGAAGAACAGCTTGCTGCGATAGGTGACGGACGGCGTGGCGAACACCCGCATCCCGCCGCCGATGTCGCGATCGATCGTGAAGCCGGCCGCCCCCTGCCACTGGGGCTGCAAGCGGAAGCGCGCCCCCGAGAAGGCGGGCGAGAAGGCGGTGTCGTCGTCGATCTTGGCGTCGATATAGGCGCCGTTGGCAAACAGGCTCACCCACGAGGCCGGCCGCACCGTGACTTCCGCCTCGACGCCCAGATTGCTCGCCGAGCCCGCGCTCTCGGTGCGGGTGGTGCCGCCGGGCTGGACCACGCTGACCTGGAAGCCCTCGTAATTCTGGTAATAGACGCCGAGAGTGGCCGAGACGAGTTGGGTCGACAGCTTCACGCCGCCTTCGTAATTCCATACCGTTTCCTCGGGCACCAGCTGGAGGTTGCGCGCCGGCTGGCCCGCGACGAGCGTTGCCGAGACCTGCACCACCGGCGAGCGCCGGCCCTTGGCGATCGTGGCATAGACGTTGAGGTCGGAGCTCACCCGGTAGAGCGCGTTGAAGCGCGGCAGGAAGGCGTAATAGGTGCCCTCGGCGCGGAAGGTCTCGCCCTCGGTGTCGACCTGGGTGGGGATCAGCGGCGCTCCGCTGATCACCGAATTGGGCACGCGCGCGATGAAACCCGATTCGCGCTCCTCGTAGAGATAGCGCAGGCCCGCGGTCAGCTCGAGCCGTTCGGTCGGGATGAAGGTTGCATCGGCGAACACCGAGATCGTATCGTTCTGCCCCTGGTTCTCGAACACCGAGCTGTAGGGGATGACGCTCGCCGCGCCCTGGGTGAGGATACCGGTGACCTGCGATGCCGCCACGCTGCCGTCGGGCGCGATGCAGGGGATGGCGAGGTTCAGCGGCGGCCGCGCGGTGAAGTTGGCCGCGCATTCGAGATAGGTCCCCTCCTCGCTCGAGAAGGGGACGTTCTGGATGCCGTCCTCGGTGAAATAGTTCCACCCCAGCGAACCGCGCAGCTTATCGCCGGCATAGGTGAAGCGCCCCTCGTGGCTCGCCTGCCAGCCATCGGCGATTTCGGCGAATTCGAGAAACCACGCCGCCGATCCGTCGGCGTCGAACACCTCGATGGAATCGAATTCGCGGTAGCCGTTGACGGTGGTGAAGGTCCACGCGTCCGAAAGCTGATATTCGGCCGTCGCGTTGAAGTCGTAGATCTCGCGGTCAAGCGCCAGTTGCGGCAGGCCCAGCACCTCTTCCGAGAGCGGCGAACCGCCCAGGTTCGCCGGGCCGAACGGGTCCGCCGGCCCGGCCGAGGTCGGGAAGGTGCCTGAGATGAACGGCGTGCCCCCGTTCCGCTGCCGGTCGAATGTCGCGATCAGATCAAGCGTGAAATCATCACCCGGGGTGAAGCGGAAACTCGCGCGCAGGCCGAGGTTGTCCTGCGCGTAGAGCTCCTCCTCCTGGAATGGCGACAGGTTCTCGACATAGCCGTCGCGCTCCTTCCATTCGAAGGCGATGCGCGCACCGAACATCTCGGTCCCCGCGTTCAAGAAGCCCGTCAGCAGCGTCTGGTCGTAATTGCCGTAGCCCGCGGTCAGCTCGGCCGAGACGCCCTCCACGGGCTTGGCCGAGATCAGGCTGATCGCGCCCACCGCGCTGGCGGTGCCGAACAGGGTCGCCTGCGGGCCCTTGATGACCTCGATCCGCTCCATGTCGTAGATCGCCTGGTAGGAGCCGCGCGAGCGCGCGATGTCGACGCCGTTGTAATAGAGCGTGACGCGCGGCCCCTGCTGGGAGGAGCCCGAGTCCGACGTGACGCCGCGGATCACGATGCCCGGATTATTGGCGCTCTGCTCCTGGATGTTGAGCCCCGGAACATAGGCTGAAAGCTCGTCGAGGTCGGTGACGCCGAGTTCCTCGATCCGCTCGCCCGACAGCGCGGTGATGGTGATCGGCACGTCGATCGCGCGCTGCTCGAACTTCTGCGCGGTGACGATGATCTCGTTGCCGGTCTGGCCGGTGCCGGCGAGGTCCATCGTGTCCACCTCGCTGTCCTGCGCGGCGAGCGGGGCGGCGGCGAGCATGGTGGTGACGAGAAGCATCGTGCGGCGGGCGCTGCGAAGGGGCATGGGCATTGTCCTGGAGAGGGTCGTGTCGCAGCGCGGCTAGGCGCGTGGCATGACCATCCGCGGTCTGTTCGATGACGATCCGATGAAATGCCGCCGCTGATGCAGCATAATCACGCAGCGGATGGCCCGTGATCGCAAAAAGCGATCATGGCGATCCTTTCACCTCGCGAAACCGATTGCCTGATCCACCGTTACACCAATGGACCCGCAGGGACAGGAGATCGCCATGGCCGAAGCCGGAGATAACGCACGCAAGCAGCTGATCGAGGGGCTGAACGGCCTGCTCGCCGATCATTTCGCGCTCTGGATCAAGACCAAGAACTTCCACTGGCATGTCACCGGCCCGCGCTTTCGCGACCTGCACCTGCTGTTCGACGCGCAGTCGATCGAGATCCGCGACCAGATCGATGCGATCGGCGAACGGGTGCGCAAGAACGATGCGATGACGCTGACTTCGCTCGGCACCGTCGGCCAGGCAACCCAGATCAGGGACCAGGACGATACCATGCTCCCTCCCGATCGCATGGTCGAGGAACTGCGCGACGACAATCGCCGCCTGATCGAGCGGCTGCGCGAGGTCAAGAACCACGCCCAGGCCGCAGGCGACAACGCCACCGACAGCCTGGTCGACGACTGGACCGACATGGCCGAGGAGCGCGTCTGGTTCCTTAGCGCGACGCTCAAGTGAGCCGCGCCAGCGCGCCGGCCCGCTGAACGCATCGCGCAATGGGCGGGATCCGGTTCATCGAGCAGGCGGATGACGAAGCGGTCGCCGCCTGGCTGCGCGAGCGCCTTGAAAGCGCGCTCGCCGGCTCCGAGGCGCCTGTCGCCATCACGGTGCCGGGTGGTTCGACGCCCTTTCCCATACTCGACGGGCTCACGCGCGCGCCGCTCGATTGGCGGCGGATCACCGTCTGGCCCGGCGATGACCGGCTCGTCCCCGAGGACCACCCCGCCAGCAATACCGGCCGCATCCGTGCTTTGCTCGAGCCGACCGGGGCCGAAATCGTCACCCTCACCACGATGGAGCAGGTGCCGCATTTTGCACTCGCCTGGCTCGGCATGGGCGAGGACGGGCACATCGCCTCGCTGTTTCCCAACACCGATCCGCGCCCCGACGATCCGCGGCGGATCCGTCGCCTCACCCCCGATCCGCTGCCACCCGAGGCCCCGTTCGATCGGATCACGCTGACCATGCCTGCGCTCCTCGACAGCGACGCAATTCTCATCGTCGCCCGTGGCGCCGCCAAGCGCGCCGTGCTCGAAGCTGCCGCCCAGGGCGAGAGCGACACCCCCGTCGCGCGCCTGTTCGCCGCCGCCCGCCAGCGCGTCACCTGCTTCACCTGAGCCGAGCGCCGCAGATGCGCGTCCTTCAGCTGCTGCCACGCCCCCTCCACCGCCTCTTGTACCGCCTCGCGTATCAGGCGCGGCGGCTGTGGAGCCGGGGGCAGGGCGGGGCCAGCTTACTTGGCTGCGGCATCATCGCGCGCGACGAGGCGGGCCGCTTCCTCCTCGTGCGGCACTCCTACGGGCCGCGCGTCTGGACTTTTCCGGGCGGCGGCATCCGCAAACGAGAGACGCCGATGATGGCGATCGTGCGCGAGGTGCGAGAGGAACTCTCCTGCGAACTCGCCGACCTTGCCCGCGTGACCACGCTCAAGGAGCCGTTCCTGGGCGGCACCAACATTTCCCATGTCTTCACCGGCCGCCTGGTCGGCACCCCGCGCCCCGACCGGCGCGAATTGCTCGAGGCCCGGTTCTTCGCTCGCGACGAGTTCCCGGCCGATCTCAGCCGCACCGTCCTCGCTCGCATGGCAGCTTTCGACCGGCGCGAAGCGGGACCCGCGCGCGCGGCGCTAGAGCAGGGTTAGTTGCGGCGGGGCCGCCGGCTGTGCCTCCTCCTCGTCCTCCTGCTCGAGATTGCTCAGCGCCAGCCCCATCAGCCGGATCGGCCGCGGCAAGGGCAACTCGGCCTCGAGCAGGTCCTGCGCCACCCGCTCGAACTCCTCGCGCCCGCGCACCGGGTGCGGCAGCGAGCGCGCCCTCGTCGCGAGGCGGAAATCGTCGAACTTGAGCTTCAGCGTCACCGTCCGCCCGCGCACGCCTTTACCCTCGATCCGCTCCCAAACGATGCCCACGATCCGCTCGAGCAGGTCGGCAAGCTCGGCCGGCGCCACGATGTCCTCCTGCAAAGTCCGCTCGCCGCCGATCGACTTGCGCACCCGGCTCGCCTTGACCGGCCGCTCGTCGATCCCGCGCGCCGCGCGCCACAGATAGTCGCCGAAGCTGCCGAAGTGCCGCGTCAGCCAGGCCCCATCCTTCGCCGCGAGGTCCGCCCCGGTCTCGATTCCCAGCCGCTTCATCTTGATCTCGCCGCGTGGCCCAACGCCGCGGAACCGGCGGATCGGCAGGCCCTGGACGAAGGCTGCACCCTCGCCGGGGCGGATCACGCACAGCCCATCGGGCTTGTTCTGGTCGCTGGCGAGCTTGGCGAGGAACTTGTTGTACGAGACGCCCGCGCTCGCCGTCAGCCGCGTTTCCGCGAGGATCGCCGCCCGGATTTCGCGCGCGATCTGCGTCGCCGAGCCGATCCCCAGCAGGTCGTCGGTCACGTCGAGATAGGCCTCGTCGAGGCTCAGCGGCTCCACCAGCGGCGAGAACCGGTGGAAGATCGCGCGCACCTGCTCGGACACTGCGCGATAAACCTCGAACCGGCTCTTGCAGAAGATCAGCTCGGGGCATCTGCGCTTCGCCGTCACCGAAGGCATCGCCGAGCGTACCCCGAACCGCCGCGCCTCGTAACTCGCCGCCGCCACCACCCCGCGGCCGCTCGATCCGCCCACCGCCACTGGCTTGCCGCGCAGCGAAGGGTCGTCGCGCTGCTCGACGCTGGCGAAGAAGGCATCCATGTCGACATGGATGATCTTGCGGACAGGCGCCGGGTCTAGATTCGGTTCGATGGGTTGGCTGGCCGAATCTGCGGGCATGGTCCTATCGATAGCGCCAATCCGGTGCGGATTGAATGTTCCACAAACGTTCGTGCCGCCAAACGCGACGCGTACCCGATCCCACTGCACGAGATTGCAGTTGGATCACAAAATCTCGCGACTGTCCGCGAGCCACAAACGCCTTCCCATTCGCACCGCCGCGCGGCTAGGGCCATGCCATGGCCTCCACCGCCGCCGCCACCCCCAAGCACGCCATTGGCCGCCGCGAACTCGTCGTGATGATCGCGCTCTTGATGAGCCTCAACGCGCTCGCGATCGACGTCATGCTCCCCGCGCTCGACGAGATCGGCCGCGAACTTGGCGCGCTCGAGGGCAACCAGCGCCAACTGATCGTCGGCGTCTACCTCCTCGCCGCCGGGATCGGCTGCCTCGTCCCGGGCGTCTATGCCGATCGCTTCGGCCGCCGCCCGCTGGTGCTGTTCTCGCTCGCCGCCTACGCGGTATTCTCCGTCCTGTGCGCATTGGCCGACAATTTCACGCTCCTGCTCGCCCTGCGCGCCCTGCAAGGCTGCCTCTCGGCCGGGGTGATGGTGGTGCCGATGGCGATCATCCGCGACCAGTACGAGGGCGACCGCATGGCCCGGATCATGAGCCTCGTCTCGGCGATCTTCATCACCGTCCCTGTCGTCGCGCCGAGCCTCGGCCAGGTGATCCTCCTGTTCGCCGATTGGCGGGTGATCTTCCTCGCCCTCGCCGCGCTGGCGATTGCCGCCGCCGTGTGGGTGTGGACGCGCCTCCCCGAAACACTCGCCCCCGAGCACCGGCAGGACGTCCAACTGCGCCGCGTGCTCGGTAACATGCGCGCAGGCCTGTTCGACCGCCAGGCGATCGGCTATGTCATCGGCGGCGCGCTCCTCTTCGGCGGCGTGTTCGGCTATATCAATTCCGCGCAACAGCTGCTCGGCGAGCATTTCGGCGTCGGCGATCTGTTCCCGCTCGTGTTCGGCGCCACCGCGGCGATGATGGCCTTCGCCAGCCTGATCAATTCGCGCATCGTCGAGCGTTTCGGCGCGCGCCGCGTCAGCCACTCGGGCGTTCTCGCCTTCATCGTCACCAGCATCGCGCAGATCTATGCGAGCTACGCGCATCCCGGCGAGCTTGCCTGGTTCGCCCCGCTGATGGCACTCAATCTCGGTCTGCTCGGCTTTCTCGGCGCCAATTTCAGCTCGATCGCGATGCAGCCCTTCGCCCGGATCGCGGGCGCGGCGAGTTCGGTGCAGACCTTTATCCGCATGACCGGCGCGGCCCTGGTGGGCCTCGCGATCGGCCAGGCTTATGACGGCAGCGCGCAGCCCTTCGCGTTCGCCTTGCTCATGTCGAGCCTGATCGCGCTCGGCCTGGTGCTCTATAGCGAGCGCGGGCGCCTGTTCCGCCGTCCGCGCCAGCGGCACGAATGCCTGCCGCTGGTGCGCTGAACGGCGTGAGCGACCCTTACGATCTTGCCATCATCGGCGGCGGCGTCGCGGGCGCGGGCGTCGCGCGCGATGCGGCGGGCAGGGGGGCGCGCGTGCTGCTGCTCGAGGCGCGAGACCTCGCTTCCGGCACCTCGGGCGCCTCGACCAAGCTCGTCCACGGCGGCTTGCGCTATCTCGAATACTACGAGTTCGGCCTGGTGCGCGAATCGCTTCAGGAGCGCGAGATCCTGTGGCGCATCGCCCCGCACATTGTCCGGCCGATGCGCTTCGTGCTGCCCATCACCACCGGAATGCGCCCCGCCTGGATGCTGCGCGCAGGGCTCTTCCTCTACGACCGGATCGGCGGCCGCACCGCTCTGCCGAAGGCGCGTGCGATCGATTTGCGGCACCACGTGGCGGGCAAGGCGATCGACGAGACGATCCTCGCCGGGGTCGAATATTCGGACGGCTGGGTCGATGATGCGCGCCTGGTCGTCCTCAACGCCGTCGATGCGGGCCGCCGCGGCGCCGACATCCGCACCCGCACCCCCGTCACCGCCGCGCACCGGGTGAGCGGGGAGGGGGGCGAGTTGTGGCGGATCGAAGCGGGCGGCGAGACCTTCCACTCGCGCGCTTTGGTCAACGCCGCTGGGCCCGCCGCCGACGACATCGACCGCCTTGCCGGCACCCGCCCTCCGTTCCGCCTCCGCCGGGTGCGCGGCTCGCACATCATCGTGCCCCGGCTGTTCGCGCATGATTACGCCTATCTGTTCCAGCTCCCCGACACCCGCATCTGCTTCGCCATCCCTTACGAGCGCGACTTCACCCTCATCGGCACCACCGACCGTGACCATTCGGGCGCACTGGTCGAACTGGCCGCCGCCGAGGACGAGGTGGAATATCTGTGCAAGGCCGCCACCCGTTACTTCCGCCGCGCGGTGGCGCCCGCGGACGTGGTCCACACCTATGCCGGCGTGCGCGCATTGGTCGACGATGGCTCGGGCCGCCCCGAAGCCGCCACCCGGGGCTATCGCCTGCCGCTGAGCGATCCGGCCGAGGGCGCGCCGCTCGCCAGCATCTATGGCGGCAAGCTCACCGCTTACCGCAAATTGGCCGAGACCGTGGTCGACCAGCTCACCCGCCGCCTGCCCGCTATCTCCGCTCCGCGCTGGACTCACCGCGAACCGCTCCCGGGCGGCGATTTCCCCCGTGACCGGCAAGGCGCGCTCATCGCCGAATTGCTGCGTGAATACCCGTTCCTCACCGAGAAGACCGCCATCCGCATCGCCCGCGCCTACGGGCTCGACGCGGTGCTCTGGCTGGGCTCGGCGGCGCGCAAGAGGGACCTCGGCCGCCGTTTCGGCGCCGGGCTCACCGAGGCCGAGCTCGACTGGCTCACGCGCCGGGAATGGGCGCGGACCGCCGAGGACGTTCTCTGGCGCCGCACCAAGCTCGGCCTCCACATGAGCGCCGAGCAGCGTGAAGCTTTGCGCGACCACATGGGGGCCTAGCCCTCCGCCTTCTCCTCGCCCAAAGGTTCAATCCGCGCCAGCAGCGCCTCGACCTGCACCTGCGCCCCCTCGCTCGCCGCCAGTTCCGCCACCGCCCCGGCGAAGGGCGCAGTCAGCGCATGCTCCATCTTCATCGCCTCGAGCACCAGCAAGCGCTGCCCCGTCTTGACCTGATCGCCCTCGGCCACGTCCACCGCGATCACCTTGCCCGGCATGGGAGCGAGAATGTCGCCATCGTGGACAGAGTGGTGGCCTCCCCCGTCGTACCGGGCGGGCGTCAGCATGAAGGTCACGCCGTCCTCATCAACCAAATATCCGTCAGGTGTCTTCTCGACCCAAGCGGCCGCATCTACTGAAATCTCCTCGAAGAGGACCGCGTAAGTCGTTGCGCCCTGCGCCAGTTCTACCATCGGCGTCTGGGGCTTCCTGTTCAGTCTAAAGCCTAAGTTCGACCGTGGCCCGGGATCGGTTGTCAGGTATGTTTCCCGAATATCCTCGGGTTTACCACCCTTGGATTGGTCGATGACCATATGTGCGACCGACTGGAGGACACGCGCCGATGGTTTCTCGTCAGGAATGAAGTCTTCGAGCTTTGAAGCGATCAGCCCCGTGTCCATCCGGCCAGCTTTGAAACCCTCGTCTTTCAGTAGGAGATTAAGGAAGCCTGCGTTACACTTTACCGGCCAGCAAACGACATCGCCGGTCATTTCGCGCAGACCTTGGATCGCCGCCTCTCGGTCTTCTCCGTGGACGACGAGCTTTGCGATCATGGGATCGTAGTATGGAGAGATTTCTCCGCCTTGCTCGACACCGGTTTCGTTGCGCTGCCTGCGGCGTCGCGAACTGTAAGGCAGGCGGAAGTACTTAAGCCGCCCCGTGCTAGGCAGAAACCCCCGCGCCGGGTCCTCCGCATACAGCCGCGCCTCGATCGCGTGGCCGTCGATCGACAGATCCTCCTGCCGCACCGGCATTTCCTCGCCAGAAGCCACCCGCAGCTGCCATTCCACCAAGTCCACCCCGGTGATCTCCTCGGTGACCGGGTGTTCGACCTGAAGCCGGGTGTTCATCTCCATGAAGAAGATGCGGTCGGCCCTGAGCCCCTGCGAGGCATCGGCGATGAACTCGATCGTGCCCGCGCCGACATAGTCCACCGCCTCGGCCGCGCGCACCGCCGCGCCGCAGATCGCCGCCCGCGTTTCCTCGTCCATGCCGGGGGCGGGAGCCTCCTCGATCACCTTCTGGTGGCGCCGCTGGAGCGAGCAATCGCGCTCGAACAGGTGGACGACGTTGCCGTGGGTGTCGCCGAACACCTGCACCTCGATATGGCGGGGCGAGGTGATCCACTTTTCCAGCAGCACCTGGTCGTTGCCGAACGAAGCGCGCGCCTCGCGGCGGCAACTCTCCAGCGCCGCCGCGAACTCGCCCGGCTCCTCGACCCGCCGCATTCCCTTGCCGCCGCCGCCCGCCACGGCCTTGATCAGCACCGGATAGCCGATCGCCGCAGCCTCCTCGCGCAGGCGCGCCTCGGACTGGTCCTCGCCTTCGTAGCCCGGCGTCACCGGCACGCCCGCCGCGCGCATCAGTTTCTTGGCCCGGTCCTTCAGCCCCATCGCGCGGATGCTCGCGGGGTCCGGACCGATCCAGACCAGTCCCGCGTCGAGCACGGCCTGAGCGAACTCGGCGTTCTCCGACAGGAACCCGTAGCCCGGATGGACCGCCTCGGCGCCGGTCTTCAGGGCCGCGGCGATGATCTTCTCCCCCCGCAGATAGCTTTCCGGCGCGGGCGAGGGGCCGATATGCACCGCCTCGTCCGCCTGCCGCACATGCAGCGCGTGCCGGTCGGCATCCGAATAGACCGCCACCGTGCGCACGCCCATGCGGCGCGCGGTGCGGATGATGCGGCAGGCAATCTCGCCCCGGTTGGCGATCAGCAGCGAGGCGATCATGCAAGGCTCCCCACGAATCCTGCCGCGGCACAGATCCCCAGCAGATAGCTGGACGGAAACCGCCAGAAGGCAATCCCGGCGCGCGTCGACACCGCCAGGCTGACGAGGCTGATCGAGGCGGCGATGATCGCGCCCAGCAGCGCCGCATCGCGATCGAGGATGCCCGATGCCGCAGCGAAGAACGCCGCCGCCAGCAGCGCGAGCAGCACGGTGACGATGTGCCAGCACAGGTAATTGAGCCAGATCGTCGCGCCCGGCAGCGTGCCCGATGCGGCGAGCAGGGGCCTTGCCGCATAGCGCCCGCCGACGAAGGTGTGGACGCACCAGGCGGCGAGCGAGACGGCTCCCGCCAGGCCCAGTGCCAGGCTGCTCAAGGCTCTTCCTCCGGCAGCGGCGTCATCGGCATGGCGGCGGGCGGCTGCGCCATGCGCGCCATGATCATCAGCTTGCCACGCGTCCACTTGGGCCATTCGCCCGGCTGGTATGCGCCCTTTATCGCCTCGATCGCCGCGCGGGCGATGTGGCCCGCCTTCTGCGCGGCGTTGGTGCGTACCCGTCGGTCCCAGGCGAGCTCGCGCTGCTGGCGCACTTCGCGGCCGATCGCGCCGTAGATGTTGGCCGCCGAGAGCACCGCCCAGCGCTGGCGCAACTTCAGGCGCTTCGCTCCCACGCGGGCCGCCGCCTCGTGCCGCTCGGCCATGCCCACCAGCCGCGCGGCCATCGCCACCAGCGCCTCGCGATGCGGCGGCTTCATGTGCTGGCCGGGCGGGATGTCGGCTTCGACCAGCCATTCGACCGGCAGGTAGCAGCGCCCCGCCGCATCGTCGTCGGCGATGTCGCGGGCGATGTTGTTGAGCTGGAACGAGAGGCCGAGGTCGCAGGCGCGGTCGAGGAGGTCGTGATCTTCGTCGACGACGCCCATCACCCGCGCCATCATCACCCCCACCGCGCCCGCGACATGGTAGCAATAGAGCATCATGTCGCCCTCGCTGCGCGGTCGCCAGCCCGCCGCATCGAGCGCGAAGCCGTCGATCACGTCATCGGCCATTTCCTGGGTGATCCCGCATTCGGCGGCGACCAGTCCAAGCGCATCGAAGGCTGGATCGGCGGTCGGCTGGCCCCCAAGCGCACGGCTTGTGAGCACGCGGATCGCCTCGACCCGGTCGGCCGCCGAACTCTCGCTCGGCTCGGACCGGAAGCCGTGATCCTGCCCGTCGGCGATGTCGTCGCACCGCCGGCACCAGGCATAGAGCAGGTGCGCGCGCTCGCGCGTGCGCTTGTCGAACAGCAGCGAGGCGGCGGCAAAGCTCTTCGAGCCCTTGGAGATCGATTGGCCCGCCAGCTTCACCAGCGCCTCGCGCGAGTGGCCGCCGCCCGCCTGGCGCGGCGTCGCCTTGAGGAGGGACGAGGCGACCAGCGGGCGCGGCTTGACCAGCTTTGGCTGGCGTGCGCGCGCCTCTGTTGCGGATGGCGCGTCCATCGGCGGCCCGTTCACAGGCGGCTCGTTCACAGGCGGCTCGTTCACAGGCGGGCGCTCAACGGACGGGGTGCCCGGCGGCGGGGCTGGTCGGGACCGGGCACATCGCGCGCCAGCCTACAACTCGGCCCCGCGCATCTGCAAGAGAGGCGCGAAGGGCGCAGGCCGGGCCATCGCCTCGAGCAGCGGCCCGAGCGTGTCCGCCGCGACGAGGATCGCGGCATGCGCGGGCCGCACGAAGCCGGTCGCCGCCATGTGCCGGTAGAAGGCAATGAGCCCGTCATAATAGCCGAATGCATTGAGCAGGCCGACGGGATGCGTGTGATAGCCCAGTTGCGCCCAACTCATCGCCTCCCATAGCTCGTCCATCGTCCCGACACCGCCCGGCAGGGTAACGAAGCCATGTGAAAGATCGGTAAACGCGCGCTTCCTTTCGTGCATCGTGGCGACGATCATCAGCTCAGTGACACCCTCGTGCGCCACTTCGCGCGCCATCAGCGCCTCGGGGATGACGCCGATCACCTCGCCGCCCGCCCCCAGCGCGCCATCCGCCAGCGCTCCCATCAGGCCGATCCTGCCGCCGCCGAACACCACGCCGATGCTGCGCTCCGCCAGTTCGGCACCGACCGCGCGGGCCAGTTCGAGGTAGCGCGGATCAGGCGGCGTTGCCGAGCCGCAATAGACCGCGAGGCGGTTCATTCCACCGCGGCCGGGACTGCGGACCTGCCGACGAGATCCTCCACCATCAGCCCCGCCGTCGCCTTCGCGCTCCCCACAACGCCCGGGATGCCCGCGCCCGGATGCGTCCCCGCGCCGACGAGGTAGAAGTTGCGCAGCACATCGTCGCGATTGTGGCCGCGGAAATAGGCGCTCTGCGTCAGCACTGGCTCGAGGCTGAACGCACTCCCCAGATGCGCATTCAAGTCACGCGCGAAATCGCTCGGCGCATAGGAAAAGCTCACCACCAGCCGCTCGAACAGGTCGGGCACCAGCCGGCGCTGGATCTCCTCGAGCACCCGCCGCTCGAGCTTCGGCCCCTCGACGTCCCAGTCGATAGCGAGCTTGCCCAGGTGCGACACCGGCACCAGCGCGTAGAACGCCGCGTGGCCTTCGGGCGCCATCGCCGCGTCGGACGCGCTCGGGTGATGCAGGTAGATCGCAAAATCCTCGGGCATCACGCCCTTCACGTAGATGTCGTCGAGCAGTTCGGCATAGCGCGGACCGAACAGGATCATGTGATGGGCGATATGCTCGAACGAGCCCCGCAAGCCGAAATGGACCACGAACAGCCCGGGCGAGAAGCGCTTGCGCTTCAGCCGCCGCCCCATGCTCCAACCGCGTTGGCTGCCGCCGAGCAGGTCGCGATAGGAATGCATGATGTCTGCATTCGACGCCACCGCGTCGAACGATCCCTTCCAGCCGCTGGCCGTCTCCACCCCCGTCACCCGCTTGCCCGCCGGACCGCCCTCGGTCTCGATCCGCACCGCCGGGTCGGCCAGCCGCACCGCGCCGCCGAGCCGCTCGAACAGCGCCACCATCCCCGCGATCAGCTTGTTGGTGCCACCCTTGGTCCACCACACCCCGCCGTCCTTCTCGAGCTTGTGGATCAGCGCATAGACCGAGCTCGTGGTCATCGGGTTGCCGCCCACCAGCAGCGTGTGGAAACTCAGGGCCTCGCGTAGCTTTTCATTGCGGATATAGCTCGAGACCACCGAATAGACGCTGCGCCAGGCCTGGTGCTTGGCCAATGCGGGCGCCGCCTTCACCATCGAGCGGAAATCGAGGAACGGCACCGTGCCGAGCTTCACATAGCCCTCGTGGTGCACCGCCGCCGAATATTCGAGAAACCGATCGTAGCCCGCCACATCCGCCGGATCAAGCCGGGCTATGCCGGCGCGCAGGGCCTGCTCGTCGTTCGAATAGTCGAACCGCGTGCCGTCGGGCCAGTCGAGCCGGTAGAACGGCATCACCGGCTGGAGCTCGACATCGTCCGCCATGTCCTGGCCTGACAATGCCCATAGCTGCTTCAGGCAATCGGGATCGGTCACCACCGTCGGCCCGGCATCGAAGGTGAACGTGCCGGCATCGGTTTGCCGCTCGAACACGTAGGCCCGCCCGCCCGGCTTATCGCGCCCCTCGATCAAGGTGGTCGCAATGCCTGCCGATTGCAGGCGGATGGCGAGCGCGAGCCCGCCGAAGCCTGCGCCGATCACGCAGGCGGTTGGTCTAGCATCGGTCATCAGGGCAGGGTTTCCGCAGCGGGGAGGAGAGGGGTCTGGGTTCGGGCGAGCGCACGCAGGGCCCGCGGGATCGGCACCGGCGGCCGGCCGACGAGCACGCGCACCCGGTCCGCGAGCGTCGAGCGCCCGGCATAGAAGCGCTCGATCAGCCTGGGTGAAAGCGTGTAGAACCGCTCGAACACCGCCCGCCTCTCGGGGGGCCGCGCGGCATCGAACAGCATCGAGCCGAGCTGGCGATAAAAGCGCGTATCGGCCCAGTGCTCGCGCGCCCGCTGCTCGAGGAGGGCGGCGAGGCGTTCGCCGGGAAGATCGGCATTGGCGCTGACCTGGAGCGCGATCCCGGCAGCAAAGGGCAGGGTATAGCTCGTCAACGGGTGGACGAAGCCGCCGCGCGCCCCGGCCACGGCCACGCCCGCGGTGCGCTGCTCGGCCTGGAAGGCAGCAAAATCACCCCCGGTGACCACCGGCAGCACGCCCGTCTCCTCCTCCACCACCTCGCCCTTCCAGCCCTGCGCGCGCGCATAGGCATCGAGCCGCTGCGAGAGGAGTGCCCGGTCGAGCACCGGCGTATCCTGGTAATAGGTGTCCTCGAAGAAGATCTCCCGCTCGCCCAGCGGCAGCACATAGACGAAGCGGTAGCCGCCCAGTTGATCGACTGTCGCATCCATGATCACCGGCCGCGCCACCTCATGCCGCCAGTCGAGCCGCATCCGCCGCCCCATGAAGACCTGCCAGCCGCCCGTGAGGTGGCGTGATCCCGCCAGCCCCCGGCAATCGATCACCGCGCGCGCCGCGATATGCCGGCCATCCGCCAGCGTCACCGAGCCCGCTTCGACCCTGGCGATCGGCGCGCGCGTCATGATCGTCCCCTCGGCCAGCCGGCGCGAGAGAGCCCAGGCGAAATCGCGGCTCTGCATCGAGCGGTAGGGTGTTGCCAGCAGCCGCGAATGGCTCGGGAAGGCGACCTCGTAACCCCCATCCCAGTGCGCCTGCTCGATCCCCCCGAGCAGATTGCACTCGGCCGGCCCAAGATCGCTGGCGAACCAGCTCCAGCGATGGTCGCCGCCGATCCGTTCTCCCGCCTCGATCAGCCGCACCCGCTGGTCGGGCCGGCGCATCGCCAGTGCCAGCGCGATCAGTCCGCCGGCAAGCCCGCCGCCGGCGATGGCGATGTCGACCGGCTCCTCGATAGTGCTGCGTGCCATGACCGATCTGCGTCTAGAGCAATGCCGAGGGAGCGCAATCGCGGCCGCAAGCCCGTATCCTCCTGGCTAGCGGCCGGAACCGCCCCTTGGCGCGCCCGTTCCGATGCGGTGACCAGGGGGAATTGCCATATGTCAAACTTCGGTCACGTCGCCGCTGCCGCGGCCATCGGGCTCATTTTCACCGCGACCGCCGCCGCGCAACAGCTGCCTCCCGCCGTGCCGGTCGTCGAGGACACCGTCTTCGATGGGGACTTCATCTCGATCGGCGCCGGCGTGGTGGTGTCGCCGAGCTATCTGGGCTCGGACGATTACGTCCTCTCGCCGATCCCGATCGTCCAGGGCTCGTATCGCGGGATCGACGTCTCCCCGCGTGGCGCGGGTCTGGCGGTCGACTTCCTCGCCGATCCCGAGGAAGGCATCGGCCTCGATCTCGGCGTGGTCGCGCGCCTCCGCAGCGACCGTGCCTCGCAGATCGGGGACGAGGTCGTCGAGCGCCTGAGCGAGCTCGATCGCGCGGTCGAGGTCGGCCCCACCGCCGGGATCAGCATTCCCCAGCTGTTGAACCCGTTCGACAGCCTGACCCTCTCGGCCGACGTTGTCTGGGACATCGCCGGCGCGCATGGCGGCATGGTGGTATCCCCGGCGGTCTCCTACTTCACCCCGCTCAGCCGCTCCCTCGCCGCTTCCCTCTCGCTCAGTGCGGAATATGCCGACGAGGATTTCCACGATTACTATTTCCGCGTGACCCCCGCCGACAGCATGGCGACCGGCGGCGCGCTGGCCCCGTTCGAACCCGACGGCAGCGGCTTCACCAGCGCCGGCGCGACCTTGCTGCTCGCGCTCGACCTGAACGGCGACATCACCGACGGCGGCTGGGGTCTCATCACCATCGCCGGCTATTCGCGCGCCCTGGGCGATGCGGCGGATACGCCGTTCACGGCGGCGCGCGGCTCGGCGGACCAGCTATTCGGCGCATTCGGCATCGGCTACACGTTCTGATTGCCCCCGCGCGTTAGTGCCATGCGCTGAGCCGCTCGATCGATCCAGTCCGGTCCATGCACCGCACCCCGAGCGCGAAAGGAGGGCGCCTTCGCTCACCCGCACTGCGCGCGTCGCCTCGTTCGGAGTGCTTGCGCGAACTCACCGCACTTTCTACCGCTGTTCAATTCCTTACCAGCCGCGTTCGAGCCGGCGGGAGGACGCAACGGGCAAGGAGGATCGCAGATGAGGTGGATTCGCAGGACACTGGATAACGGCCCCGCCGCCGCGCCCGCCCGCCTGGCCGCGCTCCTCGGCGCCGCCCTCGTACCCGCAGCGCTCCTCGCCGCCGCGCCCGCCGCGGCGCAGAACCAGGTGATCCACGCCGGTTCGCTCGTCACCGATCCCGCTGCGCCGGTCCGCGGCCCCTCGACCATCACCGTCACCGATGGCCGGATCGCGGCGATCGAAGATGGCTTCCGCGCACCGGCCGCTGGCGAGACGCTGGTCGATCTCTCCACGCTCACCGTGCTCCCCGGCCTGATCGACCTGCACGTCCACCTGACCGGCGACCCGTCCGGCGATTTCTGGCGCGAGACGGTCGATCCGGACGAATGGAGCCTGATCCTCGGGGTCAAGAATGCGCAGGTCACGCTCGATGCGGGCTTCACCACCGTGCGCGATGTCGGCAGCGCGCAGGAGACTGCCTTTGCGCTGCGCCGCGCGACCGAAGCCGGGCTCATCGAGGGCCCGCGCGTGATCGCCTCGGGCCCCTCCCTCTCGATCGTGGGCGGGCATGGCGACATCACCGGTTTCCGCCCCGAGATCAACGAATTGCTCGCCTCGGGCTACAGCTGCACCGGCCCGGTCGAATGTGCCGAGAAGGTGCGTCTCGCCAGCCGCAGCGGCTCCGACCTCATCAAGATCACCGCGACCGGCGGCGTGCTCTCGCAGCAGGGCCGCGGGCTGGAGGCGCATTTCACCGATGCCGAGATGAGCTCGATCGTCGATACCGCGCAATCGCTCGGCCTCCAGGTCGCCGCCCACGCGCATGGCGCACGCGGCATCGAGGCGGCGGCGCGCGCCGGGGTCGATACCATCGAGCACGGCACCTATGCCGATCGCGCGGCGGTGGCGGCGATGCGCGATGGCGGCGCGGTGCTGGTGCCGACGCTGATGGCCTTCGAGGGCATCCGCGCCGGGCTGGGCACGGGCATGTACACGCCGGTCGTCGAGGCCAAGATCCGTCAGGTGGTGGGCGAGGTCGGCAAGGCGGTCGCCGAGGCGCGCCGGCAGGGGGTGACCGTCGCCTTCGGCACCGATGCGGGCGTTTTTCCCCATGGCGCCAATGCCGGCGAGTTCGCGCTGCTGATGGCGGCCGGGATGGACCCCCGCGAGGCGCTCGCCAGCGCCACCACCGTCGCTGCCCGGGTGCTCGGCATGGAGAACGAGATCGGCCGCATCGCCCCCGGGTTCTCGGCCGACATGGTCGCGGTGGCCGGCAATCCGATCGAGGATCCGCGCCGGCTCGAACAGGTCGAATGGGTGATGGTGCGCGGGCGGGCAGCGCAATAGCCTGCGAGCGGTGAGTTCGGGTGCGGGTTCGCCCCGCCGGTTGACTGCAACGGTTTAAAGCTTCGACCACGGCGCGCCGCGCCGCCGGCGCCGGCCCGCGCTAGGGCCGCTGCGCGAACGGGATGGGTTTATGGCCGAGACGAACGACATTCCCGCCTGGATCGCGCTGTTCGTCGGGCTCTACGCGCTCGCCACCGGGGTCGGCGAGTTGCGCGCGCCCGGCGGCTGGCGCGCGGCAATCCGTGAAATCGGCCAGAGCCCCGCCCTGCGGCTGCTCGCTGGGCTGTTCTGCCTCGCGGCGGGCGCGGCGATCTATCTCGTCAACCCGTGGCGGCCTGAAGACTGGCTCTCCATCGCGATCAGCGTCGTCGGCGGGTTGATGATCGCCGAAGGGTTGCTGCTGCTCGCTGCGGGCGAACGCTTCATCCATCTCGCGCGCAAGGCGAGCGGCGGGGCAGGGCCGCTGTTGGCGGCAAGCTCGGCGGTGATCGGCTTCGCCTTCATCGCCGCCGCGCTCGCCCGGCTGCAATAGGCGCTATTCGCCCTCGGTCTCGTCATCCGCCACGAACCCCGCCGGCAGCACCGGCCGCGACGGGGGCAGGGCGGCGCTCCGGTCGCCGCTCATCAGATAGGTCTCGAACCAGCGCATCATCCGGTAGGTGTAGTCGAGCCGCGCCGCCGCGTTGCGGTTGCCGTGCCCCTCGCCGGGGTAGAGCACCAGCCGCACCGGCGTCTCGGGCCGGCGCACCTTGATGTTGCGGTAGAGCTCGAGGCTCTGCGTCGGGCTCACCCGCGGATCGTCCGCCCCGTGCAGGATCAGGAGCGGCGTAGTCGCGTCGCCCGCATAGTAGATCGGACTGCGCTCGAGCGCGTCCATATAGTCCTCCCACGGATAGGCGCGGGCGTGGACCAGATATTCCTCGGTCGGAATGTCGGTCGTGCCGTATTTGGAGAGGATGTTGGAAATGCCGACGAACATCACTCCGGCCGCGAATTCGTCCGAATAGCGGGTCGAGCTCCAGGCGGTCGCGTAGCCGCCATAGGACCCGCCGGTGACGCCGACCCGGGCCGGATCGGCCACCCCCATCTCGACCAGCGCGCGCTTGGCATCGACCAGGTCGTCGAACTCCTTGCCCGCCGCATCGCCCTGGTGCTGGCGCGAGAAGGCGGTGCCATAAGCGGTCGAGCCGCGGTAATTGGGGTAGAACACCGCGTATCCTGCCCCTGCGCCCACCTGGCCGGGGTCCGAATAGCTGGTCAGCCAGCCATCCGAGTCATGCGCCTCGGGGCCGCCGTGGACCGCCAGGATCGTCGGCGCGCCGCCCGCCGGGGCGCCGCCAACGGGCTCGATCAGGATGCCCTCCACCTGCTGCCCGTCGCGCGCGGTATAGGTTAACGCGCGCTGTTCGCCGAAGGTGATCTCCGCAAGCCACGGGTTGCTCTGGCTCCATCGCTCGAACCCATCGCCCCGCAACAGGAACAACTCGCTCGGATGCGTGGGCGAATCGGCCAGTGCCGCCAGCCGGTTGCCGCCCTGCGCGAGGCTGGTGAGGATCAGCGCGCCCGGGTCTACCTCGCGCTCCATCTGCCCGCGCTCGGTATAGAAACGCAGCACGCTCTCGGCCCCCACGTGGATGATCGCCGCCAGCCGTCCGTCGGCCATCCACTCGGCATCCACCGCTGCCTCGGGGGCGCCCGCATTGAGCGCCCGCAGCTCGCCGGTCGACACATCCACGAGGTGCAGCGTGGTGTCGGCCGGATCGTTCGCATCGACCGCCGCGATCATCGATAGCTGCTCGCCATCGGGCGCGATCTCGACATCCCCCAGCTTGCCCGGCGTCTCGATCACGCGGAGCACCTCGCCGCTCGCCAGGCTGACGATCTGCGCCCGGCGCGCGGTGTAGCTGTCGTCGACCAGCGGGCTCGGCGCGCTCGTCACCAGCACCCACTCGCCGCCCGGCTCGACCTCGATCTGGTCGACATAGCCGGGGATCACGACCTCGTGCGGGGCCTCGTCGATGGTCCCGTCCGCCCCGGGCATCTGCGCGATGAACAACCGGTTGAAGAGCTGCTCCTCCTCATAGACGATCGCATCGAAGCCGGCCTCGTCCTCGGCATCGCGCGCCTCCTCGGGCGCGGCGGCGGCCAGCATCACCAGCCGCTCGCCGCCCGGCGCGAAGGCGAAACCGCGCACCGCCGCGCCCTCGATCGCGCCCAGCTTCCTCTGCGCCCCGCCATCTGTGGGGATGCCCCACACCGCCGCCTTGGCATCCTCGCCCTCGTTCTCGTCGGTCCACACGAAGCCGATCATCCCGCCATCGGGCGAGAAGCGCACGTTCGAGACGTTCATGCTTTCGGGCAGGAAGGCGCGGGTCTGGTCCGGCCCGTCGGCGAGGAACAATTGCCGCATCGTCACGCCGTTTTCCTCGCCCTCGAGGATGTCGGGCAGATGGACCCTGGCGTAGGCGATGCGCGATCCATCGGGCGCCACCGCGATATTCCCTGCGCTCTCCAGCCGGGCGACGTCCTCGGCCGTCATCGGCCGGGCGCCGAGGCCGGCCGGGGAGAGGAGGGCGAGGGCGAATACGGGCGCAAGCGCGCTGGTGGCGACGAGGCGGCGGTGGGCGGTCATGGCAGGAGCTCTCCGGGTTAGTCTTTGGTTTCGCTTAGAACCTTTTTGCGGCGAGTCGAACGCCAAACCTGCGCGTCAGGGCTCGCAAGCCACGCCCGACCAGGAGCGCAGGCTTGGCTTGCGGTGCGCATCCCGGAGGCCTCCTCCAAACCCTCCCGGCCAAGGCGATCCTGCGCGCCTCCCTTGCCGGAGCGGAAGGCGAAAGCGATCCTGAGCCGTGGCGACGCGCGCGCCTGCTCGGCACAGGCAGGCCCATCGGTCCGAGCGCCAACCACCCAAGCCGTTCGTCTGCAGCGCATCCTTGCGCCCGCCAGCAACCCCGCCTATCCTCGTGCCATCCCCGGGGAGCCGCGTGGCTGAGAGGTGGGTTTCGCAACCCACGACCCGTCGAACCTGAACCCGTTAGCACGGGCGGAGGGAAGGGCTGGTCGACTAGCCAGAGCACCCTCTCCGCCCACGAGGAGAGACCGCAGATGGCCGACATCAATTCCCCGCTCGAAATAGGCGTCACCACCGGCCCCATTCGCGGCAGCCGCAAGGTCCATGTCGGCCCGCTCGGGGTGGCGATGCGCGAGATCGACCTCGAACCTTCGAGCGGCGAACCCCCGCTGCGGGTCTACGACACGTCCGGCCCCTACACCGACCCCGAGGCCGCCATCGACATCGCCACAGGCCTGCCCCCGGTGCGGCGCGATTGGCAGCTGGCCCGCGGCGATATCGAGGCTTACGATGCGCGCGAAGTGCGGCCGGAGGACAACGGCCAGCGTCCGGGCAACCGGAGCCCCGATCGCTCGGCCGGCGTCCCCGCCTTTCCCAACGTCGTGCGCCGCCCCCATCGTGCCAAGGCTGGCGCCAACATCACCCAGATGCACTATGCCCGTCGCGGGATCATCACGCGCGAGATGGAATACGTCGCAACGCGCGAAAACATCGGCCGCGAGATGGTGCGCGAAGCCGCCGCCCGCGACGGCGAAAGCTTCGGCGCCGCGATCCCCGATTACGTCACCGCCGAATTCGTCCGCGACGAAGTCGCTCGCGGCCGGGCGATCATTCTCAGCAACGTCAACCACCCCGAAGCCGAGCCTATGGCGATCGGGCGCAATTTCCTGGTCAAGATCAACGCCAATATCGGCAATTCCGCGGTCGCCAGCGATGTCGCCAACGAGGTCGATAAGATGGTCTGGTCGATCCGCTGGGGCGCCGACACCGTGATGGACCTCTCGACGGGGCGCAACATTCACGACACCCGCGAGTGGATCATCCGCAACTCGCCCGTGCCCATCGGCACCGTGCCGATCTACCAGGCGCTGGAAAAGACCGGCGGCGTCGCTGAAGACCTCACCTGGGAAATCTTCCGCGACACGCTTGTCGAACAGGCCGAGCAGGGCGTCGACTACTTCACCATCCACGCCGGCGTGCGCCTGCCTTACATCCCGATGACCGCCAAGCGCGTCACCGGCATCGTCTCGCGCGGCGGCTCGATCATGGCCAAGTGGTGCCTCTCGCACCATAAGGAGAGCTTCCTCTACGAGCATTTCGACGAGATCAGCGAGATCTGCGCCGCCTACGACATCGCCTATTCGCTGGGCGATGGCCTGCGCCCCGGTTCCATCGCCGATGCCAATGACGAGGCCCAGTTCGCCGAGCTCTACACGCTGGGCGAACTCACCAAGCGTGCGTGGGCGCAGGACGTGCAGGTCATGATCGAGGGCCCCGGCCACGTGCCGATGCACAAGATCAAGGAGAACATGACCAAGCAGCTCGAGGCCTGCGGCGAGGCGCCGTTCTACACCCTCGGCCCGCTCGTCACCGACATCGCGCCGGGCTACGATCACATCACCAGCGGCATCGGCGCGGCCATGATCGGCTGGTACGGCACCGCCATGCTCTGCTACGTCACCCCCAAGGAGCACCTCGGCCTGCCCGACCGCGACGACGTCAAGGTGGGCGTCATCACCTACAAGCTCGCCGCTCACGCCGCCGATCTCGCCAAGGGTCACCCGGCCGCCCAGGTGCGCGACGACGCGCTCTCCAAGGCGCGCTTCGAGTTCCGCTGGCGCGACCAGTTCAACTTGAGCCTCGACCCCGACACCGCCGAGCAGTTCCACGACCAGACGCTGCCCGCAGAAGGCGCCAAGACCGCCCATTTCTGCTCGATGTGCGGCCCCAAGTTCTGCTCGATGAAGATCACCCAGGAGGTGCGTGAATTCGCCGCCAAGCAGAACACCGACAGCTACCTGGCAGCGGAGAACATCCGCTCCGAGACCCCGCCCGGCCAGCGCGCCGAGGCCGAGGAGGGGATGGAGCGGATGAGCGAACTCTATCGCGAAAAGGGCGAGAAGCTGTATCTGCCGGAGGGCCAGGCCGACAGCTGAAGGAGGCGCGCATGGAGCAGCACACCGGGATCGACGGCCTCGATGCGGACCGCTCGCGCCGCCACCTGCCGCTGATCGGCCTCGCGCTATCGGCCGCCTATGTCGCCGGGCTGGTCATCTACCTCATCGTCCAGCGCCAGAACCCGGCCGACCTCGCGCTCAACGAGCTGGGCGATTTCGTCGGCGGCGTGTCGAGCCCGCTCGCCTTCCTGTGGCTGGTGCTCGGCTTCTTCCAGCAGAGCCGCGAAATCCGCCTCAGCGGCAAGGCGCTCCACCTCCAGGCGACCGAGATGCGCAAGAGCATGGACGAACAACGCCGCGTGGTGGAGCGCGGGGTGCGGGGGAAGGGGTGAGGGATGTGGCTTAGGCTGCCGCTGGCATGACCGGCTCAATGTCTTGCTGGTTTTGGATACTGTAGAGCAACTTGATGGCGAGACGTCGCGGCGGAAGGCGCCAAGAGGTTTTTTTTGCGAGATGACGAAGCACGCAGGAAGCGCACGAGGTCGCGGTTCAAAGCGCTCGGGGACGATTGACAATATATCAGAAGTGATATACCTATGATTTGGAAAGTCGAGTTCCTCGACGACACCGCTCATGCGGAACTCGAAGCGATGCCGAGCGACATCAAGGCGCGTTTTCTTCGCATAGTGGAACTGATCGAGGGGCATGGGTTAGAGCAAGTCGGAGAGCCGCATCTCAAGCATCTTGATGGCAAGCTTTGGGAAATGCGAATGAAGGGGCGCGATGGCATCGTCCGCTCGCTTTACGTGACTACTACCGGCCGGCGCGTCGTCGTATTACGGACCTTCGTCAAGAAGGCGCAGAAGACCCCGCGCCGTGAGATCAAGCTGGCCCTTGAGCGGGCGAAAGAGGTGATATGAGTGCTAAGTCTATCCCGGTTCGCATCGCCGCTGCCGAATGGCGCAAGGATCCAGAATTCGTTCGCCAATATGAGGCGCTCGAAGACGAGTTTGCCCTCGCCGGGCAAGTGATCGAAGCACGCGCCCGTGCCGGACTTACTCAAGCGCAACTGGCTGAGCGTATGGGCACCAGTCAAAGCGCCGTTGCGAGGCTGGAAAGCGGCAGGGCCCTGCCCTCGGTGGCGACACTGGAGAAGCTCGCGGCGGCGACCGGAAGTCGGTTGCGGATCGAATTCGAGAGTGCCTAGACTTTGTTCGCGAGCAACCACTAATTAAAAAGCAATGCTCAATAGAAAATTGAACCGCCGCTGACGACCTAGGTCTTACGCGGGTGTGTTTCTCGGGGAAAATTCATCATTGATGCTTGACAGGATGTCCTCGCAATATCGATATTTGGCGATTACGTGAGCTGCTTATAAATATTCTGGTCTTCATAGTTCCCACCCTATTAGATTTTTATAGGTGAAAAGATCCTATTAGTTTTACGATTTTTTGTTTGTCTTGTAAGATCTACGAAGTTTGATGCTTTGGATCGCTTTTGGGATGACCACATATTGGTGCTGAAGCGGTGTTACACCAAACATCTGGCGAATTCCCACTTTCCTACTCCCCAAATACCTGCCCTAAACTGGCGGATGCCGCTCTCTCTCGAAGAAATCGCCATCGCCCGGGTCGCTACCGAGACCCTCAACGAACGCATGCAGGACGAGATCGACGCCAACCTCGATGAGCTCGATTGCGCGGTCGAACGCATGCAGGACGAGATCAACGCCGACCGCGATGAGCTCGAGCACGTGCGCGGGTGTGTCGCCGAGCGCAAGCCGGCGCCGCCGCCCGAGCCCGCGCCGGCCCCCGCGCCGCCGCCCGTCGCTCCAACGCCAGCACCCCCCGCCGTACCCGCCCCGCCAGCCCA
>PPFU01000317.1_pt1 | contig 98448 bp, 86 predicted proteins | sample 1535991 | NCBI WGS metagenome assembly PPFU01 (sample SAMN04901290, study PRJNA319586) | Hypolithon metagenome, whole genome shotgun sequencing project. | isolation source: Antarctic Hypolithon | place: Antarctica: Miers Valley | collected 2014
TGCGTGGCGTGAACTTCGACTTCGACCGTGCCACCCTGCGTCCGGACGCGGTTGCGATTCTCACCGAGGCCGCCGAGATCCTGCGGCGCTATCCGGATCTTCGCGTCGAAGTCGCCGGCCACACCGACGCGGTGGGCAGCGATGCATACAACCAGGGACTGTCGGAGCGTCGCGCGAGCGCCGTGTACAACTACCTGACCAGCAACGGCGTCGACGCCGGTCGCCTGGTGGGTCCGAACGGCTACGGCGAGAGCCGTCCGATCGCGCCGAACACCAATGACGACGGTTCCGACAATCCGGAAGGCCGCGCGCGCAACCGCCGCACGGAGCTGAACGTCCAGAACTGATCGAACGCAAGGTCGCAACACGGAAAAGCCCGGCCCTGTGCCGGGCTTTTCTTTTGCGAGACGTAAGCCGAGGAGCAAGTTCCGGCATCACGCGCGGCGTTCCGGATGCAGACTGGCGCGCACGGGAACCAAGGCGGGCATGACGGGGTTGTCGCATCACGAAGCGACACCTACACTCCATCGCACCTGTCTTCGAGTTCAGACCGATGCGTGGAGCGCTGAAGCTGTTGCCCCTATTGCTGCTGCCGGGGGTGTCCCATGCCATCGACTGCTCGACGCCAGCCGCCCCGCACATGACGCCGTCGCGCGCCACCGTGCTGCCGGCGTTGGCGCCCGAGCTGGCCGCGGGTTCGTACATGCTGGGTGCGCAGGGCGGCGTCCTGGCGCATGCCTACGACGAGTCGCAGTCTGTCGACGAAGTCCTGCTCCGGCTGCGCATCGAGGCGTGCCGCAACATCGCGAGCGCTGCGCCCGCGCCAAGCGTCATCGATCCGAACGACCCCTCGGTGTACAAGCCGAAGACGGAGTTCGACAACACGCCGTGGCGCTTCGACATGAACCAGAACGGCAAGCGCATGACCGCCGACGAGTTCGATGCATGGATGAAGTCACGCGGCGTGCGCGTCGCGCGCGGTGCCGCGCCTGCGGCAGTGCCTGCCGTAGCGGCCGCTCCCGTGCTTGCCGGTGCGGAGGCCCCGGCAGCGGCGGCTGCCGAGCCGCCCTCGCCGCCGACGCCCTGATCGCAGTCGCTTTTCCGTCCAGGCAGCTGCGCGGCCCGCATGCAGCCATCGCGGGATCAGGCGCGCCTGCTGAAACGATAGTGGGCAACGCCCCACTCGTTGCCGTCGCGGTAGCCGAAGAGTTCGGCGCACGACATCCAGAACATCCGCCAGCGCTGCGCCCATCGCGCGGCGTCGGCCTCGCCGTGCGACTGCGCCAGCACGCGAAGCACCTCGTCGGCGTGGGCATCCTGGTTCGCAAGCCAGTGGTTCGCCGTCCGCGCGTAGTGCGTGCCCGACAGCAGCCAGCGCTCTTCGATCGCCAGGTGCTCGGGCAACTGCAGAAAGGTGTCGGCGGCGGGCATCACGCCGCCGGTAAAGAAGTGCCGCGCCATCCAGTCGTCTTCGCCGGCATCCTCGAACGGGTACAGCAACGTCCGGTGGCAGAAGACGTGGACGAAGAGCTTGCCATCGTCGGCCAGCCATCCGCGGATGCGCTCGAACAGTCTCGCGTGGTTGCGGACATGCTCGAACATTTCGATCGACACAATACGGTCGAAGCGCTCCTCTAGCGCCAGCGCATTGACGTCGCGGGTCAGGATCTCGACGTTGCGCAGGCCGCGCGCGGCCGCCTGCGCCAGGATGTGTTCGCGCTGGCTGCTGGAGTTGGACACCCCGGTAATCTGCGACGCGGGATAGCGCTCCGCCATCCACAGCGTCAGCGATCCCCACCCGCAGCCGAGTTCGAGGATCGTCTGTCCGTCGGCCAGCTGCGCGCGTTCGCCGTACAGGGCGAGCATCGCGTCCTCGGCCTGGTCCAGGGTCTCGCGGCCGGTCGCGTAGTAGCAGCTGCTGTACTTCAGTCGTGCGCCGAGGCACAGCTCGAAGAACCGCGACGGAACTTCGTAGTGTTGGTCGTTGGCCTCCTGCGTGGCGATTGCGATGGGGCTGTCGCGCAGCTGCCGCAGCAGGTCGCGGGCGCGCAGGTCGGCGCGCTCGAGGTCGTCGGCGTGTTCGTCACGCAGGCGCTTTGCGCACAGCCGGCGGATGCCGGTGCGCAGCAGCACGTCGGGTACCAGCCCGCGCTCGGCAAGATCGATCAGCGACATGCGGTCTCTCAGTCGTGTGTGCGGCGCGGCGGCCACGGGATCAAAGGGCTCACTTCGCGCTGGTAGCGGGCGTAGTCGTCGCCGCGGCTGCGCAGGGCCTGCTTCTCGGTCCACGGAATGCCGCTGACGCGGTACAGGAACGCCAGCATCACCACCGGCCCCACCCATGCCAGCCACCACAGCGGGGAACCGACGGCCAGCAGGACGTAGGTGAACCAGTGCAGCCACTCGAAGAAGTAATTGGGATGCCGAGACCATCCCCACAAACCCTTGCGGCAGGTCTTGCCCTGGTTGGAAGGATCCGCGCGATGCTCGGCGAGCTGCGCGTCTGCCAGTGCTTCACCGCCAACCGACAGCAGCCATACCGCCGCGGCCGCGATCATCCAGCCGCTCACAACGCCTTCCGGCTGGCTGGCAGCGGCGATGAAAGGCAGCGAGAAGAGCGCGACCACCAGCGCCTGCGCCTGGAAGAACGCGAAGAACTTGGCCGGACTGCCGTTCCATTCGGCGCGCAGCGCCTGGTAGCGGCCGTCCTCGGCCTCGTGCATCACGCGATGCAGCAGGTGGACGCATAGACGTGCCCCCCAGATGGCGCCGGCAAGCGCCGTCAGCGCGCGCGGCAGCGTGGCCCCGGTGGACAACACCGCGACCAGCAGGGCGGCGACCGCCATCAGTCCGGCCCAGGCAACATCGACGTAGCCCACGTTCTTCACACGCATCGAAAACGCCCACATCGCGGTCATCGCCACGCTGCTGACGACGAGGACAAGCAGGGCGAGCAGCCAGTGGTTCATCCGGTCACCGCGGTCACGTGGTCGCGGTGGCCGGGGCGCGCGAACAACAGTTGGACATTGCCGATCGAGCGCTCGAGGAACCCGCCTTCGCAGTAGCAGAGGTAGAAGCGCCACAGCCGGATGAAGCGCTCGTCACAACCGAGCGCCAGTACCCGTTCCCGTGCGGGTTCGAAGCGCTGTCGCCAGGCGCGCAGCGTCAGCGCGTAGCTGCCGCCGATCTCCTGCAGGTCAAGCAGCGCGAGATCGCTGTAGCGCGCCATGGCCGCGAGCATCGCGCTGGTCGAGGGGATGAAACTGCCAGGGAAGACGTGGCGCTTGATGAAATCGACCTCGCGAAGGGACCGCTGGTAACGATGGTCTTCGATGGTGATCGCCTGGACCAGCGCCAGTCCGTCGTCCCTGAGCAGGCCCGACAGCCGGGAGAAATACGTGGGAAGCTGCGAGGCGCCGATCGCCTCTATCATCTCGATCGAGACCAGCTTGTCGAAGCGCCCGTGAAAGTCGCGGTAATCCCGCAGTTCGACGGTGATACGCTCCTGCAGCCCGGCCTCCAGGATGCGCGCCTGCGCGTAGCCCTGCTGCTCTGCGGACAGCGTCACCGACGTCACCCGGCAGCCATGATGGCGCGCGGCGTGCAGCGCGAAGCCGCCCCAGCCGGTGCCGATCTCGGCGACATGGTCGCCCGGACCGAGGGCGAGCTTGCGGCAGATGGCCTCCAGCTTGCGCGTGGATGCGTCTTCGAGGGTGTCGTCTGGCGACGTGTAGATCGCCGAGGAGTACATCATGTCCGGCGACAGGAAGGTCTCGAACAGCGGATTGCCGAGGTCGTAGTGGGCGGCGATGTTGCGACGGCTGCCGCTGCGCGAGTTGGGCCGCAGCGCCTCCCAGCCACGCAGCGCCCAGGCCGCCACGCGCGCGGGACCGGTCTCCATGGCGTCAAGCCGGTCCCGGTTGCGCACCAGCAGGCGCACCAGTCCCACGAGGTCGTCGCAATCCCAGTCGCCGTCGATATACGACTCCGCGGCCCCGACGCTGCCGCCAAGCGCGGCGCGCCGGTAGAAGCGCTGGTCGTGCACGCGAAGGCCGACGTCCAGCGGGTCGACGGCCGTGCGCTCGCCGACCACCTGCACGCCGTGGGCATCGTGGACGCTGATGCGACCCCCGCGCATGCCGTCGAGGCTCTCGAGCAGGCGGCGGCGCCAGGGGCCGCCTGCGCCGCGGTCTGCGGACGCCGGAGCGGCGAGGTCATGGCGGGTCGAATTCATGGATGCGTCACGCTGTCGGGATGGGGTTGGAACGGGACCCGCTTGCACCACAGCCGCAGCGCCTGCCAGTAGATTGCTGCGACCACCGTGGTGCACATCGCGGGATAGCGCAGCAGCGCGCGCGCCAGGTGGGGTCCATCGAGCGGCCGGCGCCGCAGCGACAGCGTGGCGTCGAACTCCGGCGTCACGGCATCGTCGCTCACCGCCATGTGCACGCGCAGTGCATCGCCCGGGAGACTGAAGCGCCATGCGTAGTGCCGTTGCATCGCCATGAACGGCGAGACGTGGAACGCCTTGGGGAAATCCCACTGCAGCATCCCGTGCCGCGTGGTGGCCTCCGCCACCGGCAGTACGTAGGCGTGGCGCTCGTTCCACGGCGTGTTGGTGATGTCGGCCATGATCCAGTCGAGCGTACTGCCGTCGGCGCGGAACCCGTAGTAGATGGCGACGGGATTGAAGCAGTGGCCGAGGTAGCGCAAATGCGCCAGCATCCGGATGGGACCTTCGGGAGTCCTGCCCAGTCGCGTGGCGACGGTGGACCTGATCGCCCCATCCAACGGCATCGCGGCGTCGCCGTGGAAATCCCCGCGGTGGAACGCGGCGAGGTTGCGGCGTCCCGCAGACCACAGCCAGCGCCCTGCGAAGACCTGTTCCAGCTCCGACAGGTCAAGGTAGGGCTGGAACATCCGATAGCGGAAGGCATGCCCGGCCGGCCGGTGTCGACGGTGGCGCACGTCGCCCTCGTAGATGGCGCTGGCGAGGCCGGTGCTCACGCCGCGCGCCGGGCAATGTGGCGCTCGATGATGGCGTCGGCGGCGGCGTAGCCGCTGCGCAGGCCGTCCTCATGGAAGCCATAGCCGCACCACGCGCCTGCGTACCAGATCCGGTCACGGCCGCTGATGTCGGCGACCTGCGCCTGCGCGGCGACGCTGGCGCGCGTGTACACGGGGTGCCGGTAGCGCATGCGCGCCACGATACGCGAGGCCTCGATGTCGTTCGTGCGATTGAGCGTCACCACCAGTGGCTCCGGCGCGTCGAGGCCCTGCAGCAAATTCATGCAATAGCTCACGCTGCACGGCGCACCGGGCGCGGCCGGCACATGGGCATTCCACGCTGCCCAGGCGCGGCGGCGGGTTGGCAGCATCCGCGCATCGGTGTGCAGCACGGTGTCGTTGTCCTGGTAGGTGATGGCGCCCAGTACGCGGCGCTCCTCGTCGACCGGTGCTTCCAGCAGTCGCAGCGCGTCATCGCCGTGGCACGCCAGCACCACCTCGTCGAAGACATCCGTGCCGCGTGCGGTGACTACATCGACGCGGCCGTCGGCGCGTCGCCGCACTGCCTGCACCGGCGTGGCGGTGCGCACCTCGACCGGCCAGCGCGCCTGCAGCGCGTCGACGTACGAGCGCGATCCGCCCGTCACCACCCGCCACTCCGGACGGCCATCGACCTGCAGCATCCGATGCTGGTCCATGAAGCGCACCAGGTACTTGGCCGGGAAATCGAGGATGCCGGCTGCCGGCGACGACCACAGCGCGCTCGCCATCGGCACCAGATGCACGTCGACGAACGCCTCGCCATATCCCTCGCGCTGCAGGTAGTCGCCCAGGCCGGGGCCCTCGCCGGCCGATGCCAGCAGTGCCGCGGCCTCGCGGTAGAACCGGCGCAGGTCGCGCAGCATGCCCCAGAAGCGCGGCGACGCGAGGTTGCGGCGCTGGACGAACAGCCGGTCCAGGCTGGTGGCGTTGTACTCCAGCCCGGTCGATGCCTCCTGCACCGAGAACCCCATCGTTGTCGGCTGCGTTTCCACGCCGAGCGCGTCGAACAGGCCGTCGAGCAGCGGGTAATGCACGCGGTTGAAGACGATGAAGCCGGTGTCGACGCGGAAGTCGCGTCCGCCGACGCGGACGTCGTGCGTGTGCACGTGGCCGCCCAGCCGGGTGTCGGCCTCCACCACCACAACGTCATGGCGCGGCGACAGCCGCCATGCCGCGCCCATGCCGGCGACGCCGCCGCCGACGACACAGACGCGCGCACGCGCGCTCATGGCCTCGTCCGGCGCGCGTCCCGCAGGCTTGCCGGCATCGACTTGAGGTCCCACACCAGGCCCACCGCGGCCATCGCGCGCAGCGCGTAATAGGAGATGTCCAACTCCCACCAGCGGACCCCCTGACGTACGGACCCCGGGAAATGGTGGTGGTTGTTGTGCCAGCCCTCGCCGAAGGTCAGTAGCGCCAGCAGCGCGTTGTTGCGGCTGTCGTCGCGGGTGTCGTAACGACGCGTGCCCCACTGGTGGGCCAGCGAGTTGATCGTCACCGACACGTGGAACAGGACGATGGTCGACACGAAGAACCCCCAGACCAGCAGCTGCGGTCCACTGGTGCCGAGTCCGGGGAACAGCGCGTCGAGCAGCGCGCCAAGCCCGAACAGCCCTGCCGCGTACAGCACAGGCACCACGACGTCGTAGCGGTCCAGCCAGCGCAGTTCGGGGAACTTCGCCAGGTCCGGCACCGCCGCCTCGTTGGTGCGGAACGCGCCGCGCGTCATGAACCACCCCATATGGCTGCGCCAGAACCCGATGTGGCGCGGCGAGTGCACGTCATGGACGGTGTCGGCATGCCGGTGGTGGTGGCGATGGTGCGCGGCCCACCACAGCGGCCCGCGCTGCACGCTGCTGGCGCCGATGCAGGCGAACACGAACTGGGTCACGCGCGAGGTGCGGAACGTCTTGTGCGAGAAATAGCGGTGGTAGAACGCGGTGATCGCGAACATCCGCAGCGCATAAGACGCCAGCGCGACCCAGAGCGCTGTCGCCGAGACGCCCACCCACAGCACCGCAAGGCAGGCGAGGTGCATCGCGATGAACGGCGCCACGCGCAGCCAGTCGATGCGGTCGTCATCGGCCACAAGGTCCTGCGCGGCGCGACCGGTATCGAACCAGCGCGCCACAGCGGCCGCAGCTGAGCGCAGCGGACCGGGGCTGGGGGCGGGAAGGGTACTGTCATGCATGAGGGGGCTCGGTGTTGCGTGGACCTTCCGTGCGGCCTCGCGGCGGCAGGGGCGGGGAAGCATTGCAATTACGGCCGCAACACGGCGCAGGGATGCACCGCAGGTGATTGGCATCGGCGGCGCGTCCGGTCAAGCTTGCCGCATGCGACGCACGATGGCAGCCCCCTCCCCGCGGCACGGACTGGCCCGTGTGCTGTCACGGCGCGGCGTGTGCTCGCGCTCGCAGGCGGCGGGGTGGATCGTCGAAGGCCGGGTCAGCGTCGACGGATGTGTCGTACGCGACCCCGAGCACCCGATGCGCGAGGGCGCGCCCGGCATCGCTGTCGACGGTGTGCAGCTCGACGCGCCCGTGTGGCGCTACCTGGCCCTCAACAAGCCGCGCGGGCTGGTGACCACGACCGCCGACGAGCGCGGCCGCGACACCGTCTACCGCTGCTTCGATGGGGCGGCGCTGGGTTGGATCGCGCCGGTTGGCCGCCTCGACAAGGCCAGCGAGGGCCTGCTGCTCTTCAGCAACGATCCAGCGTGGGCCGCAGCGGTCACCGATCCCTCGCGTGGCCCGCGCAAGACCTACCACGTGCAGGTCGGCGTGCTGCCGACGCCGGAGCTGTTGCAGCGGCTGGTCGAGGGCATCGACGAAGCAGGCGAGCGTCTGCGCGCGCGAGAAGCCACCCTGCTGCGCGTCGGCGGGCGCAATGCGTGGCTGGCGATCACCCTTGACGAAGGCCGCAACCGCCACATCCGACGCCTGCTTCAGGCGCTCGACGTGCCGGTATTGCGCCTCGTGCGCGTCGCCATCGGCGTGCTGGCGCTGGGCGACCTGGCGAAGGGCGCTTGGCGCGAGCTGACGGCAGGCGAGGCGGCCGCGCTGGCGGCGGTCTCCGCAGACGCGGCCCCAGACACCGGGCGCGCCCGGTCACCCTGACGCGTCGGTGGGTACGCGCCAACGCGCGAGCCGCGCGTCCAGCAGGCGGGTGACCACCTCCATTGCGCGCTCGTCCCCCGGGCCCCGCGCATCGTGGCCCTTGCCCTTGTCATGGTTGCAGCGTGCACAGGCGAGCGCGAGGTTGCGCGGGTCGTCCGGGTCGTTGCCGACTCGCGCCGCCAGCGCCGCGGCGGCGCGGTGCCCGAACCACGCCTGCGGGACGACGTGTTCCAGTGATGTCGCGCCCAGCGGCTCGCCGTCGGTGCGCACGTGCAGTGCGCTGCGGCAGTGCAGGCAGCGCGTGCGCCACGTACCGGCCGCGCAGATGGCGAGCGCATCGCTCGTCGCCGCCAGCAGCAGCTTCCGGCGCAGCGCGACGCGCATCCGCCGTCAGTCGCGCAGCACGCCGAGCTCGCGGCCGATGCGCACGAAGGCGTCGATCGCCCGGTCCAGCTGCATGCGCGTGTGCGCCGCGGAGATCTGGGTGCGGATGCGCGCCTGGTCCTTCGGCACCACCGGGAAGAAGAACCCGATCGCGTAGATGCCTTCCTCTAGCAGCCGCTGCGCGAACCGCTGCGCAAGCTTGGCGTCGTACAGCATGACCGGGCTGATCGGATGCACGCCGGGGCGCACGTCGAAGCCGGCGGCAGTCATCTGCGCGCGAAAATAGCCGGTGTTCTCGACCAGCCGCGCACGCAGGTCTCCGGCGGCGTCCAGCATCTCGAAGGCCTTGATGCCGGCCGCGACCACGTGCGGCGGCAGCGAGTTCGAGAACAGATAAGGTCGCGAACGCTGCCGCAGCAGTTCGATCACCTCGTGCCTGCCGGTAGTGAACCCGCCCAACGCGCCGCCCATCGCCTTGCCGAGCGTACCGGTGACGATGTCGATCCGGTCCAGCACGCCTTTCACCTCCGCCGACCCGCGACCGGTCTCGCCGAGGAATCCCGTTGCGTGACACTCGTCGATGTGTACCAGCGCGCCGTACTTCGTCGCCAGGGCGGTGATCTGGTCGAGCGGTGCGATGTAGCCATCCATCGAGAACACGCCGTCGGTGGAGATCAGCTTGGTGCGCGCGCCGGCGGCGTCCGCGGCCTGCAGCTGCACTTCCAGGTCGGCCATGTCGCAGTTGGCGTAGCGGTAGCGCCTGGCCTTGCACAGGCGCACGCCATCGATGATCGACGCGTGGTTCAGCGCGTCGGAGATCACCGCGTCCTCCTCGCTTAGCAGTGGCTCGTAAAGGCCTCCATTGGCATCGAAACACGCGGCGTAGAGGATCGTGTCCTCCTTGCCGAAGAAGCCCGAGATGGTGCGCTCCAGCTCCTTGTGCAGATCCTGCGTGCCACAGATGAAACGCACCGAAGCCATGCCGAAGCCGTGGCTGTCGAGTGCGTCCTTTGCGGCGGCGATGATGTCCGGGTGGTCGGCCAGGCCCAGGTAGTTGTTGGCGCAGAAGTTCAGCACCTTGCGGCCATCGTCGAGCGTGATCTCGGCCGCCTGCGGGCCGGTGATCACCCGCTCGGCCTTGAACAGGCCGGCCTCGCGGATCTCGTCGAGGGTGTCGGCATAGCGTTGGGTGAGGGACACGGGGCGCTCCGGCGTGGCGGGGCCACGCAGTCTAGCGCGCGGCCCCGGCGAGCTCCCGGCGCGTCAGACCATCAGCCGAAGATGCGGCCGCCGGTGTTGCGCCAGATCGCGCCTGCCCCATCGCGCAGGCCGCCGAGGACGTCGCCGGCGAAGCCGATGCCGGCATCCGACAGGTTGCCCAGCGCCTCCGCGCCGGCGTCGCCCAGGTCCGCAAGGCCGGCGATGACCTCCTGCGCCCCCTGCGACAGCTCGTTGCCCCATGCGTTGATGATGCGCTCGGCTGCCGCGCCGCCCTCGGCGAGGATGTTGCCCACGACCGACGTTGCCGACGCAATGCCCTGTTCGGCGAAGCCGACAACGGCCTCCGTCGCGCGCTCCGCCGCCGCGCCGACGCCATCGGCGATCCGCCCCAGGCCCTCGATTGCCGCGTCGCGCACCGCGTCTGCCGACGCCACCGGGTTCTCGGCGATATAGACCAGCGTGTCCACGGCCACCGCACCGGCGTCCGCCAGCCGCGCGATCGCGACATCCGCCAGCGCCGCCGCCTCCTCGCCCAGCGCATGCAGCTGGTCGTAGGCGGCGATGGCCAGGTCGCCGGCCTGCGACACCACGTCGACCAGCTTCTCGCGCGCCAAGGCCGCGGCCTCGCCCGGGTTGGAGGCTGCCCAACCCACGAACTCCAGCCCGCGCTCGCCCAGTGCCAGCGCCGCGTCGAGCGTCTGGTCGATGCGTTCGCCCACTGCCTCCAGCGCGTCGCGCGCGGCGTCACCGGCCGCCAGCAGCGCGCCGTGCGCCGACTCCAGCGCCGACATCGCGCCTTCCGCCAGTGCGCGGCCGGCATCGGTCGCGAGCGCGAGGCCCTGCTCCGCGAGGCCGGCGAGTGCGTCGGCCGCGATCGCCGCGGCCTCGCCCGGGTGGCTGGCGATCCAGCCCAGCGTCTCCAGGCCCTGTTCGCCCAGTGCCGCAAGGTCGTCCACCAGGTGGCCCAGCTGTTCGCGGGCGATCCCGGCGAGCTCGCCGACGCCATCCGCGACCGCGCTCAGCTGGCGCACTGCTTCCTGCGCCACCGCGCCGGCGGCATCGCCGACGAGGCTCGGGTCGCGCACGATGTCGGCCAGCAGGTGCAGGCCGTCGGCGGTCAGCGACAGGCCATCACCAAAAGCCTGCGCCTGCAGCTCGCCCAGCCGCGCCACGCCGTCGGCGCCGAGGTCGACGCTACCGTTGATCAACTGCTCGCTCTTCCGCACCGCGCCCTCCGGACCGAACATCAGCGCCAGTTCGACGAAGGCCTGCGGGCCCGCGAGCAGGGTGCCGGCGATGGCGGCATCGACGTAGCCCGGTGCGACCCAGCCGTCGGGATCGGCGTTGTAAGCGTTGGTCTGCTGCTCGATGACAACGTCCAGCACCAGGCTACCGACGCCGATCAGGGCCGACCCCGCTGTGGTGAACGGGATCGTCACGCCGAACGCCTCGGCGATGCTGAGGCCGGCATCGAGCGCATTGGCCTTGGAGCCCTGCAGCGCCAGGTAGCGCAGTTCCGGCGGCAGGTCGCCATCGGCGGCGATCTGCGCGAAGCGGTAGGTGTCGTAGCCAGCCGGCACCGCGCCGGCGATCGGGATCAGCTTGCCGGCATTGCGCAGCAGGCTCTGCGCGACCTCGGTCGTGATCTCTACCCCGATGCGGTCGAGCAGGTTGAGTGCGTCGTTCAACATGCGCCCGACCTGCCGGCTGTCGACGTTGGCGCCGTCCAGTCCGCGCAGGAGGTCCGCGGCGGCATCGGGGCCAGCGCGGTCGGCGATGTCGAGCACCCGCGCCGCGGTGGCGGCGTCGAAGTCGCGGAGCAGCGGGCCGATGCTGCCGCGCGCGTCGGCGGGCAGGCCATCGATGAACTCCGCCAGGACCTCCGTGGCGGGACGGCCGCCGACCGTCTGCGTCACCAGGTCGTCGGCGACGCCGGGGCCCAGCTGGCCGAGCGCGTCGAGCGTCGCGACCACGGCCTCGTCGGAGCGACCCGAAAGCCCGTCGAGCACGCTGTCCAGCGCCGCGCCGCGCGTCAGCCCGGTGAGCGCCGGCCCCAGCGCGCCGGCGACGTCGTCGCTGCGCGCGGCGAGGTCGGCGATGCGCTGCGCCTGCTGCGGCGTCAGGCCGTCGACGAGTTCCGGGGACAGCTGCCCGCGCAGCGCCTCCGGGATCAGGTCGCCGCCCGGCAGCTGTGCGACGCGACCAGCGATGGCCTCGGCGTCGGGAATGCCGCCCGCCGACAGCAGGCTGCGGATGCGGTCGACGTCGCCGGCGACGCCGGGCACGTTGGCGTACAGCTGCGCGGCGGCCTGCGCCTTGTCCTGCAGCGAGGCGTCGGGATCGAGCAGGGTCACCGCGGCCCCCAGGCTGCCGGTGATCGAATCCAGCGCGCGCAGGCGGTGGCCGAGCTGCGGGAACTGCTCGCCGAGCCCCGATTGCAGGCTCTGCACGATCGAGAGCGACGCCTCGGCCTTGTCCGCGGCCGATGCCTCCGGGTCCAGCAGCGTGTCGATGCCGCCCAGCACGCCGCGTGCATTGGGCAGCTGCGACAGGTGGTCGTCGAAGAAGGTGCCGGCGCTGTCGCCGAGTACATCGCCGGCGGCGGCGACCAGTGCCAGCGCGGCGGCCGCGCGGTCGACCGGGGACGTGTCCGCCGCGACCACGTCGGCCAGCGCGCCGAGCGCGTCTCCGCTGGCCGCGATGCGGTCGAGCGCGGCGTCGCTCACGCCTGATTCGGCAAGCAACGTGCGGACCTCGTCGGCCGAGAAGCGACCGGCGAGCGCGCCGAGCGCGTCCAGACGCTCGCTGGCGCTGCCGGTGCGCAGCGCCTCCATCTCGCCGATGAGCGCGCGCGCGTCATCGGTCGACAGCGTCTGTGTGGACGGTACCCCGGCCAGCGAGGCCAGCGCGTCGGTTTCGGCGTCGGTCAGCGCCGACGCCGACGGCACCAGCAGGGTGTCGCCGGGCGTGGGCTCGGCGCCACCCGCCAGCCCGTTGGCCTCGGCCAGCTGGTCACGGTCCACGCCGCGCGCGGTGGCGATGTCCTGCAGCGATTCACCCGGCCGGACCTCGTGCGCGCCGGCGGCATCGCCATCGGCATGGTCGACCGGGATCTCGACCGCTTGTCCCGCATACAGCGGTTCGTCGCTGCCGGGCACGTCCGGGTTGGCGTCCGCCATCCGGCCGCTGCTGATGCCGAGCCGGCGCCCGACGCTGGCCAGGGTATCGCCCTGCTCGGCCTGCACCTGCACGGTGCGCGGTTCACCGGGCGGCGTCACCGGCGGTGGCGGGGCGGGCTGGACCGGGGCGCGGTAGGCGCCATCGTGGAGGGGGATGACCATGGCAATGCACCGTTGCGTCGATGGCGGCATTGTCCGCAGGCCTGCGCATGCCCGACACGTGGGGAAAACCCTTGGACGGACGGGCGGCATTCATGCCGCGCTTCCCCCGCGGCGTGCGCGGAGCGCGTCCGCGGCGTGGGCGACGGGGGCGTTGCGCGATCGCGCCGGCGCTAGCGGGCAGGGTCGTCCCAGCGCTCCTGGCGCAGGTAGCCCTCGAGGTCCGGCGCGCGGCCATCGACGCACTCGGACGACGAGCCGATGGCGGTGAATACCGGCCAGCCGCCAGCCGTCGCCGGGCGCGCGTATTCGATGCGCTGTGCCGCCAGCGTCGGCGCAGGCCCGGCGCAGCCATCGACGCGCGCGTCCGGGAACGCGGCGACGGTCGCGATGCCGGTTGCTGACGGCGCCAGCAGCAGCAGGTCGGTGCGCCGCGTGCCGTCGACCTCCTGGTCGCGGCGCAGCAGCGCCTCGTGTCGGCCGTCGCCATTGGTGTCGGGGCTGCGCAGCAGGGCGCTGGCCGCGGTGACCGGTGCACGCACGGCGGTGTCGCCGCCGAGCAGCAGCAGCGACTGCCGGCCGTTGGCCGCCGCGACCAGCAGCAGCCGCTCGGCGGCGCCGGGGGCGGTGAAGTCGCCCTCGACCCGCCCCAGCACGCGGGCGTCGCTGCCCGCCAGCGCGGCAACCGCGCGCATGTCGCTGGCAGTGACCTCCGGGGTGCGTCCGCGCGCATCCACGCGCAGGTCCATCAGGATGGCGCTGCCTGCGTCCATGGCGGAGGCGCTGCGCGCCTGCCGCACCTGCGCCAGCGGCGCCGGATCGATCGCGACCGTCGTCGCCTGCACCGGGCCATCAGAGCCGGCCTGGCAGGCCGCGAGCGCCAGCAGCAGCGGCACCGCCAGCAGGCCCAGCGCCGGCCGCGGCACGCGCATCAGTTCCAGCTCAGCACGACCTTGCCCGATTTGCCGGATTCCATCAGGTCGAAACCCTTCTGGAATTCGTCCGCCGGCAGCTGGTGGCTGAGCACCTTGCCGAGCGGGAAGCCGGCGAGCACCAGCTGCGTCATCTTGTACCAGGTCTCGTACATGCGCCGGCCATAGATGCCCTGCACGGTCAGGCCCTTGAAGATGATCCGGTCCCAGTCGATGCCGGCGCCCTTGGGCAGCAGGCCCAGCAGCGCGACCTTGCCGCCGTGGTACATGCAGTCGAGCATGTCGTTGAACGCGTGCGGGTTGCCGCTCATCTCCAGCCCGACGTCGAAGCCCTCCATCTGCAGGTCGGCCATCACGTCCCTGATCGAGGTGTTGGTCACGTTGACCACGCGCGTGGCGCCCATGTCGGCGGCAAGCTTGAGCCGATAGTCGTTGACGTCGGTGACGACCACGTTGCGTGCGCCGATGTGCTTGCAGATGCCGGCGGCCATCACGCCGATCGGGCCGGCGCCGGTGATCAGAACGTCCTCGCCGACCACGTCGAACTCCAGCGCGCAGTGCGCGGCGTTGCCGTAGGGGTCGAAGAACGCCGCGAGCTCGGACGGGATCTGGTCGGGGATCGGCCACAGGTTGCTGGCCGGCATCACGATGTACTCCGCGAAGGCGCCGTCGCGCGTGACGCCGATGCCCACGGTGTTGGGGCACAGGTGCTGCTTGCCGGCGCGACAGTTGCGGCAGTGGCCGCAGACGATGTGGCCCTCGGCCGAGACGCGCTGGCCGATGGTGTAGCCGCTGGCGCCGGGGCCCAGCTCGGCGACCCTGCCGACAAACTCGTGGCCGATGACCGTGCCAGGCTTGACCGTGCGCTGGCTCCACTCGTCCCACAGGTAGATGTGCAGGTCGGTGCCGCAGATCGCGGTCTTCTCCAGCTTCACCAGCACCTCGTTGGGCCCTGGCACCGGCACCGGCACCTGCTCCATCCAGATGCCCTTGGTGGCGTCGCGCTTCACCAGCGCCTTCATCATCTGGCCCATGAGTATTCGTCCGTCGCGCTTGCGGTCAAGACGAGAATTATACGCGCGGCATGCGAGGGCGGCACTGCGCGGGTTTGCGCCCAGGCCCGGCGTTCGCCTATCGTCATCGCTGCCATTTTTTTGGAGCGACGCGATGCGCATGATCCTCTTCCCGCTGCTGTGCCTGGTGGCCGGTGCGGCCAGCGCCGATGAGGGCATGTGGCTGCCGTCGCAGCTGCCCGACATCGCGCCGCAGCTGCGTGAGGCCGGCTTCAAGGGACGCGCCGCCGGCCTGGCCGACCTGACCCGGGCGCCGATGAATGCCGTGGTGTCGCTGGGCGGCTGCACTGCGAGTTTCGTGTCGCCGCAGGGTCTGGTGCTGACCAATCACCACTGTGCCTATGGCGCGATCCAGCTCAACTCGACGCCCCAGACGAACCTGATCGCCGACGGGTTCATCGCCGCCACCCTCGCGGGGGAAGTTTCCGCCGGGCCGGCGGCCCGGGTCTACGTCACCGTGGCTTTCGACCGCATCACCGAGCGCATCCTCGCTGACGCGCGGGGCAAGAGCGGGCGTGCATATTTCGACGCCGTCGATACCGCATCGAAGGACGCCGTGGCGGAGTGCGAGCGCGATGCCGGCCATCGCTGCAGCGTCGCCAACATGCATTACGGCAGCGAATTCCATCTGGTCAAGCAGCTGGAACTGCGCGACGTGCGCCTGGTCTACGCGCCCCCCGGTGCGATCGGCAATTATGGCGATGACATCGACAACTTCATGTGGCCGCGTCATGTTGGCGACTTCACTTTCTACCGCGCCTACGTCGGGCGGGACGGCAAGCCCGCGGCGTTCGCTGCGGACAACGTGCCTTACGTTCCGCCTGCGCATCTGCAGGTGTCGACCGATGCGGTCGCCGCGGGCGATTTCGCGATGGTTGCCGGTTATCCGGGCACCACGTTCCGGCACCGCACCGCCAGTGAGTTCGGGCAGCAGGTCGAGTGGCAACTGCCGGCACGGGTGGACAATACCGGCGGGCTGATCGCCGCGCTGGAAACCGCCATCGGCGGGGATGCCGAACAGCGCGTGCTCTACGCCTCCACGCTGCAGGGTTTCAAGAACACCTTGAAGCGCGCACAGGGCGAGCTCGACGGCCTGCGTCGGAGCGACGCGGTGCGCGTGCGCGGGGAGGATGAGGCCTTGATGCTGGCCTGGCTGTCAAACCGGCCCGACGCCGCTCCGATGACGGCCGAGATCCACGCTGTCGAGACCGTGCTGGCCGCCGCCCGCCAGACCCGCGAACGCGACCAGTGGCTGGCGGGTGCTCGTCCGCTGCTGATGGCCTCGGCGCTGAACCTGCAGCGACTGGCACTGGAGCGGCGCAAGCCCGACGGCCAGCGTCAGACCGGCTATCAGCAGCGCGATGAGGCGCTGCTCGAAGGTGGGTTGAAGCAAGTACAGCGCCGCTATCACCCCGACGTGGAAAAGGCGTGGTGGCGCTACCTGCTGACCCGCTACCGCGCGCTGCCGGCCGACCAGCGCATCGCTGAAGTCGATGCCTTGTTCGGCGTCGATGCAGCGCAGGCCGATCGCGCACTTGATGCGCTGTATGCCAACACCCGGCTAGGCATCGAGGCCGAGCGCCTGCGCCTGTTTGCGGCGTCACCTGACGATGTGGTCGCATCGACCGATCCGCTGATGGAGGCCGCGGCGACACTGCTGCCTGCGCTACTGCGCCACGAAGATGCCGAGAAAACCCGCGCCGGTGAACTGCTGCGCCTGCGCCCGGCCTACATGGGCGCGTTGATCGGCTACCGCACTTCACAGGGCCGGGCGGTGTATCCCGACGCCAACTCCACCCTGCGCGTGAGCTACGGCCGCATCGCCCCGCTCGCCCCACGCGATGCGGTGACTTACGCGCCGCTGACCACGGTCGATGGCATCGTCGAGAAACACTCCGGTGTCACGCCGTTTGATGCCCCGAAGCCGCTGTTGGACGCGATCGCGAGAGGGGATTTCGGCAGCACGTTCGACCGGGCGCTGGATGCGCAAACCGTCAACTTCCTCACCAACCTTGACACGACCGGCGGCAATTCCGGCTCCCCGGTGCTCGACGCGCGAGGACGGTTGATCGGGCTGAACTTCGACAGCAACTGGGAAGCGGTCAGCGCCAGCTGGATGTTTGACCCCCGCTACAAGCGCGCGATCCACGTGGACATGCGCTACTTGCGCTGGCTGCTGGCAAAGGCGTATCCCGCGCCGCACCTGCTCACCGAGATGGGACTGCCGGCAGAGTGAGCGTCGCCTTGTGTTCATCGACAATCAGCAGTTTGCCCACCACGCCGCGCTTGCAGGTGTCAAAAGACTGACCTTGGTTTCGACCCAGAACCGGCGCGGCGATCCAGTCCATACGATTGTCGGGGCGTCAGCGCGTCGCTCTTGACGTCCAAGCCATCGCCAGCACGTGCCCTTGGGCATCAACGCGCGCGTGCGCAGTCAGCTTTTCGATTACTCCAGGGCGCGCTGGACAGCGACGTGGCGTGCATGGATGACAACCACCTCGGCATTGCGTCTGAAGCGTTCGATCAGCTCCTCGTCCATGAAGAACGGCTACGCCACCGACCCGGACAGGCCATCGGCGGTCAGCCGAAATCGATCGCCAGCAGTACCCGCGGATGCGCGCGGGTAGCGGGCGGGGAGCGATGCACCAGGCCGTGACCGGCATTGCCCGGGTAGCCTTCGCCCTTCATGACCGCGACATGTTCGCGCGCGACCTCGCGCAGCGCCGACCAGTCCTGGACGTGGTCGTTGCAGCCGCAGCCAAGGCCGCCACGATGGAACGCACCTTCCGGCAGCCACTGTGTGCCGGTGCCGAGCCAGGTGCAGATCAGGCGCAGCGCAACGCGGTCGACATGGAACAGCCGGCAGCCGTCGTCCTCGACCCGTTCGATGCGCACGCGCAACGCCGCCGATTGCGGCGCGATACGCCAAGCCAGCGCGATCAGCCACAGAACATCCTGCTGCCAGCGGGCATGGCCGATGCCATCGCTGCCGACGCTGCCGGCAAGCGCCTGATCCAAGGCGACTGCAGCGTCCTGCCCGGGTGCGAGGGTCCAGGTGCACTTGCCTGCCGGCGGCAGGAAACCACTGCCGACCCATGCCGTAATCGCGGCCGGCAACCGCCGTTGCCAGGTCGCCAGCCGCAGCCCCGGCTCACGGATGCGATCCAGCACTTCGGGCAACGCACCGCGGCACGCCTCCGGGGGCCAGTCAGACACCGGCAAGCCCGACGCCCGTGCCGGGGTCATGCTCACGCGTCGAGTTCCCTCAGCGCGTCCTCGAACCAACTGCGTATCTGCGCCAGATGCGCCTCGCCGTAGTGCGTGACGAACTGCTGGGTACGGAAATCGCGGGCATCATCAAGCGCCGCCAGCCGCTCGCGGATGAACGCGGCGGTCAGCGGGATGCCGCACGCGACTTCGATGCAGTGGCGCCAGGCGGGATAGCTGTCGGGGATCATCGGGCAGGCCGCGTGTAGGGGGGCAGACGTGAGCAGACTTCACGGAGATGTTAAGTTATAACATCCTACGTGCTGTCGCCGAGTGTACGAACTGCGCTCGGTCCTCGAACCCGGAGATCGCCATGCCCGTGCTGAAAGCGACCGACCTTGGCAAACGCTATGGCGATATTGTGGCGCTGGACGGGCTGAATCTGGCGGTCGAAGCGGGTCAAGTGGTCTGCCTGCTCGGCGCCAACGGTGCCGGCAAGACCACGACCCTGAATCTTTTCCTCGGGTTCCTGCAGCCCACAGCCGGCGAGGCGCGAGTCGCCGGTCGCATCGTGCATGACGATCCCGCTGGCGCACGCGCCGTACTTGGCTACCTGCCGGAAGTGGTACAGCTCTACCCGCTGCTCTCCGGTATTGAAACCCTGCGGTATTTCAACGATCTGTCAGGCCAACCGGTGCTGCTGCCGGCCGATGCCACTGCAGCCCTTCAGCGTGTCGGCCTGCCGCAGGCCGCCCATGCGAGCCGGGTGGGGACGTACTCCAAAGGCATGCGCCAGAAGCTGGGGCTTGCGGTGGCGCTGGCCAAAGGTGCGCAGGCGCTGCTGCTGGACGAGCCGCTGTCGGGACTTGATCCCAAGGCCGCGAACGAGCTTGTGGCGCTGGTCCGGAGCCTCGCCGCCGACGGCACCGCGGTGCTCGTGGTGACCCACGACATCTTCCGTGCGCAGCAGATGGCCGACCGCATCGGCATCATGCGCCTGGGACAGCTGAGTGAACTGCTCGATGCAGCCACGATCGATGCACGCGGGCTCGAAGACCTCTACATCCACCATCTGCGGGACGTGGCATGAGCGCGCTGCGCGCGGTCATGGCGCAGACACGGCGCAGCCTGTGGCGAGATGGGCGCCTGCCGGTCGCGCTGGCGCTGATCACATTGCTCGGCGCATTGTCGCTGCTGCTCGGCGGGCAGCGCCAGGCCGATGCCGAACGCGACCGCGTCGCCGCCGAAGCCACCGATCGCGCCACCTTCGCGGGGCAGGGCGCGCGCAATCCCCATTCTGCCGCGCACTTCTCGCGCTTCGCGTTCCGGCCGACAGGCGCCACCGCGCTGCTCGACCCCGGTATCGGCGCGTACGCAGGTACCGCGATCTGGATGGAGGCGCACTACCAGGATCCGGCCAACCTGCGCACCGCCGAGGACCGTATCGATCTCGGTCGGTTTGCAGACCTCAGCCTGGCCTGGCTGGCACAGGTGCTGATGCCGCTGCTGGTCATTGCGCTGGGCTTCGATGCGCTGGCGGGCGAGCGCGAACGCGGCACGCTGGCGCTGGTGCGCGGTACCGGGGCGCGGGTCCACACGCTGGTCGGCGGCAAGGCACTGGCGCTCGCGCAGGTGTTCGGCGGTGCGCTGCTGCTGCTGCTGGGCGTGCAGCTGGCGCTGGCGATCGCCTTTTTCGATACCCGCACGGGCGAACTGCTGCTACGTGGGGCGGCGTGGGGCGCCGCCAATGCGATCTACCTTGGCGCGTGGATTGCGGCGGTGCTGGCGGCGTCGCTGTTCTTCGTGCACGCCCGCATGGCGCTGGTAACGACGCTGGCAGCCTGGGCGCTGGTAGTGATGGTGATGCCGCGGCTGGCGACGACGCTGGCCGATGTGGTGGCACCCACACCCACGCCGGCCACGTTCGCCGCCGACATCCGTCGCGATCTCGACGAGGGCATCGATGGTCATGATCCTGCTGATGCACGGCGTGCCGCGTTCGAGCAGGCCGTGCTCAAGCAGTACGGTGCGGCGCGGGTCGAGGACCTGCCGGTGAGCTTTGCCGGCCTGTCGCTGCAGGCTGGCGAGGAGTATGGCAACCGCGTGTTCGATCGCCACTTCACCCGGTTGACTGGCCGCTATCGCGCGCAGGAGCACTGGCGGCGCGTGGCCTCGCTGCTCAGTCCGTTGCCGGCCCTGCAGCATTTGTCGATGGCCGCGGCCGGGACGGACATCGCCCACCACGTCGATTTCATCAATCAGGCCGAGCGCAAGCGGCGCGAGATCGTCCTCGTGCTCAACCAGGACATGATCGACCGCGGCGCCGGCCAGGACTTCGACTATCTGGCCGATCCCGTGCTCTGGCAGCAAACACCGGAATTCCACTACACCCTGCCGGGATTCGCGCACCTGTCGCGGCGCTGGATGTGGGACGCGTTGATCCTGCTTGGCTGGGGCCTGCTGGCTCTGGGGTTGCTGCGCGCGGCGATCCGCAGTGAGGAAAGACCGCGATGAATACCCTCTGGAACGCAGTGCGGTGGGACTGGCGCCTGCTGCATCGCAGCGGCGTCGCGGTGCCGGTCGTGCTGCTGATGCTTGTACTTTCGGCGCTGGCAGCGTGGAGCGGAATGGACGCTGGCCGCGACTGGCGTGCACAGCTCGAACAATCGCAGACGCAGAGTGATCTCCAGCGCGAAACGCTGCTTGGCAAGATCAACGCGGGCGACGGTTGGTCGGCCGCGCCGTACTCGGCCAAGGGACTGATCGTACTGCCACCAGCGCCGCTGGCCGACCTCGCCGTAGGCCGCAGCGACCTTGACCCGCGCACCGGTGACGCCACCACGTTCGGCCAAAGCCACACATTGTTCCGCGACTACCAGATTGCCAGCCCGCTGGCGCTGGCGCTGGGGCGGTTCGATCTCGCCTTCGTCGTCCAAGCGCTGCTTCCGCTGCTGATCGTCGTGCTGGGCTACGGCGTGCTGTCGGAGGAGCGCGAACGCGGGTTGAACCGTGTGCTGGCAGTGCAGGGCGTGCCCGCGCGACGCCTGCTGGCGGCACGGATCTTCGCGCGTGCGGTGCTCACGCTGGTACCGCTGCTGGTCGTGCTGGCTCTGCTGTTGGTACCGGGGGGCGCCGCGCTCGGCGCGCCGTTGCAGCGTGCCCCACGGTTCGCGTGCGCGCTGACGCTGATCGCGGCGTATGCCGCGTTCTGGTGGGCGCTGGTGGCGTGGATCAGCACCTGGCGCCTGCGTGAAGGCCAGACCCTGCTTGCCCTGCTGTCGGCGTGGGTGCTGCTGGTGCTGGTGGTGCCGGCACTGGCGGCCCTGTTGACGCGTTCGGCGTACCCGGCGCCTTCGAGGTTTGAACTGATTGCCGCCGCGCGTGCGCAGGAAATCGCCGGTACCCAGCGCAGCGAGGCGCTGCTCGGCGAGTATGCACACGACCACCCCGACATGGACGCTGCAGCCTCGGCCAATCTTCCGGGCTGGGCAAAGTCGGTCTTCGTGGTCTCGCGTGAGGTCGACGAGCGGGTGGCGCCCGTGGTCGCGCGCTTTGACGCTGCGCTCGCCGCGCAGCAGCGTGCGGTGGAGCGCTGGCAGTACGCGTCGCCAGCTCTGATCGTCCAGCGCGGGCTGATGGCCGCGGCAGGTACCGACGAGCGTCGACAGGCGGTTTTCCGCGCACAGGCGCTCGACTACTTCCGTGACTATCGCGAGCACACCGGACAAATGATGCTGGCCGGGGAGACGCTCGACGCAGACACCCTATCCTCACTGCCACGATTCGTGTTCGTGGAGCCGCCGCTGGTCGAGACCGCACGCAGGCTCACGGCGCCGATGCTCTCGCTGTGGGTGCTGGCACTGGTGCTGTTCGTGCTCGCCTGGCGCGGCGCCGGACACCGCCGGATCGTCGCGGGCGACTAGCCCTGGAGCGGAGTGGTGCTCCTTGCCGCGGTTTGCAGTTGCCGATGCGACTTGCGCGTCCATGTCGAGATGGCATGTTCGTCATCATCCCCAGGCACGCTGCGCCTGCCCGATCCAAGAGACCATCGCCATGACCAACCTGATGCACCGTGCGATCTCGCTGTCCAATCAACTGGGTGAGGAGCGACGCGTCAGCCGCCGCGACATCCTGCGCGCATCGGTGTCGCTGGCCGGACTGTCGCTGCTACCAGACGGCGTGTGGGCGCAGTCCGTGCGCACGCGCTTTGTCGGCGATCCGTTCACGCTCGGCGTGGCCTCCGGCTATCCGGCGCCCGACGGCATGTCCCTGTGGACCCGGCTGGCGCCACAGCCCCTCCAGCCAGACGGCGGCATAGGCCGCGACGAATGGGTCGCGGTGAGCTGGCAGGTCGCCGAAGACGAACGCTTCGGCAGGATCGTGGCGGAAGGCCGCAAGCGTGCGGTCTCCGAACTCGCCCATAGCGTGCACGTCGATGTGCGCGGGCTACGGGCCGGGCGGCCGTATTTCTACCGCTTCATCGCCGGCGACGAGGTCAGCGCAGTCGGCCGGACGGTGACCGCGCCCGCTGCCGGCACCATGCCCGGGCGGCTGCGTTTTGCGATCGGCTCCTGCCAGCACTACGAGCAGGGGTATTTCAATTCCTATCGCCACATCGTCGACGATGCGCCCGATTTGATGGTGTTCCTCGGCGACTACATCTACGAGAGCTCATGGGGCACCGATCCGGTGCGCCGCCACTCGGCAGGCGAACCCTATGACCTGGGCGAGTACCGCGTGCGCCATGCGCAGTACAGGACCGATGCCGACCTGCAGCGCGCGCATGCGGCCATGCCGTGGCTGGTGACCTGGGACGATCATGAGGTCGACAACGATCCCGCCGGCGACCAGTCCGAGCATCTCGACCCGCGCTTCCTGTTGCGGCGCGCGGCCGCCTACCAGGCCTATTTCGAGCATATGCCGCTGCCGGCCCGGATGCGCCCGCGCACCGACGGCAGCATGCAGATCTATACCGACGTGGCCTATGGCGACCTGGCGCGCTTCTTCGTCCTCGACAATCGCCAGTACCGCACGCTGCAGCCATGTCCGGATCCGTTCAAGGGTGGCGGTTCGACCACCGTGGATATCGCCATGTGCCCGGAGCTGGACGATCCCTCCGCCACCATCCTTGGCGTGGAACAGGAGCGCTGGCTGCTTGACGGCCTGGCAAACTCCGACGCGCGCTGGAACGTCCTCGCGCAGCAGACCCTGCTGTCCGCCAAGGACGACGATCCCGGCCCCGGCAGGCAGGTCTGGACCGACGGCTGGGACGGCTATCCGCGTTCGCGCGCGAACATCTACGACGCCATCGAACAGCACAAGGTGTCCAATCCGCTGGTGGTCGGCGGCGACATCCACGCCAACGTGCTGGCCGACCTCAAGCGCGATCCATGGGATCCGGCGTCACCGGTACTGGCCAGCGAAGTGTGCGGTACTTCGATCACCTCGCAGGGCCAGCCACAGGCCAGCTATGACGCGCGGCTGGTCAACAATCCGCAGCTGCGCTATGCCCGCAGCGACCGCCGCGGTTACTGCCTGCTGACACTTGGCCGCTCTGCGCAGGTCGACCTGCGCGCGATCGAATCGGTGAAGTCGCGCGACGCCGGCGTTGAAACGCTGGCGCGGTTCGCGGTCGAGGGTGGGCGACCGGGATTTCGACGCGCGTGACATAGCGACCCCGCAGCGCGCGCTGCACGCCTGCTGACACATTGCGCGCGGCGGCAGCGCCGGTGTCAACGCGGGTCATAGCAGGGCCACACCAAGGCGGTCGACCACCATGTTGCCAACCGCACGTCCGGCTTGCAGACCTGTCTCGCCCGAGGAGGCGAAGTGGATACCGTTCCACACGCGGGTGCGGACCGCGATGTCCGCTGTCAGGCCAAGCCAGCGCAAGGTCTCCGGCGTGGCCAGACCGGTGGCACGCTGGAAGTCGGCCGTGACTTCGACCTCGTCGCCGAAGAATGCGCTCAGCACCGTGGAACAGGCGCCTGCAAAAGTGGCAGTACCGGAGGTGTGTTCCGGGGACGCGCCCTGGGATCCGTTGTAGGCGGACCACGTGGGGTCGGCAAACGTGGCCGGGTTGCCATCCAGGTCGGCACGGCGGATGGCGTCCTGCGGACGCCAGAACGAGTAGGTCCACTTGGAGCTCCAGGACGAGATCATCGCATCGCAGTTGGCGGCGGCCACCGCGGTCATCACCCGCGTCTGGTCAGTCAGCGACAGCGCGCGAGCGGGGTCGCTGACGATCGCTCGGGCGATCTCCAGCCAGAAGCCGGTTTCCTGCGACGTGCCTACGCCGCCGCGCCACAGCCGCGCCATGCGCGACTCGAAGCTGTCCGGCGCCTGATCGCGGACGTGCTGGCTGCCGACGGCGTACACCTCATGCCATTCGCGCGCGTAGGCAGTCCCCTGCAGGTTCTGCGGCGGGGGTGCGTGGAACCAGTCGGACCGGTCGAGAACGAACGGCGTCAGCCGACGGTAACGTGCCGCGCTTGCCGCAAACCCAAGCCTACCCACCGGTTCGGGCGGGGGCGTTGCCGGCAGGTGTGGTTCGTTGGCCGCATCGGCCTGCGGCACGACGAAGCGCGCATCGTTGGTCAACGCCGTGGCGACATCCTTGCCGTACTCCAGGGCTTGCGTAATGGCCCCGGTGACGCCACCGGAGCCGGCGTGGGCATCGCGCAGTGTCCGCATCGTGTCGCGGATCTGCTGCTCGCGGGGCGGTGACGCAAACAGGTTTTCCAGCATGCTGCAGCCTGCGCCGATCGCGGCGAAGACAGCGAGGCTGTCTGGCACCCCGGGTGCGGTCTGCTGGACCCAGCGCTGGGGTAGTTGCGGGCCACCTGCGATGCCGGCCATGGCATCGTGCATGGCCACATTCAGCAGCGCATAGACGCGCCCTGCTTCACTGGTGCTGCGGCGGGCGATATCGGCATCGTCCGGCTGCGCGATGCCTTGCATGAGCGAGATGATCGTTTCGTTCCAGACGACGATGGGGGAAGGCTGCATGCTGTTGAGGCTCCGTCGGGTGTCAGTCCGCTGTCTTCTGGCGAACCGGACGAGCGGATGTGTCGTCGATTACAAACAACGCAAGCACAGAGTGCTGGCGGACAGCTTGCTGACCATGCTTCACCGCGCTGCGCGTGATGAAGGCGAAAAAACCAGGGCCACTGCCGGGCTGAGTGCCAATGGACGGTGGGCCAATCGCCTGCAAGCCTCGCGGCAGGGCGAATCGCCGTGACTGCCGCCACGGACATGCACTTTTCATCTCAATAGTGATGTTATAACATTACTTTCTTTGATTAGGGTCAAACCATGAGCGCCAGTGGCGTGTTGCGGAATAGACGGCAAGCGTGCCTTGCCCATTGGCTATGTGCCGCTCTCGTTGCCATGGCTTACGCCCTGCCAGCAGGGGCTTCGCATGCTGTCGTCAATGAGGGCGATGATGATCCGCCCAAGGAAAGCTCCAGCCGGGTTGCCGGGTCTGATGCCACCGACCTGGACGCGGTGGTGGTGCGTGCACGGAAGCCGGCATCGCCAAACCTGGACCTGGATTTGCAGAGTGAGACCGGTTCACGTCTGCCACTGGATCTGCGGAAGCTTCCTGCCAGCGTTTCCGTCGTCAGCCAGGAAGCGATCCGTCTCAGTGGCGCGCGCACCGCGCTGGAAGCAGTGGAAGGTGCGGTCGGCATGACCGGGATCACGGGGGTCGGCTCGATCCCCAGCTACTCGACCCGCGGCTTCACCGGCAGCGACATCACCATCATGCGCGATGGCATCCGCCAGAACACCGCCTCGCAGGCATCGCGTCCCCTGGACAGTTTCCTGTTCGATCGGATCGAGGTGCTCAAGGGCCCGGCTTCGCTGCTGTACGGCGAAGGTGCTGTGGGCGGTGCAGTCAACTATGTATCCAAGCGCGCCAGCGAGCGTTTCCAGGGCGAAGCCGTGCTCACTGCGGGATCGTGGAGCAACGCCAGCGCAGCAGTCGGCGCGGGCGGGCCAACAGGCGTCGACGGGCTGAGGTTTCGCGCCGATGCCGCCCATCGCCAGCAGCGCGGCTACGTCGAACGCAGCGGTGCCCGATACGACGCATTCGGCGGCGAATTGCGCTGGCAACCGTCGCCGGACACCTCGATCCGGCTGGCCGGCACCGTGCTCGATGACGATGTCGAGAGCTACTACGGGACACCGGTGGTGTATGACGCGGTGATCGGGCTGGACGGTGAGCCGCAAGTGCGCCGCGCCAACACAGCCACCGATCGTCTGGTCAACGCGCGCATCGAACGGGCCACGCGGCGCCTCAATTACAACCATCTCGACAATTTTGTGCGCGCCCGCAACACGTTCTGGCGTCTGATCGGCGAAACCCGACTGTCCCCTGCATGGACGCTGCGCAACGAGACCTATGCCGCCACCCAGCGCCTGGACTGGCAGAACACCGAGAGCACGGTATGGAACCCGGCAACGCAGCTGGTCGACCGGAGCAGCTTCTTTCTGATCTATCGGGACGACCTGCAGCTCGGCAACCGTCTGGATCTCACCTGGGACGCCAATGTGTTCGGGCGCCGAAACCGATTTCTGCTGGGCGCTCTGTACGACCGCAACGATCAGGATCGCAACAGTGGCCAGGTGGTACCGCGCTTACCGACGCCTGCCAGCGTGCCGCTGACCGGGTTCGATCCAGGTGTCGGGCCAAGCGTATCGCCGATCACCACGGTCAACGTGGTGACCCGCACTCAGGCGCTGTATGCCGAGAACGTGCTCGATGTCACGCCGGAGCTGGCGTTGATTGGCGGTCTGCGCTACGACCGCATCGAGGTCGAACGGACCTCGTTCGTGGGCGCGGCGCCGTATGCAAAGCGCTACGACCCGATCACGGGCCGCCTGGGCGCGGTGTTCACGCTGCTACCGGAAGTGAACCTCTACGCCAGCTACAGCCAGGCTGCACAACCGGTCTCGCAACTCGTCAGCCTGGGCGTGGCGCAGGATGATTTCAGCCTGCAAACCGGGAGGCAATACGAGGTGGGCGTCAAGGCGAGCGGCTGGGACGACCGCGCCGACATGACCTTCGCGCTCTACGACATCAAGAAGCGCGACCTGCTGACGTCGGCGTTGGTGGATGGCGTGCGCCTCAACTCGCAGATCGGCGCACAGGTGTCGCAGGGCGCCGAGTTCGAGCTCGCGTTGCGCCCTGTGCCGGGTTGGCGCATTGCGGCGCAACTGGCGTGGCTGTGGAGAACGTCGTTCGAAAGCTTCAACGAGAACCTGGGCAACGGGGTGATTTCACGCGACGGCAATACGCCGCCCAACGTGCCCAAGGTAGTGGCAGGGTTATCCGCGATACGCGAGTGGGAAGGCTGGCAGGCGCGCGCCGCACTGCGCCATGTGGGCGAGCGCCAGGCCAACAACAACAACGGCATCCAGCTCGCCGCCTACACCACGCTGGATGCGGGCGTGACGCGACGCCTCGAGCGGGTGAGCGTGAGCCTGCGCGGCCGCAACCTCACTGATCGACAGTCTGCGGAGTCGTCGGTTGCCGGTGGCCTGGCGCAACGCCTGGCGGATCCACGCAGCGTCGAGCTGGGCCTGGAATACGCATTCTGACCATGCGCGGCAGACCGTTGACCAACACCGGTGACCGTGGATGAAGTGGAAGCGGCCGCTGTACCTCACCCATCGCTGGCTCGGCATCGTGCTGAGCGGGTTTTTCGTGCTGTGGTTCGTCAGCGGGATCTTCATGATGTACGTGGACTTTCCGCAATTGTCCCGTCCCGAAAGGCTGGCGTCGCTGCCGACGCTGGATTCTTCCGGCGCGCGATTGGCACCCGGGGACGCGGTGTCGCGGCTGCGCGCGCGCGATTTTTCGGTAGTTGGCACGCCTTCACGGAATCTGGACCAGAAGCACCAAGGCGATCAGCACGCATCGGTGCAGGCCGCCGCCGTGCGCCTGACGATGCTGCTCGGGCGTCCGGCGTATGTGGTGGACGTCGAGGGGCCAGCGCAACCGCGGCTGGTATTTGCCGACAGCGGCGATGTTCTGGACCGGGTCGATGCCGACACCGCGCTGGAAATCGCGCAAGCGCATGCCCGTCGAACCTGGCCCGGGCAGGCGCTGACGCCGCGATACCTGGCGCAGCTGCAGACCGACCAGTGGAGCGTTTCCAGTGCCATGAACGCGCATCGCCCGTTGCACCGAGTGGCGCTGGACGATGCTGCAGGCACCGAGCTGTACGTGTCATCGGTGACCGGTGAGGTGGTGCGCGACAGCCATCGCAGCGAGCGCCTGCTCAACCTGCCCGCCGCGGTCACCCACTGGCTGTATCCGGTGCTGATCCGGCGCTATCCGGACGCCTGGGCGTGGATGGTGGATATCCTGGCCACTGTCGGTGTCGCCTTGGCGTTGACCGGGTTGTGGGTCGGCGTGCTGCGCTGGAAGCGGCGTTCGCAGCCGGGGAAATCGTCGATCCCCTATCGCGGCCTGATGCGCTGGCATCACATCACCGGGCTGGTGTTCGGACTTGCCGCGCTGACGTGGGTATTCAGCGGATTGTTGTCGATGAATCCCGGCAAGCTCAATCCCAGCCGCACGCCGTCCGCCGCGGAAAGCCAGGTGTACAGCGGGATGCCGCTCACACCAGCACAGTTCTCACGGCCCGCGTGGAGCGGCATCGAGGTGGTCGAGGCCGAACTGGCGCATTACCTTGGTCATCCCTACTACGTGTTGACTCTGCGAGGAGGGCAGCTGCGGCTGTTGTCGGCCAGTAATCTGCCGGGTGCGTTGCCGGATATCGCCAGCATGCAGGCACGCGCGGGGTGGCTGATGCCCGGCACGCCCATCCTGCACAACCGTGTCCTGCACGCTTTCGACAATCACTACTACACACGCCGCCCGGAAAACGGCAGCCGGCCGCTTCCCGTCATCCGCGTGCAGTTCGACGATGCGCAGCACACCTGGTTTCACCTCGATCCCGTGCGTGGCGTCATCCTGGAGCGCAGCACGCGGGTGAACCGGTTGTATCGATGGCTCTACAACGGCCTGCATTCGTTCGATCTGCTGTGGCTATGGGAGCGCCGGCCGCTCTGGGATATCGTGGTCATCGGCTTTTCGCTTGGCGGCATCTTGCTCTCCTTGCTCGGTCTGATCGCAGGCGTACGGCGGTTGCGACACGACATGGGCTGGAGCGGTCCGGCCAGACAGCGCCGGCCTGTCTGAGCACGGCAAGATGCCAAGCACGCCGAAGTTGCTTGTCGCGCCCGGGCGACTGCTCGATCAATCGCCCGGCTCGCCGTCGTGCACCAGGGGCCAGCGTTCACAGGACCGCCCATGAACCTCGCCCTGCCTGCTGTCGCATTGACCGAAGCCGCTCATCCGCCCGGTGCGTTGGACTGGGTCGGCATGTCCGGTGTCGACTTGCCAATGCGGTTTGACGACGGGGGTCGGCCGCACCAGGTCCACGCCCGTGCCGATGTGCAGCTTGAACTGCCTGACGCGAGTGCCAAGGGCATCCACATGTCGCGGCTGTACGGGTTACTGGACGCGTTTGCCGAGCGATCCTCGCTGACGCCAGGGGATATGCAGGCACCGCTGCGCAACCTGATCGACAGTCATGCCGATTGGCAGTCCACGTCGGCGCGCCCGACGCTGGGCTTCGACCTGCTGTACAGGCTCCGGTAATGGTGACGCCGGGATTGAGCGGCTGGAAGCGTTATCCCATTGTGGTCGAGGCGCTCCAGGGCCCGCAGGGGTTCGCGCTTGAGGTCGCCGTCAGCAGGCAGCAGAGTGGGTGAACGCGCATGCCACCGATGCGACAGCACATAGCCAGCGCAGTCAGGCGCAGGTGCGCGTGCGTGTCGCGCCGACCCAGGTGGATCCGGGTGTATCTGCGCTGATCGACACGATTGAACGCGCCTTGGGCACCGCTGTGGCGGCGTTGCGATAGTCGGTGGGCGTGGGCCAGGCCTCGCCTTCGAGCTGACGGAACCTGTCTTCGAACGGTGCCTTGGTCTGGCGAATGGCGTCGGCATGTGCCGGCGGCAGCAGTATGGCGAGCGCAAGCAGCGCCAACAGGGCAGGGGCGTTCAATCGGGTCAGCATCGGCCATCGGGTCCAGGAAGGTTTCGGCATCCGGATCGCAACCAGGCGCCTTGGCGCCAGGGCAGGGCAGGGCAGCCAAGATCCGGCATCAGGCAGCGATACAACATGACATGGCGCCGCTGTCCTGCACGCTGGGTGTGGCGGTCGCAGCCAACGCGTCACCGCTGTTGGAACTCGGGATGAAAGCGCTCTTGCTTGCGATCGTCCTTGCCACCGTGTCCTGGCGGGGGCGATGGAAGCGGCCTTTGCATGTCCTGCACTCGGGGTGATGGCCCCGTGTGCTCGGTTGGTAGCGCAGCGCTGGCGGTCCATGCTTTCAGGACCGGTGCCAGGCCGGTGTAGCGCCGCCCCTGCCAGCCGCTGGCAATGACTCGGCCATGGCGATCGATCAGCACAAGGTTTGGTGGCGCAATGCCGCCAAGAGCGCGCACCGCCGGCAACGCGCGCAGGCGCCGGTAGTCGATTGCCGGCCACGGCATCTGCTGCCGCCGCATGTAGCGGCGCATCTCGCGCTCGGACTCGTCGAGGCTGACGTACACCACTTGGGTGTCGGCACCTGCGGCGCGCAGGGTCGCGTGAACCTGCTTGAGCTCGGGCATGAATGCGTGGCACGGTACGCACCAGTCGGCGCCGAAGTACAGCGCGATGGTCTCGGGTTCACGCGGCCAGCGATAGGCGACAAAGCCGGTGCCGGTCGGTACCACCAGCGCGTCTGCGATGGTATTGCGCAGTGCCCTCGGCTGCGCCAGCGATGCGCTGCTGGCCAGCAGGCACGCGCCGGCGAGGCAGCACATCGCCTTTGCCGCCATGTGTTGAAAGCCGCGGGCCGTAGGTCGCGACATACCGGGAGCAGGCAGTACACGCATCAGAAGGCGACACGCACACTGGTGTAGAGCGACCGCGCGAAGCGTGGGCCGTACACATAGTCGCTGTCGCGGTTGGCGCCGATCTCCAGGTCTTGTTGGCGCTCGTCGAACAGGTTCCTGACGCCGAACGACAGATCCCAGTCGCGACCGTCTGCGCCGTGGAAGTGTCGGCTTGCCCCGACATCCACCACGTAGAACGCGAGCGTGCGGTTCAAGCGAGCGGTGTTGTTGTTGAGCGCCTGCAGCGGGCCCGTATATTTCAGCCCGACGAAGGCGTCCCAGGCATCGGTCGGCGACCAAGTCAGCTGCGCGAGTCCGGTCCAGTCCGGGGCTTTCAGGTAGTCCCGGGTGGCGATGGTCACGTGGCCCCGGTCTTCGGTGTCGTCGAACACGATCTGTGCCTCGTCGTAGCGCGAACGGTACCAGGCGACGCCCGCTGTCAAGCGCACGGTCTCCATCGCCTGCCAGCCGACATTGGTCTCGAATCCGGTCACGCGAGAGCCCGAAGAGTTCTCGCGCAGCTGGAACAGGCTGCCGTCGTCGTCGCTGCGAAGCTCGCTGAGCACGAAGGTGTCGCGCAGCTCGGTTACCGACGCGGTTGCGTCCCAGGTCCAGCGCGGATCGGCCGGGTCCGAGCGCCAGTCAAGCCCCAGCATACCGGTGACGGCGCGTTCCTCGCCCAGGCCCTCGGTGTTGCGGATACGGATCGGTTCGGCCCCCAGCGTGACCACGTGCAGGTCTTCACTGAACACTTCCGGCGCACGGAAGCCGGTGGAAATGCCGGCGCGCAGCTTGAGCCGGTCGCTCGCTGCGAACGCCAGCGCGACGCGTGGCGAGAAAATCGGATCGTCCAGCGTCGAACTCTTGTCCACACGCGCGCCGAGCACCAGATCGACCGCATCGCTGAGTGTCCATTCGTCCTGCGCGTAGACGCCGAGATTGGAGAAGCGGTCGTCGCCGGTGACCGCGACGGTTTCACCGATCGCGCTGCGGTTTTCGTCCGTGATCGACTCGCGCTTGTACTGCAGGCCAAAGGCGATGGCGTGCGCGCCGCGGCGCAGGTTGAACTGGCTGTCGATGTAATGCAGCGGGTTGGTGGTATGGCCGTACTGGTTGAACGACACCGACGCCGCGCTGCCGGGAAGGGTCGGGTCGAGCGCGTCGGGATCGTAATACGGATCGTTCGGATCGGTGACGACATCGCCCAGTCCGCCGTAGAAGCTGTCGCGCTTGATGTAGGCGAACGAGTACCCGAGGCTGTAATCGAAGTCATCGCTGACGATGTGGTCCCAGCGCAGGCTGCCACGCTGGTAGTCGGTCTCCAGCGATTCGGCGATGTTGGCGAGAAACTCCGGCTGGTCGAAGCGGTTGCCGCCGCGGCGCTGTTCATGCGTGTACTGATAGTTGGCGCGCAGCGTGGCGCGGTCGTTGAGCGCATACCAGCCCTGAAACCCGGCAACCTGCTGGTCCTTTTGGGTGATCTCGCTGAAGCCGTCGCCGTTGTAATCGATGGCGTCGTTGCGCGCAGCCTGTGCGACCATCGACAGGCCGAGACGACCGTCGTCGAGAACGAAGTCGCCGCGGGCATCGCCGTACAGCACTGGCTCGCTCTTCTGCACGTCGACGCCGAGCTGCAAGCGGCCACCGTTGCGCGTGGGTTGTTCGGGAATCAGGTTGATGACGCCCGCGACCGCACCAGGGCCGTACAGCGACGAGCCGCCGCCCTTGACGACCTCGATCCGGTTGATGAAAGCCGCAGGAATCTGTTCCAGGCCGTAGACGCCGCCGAGCGTCGACAGCAACGGCGTGCCGTCGAACAGGATCTGGTTGTAGGCGCCCCCCAGGCCGAGCAGCTGCACCTCCGAGGTGTTGCAGTTCTGGCAATTGCTCTCCACGCGCAGGCCGTTGATCAGCTCGGCGGCCTGCGAAAAGTCCAGTGCGGCGCGCAGTTCGATGTCTTGCCTGCGCAGCACCTCGGTGCGCACCGGCACATCGGCCAACAGACGCTCGGTGCGGGTGGCGGTTGTCACGGTGACATCGACGCGGGTCAGATCCACCGTTCCGCTGCCGTCGTCGTCGACCACTCCAGCATGGCTCACGCTATTGGCGAGGATCAGCAGCAGCGACAGCCGCAAGGGATCGCGGCGGGCGGGCGGGCGGGGGCGGCCGAGCGGCGCGCAGGCAATCACGGTGGGCATGGTGCGTCCTGGAGGGTGGGTTCCGGCGGCAAGATTGGGAGAGTGCAGGTCTGACGCTATCGGCAGGTCCCGGCCGCACGACGCTCGGAGCGGGTCGAGGACCACAGGGAGCTGGCCTCGGACCTGGTGGCCGACGATGGCAAGGCAGGCAGGGCGATCTCAAATGTTACAACATAACACTCTGTATGCACGCCCCATAAGTCATGTCGTGCATGCAGTTGGCAGGTGTGGTCCAGGTGCTGGTCACGGTGATCGTCATCGCGCCGTCAGGCGCGAAACTTCCGCTTGCCGGACCGGCTGCACGGCCACGGCTCCTCCCGCCGGAAAGAGACCCCGCTATGGACAGGCGGATGGCCATCCGCGCGGCCTCGCCGACGGCATCTTGCTGGCAAGAGCGACCGGTCCGCTGCAGAGGCGATTTCGCACACGCACGCAGGCGATATGCGTCGGTTCGCAGGCGCAGCCGACGCTTGGCCATGACCATGGTCATGGTGCCCGGCGGCGGGCGGTGGCTACACTCGCAGGTTCCTACCATCGTCGGGAACCCTGCCCATGCGCACTACCCTGCTTACCGCCGCCATTGCTGTTTCCTGTGCCGCCGCCGGCGGCACCGCCGTCGCCGGCGAAGGCATGTGGGTGCCGCAGCAGCTGCCGGAGATCGCCGGGCCGCTGCGCAAGGCCGGCCTGCGGCTTGACCCGAAGCAGCTCGCCGACCTCACCGGCGATCCGCTGGGCGCGGTGGTGTCGCTGGGAGGCTGCACCGCGAGCTTCGTTTCACCGCAGGGGCTGGTGGTGACGAACCACCACTGCGCGTACGGCGCGATTCAGCTCAACTCGACGCCCGAGAACAATCTGATGGTCGATGGCTTCAACGCCGCGACCCCGGCCGACGAGATCACCGCCGGTCCCAGTGCACGCGTGTTCGCGCTTGACAGTATCGAGGACGTCACCGACCGCGTGCAGGCGGCGATCGCGGCCGCGTCGGATGCGCCAGGGCGCACGCGCGCGCTGGATGACATCGAAAAGTCGCTGATCGCCGGTTGCGAGGCCGACGCCGGCTTCCGCTGCCGGCTGTACAGCTTCGCCGGCGGCAACACCTACCGCCTGTTCAAGAACCTCGAGATCCGCGATGTGCGGCTGGTGTACGCGCCCCCAGGCAGCGTGGGTGCCTACGGCGGTGAGATCGACAACTGGATGTGGCCGCGGCACACGGGCGACTTCGCGTTCTACCGCGCCTACGTCGGCCGCGACGGCAAGCCTGCGGCGTTTGCCGCCGACAACATCCCGTACCAGCCGAAGCGCTTCCTGAAGATCGCCGACCGCCCGCTGGGCCCGGACGACTTCGTGATGGTGGCCGGCTATCCGGGCCGCACCGACCGCTATGCGCTGGTCGAGGAGTTCCGCAACACAGAGCAGTGGACGTACCCGACCATCGCGCGGCACTACAAGGCGCTGACCGCGCTGGTCGGCGCCGCCGGCGACAAGGACCCGGAGATCGAGGTCAAGTACGCCAGCACGATGCGCGGCTGGGAGAACGTGCTGAAGAACTACGACGGCCAGCTGGCCGGCTTTGCGCGCACCGGTGCCGCGGCCACCAAGCTCGCCGAGGAGACCGCGGTGCTGGCGTGGCTGGCCGGGCAGGGCGCAGACGGCGAGGCCGCGATCGCCGCGCATGAACAGCTGCTCGCGCTCAACGTGCAGGCCGTCGCGACCCGCGAGCGCGATCTTGCGCTGGGCCAGTTCAACAACACCGGCCTGCTGTCGACCGCGACCCGCCTGTACCGGCTGGCGATTGAGCGCGCCAAGCCGGATGCGCAGCGCGAGCAGGGCTACCAGCAGCGTGACCTGCCGACCATCGAGGGCGGAATGCAGCAAATGGAGCGCCGCTACGTGCCGGCGATGGACCGCGAGCTGCAGCGCTACTGGCTGGGCGAGTACCTGAAGCTGCCCGCGGCGCAGCGCGTGAAGGCGGTCGATGCCTGGCTCGGCGGCAACGACGCGCGCGCCGTCGACCGCGCGCTGGACCGTCTCGGCCGCAGCGCGCTGACCGGCAACGACGAGCGCATGAAGTGGCTCACAGCCGACCGCGCGGCGTTCGAGTCCAGCAAGGACCCGGCGATCAGGTACGCGGTGGCGGTGATGCCGACGCTGCTGGCACTGGAGCAGGAGCGCAAGGCGCGCGCAGGCGATTCACTGGCTGCGCGCCCGGTGTACCTGCAGGCCGTTGCCGACTACAAGAAGAGCCGCGGCGAGTTCGTCTACCCGGACGCCAACTCCTCGCTGCGCCTCACCTTCGGCAACGTCAAGCCGTACACCAAGCTCGACGGTACCCCGCAGCAGCCCTTCACGAAGCTGGAAGAAGTCGCCGCAAAGCACACCGGCCAGGAGCCCTTCGACGCGCCGCAGGCGCTGCTGGATGCGGTCGCCGCCAAGCGTTACGGCGGCCTTGCGGACCGTCGCCTGAAAACGGTGCCGGTCAACTTCCTGTCCGACCTCGACATCACCGGCGGCAATTCCGGCTCGCCGGTGCTCGACGCCCGCGGCCGCCTGGTCGGGCTGGCGTTCGACGGCAACTGGGAGTCAGTCAGCAGCAACTGGGTGTTCGACCCGGTGATGACGCGGATGATCTCCGTCGACCAGCGCTACATGCGCTGGATCATGCAGGAGGTTTATCCGGCGCCGCAGCTGCTGAAGGAAATGGGCGTCCCGGCGAAGGAGTGAAGGCCGGCGCCTACGGGCGCGCAGGTAGACTGCGCGCCCGGCACGCCCCGCGTGCGCCGCTGCGCCAGGTACGACGATGAAGATCCTGCTCGCCCGCCACGGTGAGACCGCATGGAACGCCGAGGGCCGCTACCAGGGCCAGGAGGATATTCCGCTGGCCGGCAGCGGCCGCACGCAGGCGCGGCGGCTGGGTGAGCGGCTGCGCGACGTGCGCATTGACCGCGCGGTAGCGTCGCCGCTGTCGCGCACGGTGGAGACCGCGCGGCTGGCACTGGGTGAGCCGCGCTCGGCGATGCTGACGCTCGACGACGGGTTGATGGAGATCGCGCACGGCAGCTGGGAAGGCAAGCTGGCGGCCGAGATCGCCGCCGACGACGGCGACCGGTTCCGCGCCTGGCGGGAGACGCCCGACAAGGTGCAGATGCCGGGCGGCGAGTCGCTGAAGCAGGTACTGGACCGCGCATGGCCGGCGTTCGCGGCCGCATGCGAGGACATGGGCGATGGCGAGACGCTGCTGGTGGTCGCCCACGACGCGGTCAACCGCGTGATCCTGTGCCGGGTGCTGGGGCTGCCGCTGTTCAAGCTGTGGAGCTTCCGCCAGGCGCCGACCACGCTGAACCTGCTCGAGGGGCCGTCGGTCGACCAGCTGGAGGTGGTGCGCCTCAACGACTGCAGCCACCACACCCTGTTCTTCGGCGAAGCGGTGCACCGCGCGCTGTGAGCACGGCGCGCTCGCTGGCCGGCTGGCTGGCGTGGATCGAGACGCAGCATCCGCAGGCCATCGCGATGGGGCTGGAGCGGGTGCGCGAGGTCGCCGCGCGCATGGCGCTGGGACGGCCGGCGCGGCACGTGGTCACTGTCGCCGGCACCAACGGCAAGGGCTCCACCGTGGCCTTCATCGAGGCGATCGCGCGCGCCGGCGGCCTGCGCGTCGGTGCCTACACCTCGCCGCACCTGCTGGCCTACAACGAGCGCGTGCGCATCGATGGTGTCGACGCTGGCGACATGGCGCTGGTGGCGGCATTCGAGGCGGTGGAGGCCGTGCGCGAAGACGCGTCGCTGACCTATTTCGAGTACGGCACGCTGGCCGCGCTGCGGCTGTTCGCCGACGCATCGCTGGACCTCGCAATTCTCGAGGTCGGGCTGGGCGGGCGGCTGGACGCGGTCAACCTGGTCGATCCGGACGTCGCGGTGATCACCACCGTCGACCTCGACCACCAGGCGTTCCTCGGCGACGACCGCGAGACGATCGGGCGCGAGAAGGCCGGTATCGCGCGCGCCTGGCGGCCGCTGGTCCTTGGCGAGGACGACCCGCCGGCCAGCGTGCTGCGCCACGCCTATGCCATCGGCGCGTCGGCGATCCGCGCTGGCAGTGATTTCCTGGTCGATGAGGACGTCGGACCGTCCCGCTGGCGCTGGCGCGAACCCGGGTTCGCGCTCGAGCTGCCGCTGCCGCGGCTGGTCGGCCCGGCGCAGCTGCGCAACGCCGCCACCGCGATCGCGGCGCTGCGCGCGCTCGACCTCGCGCTGCCGGATTCGGCGTGGAGCAAGGGAGTCGCGGCGGCGCAGGTGCCGGCGCGGCTGCAGCGGCACCACGTCGACGGCGTCGAAGTGCTGGTCGACGTCGGCCACAACCCGCAGGCGGCGCGCACGCTGTCTGCGGCGCTGGCGGCAGCGCCAGTGCCAGGGCGCACGCTGGCGGTGTATGCAGCGTTGGCCGACAAGGACGCGCGTGGCGTGGTCGCGGCGCTGGCGGGCGTGGTCGACGGCTGGCACCTCGCCGGGACCGTGGACGCGGGTGCACGTGGGCAGGACGGCGCGACGCTGCGCGCGGCGTTGGCCAACACCGCCGCGGAAGCGGCGCCGGTGCACAGCGACACGGACGCTGCGCTGGACGCGGCGCTGGGCGAGGCGTACCCCGGCGATCGCGTGCTGGCGTTCGGATCGTTCGCGGTCGCCGCCGCCGCGGTGCGCTGGCTCCGCGCGCGCGGTTCATGAGCGCCGCGGGGGCGGGCGTATAATTCGCGCGCCTTCCGTTCGCCCCACGAGCCGTGATGGATTCCCGACTGAAACAGCGCCTCATCGGCGCCGCGGTGCTGATCGCGCTGGCGGTGATCTTCCTGCCGATGCTGGTGCAGGGGCCGGCGCCCGACAGCGGCGTCTCCGACCTGTCGCTGGACATGCCCAGCGCGCCACGCGGCGGCTATGAGACGCGCGACCTGCCGCTGGTGACCCCGGGCGCCGTCGGGAGCGAAGGGCTGCTGCGCGATCCATCGGGCACGCTGCCGACGGTCGATACCGCAACGGCGGGCGCGCCCGGCGCCATCCTGCCCGAGCGGCCCGACGGCGATGCCGATGCCGCCGCCCCCGACGCCGCCGGTGCGCCGGACGCTGCCGACGGTGGTCGCCTGCCGGCGTCGGTCGCCGCTGGCGACTACGCCATCGCCTTCGGCGCCTACGCCACCGCTGCCAATGCCGAGACCGTGGTCAACCGGCTGCGTCTGTCCTCGCTTCCGGCCTACAGTGAGCAGGCCCGGGTCGGCACGCGTGATGCCTGGCGCGTGCGCATCGGGCCCTATGCCACGCGGGCCGACGCGGAACGTGCGCGCATCGCGGCTGCGCGCGTGGGACAGGGCATCGATGCGCGCGTGATCTCGCTCGACGCCGGTCCCGCCGACAGCATCGCCAGCGCCCCGACGCCGCGGGCGCCGTCGACCCCGGCCGCCAGTGCGGCCCCGGCGACGGCCGCCATCGCAGAGGCGCTGCCGCCGTCGCGCCCGGCCCCGACGACGCCGTCCCCGACGCCCGCTGCGCCCACCCCGGCTTCCGCACCGGCGCCTGTCCCGGCCGCCGCGACGCCGGTCGCGGCCGCCGGCACCGGCTTCGCGGTCCAGCTTGGCGCATTCAGCAGCGCCAACGACGCGACCGCGCTCCGCGATCGCCTGCGTGCGGGCGGCATCAATGCGTTCACCGAAGTCGTGCAGACCGACCGCGGCACGCTGACCAGGGTCAAGGCCGGGCCGGTGCTGGGCCGCGACGACGCCGAGCAGCTCAAGGCCAAGGTGGGCGCGCAGTTCGGTGTCGACGGACTGGTGCGCTCGCACCCCTGACGCCTGCCGCTTTCCGCGCCACGCGTCGCCCGCCGGGTGCCGCGCGCACCACCGCTCCAAACACGGGACTCCCACGCCATGTGCGGCATCGTCGGCATCGTCGCCACCTCCGAAGTCGCCGCCGCGCTGTACGACGGCCTGACCGTGCTCCAGCACCGGGGGCAGGACGCAGCGGGCATCGCCACCGCCAACGGCACCCAGCTGCGCGTGCACAAGGGCAACGGCCTGGCGCGCGACGTCTTCGACGCGCGCGCGATGTCGCTGCTGGAAGGTCGCGTGGGCATCGCCCACTGCCGCTACCCCACCGCCGGCAGCGAGGGCAGCGACGAGGCGCAGCCGTTCTACGTCAACTCGCCCTACGGAATCGCGCTGGCGCATAACGGCAACCTGATCAACACCGACGCGCTGCGCCGCGAGGTGTTCGAGACCGACCGCCGCAACATCAACACCGACTCCGATTCCGAGGTGCTGCTCAACGTCTTCGCGCACGAGCTCGACCGCAGCCAGGCGCTGACCCCGGAGGCGGCGTTCCGCGCCATCGAGGGCGTCAACCGCCGTGCCAGGGGCGGCTATGCCGCAGTGGCGACGGTGCTGGGGCTGGGCCTGGTCGGCTTCCGCGACCCGCACGGCATCCGCCCGCTGGTGCTCGGCCGCCGGGTCACGCCCGAGGGCACGGAGTACGCGATCGCGTCGGAGTCGGTGGCGCTCGACATCCTCGGTTTCGAGCACCTGCGCGACGTCGCCCCGGGCGAAGGCATCGTGGTCACGCCGCGCGGCGAGTTGCATCACCGCGCGTGCGCCGCGCCGCAGGAGCGCGCGCCGTGCATCTTCGAGTACGTGTACTTCGCGCGTCCCGACTCGATGATGGAGGACATCTCGGTGCACAAGGCGCGGATGCGGATGGGCGTGACGCTGGGCGAGAAGATCCTGCGCCTGCGCCCGGACCACGACATCGACGTGGTGATCCCGATCCCGGACACCTCGCGCGACTCCGCGCTCGAGATCGCCAACGTGCTTGACGTGAAGTACCGCGAGGGCTTCATCAAGAACCGCTATGTCGGCCGCACCTTCATCATGCCGGGGCAGGGCGAGCGCGCGAAGTCGGTGAAGCGCAAGCTCAACCCGATCCCGCTGGAATTCCGCAACCGCGTGGTGCTGCTGGTCGACGATTCGATCGTGCGCGGCACGACATCGAAGCAGATCGTGCAGATGGCGCGCGACGCCGGCGCGCGCAAGGTCTACCTGGCGTCCGCGGCGCCGCCGGTGCGCTACCCCAACATCTACGGCATCGATATGCCGTCGGTCGACGAGCTGGTGGCCAACGGCCGCAGCGAGTCCGAGATCGAGGCGTTCCTGGGCTGCGACTGGCTGGTCTACCAGGACCTCGTGGATCTCGAATCGGCGGTCGCCGGGCCGAAGTTCCCGGGCCGGAAGTTCGACAGCTCGTGCTTCAGCGGCGAGTACGTGACCGGCATCGAACCGGGTTATTTCGAGCGCATCCAGCAGCTGCGCTCCGACGAGGCCAAGCGCAAGCGCCGCGTGGCGTCGTGAGCGTGGACGGCGGGTCGCTGTTCGACGCCGCGCGCGCCTGCCTGGACGCCGCATCAGCTGACGCCAAGGTCGCCACGACCGCCGCCGCTGCTGCGGCCTTCGCCGCGGGCCGGCTGGCGATCGACCCCGACGCGCCGGCGCCGCGGCCGATCGCGATGCCCGGGCGCCCGGCGCGCCCGGCGCGGGTGCCGCCGCGATCGCTGCCGCAGCGCGGCCTCGGCAGTGCGGTGGGCCGCGCCGCGTTCGTGCATGCCATCGCGCACATCGAGTTCAACGCCATCGACCTTGGCTGGGACGCGGTCTACCGCTTCCGCGGCATGCCCGATGCGTACTACGCCGACTGGGTCGGCATCGCGGCCGACGAGGCGCGGCACTTCTCCATGCTGCGCACGCGGCTGCAGGCGCTTGGGCACGACTACGGCGATTTCGATGCCCACAACGGCCTGTGGGAGATGGCCGAGCAGACCGCGGGAGATGTCATCGCGCGGATGGCGCTGGTGCCGCGGGTCCTGGAGGCCCGCGGCCTCGACGTGACGCCAGGGATGATCGACCGCCTGCGTGGTCTGGGCGACGACGCCACCGCCGGCATCCTGGCGGTGATCCTGGACGAGGAGGTGGCGCACGTCGCTGCCGGCAGCCGCTGGTTCCGCTGGTGCTGCGCACGCGCAGGCATCGCGCCGGAGCCGCGGTTCCGCGCGCTGCTGGACGACTACGCGCGGGGGGCGCTGCGCGGCCCGTTCAACCTCGACGCGCGCAGCGCCGCCGGGTTCAGCGCCGACGAGCTGCGCGCGCTGCAGGATCTTTCGATCTAGGGCGCGATGCCGGATGCCGGGTCACGCCGGGAGCGCGTCGAGCCCCATTCCGTGCGCGTCCACGTGCAGCACCGAGCCCTGCTCATACCAGTCGCCCAGCACCACGCGGGTGCGGCCGCCGTCATGGTGGATCGCGGGGCGATGGGTATGACCGTGGACCAGCACCGCCGCGCCAGTGCGCGCGAAGGCCTCGGCGACGGCGATCGGCGAGACGTCGGTGATTGCTTCCATCGTGCCGGCTTCGCGCAGCGCACCCTGGCGCTGCGCGCTCGCGCTGCGCGCGGCTTCCGCGAAGGCCCGCCGTGCGGACAGTGGCTGCGCCAGGAATCGGGCCTGCCAGTCCGGGTGGCGGGTCTGACGGCGGAACGCCTGGTACTGCGCATCGTCGATGCACAGCGTGTCGCCGTGCATCAGCGCGATGCCTCGGCCGTGCAGCGTCAGCTGCGACGGGTCGTGCAGCAGCGTCATGCCGGCGCGGTTGGCGAAATCGGGGCCCACCAGGAAGTCGCGGTTGCCGTGCATGAAGAACACCGCGACGCCGCTGTCGGCCAGCGCACGCAGGCGCCCGGCGACGAGCGCGCCGACGGGCGAGGGGTCGTCGTCGCCGACCCAGGCCTCGAACAGGTCGCCGAGGATGTACAGCGCCTCGGCGCCACGCGCGGCTCCGTCGACAAACGCCGCAAACATCTCGGTGGCGTGCGGCCGCGCCGCGTCCAGATGCAGGTCGGAGATGAAGAGCGTCGCCATTGGCGGATTCTAGCCGTCCGGTAACATGCCGTCCCCGCCGCGCCGCGAGCCCCCGCATGTCCTGCCGCACCCGCTTCGCCCCCAGCCCCACCGGCTACCTGCACATCGGTGGCGCGCGCACCGCGCTGTACTGCTGGCTCGAGGCGCGGCGCCGCGGCGGGCAGTGCATCCTGCGCATCGAAGACACCGACCGCGAGCGCAGCACCCAGGCCGCGATCGACGCGATCCTCGAGGCGATGGACTGGCTGGGGCTGGACTACGACGAGGGCCCGGTCTACCAGACCCATCGGCTGGACCGCTACCGCGCAGTCGCCGAGCAGCTGGTTGCCAACGGGCAGGCCTATTACGCATACGAATCCAAGGCCGAGCTGGAGGCCATGCGGGAGGCCGCCATGGCCGCCGGCGCCAAGCCGCGCTACAACGGGGCATACCGCGAGCGCAACGAGCCCCGACGCGACGATCCGGACCGCGTCATCCGCCTGAAGAATCCGCTGGAGGGCACGGTTGCCTGGGACGACAAGGTCAAGGGGCGGATCGAGATCGCCAACAGCGAGCTCGACGATCTGGTGATCTTCCGTCCCGACGGCTACGCGACGTACAACTTCGCGGTCGTCGTCGACGACCTGGACATGGGCATCACCGACGTTGTCCGCGGCGACGACCACGTCAACAACACGCCGCGGCAGATCAACATCTACCACGCGCTCGGCGCCGGGGTGCCGGCGTTCTCGCACCTGCCGATGATCCTCGACGAGCACGGCGCCAAGCTGTCCAAGCGCACTGGCGCCGCCGACGTGATGCAGTACCGCGACGCCGGCTACCTGCCGCACGCGCTGCTGAACTACCTCGTGCGGCTGGGCTGGTCGCACGGCGACCAGGAGATCTTCTCGGTCGACGAGATGCGGCAGCTGTTCGACCTCGCCGACGTCAACGCCAAGGCCGCGCGGCTGGACATGGCCAAGCTCGGCTGGCTCAACCAGCAGTACCTCAAGTCAGATGACCCTGCCGCGGTCGCGGTACACCTCGACTGGCACCTGCGCGCGCGCGGCTACGACCTCTCCGCCGGGCCGTCCGCCGCCGACGTGGTGCTGGCGCTGCGCGAGCGCGTGCAGACGCTGGCCGAAATGGCCGAGCGCGCGGCGGTGTGGTTCCAGCCGCTGTCGGCGTACGACGACAAGGCGGTCGCCAGGCACCTGAAGCCGGAGTCGCTCGCCGCGCTCGCCGATGCGCGCGCGCGCTTCGCGGCACTGCCGGCGTGGACCGTCGCGGCCATCGACGCCGCGTTCCACGATGTGGTGGCCGCCAGCGGCCTGGGCATGGGCAAGGTGGCGCAGCCGCTGCGCGTGGCGATCACTGGTACCCAGGTCAGTCCGGACATCGCGCACACGGTCTATCTGGCAGGGCGCGAGCAGGCGTTGACGCGCATTGACACCGCGATGTCGCTCATTACGGCGGCCGCCGACGAGGGCACCGGTTGAGTCGGCGGCGCCTTGCCACCATGATCCATCCATGCCGAAGACATCCCATGCCTGCACCGCTCCGCGCCACCATGTCCACGACGGCGCGAGCTTCGTTGCAGCGGTGGAGCGCGCCTGTGTCGAGCGCGGGCTGCGGCTGACGCCGATCCGCGCCCGCGTGCTCGGCTTCATCGCCGACGCCGGTGCGCCGATCAAGGCCTACGAACTGCTGGATCTTGTGCGCGACGGCGAGGGTCCGGGCGCCGCGGCGCCGCCGACCGTCTACCGTGCGCTGGATTTCCTGCTGGCCAACGGCTTCATCCACAAACTGCAGTCGGTCAATGCCTTTGTGGCCTGTCACCACCCGGATACCGCGCAGCATTCGGTGCCGTTCCTGATCTGCGACAGCTGCCACAGCGCGGTCGAGCTCGAGGACGAGGCGGTGGTGAAGGCGCTGGATGCGCGCGCCCGCGCGCTCGGGTTCGTGCCGCAGGCGCAGACGCTGGAAGTGCACGGGCTGTGCGCGGCGTGCGCCGCGCGCTGAGAGGCTGAGGGGAACACGGCAGCCGCCTGCAGCGCGGGCAAAAAAAGATGCCGCGTCGGTCCGGCACGCGGGGAGCGCGGCGGACCTTCGCGGCAGCGAGGATCATAGATGACCGTTTGACGGTTCTTGGTCTGGATTCCAGTGGAGCGGGTGAGCGATGCGTGCTTTTAGAAGAAGACGCGGATGCCGGCGGAGACTCCGCGGCCCGGCAGGGGCGCTACGCTCTTGAGAAAAGACGTGTGCGGGCGCGCCTCCTTGTCGAGCAGATTGGTGCCGTCGACAAACAGCTCCAGCGCATTGCCGCCAGCGGTGTCTAGGTGCCAGGCGAGGTTGGCATTGACCAGCGTGTAGCCGGCGGTCTGCTCCTCGAACGCGGCGACATCGTCCTGCTTCGCATGGCGGATGGCGCCGATGCCCGCGCGCCACTGGCTACCCGCCCAGGCGAGTTCGGCACCGAGTCGCGACGGCGCAATGCGCGGCAGGTTGCCGTCGAGGGCGATCTGGCCGATGAACTCCTCGACCTCGCCGTCCTCTTCGATCGCGAACGCCACTTCGCGCATACCGCTGCCGGTCAGCTTGCCGCGGACCATGTCGCCAAAAGCACGCGCGCTCCAGCGACCGGTGTCGTTCTGAAGGAACGTCCACTGCACGTCGATCTCGCCGCCGGTGAAGCGCGCGTCGGACTGGTTCCACACCCGGGCCGGCGAGCCGTCCTCCTCGATGCCGGTGTCGGCAAGGTAGATGAAGTCGTCGAAGCGCACCTGGTACAGCGATGCGCTGACGCGCAGCGGGCCTGGGTGCCAATGGGCGCCAATCTCGGCGCGGTTGGCGGTCTCCACGTCGAGGTCGGGGTTGCCGAATTCGAAGCTGTTTGTGGCCACGTGCAGCCCCTCCGAGTAAAGCTCCTCGGCGACCGGGGTGCGCTGCGCACGGTCGACGCCGAGCGACAGGTGGAAGTCTTCGCCCAGGTTCCAGCGCGCCGCCGCCGACAGGCTGGTGGCGCTGAAATCACGCGAGCCGCCGATCGCCTCCTCGGGATCGACATCGATCTTGTTGCGGTCGTGGCGGGCGCCGAGTTCCAGGTTCACTGCGCCGAAGGCGCGCTCGCCGATGTAGAAGACGCCAAGGTCGCGGGTTTCAGACGCCGGGACAAATGCCTCGTCGCCCACCGCGTTGAAGTCACGGCGCACGCCCTGCACGCCAAAGGCGCCGTCCCAACCGGACCAGTCCTGATGCACCAGCTCGACGCGGCCCTCAAGCGAGTCGTTGTCGAAGACGGTGCCGACCTCGTCGCCCTCGAACTCGGTGTGCGTGTAATCGGTTTTCGCGACCTTGAAACGCAGTGACTGGAAGACGCCGAGGTCCTCCAGGCCGCCACGGACCTCGCTGCGGCGCTGGTCCATGCGGATGCTGACGAGCTCTTCGTCCTCATCTTCTTCCTCGTGGTCCTCGTCGCCATGCTCTTCGTGGGCGCCTGCCGGGATGCCGTAGCGGGTGTTGAACAGGCTGGCGCCGACACCGATGAAGCCGCGGTCGCCGACGTACGAGACGCCGAGCGCGCCGCTGTCGGTGCGCACGAAGCTGTTGCGCAGGACGCCGGACTCGCCGTCCTCGTCGTCCTCATCCTCATGGTCGCCATGCGCGATCGCCATGCCCGGGATGTCGTAGTCGCCGGTCTCGCGATGCAGCGCGTCGGCGTGGAAAACCATGTTGCCAGACGCCGAGGTGCCGTCGAGGCGGAACATGCCGGTGCGCTCGTTGTTGACGCTGCCGGCGCGGAGTTCCGCGCGACCCTGCAGCGGCTGCGCGGTCACGCGCTCCGGGATGCGGCCGTCGATGACGTTGACCGCGCCGCCGATCGCGCCACTGCCGTAGAGCAGGGTCGCCGGGCCCTTGAGCACCTCGATCTGCTCGGCGAGGAACGGCTCCAGCGTGACCGCATGGTCGACGCTCACGGTGGACACGTCGCCCGAGGCCAGGCCGTCGCTCAGTACCTGCACGCGCGGGCCATCGAGGCCGCGGATGATCGGCCGTCCGACGCCGGGCCCGAAGTACGAGGACTGCACGCCGGGCAGTCGCGACACGGTCTCGCCGAGCGAGTTCGCCTTGGCGGCATCGAGCTGCTCGCCGGCCAGCACCTCGACAGGGCGAGTCAGGTCCTCGGCGGTGCGCAACAGCGGGTTGGCGCGGACGATTACCTGCGACAGGTCGACCACGCCATCGTGACGCGGGTCCTCCTGAGCGGCGGCCGGCAGCATCACGAAGGCGAGGGCGAGGAACAGGGGGGTGCGGCGGATGGACGATCGGGTCATGGGCTCTGGGCTAGAATGGGGGGAGCTGCGAGATGTTATAATGTTTCGAAATCAAAAACACCCCCCGAAAGCCATGTCCAACCCCAGTCCTGCCTTGCGCCGCGCCGATCGCGTCGGCTTTGCCGCGTCGTTCATCTGTGCCGTGCACTGCGCGCTGTTTCCGCTTGTGCTTGCAGTGCTGCCCACACTGGGGCTGGGCCTGGGTGGCTGGGTCGACATCGACCAGGCGTTCGTCGTGTTTGCGACTGTCCTAGGCCTGACCACGCTGGCGATGGGCTACCGGCGCCATCGCGCTTTCCGCGCGTGGGCGCTGCTGGTGCCGGGCCTGGCGCTGGTGTGGCTGGGATCATTCACCGCGCTGCACGACCACACCTGGATGCACGCTGCGGTCATGACGCTGGGCGGTGGCCTGCTGGCCGCCGCGCACCTCGTCAACCTGCGCCAGACGCACGCCGCACTGGTTTCGCCGCCGCGCTGATGTGGCCTGCGTGCTAGCATTCGCGCCCTGCCGCGCACCCACGCCGGCACGCAATCACGATCAGGAGTTCACGATGGGCAAGGGCGACCGCAAGACCGCCAAGGGCAAGCGCAGCATCTCCAGCTACGGCAACAGCCGTTCGCAGGCGACCGCCAAGGCCTCTGGCGCACCGACAGCGCCGGTCGCAAAGAAGTCCGCGACCCGGACTTCGACCAGCACCACCGCCAAGGCACCGGCGAAGAAGGCCGTGGCCAAGAAGACCGTCGCCAAGGGCGACTGAGCCCCCGCGGCGCACGATCCGGAAGCCCTGCGCAAGCGGGGCTTTCTGCTGTCTGGGCCCCGGTCGCGCGCCGGGTGCGGCCTTACGCCACCTGCCGTCCAGCGGCATACACCGCGACCGCCAGTTGGCCGCCAAGCCAGTAACACAGGGCTTCGGGCTCGCGGACGCGCCAGCGCACGACGTCGGCCCGCATCCCGACCCGCAGCGCCCCGCGGTCCCGCAGCCCCAGTGCGCGCGCTGCGTGCACGGTGGCACCGCGCAGTGATTCCGCCGGCGACAGCCGGAAGTGGGTGCACGCCAACTGCATGGCCTGGCGCAGCGACAGCAGCGGCGCGGTGCCCGGATTGCAGTCGGTGGCCACCGCCATCGGCACGCCGTGCGCGCGGAAGGCGGCGATCGGCGGCAGCTGTGTCTCGCGCAGTACGTGGAATGCGCCGGGCAGCAGCACCGCGACCGTCCCGGCGGCTGCCATCGCGCGTACTGCGGTGACCGTCGTGTACTCGACGTGGTCGGCCGACAGGCCGCGATACTCAGCGACCAGTGCAGCGCCGCCGCCGTCGCTCAGCTGGTCGGCGTGCAGCTTGACCGGCAGGCCCAGCGCGCGGGCGGCGTCGAATACGCGGCGTACCTGATCCGTGGTGAAGGCGATGCGCTCGCAGAACCCGTCGACGGCGTCGACCAGCCCGTCCTTGTGCAGCCGCGGCAGCCAGTCGACCACCGCATCGATGTATTCGTCACCGCGCGTGGCGAACTCCGGCGGTACCGCGTGCGCCGCGAGGTAGCTCGTGAGCACGTCGATGCCCAGTGTGGGGCCGATGCGGCGCGCCACCTCCAGCATGCGGCGCTCGGTGGCCTCGTCGAGGCCGTAGCCGGACTTGATCTCCAGAGTGGTGACGCCGTCGGCGCGAAGCGCCGCGGCGCGCGGCAGCGACGCCGCCAGCAGCGCGTCGGCGTCGGCGGCGCGGGTGGCGCGCACCGTCGACACGATGCCGCCACCGGCGCGCGCGATCGCCTCGTATTCCGCGCCCTGCAGCCGCTGCGCGAACTCGGCCGCGCGGTTGCCGCCGAAGACGACGTGGGTGTGGCAATCGATGAGCCCCGGCGTGACCACGTCGCCGTCGGCGTCGATGACGCTGTCGGCCAGCGCGTCGGGCGCAGCTGGGAGCGCCTCTCGTGCGCCGACATAGGCCAGCGTGCCGTCGCGCCAGGCCAGAGCGCCATCGTCGATGGTCCCGAAGCCGTCGTCGCCCGCGCCGTCCAGCGTCGCCAGCCGGGCGTTGACCAGCAGCGTGTCCCAGCGCTCAGTCACCGCCGCCACCATCGCCGCCGCTGCCGTCGCTTCCCGTGGCGGCATCGGAGTGGTGGTGTGCGTCGTCGCGGCGGTCGTTCCCGGTACCGGTGGCGGTCGTGGTCGCACCGTCGCCACGGCCGCGCCGCGAACGGCGTGCGCCGGGACCACGCAGCTTCCGCCGCGCCATCGCCAGTACCGCCAGCACCGCGAGAGCCGCGGCGGCGAGGGCCAACAGTTCGGTAGCCATGGGCGACCTGCGCATGCGATGGGTGCGCGGTAGCCTAGCGCAGACGCGCGACGGCCCGGTCGGCAGCGCGATCGCCTCTTGCCCGGAATGACCCGATGCCCGCTGTCACTACGCCACCCCTCGCCGTCGCCGACCCGCGCGGCTGGCGGCTGCCCGGTGTCGCCAACCTGCACTCGCACGCGTTCCAGCGCGCGATGGCGGGCCTCGCGGAGCGCGGCGGCGGTCCCCAGGACTCGTTCTGGACCTGGCGCGAGACCATGTACCGCATCGCCGCGCGCTTCGACCCGGACCTGCTGCACGCGGTTGCCACGCAGCTGTATCTCGAGATGCTGGAGGCCGGCTATACCGCTGTCTGCGAGTTCCATTACCTGCATCACGCCCCGGACGGCGCTCCCTACGCGACCCCAACGGCGATGTCGGATGCGCTGGTCGCCGCCGCGCGCGACACCGGCATCCGGCTGACGCTACTGCCGGTGCTGTACATGGCGGGTGGCTTCGACGGCCGTGCGCTCGCCGATCGCCAGCGGCGCTTCGCGCACGACGTCGATGGCTACCTGCGGCTGCTGGACGCGCTGCGCGCCCGCCAGGACGCGACGCTGCGCGTCGGCTGCGCGCTGCACAGCCTGCGGGCGGTGCCGGCGGACGCGATGCGCGCGGTGCTGTCGGCGCTGCCCGCGGACACGCGCGTACACGTGCACGTGTCCGAACAGCTGGCGGAGGTCGAGGAGTGCGTCGCGCTGCGCGGCGCGCGCCCAGTGCGCTGGCTTCTTGACCACGCCGATGTCGATGCAGGCTGGACCCTGGTGCATGCCACCCATCTCGACGCTGGCGAAATCGCCGGTGTCGCAGGCAGCAGCGCCACGGTCGCGCTGTGTCCCACCACCGAGGCCAATCTTGGCGACGGACTGTTCCCGCTGCGCGCGTACCTGGACGCCGGCGGCCGCTGGGGTATCGGCTCGGATTCGCACGTGTCGGTGTCCCCGGTGGAGGAGCTGCGTTGGCTGGAGTACGGCCAGCGGCTGCTGGCCCAGCGGCGCAATGTCGCGGCCTCGGCACAGATTCCCAGTGTCGGCAGGACCCTGCTGGCCGCGGTCGCGGACAGCGCCGCGGCGTCAACCGGCTTCGACGACAGCGGGTCTCTGTGGCTCGATCCACACGCGCCGCTGTTGGCCGGTGCGACCGTGGGCGATGTTGCGGATCGCTGGGTGTTCGCCGGCAACCGCGCGCTGGTGCGCGATGTCGAGGTCGGTGGTGTACGCGTCGTGGTCGATGGCGTCCACCGCGACCGCGACGCGATCGCCGGGCGGTTCCGCAACGCGATGGCGAGGCTGCTCGCGGAAGGATGACGGCACGGGCCGCGCGCGACATGCGGTGTGCTGTCCTCGACAGCCGCCAGCCGCGCTGCCGCTGTACCGCCCCTGCCACGGTCGCGGTCGCGCAGCCTGCGCTCCACGACAGGCATCAGGCCCGCGGTCAGCCCAGCGCGAGCTGCTCAGGCGCGACAGGAGCGCGTTCATGCCGCAGCAGGAACGCCTTGGTCGGCAGACCGCCGCCGAAGCCGGTGAGCGTGCCGTCGGCGCCGATGACGCGGTGGCAGGGCAGCACGATCGGCAGCGGGTTGCGGCCGTTGGCGCCGCCCACCGCGCGCACCGCGGCGGGGTTGCCGATGCGCGCGGCCAGCACGCGATAGCTCCAGGTCGTGCCAAATGGGATCTCCGCCAGCGCCTCCCACACCGCGCGCTGGAACGGCGTGCCGCGTGGCGCCAGCGGCAGGTCGAACGTACGCCGTGTCCCGATGAAGTATTCGGCCAGCTGCGTGCGCGCCAGTGTGAGCGGTGCAGTCTCGCCCTCGCGCCATGCCGGATCGCGCGATGTGCCGTGCGGCGGCGGGAAATCGATGCGGACCACGGCATCGTCGTCGCCGACCAGGGTCAGCATGCCGATCGGCGAGTCCATGCGCAGGCAGTGGAGGTTCATGGACGTCGGTCTCCGGCAGCCGCGGGCGGGCGCGCATCGCGCCACAGATGCAGCGCGGCGTAGGCGCGCCAGGGTCGCCACGCCTCGGCGCGCGCGGCGAGGGCGCGCGCAGTGGTCCTTCCGGCGTGGGTGCGGTCCTCGCCCGCGGTGGCGGCGACTGCCTGCTGCAGCACCAGGTCATCGGCGGGAAACGCATCGGGATGGGCCAGCGCGCGCATCGCGATGTAGTGCGCGGTCCATGGCCCGATGCCGGGCACCGCGGTCCAGCGCGTGACCTGGTCTGCCAGCGTGCGCTCGACTGCGAAGTCGACACCACCGTCCAGCAGCGCTCGCGACACCGCACGCAGCGTGTCGGCGCGCGCACGCGTCACGCCGATGGCGGCAAGGTCCGCATCCGCCAGCGCCGCCGGTGTCGGGAAGAGGTGGCTCAGCCCGGCGGGCGCCACGCTGCGGACGTCAGCGGGCAGCGACTCGCCGAAGCCCTGCGCCAGCCGCGTGGCGAAGGTGCACGCGGCGGCGACGCTGACCTGCTGGCCGACGACGGCGCGGACCGCGATCTCGAACCCGTCCCAGCCCCCCGGCAGCCGCAGCCCGGGTCGCACACGCAGCAGTGGCGCCAGCCGCGGATCCGACGACAGCACCGCCGCGATCGCGTCGGGGTTGGCATCCAGGTCGAACATCCGCCGCAGCCGCGCCACCGCGGGCAGCAGTCGCGCGCCCGCCGGTGCGTGCCAGCGCAGGCGCAACGCATGCGCGCCGGGCCAGGCATCCACGCGCAGCCAGCCCGATGCCACGCCGTCGGCACCGGCGATGGTGCGCGCGTAGCTGGTCGCGTCAACAACCTCCACGCCGGGCAGCACGTGCGCGCGAGCGAAGGCCAGCATCGCGTCGAAGTCATACGGCGGTCGGTAGCCCAGCCGCAGGGTGGGCACGTCGCGGTCGGCCGGGCGCGCGCTGGCAGGCAGTCGTCGCAGGTCGCGCGGTGCCATCCTGTAGGCCGCCTGGAAGGCATCGTTGAAGCGGCGCAGACTGCCAAAGCCCGACGACATCGCGACCTCGGTCACCGGCATCGCGGTCTCGGCCAGCAGCTGCTTGGCGAACAGCAGCCGGCGGGTGCCGTGGACCGAATGCGGGGCCGCGCCGATGCGCTGGGCAAACAGCCGGCGCAGCTGGCGCTCGCCGATGCCGACGCGCGTGGCAAGTGCGGCCAGCGGCATGTCCGCCAGCGCGCCAGCGTCGACCAGCGTCAGTGCGCGCGCCAGCGCGGCGTCGCCGCGACGCCATGTGCTGTCGCCGGGAGCGAGCTCGGGTCTGCAGCGCAGGCACGGGCGGTACCCTGCGGCCTCCGCCGCAGCCGCATTGGCGTAGTAGCTGACCCGCCTCGCGAACGGCGCCGGGCACACCGGGCGGCAGTAGATGCGCGTGCTGTGCACCGCGGTGAAGAACAGCCCATCGAAGCGCACATCGCGACTGCGCCGCGCGGCCTCGCAGGCGGCGACAGGTGGCAGCGCGCCGGCATCGGGAGTGGCGGCGGCACGGACAGCGGCGGGGGAGAGGGCGGGGGCGACCATGCCGCGAGGCTAGCACCGGTCCCTTCGCTGGACTCGCCGTTTCCGGACATCGACGGGGAACCGGTCGAGGCGGGCAGCTTCGGGGCGTTCCCGTGCCAGGACTCGTGCAATCGGCTTCCGGGGCGAAGCGACGCAGCCTCCACGATCTGCTGGCGATCCCCCTGCGTGTCAGCCCGCCGGGGGCACCCCGTCCTCGGCCTGGGCGTCGCCTGCAGCGGGCGCATGCGGTGCAATCTGCCCGGTATCGCGCAGTGCGGGCAGCAGCGTCTTGATGTCGCCGTCGTTCGGTGCCGCCGTGATGCCGACGAGCCGCGCCAGCAGGGGATAGACGTGCACGTTGTCGAAGGGTGCGATCACCGCGCCCGCGTGGAATGCCGGGCCGTGGGCGATGAACAGGGAGCGCATCGACGGCAGCGCCGGGTCGTAGCCGTGCGAACCGCGCGGATGCGCGGTCGGGCGCGTTGCCAGGGTTTCCGCGGTGACCGCGTCCCAGCCCTCGTGCATCTGGCAGACGATTGCCGGAATGCGCGGGTGGCGTCCGTAGCGCCAGCGCGCCGGCAGGTCTTCCTTGCGCCAGCAGTCGTACCGTGCGTGCGCGCCGACCAGAGCGCGAGCGGCGGCGTCCTCCCGGCCGGGCAGGGGCTGCACGGTAACCACCTGGCCCGTGGTGACCACGGTTGCCAGCCGGGAATCGACGATGGTCGCGACGTCGATCGCGTTGCCGGGCGGCACTTCGGCCATGCCGTGGTCGGACACCACGACGATGTTGGTCCGCGCCAGGGTGCCGTCGGCAGCCATGCCGTCAAGCAGGCGCCCGATCGCACCATCGACCAGCCGCACCGCGGCGAGCGCCTCGGCCGAATCGGGCCCCTGGGCGTGCGCGGCGCTGTCGACATGCTCGAAGTAGAGCGTTGCGATGCGCGGACGCGTCGCGTCCGGCTCCGCCATCCACCCGCGCACCGTGTCGGCACGGACATCGGGCGCAACACTGGCGTCGTACTCCTGCCAACGCGTTGGGCGCAACCCGGATATCTCGGCTGTGCTGCCCGGCCAGAACATGGTCGCGCTGGGCAGCCCGGCCCTGGCGGCGCCAACCCAGATCGGTTCGCCACCCCACCAGCGGCTGTCGCCCACGGCCATCCGGTCGGACATGCGGAACCCGCCCAGCGCGGCGTCCTGCATCGTGTTGTGCACGATGCCCTGCCGGTCCGGCAGCAGGCCGGTGACCAGCGTGTAGTGGTTGGGAAACGTGAGCGTCGGATACGACGGCGACATCCACTCCGCGCGCACACCGTCCGCCGCGAGTCGCGACAGCGCGGGGGTGATGCCGAGCGCCAGGTAGCGCGGATGGAAGCCGTCGAGCGACACCAGCAGCACGCTGTCGCGAGGTGCGGAGTCCGCAGGTGTGACGGTGGGTGTCGGGGCCGACGCCGCGTCGACAGAGCGCACCGCGTCCAGGCGGGACATGGTGCCACTGCAGGCGGAAACGAAGAGCAGGAGCGGCCACACCGCGCGCATGAGGGCTGGATGCATGCGGGCGATGATATCGGCCGTGGATGACAGCGCGGTCAGGTCGTGGACATGCGACGTGAGCCAGCCTGAACGACAGCTCCGGGAGCGCGGCAGCGTCACGTTGGCCGGCGTATCGTCCAGTATTCCCGTCCACGTTGGAGATCGCCATGCACAAGATCCTGCTTGCCGGTGCGCTGTTGGCCTGCGCCGGTGTTGTGTCCGCGCAGTCGGCCCCGGTCGATGAACCCGAAGAAGCAGCGCGTGCGTCAAAGTCGAAGGCCAGCGACCGCTACTGCATCCAGGGCACCGGCTCGCGCATCGTCGCCACCCGCAATGCCCGCAACAGGGCCGAAGAGCGGGAATGCGTCGCCGGCAATGGCCGCGTCTACAGCCGCAGCGACATCGAACGCACCGGCGATGTCGATCTTGGCGATGCGCTGCGTCGGCTGGATCCGTCGATCAACTGACCTTTTGCATCGCAGCGAGTCCCCCGACGCCCGGCCATGCCGGGCGTCACTGGTGATGTCTCCCGTGCGGCGGGGCGCTCCGGGCGCTGTGACATCATCGTCGTCCGATCGCAAGACGGAGCCGCCGCATGCCAGATCCGCGACACGACCCTTCCCGCCGCATCCGCGCCGCCCGCGGCAGCGGCCTCACCTGCCGCTCCTGGCTGACCGAGGCGGCGCTGCGGATGCTGCAGAACAACCTCGATCCCGAAGTCGCGGAGCGCCCGGAAGATCTGGTGGTCTACGGCGGCATCGGCCGCGCCGCGCGCGACTGGGCGAGCTACGACGCCATCGTCGCCACGCTGACGGAACTGGCCGACGACGAGACCCTGCTCGTGCAGTCGGGCAAGCCGGTGGGGGTGTTCCGCACCCACGTCGACGCGCCGCGGGTACTGATCGCCAATTCCAACCTGGTGCCGCACTGGGCGACGTGGGAGCACTTCCACGAACTCGATCGCCGCGGCCTGATGATGTACGGCCAGATGACCGCCGGCAGCTGGATCTACATCGGCAGTCAGGGCATCGTGCAGGGCACCTACGAGACCTTCGTCGAGATTGGGCGCCAGCACTACGCCGGTAACCTGGCGGGCAAGTGGATCCTGACCGCGGGCCTTGGCGGCATGGGTGGCGCGCAGCCGCTTGCGGCGTCGCTGGCCGGGGCCTGCAGCCTCAACATCGAGTGCCAGCAGTCGCGCATCGACATGCGCCTGAAGACGCGCTACATCGATGAGCAGGCCACCGACCTCGACGACGCGCTTGCGCGGATCGAGATATACACCGCGGGCGGCGTCGCTCAGTCGATCGCGCTGCTGGGCAACGCGGCCGAGGTGCTACCGGAGCTGGTCGCGCGCGGCGTGCGTCCGGACGCGGTCACCGACCAGACCAGCGCGCACGATCCGGTGCATGGGTACCTGCCGATCGGATGGCGCGTCGACGAATGGATCGCCGCGCAGTCGGCCGAACCCGAGCGCGTGCGCGACGCGGCCAAGCAGTCGATGCGCGTGCACGTCGAGGCCATGCTGGCGTTCCAGCGTATGGGGGTGCCGACCTTCGACTACGGCAACAACCTGCGGCAGATGGCGTTCGATACCGGCTGCAGCGACGCGTTCGATTTCCCCGGCTTCGTGCCGGCGTACGTGCGGCCCCTGTTCTGCCGCGGCATCGGCCCGTTCCGCTGGGTCGCGCTGAGCGGCGATCCCGAGGACATCCACAGGACCGACGCCAAGGTAAAGGAGCTGATCCCGGACGATGCACACCTGCACCGCTGGCTCGACATGGCGCGCGAGCGCATCGACTTCCAGGGACTGCCGGCGCGGATCTGCTGGGTCGGGCTGGGGCTGCGCGACAGGCTGGGGCTTGCGTTCAACAAGATGGTGCGCGACGGCGAGGTCAGCGCGCCGATCGTCATCGGCCGCGACCACCTCGACAGCGGCAGCGTCGCCTCGCCCAACCGCGAGACCGAGGCGATGCTGGATGGCTCCGACGCCGTCAGCGACTGGCCGCTGCTCAATGCGATGCTCAACGTCGCCGGTGGCGCGACCTGGGTCAGCCTGCACCACGGCGGCGGGGTGGGCATGGGCTATTCGCAGCATTCCGGCGTGGTGATCGTCTGCGACGGCACCGAGGAGGCCGACCGGCGGATCGCGCGCGTGCTGTGGAACGACCCCGCCACCGGCGTGATGCGCCACGCCGATGCCGGTTACGACATCGCCCGGGACTGTGCCCGCGAGCGCGGCCTGGACCTCCCGATGGTGCAGGCATGAGCATCGTGAGCGGCGCTGCGGGCAGCGACGCACTGGCGGCAGGCGAGCTCACCGGCCCCGGCAGCACGCGCCTGCGCATCGACTTCGTGTCGGACATCGTCTGCCCGTGGTGCGCGATCGGCCTCGCCGCGCTGGAGCAGGCGCTCGCGCGGCTCGACGGCGAGGTCGCGGCGGACATCCACGTGCGTCCGTTCGAGCTCGATCCCCGGATGGCAGCAGAGGGCGAGGACATCAGCGAGCACCTGCGCGCCAAGTACGGCATGACCGACGCGCAGCTGAACGAGAGCCAGGCCCGCATCCGCGAGCGTGGCGTCGAGGTCGGTGTGGTGTTCGGCCAGCGCACGCGCACCTGGAACACCTTCGATGCACACCGGCTGCTGCATTGGGCCGGCATCGCAGGGCGCCAGCTTGCACTGAAGCGCGCGCTGCTGCGCGCGTATTTCACCGATGGCCTCGACGTCTCCGACCACAGCACGCTGGTGCGGGTGGCCGCGGAGGCCGGGCTTGACGCCGGGCGCGCGGCAGCGGTGCTGGCGTCGGGTGAGTACGGCGCCGACGTGCGCGAGGAGGAGCAGTTCTTCCTGCGCAGCGGCATCGAGAGCGTGCCTGCAGTAGTCATCGACCAGCAGCACCTGGTGTCCGGCGGCCAGCCGGTCGCGGTGTTCGAGCGGGTGCTGCGCGAGATCGGTGCAGGGCGCACACGCTGACCCGCCGGTCTGTCGGCGGTGAGGGTGTCGATACGCCGGTCTCCGATCATCCTGGTGCCCAGCGTCGCGCAGGCAGGCGGTGCCGCGGTACAGGGATGACGCGGCTCTGCACGTGCCCGGGCTAGGCTGGAGATTCGTTCTCGCACCGAAGACCGCCTGGAGCTCGCCCTTGGACCATCCCGACACGCTGCGCCCCTATATTGCCCGCGTGCTGGTTACCCTGGCGATCGGCGCGTTCGCGTTGCTGCTGTGGAGGCTGTCGGGCCTGCTGCTCCTGGTGTTCGGCGCCGTTGTGGTCGCCGCGGTGCTACGCGCGCTGATGGGCGGGGTGACGCGCTGGACGCCGCTGCCCGACGGTGCGGCGCTGGCGGTCGTGGTGCTGGTGCTGACCGCGCTGATGGTCCTCGTGTTGTGGCTGTTCGGGGCCCAGCTAGCGGTGCAGGTCGAGACGCTGCGGCAGGCGCTGCCCGGCGCATGGTCCCAGTTCCAGGCCTGGCTTGAGGGCAGCCCCATCGGCCCGACGGTGCGTGACCTGATGCAGCAGGGGCGGGACAGTGCCAGCGGCGTGGCCGCGCATGCCGGCGCGCTGGCGATGTCGGCGACCGGCGGTATCGCCAACCTGCTGTTGGTAGTCGTCGGCGGCATCTACTTCGCGGCCCAGCCGGCGCTGTATCGGGGCGGGGTGCTCAAGCTCTTCCCCGCGCCGGCGCGCGGCACCATCGGCGACGCCTTCGATGCCAGCGGCCACGCGCTGAAGATGTGGCTGGGCGGGCAGCTGCTGGCGATGACGATGGTCGGCGTGCTGACCGGCATCGGGCTGTGGCTGCTGGGTGTCCCGGTGGCGTTCGGGCTGGCACTGATCGCGGCGCTGCTCGACTTCGTCCCGATCATCGGGCCGATCGCCGCCGCGGTGCCGGCGGTGCTGCTGGCGTTCACCGTCAGCCCCCAGATCGGGCTCGCGACCATCGCGCTGTTCGTGGTGGTGCAGCAGGTGGAGAGCAACGTGCTGCAGCCGCTGATCCAGCAGCGTGCGGTCGACTTGCCGCCGGCGCTGCTGCTGTTCTCGCTGTTCGGCGTCGGTGCATTGTTCGGGATCCTCGGGCTGCTGCTGGCGGCGCCGCTGACGGTGGTGGTGTACGTGCTGGTCAAGCGCCTGTACGTGCGCGAGGCGCTGGACACCCAGGTCGACGTGCCGACCCCGGACGAGGGTTGAACCCGGGAGGGGCTGGCGTATCGGCAGGGGAGCATCGCGCGGTGGATGGAGGGCGGCGTGCTTCGCCGTCTGGGCGCGCCGTCAGCGGCCGTCACGCCAGACCGCGAAGCACGCACCCCAGCTGCGGCTCAGCGCCTTGGGCCGCGGTGCGAGCAGGCGGCGGGCGATGGCCCAGGCCGTCGTCGCCAGGCCCTCCTGCCGCACCCGCGCCAGCGATACCAGCGCGGTGACCAGGGGCGTGGAGCCGTCGTCGCCCAGCCGCCTCGTGGCCGTCACGAACACGGCGAGGTCGTGGTGCGCCCCCAGCGCCTCTCCCAGCTCGCCCGCGCAGCGCGCATGCGCGCGCATCGGCCCCGGCCAGATCGGCCGCAGCAGGCGCGCGTGGTACCAGTGATCCTTGGCGCGCTTGCGCCAGTCGTGGAAGGCCTCGTCAGACGGTGCCGCCTCCGCTTCGCGCATCGCACGGCGCGCCTTCGCGAACGTTTGTCGCAGACCGCCGCGCAGCGCGGCAAAGCCGTCGTCCTCGAGGGTCCAGCGCGCGCAGCGGTCGTTGGCTGCCAGAAGCGCGGTGCGGCAGCGGGCCAGCAGTCGCTGCGGATCGTCGGCATCTCCTCCGGCGGCCCGCTGCGGCGGGGACAGCTGGTGGCGCAACGCGGCGAGCGCGACAGGGTCCACCGCATCGGCATGCCGCGCGACCAGTGAATCACAGGTGGCGACAAGCGCGTCGGCGTCGCGCAGACAGGACACGCCGCGGGCGATATCGCGGAACGCGACATTTTCTGCCCTATAACCGTCGAAACCCGGCCGGACAAGACGCAGCAGGCCACGCACCTTCTTGCAGGCCTTGCGCACGGTGTGGACGGTGTCTCCGTGCCCGCGACCGGATTCGTCGATCGCTGCGATCGCGGCCGTCACCTGCTCGCCGGTGACGCGCCGCAGCGCGGACTGCATCGACGCGTCGTGGGGCGAGAGCCGATAGGCCATGAGGTCTCCGATGCAGCAGCGGGCGGGACACGGATGTAGCACGGTCACGGTGATCGGGACATCGCGCGTGTTGCAGGCGAGCGCTTACCTGCCTCGCTGCAGGCGGGCTGTCGTCGCCCTGGTGCGCATCAGGCCTCGCCCTGGGTCCTGATCACGCGGTGCACGAAGCGCAGCTTCTCGATCACCGGCGGCCCCAGCGTAAAGGGGTAGATGTCGGGCATGCCCATGCTGCGGTTGAGGCTGTTGAGCGCATAGGTCAACGGGAACCAGCGCGCGACCATATCGTTGAACGAGCGCGTCACCCGGTCCACGTCCAGCGCCGTCATCGACGGCTCGGTGGGGTCGGGCGGGGCAAGGTGCAGGCCACAGGCGCTGGCGGTCTCCAGCGTGTCGACCATGTGCATGTAGTGCGCCCAGGTCTCGGCCCAGTCCTCGTAAGGATGCATGGTGGCGTAGGCACTGATGTACGAGGTCTGCCAGTCATCGGGCGCACCGTTCGCGTAGTGGCGCTGCATCGCCTCGCCGTAGTCCTCGCGGTCGTCGCCGAACAGCGCGCGGCAGTCGTCGAGCAGCGGGCTGTCGGTCATCAGGCGCAGGAAGTAGTAGTGCCCGATCTCGTGACGGAAGTGCCCCAGCAGCGTTCGGTAGGGCTCCTTCATCTGTTCGCGTACCCTGGCGCGGTGGGCGTCATCGGCTTCGGCGATGTTGATGGTGATCAGGCCGTCGTCATGCCCGGTGTGCACCTTGGGCGTGCCTTCCGCATCGGCAAGGAACTCGAACACCAGCCCCCTCTCCGGATCCTCCTCGCGCGACACGACCGGCAGCTGGAGCTGGTTCAGTGTGTACAGCAGCCGGCGCTTGGCGCGCTCCAGCTGGTACCACCGCGCACGGTTGCGCTCTTGCAACAGCGAGGGGATTACTGCGGTCAGGCGGCACGAGCGGCACAGCGTGGCAGGGTCGTCGACAGGGATCATGCGGTTGCAGACGTGCTCTACCGCGTAGTTGTGGCACTGCAGGTAGCGTCCCTCGCCCACGCCTGGCGCGAGCGCGCGCCAGCTGCCGTCGGGCCATGGCTCGAAGGCGCTGATCTCACCGGCGTCCTCGATGAAGCCGAGCATCGCATCGCAACGCTCGCAGAGCACGTTCTCGTGGAAGACCTGCTGGTGGCAGCGGCTGCAGTGGTAGGTTCTCAAGGCGGTCGGCGTCCGGCGCAGGCGCCTCCGGCCGGAGGCGCGGTGCGCACCGTACGCGCCGCTGCGTGAGGCCAGGGCGACGGGTGGCTGTCGGCAGTCGGAAGTCGTCATCCGCCATCCATGGTGCCAGCGCGTACAACGATCGCCCGGGCGGCGGTCGCCGCCGCACGCAGGACACGCCCATATCGACATGACTCTCGCCCAGCTGGCGAAGAAGATGGCCGACATCGATTTCGCGATGCTGGCGACGCGCACCGAGGGCGGCCAGCTCGCGGAACGCCCGATGAGCAACAACGGCGACTTCGAGTACAGCGGCGACTCCTGCTTCTTCACGTATGAGTCGTCACGCACCGCGACCGACATCACGCGCGACCCGCAGGTGTCGCCGTCGTTCACCGGCGCCAAGGGCTACTGGGCAAACCGCCGCTGTTCATCGCGGTGCAGGGAAAGGCCGACCTGTTGCGCGACAGGGCGGCGTTGTCGGAGCACTGGGTGCCCGACCTGGCGCGCTGGTTCGCGCAGGGCATCGACACGCCCGGGATCGTGCTGATCCATGTGCGCGACAGCCGTGTCCACTAGTGGAACGGCGAGGACGACGGCGAGATCGTCATTGGATGAGGCGTCGCGCACGACGCCGCGCCGTCGCCGGCAAGGCGCTCGGGCGCGGCTACCGGCCCCGCTCAGTTTCGCAGCTTCAGGTACCGGTTCAGCGCCAGCGCGCCCAGCGTGCACACCGCGCCTGAGAGCAGGTAGGCGCCGAGGAAGCCGAGGCCGAACTTTGCCGACAGGCCGAGCGCGACCAGTGGCGCGAACGCCGCGCCGATCAGCCACGCCAGGTCGGAGGTCAGCGCCGCGCCGGTGTAGCGGTATCTGGCGCCGAGATTCGATGCCAGCGCCCCAGCGGCCTGGCCGTACGACAGCCCCAGCAGCACGAAGCCGACCAGGATGAAAGTGTTCTGGCCGGCCACCCCGCCGCCGATCAGTGCCGGCGCAAAGCCGCTGAACACCGCGATTGTCGCCGCGACGGTGGCCAGTGTGCGCGGCCGGCCGATGCGGTCGGCGATGACGCCCGAGATCACGACCGCAGCGACCGCGAGCGCGGCGCCGAGGATCTGCACCAGCAGCACGTCGCTGATGTCGCGGTCGTCGTAGAGCTGGATCCACGACAGCGGGAAGATCGTCACGATGTGGAACAGCGCATAGCTGGCCAGCATCGCGAACGCGCCGATGACCACCTCGCGGCCCTTGGCGCGCGCCAGCTGCAGCACCGGCACCGGCTGCAGTTCGTGCTGTCCGAACTGCTCCACGTAGTCATCGGTGACCACCAGCCGCAGCCGCGCAAAGAGGGCAACGACGTTGATGATGAATGCCGCAAAGAACGGATAGCGCCAGCCCCAGGTGAAGAAATCCTCCGGCGACAGCGCGATCCACAGGTAGGCGAACAGCGACGCGGCGATGATGAAACCAAGGGGGGCGCCGAGCTGCCCGAGCATCGCGTACCAGCCGCGGCGGCCCCTGGGTGCGTTGAGCGCCAGCAGCGACGGCAGCCCGTCCCACGACCCGCCCAGCGCGACGCCCTGGCCGACGCGGAACAGCGTCAGCAGCAGGATCGACCACGCGCCCAGGGTGCCGTGGGCGGGCAGGAAGGCGATGCCCGCGGTGCAGGTTCCGAGCAGGAACAGCGCCACCGTAAGTTTTGTGCTGAGGCCCCACCGGCGCTGGATCTCGAAGAACGCCACGGTACCGAAAGGCCGCGCCACGAACGCCAGCGCGAAGATCGCGAACGCGTACAGCGTGCCTTCCAGCGGCGCCGCGAACGGGAAGAAGACCGCGGGGAACACCAGCGCGGACGCGATCCCGTAGACGAAGAAATCGAAGTTCTCGGACGTACGGCCGACGATCACGCCGACCGCGATGTCGCCGGGAGCGACGCGGGAGTGCTCGGTCTCCGCGGCGTCGTTTGCGACCGCGGGGTCGGCGAGGGCGGCGTGCTCGTGGCGGCTGGCGGTCATTGGGGGCGGAGTGCTCGTTGCATGGCGGGGTCTGGCCGGGTGGGGCTGGCCATGGACGTCAGATGATGGAGGAGGGCGGAAAAGACCGGGAAAACGCAGTGTTCCATATCCGGCCGGGGATCTCCTGCCTCGAGGCTGCCCCGTCGCGACGCGGGCTGCAATCGCGACCGGGTATGGTCGATCCGGTGCCGGGCTGTCGCCACGGCGACCCGCCGCCGTACTGGTGCGGCGAGCCACGGACGCAAGCCTCCCACCTGCGCGCCGCGGCTGCCATAGGACAAAACGTCCAATCGCGCCCCATGGCCCGGCTGGATAGGCTTGCCGCTCTCCCCCCACCCAGGATGCCGCGACCCCGTGCGCCTGCCTCCCGTCCTCCGCCGTTCCCTCCGCCTGCTGCTGCCGGCCGCCGCCGCGCTGTCCCTGGCTGCGTGCAATACGGTGGTGCTCAGTCCCCAAGGCGACGTCGCCGCGCAGCAGGGCAATCTGATCGTGGTGGCGACGATGCTCATGCTGCTGATCATCGTGCCGGTGATCGGGCTGACCCTGTTTTTCGCGTGGCGCTATCGGGCGTCCAACAAGGAGGCGACGTACACGCCCGACTGGGACCACTCCACGCAGCTCGAGCTGGCGATCTGGGCGGCGCCGCTACTCATCGTGATCGCGCTTGGCGCGATCACCTGGGTCAGCACCCACAAGCTCGATCCATACCGGCCGGTGGACCGCATCTCCGCCGGCAAGCCGGTGCCCGATGGCGTCGAGCCGCTGGTGATCGAGGTCGTGGCGCTGGACTGGAAGTGGCTGTTTCTCTATCCCGAGCAGGGCATCGCGACGGTCAACGAGGTCGCCGCGCCGGTCGACCGCCCGATCCAGTTCAAGATCACCGGCGTCACCGTCATGAACGCCTTCTACATCCCCGCGCTGGCCGGAATGATCTACGCAATGCCGGGAATGGAGACCAGGCTGCACGCGGTGATGAACGTCCCCGGTGAGTATGTCGGCTTCTCCGCCAACTACAGCGGCGAAGGCTTCTCGGGCATGCGCTTCCGCTTCAAGGGCCTGGACGTTGCGGGTTTCGACGCCTGGGTCGAGCAGGCACGTGCCAGTGATGTGGCGCTAGACCGCCAGGAGTACATGGCGCTGGAGCAGCCGAGCGCCAACGTGCCCGCGCGTCACTACGGTCGCGTGTCCGCCGGCCTGTACGAGGCGATCCTCAACCGCTGCGTCGACCCCACGCGCATGTGCATGCACCAGATGATGGCGATCGACGCCGCCGGCGGCGCCGGCATCGACGGCAACGGCCGCGACACGCTGGTCGCGCGCACCCGCGGCGACCTGCGCGGCACGCCCTTTGTTTCCGCGGCGGTGTGCCGCATCGATGACCCGATCCCGCTGCTGGTGCCGCGCTCATGATGTCCGCACTGACCCAACCCGCCCTGGCGGCCGGCGCGCTGCCCGAGTCCTCGTTCTGGCTCGGCCGGCTGTCGATGGATGCGCTGCCGCTGCACGACCCGATCCTGATCGCGGCCTTCGCGATGGTTGTGCTCGGCGGCGGCGCCGTGGTCGGTGCGCTGACCTACTTCAAGCTGTGGGGCTGGCTGTGGCGCGAGTGGTTCACCAGCATCGATCACAAGAAGATCGGCATCATGTACATCGTGCTGGGCCTGGTCATGCTGATGCGTGGCTTCGCCGATGCGCTGATGATGCGCGCGCACCAGGCGATGGCGTTCTCCGGGGCGCAAGGCTTCCTGCCGCCTGACCACTACGACCAGATCTTCACCGCGCACGGCGTGATCATGATCTTCTTCGTGGCCATGCCGCTGGTCACCGGGCTGATGAATTTCATCGTGCCGCTGCAGATCGGCGCGCGCGACGTGTCGTTCCCGTTCCTCAACAACTTCAGCTTCTGGATGACCGCCGCGGGCGCGTCGCTGGTGATGGTGTCGCTGTTCGTCGGCAAGTTCGCCGCCACCGGCTGGCTGGCATACCCGCCGCTCTCGGGGATCGACTACAGCCCCGGGGTCGGGGTCGACTACTACATCTGGGGGCTGCAGATCGCAGGCGTGGGCACGCTGCTGTCGGGCATCAACCTGATCGCGACCATCGTCAAGATGCGCGCCCCGGGCATGACCATGATGCGGATGCCGATCTTCACCTGGTCGGCGCTGTGCACCAACATCCTCATCGTCGCCGCGTTCCCGGTGCTGACCGCGGTGATGGCGCTGCTGGCGCTGGACCGCTACGCCGGCACCAACTTCTTCACCAACGACCTTGGCGGCAACGCCATGATGTACGTCAACCTGATCTGGATCTGGGGCCATCCGGAGGTCTACATCCTGATCCTGCCGGCGTTCGGCGTGTTCTCCGAGGTCGTGGCCACGTTCAGCGGCAAGCGTCTGTTCGGCTACACGTCGATGGTCTACGCGATGCTGGTGATCACGATCCTGGCGTACCTGGTGTGGCTGCACCACTTCTTCACCATGGGGTCGGGCGCGAGCGTCAACTCGTTCTTCGGCATCACCACGATGATCATCTCGATCCCGACGGGCGCGAAGATCTTCAACTGGCTGTTCACGATGTACCGCGGGCGCATCCGCTTCGAGCTGCCGATGCTGTGGACCATGGGCTTCATGGTCACCTTCACCATCGGCGGCATGACCGGAGTGCTGCTGGCGGTGCCACCGGCGGACTTCGTGCTGCACAACAGCCTGTTCCTGGTCGCGCACTTCCACAACGTGATCATCGGCGGCGTGCTGTTCGGCATGTTCGCGGGCATCAACTACTGGTGGCCGAAGGCGTTCGGCTTCCGCCTGGACGAGTTCTGGGGCAAGTGCTCGTTCTGGTTCTGGATCACCGGGTTCTTTTTCGCGTTCATGCCGCTGTACGTGCTGGGACTGATGGGCGCGACCCGGCGCATGAGCAGTTTCGACGATCCGTCGCTGCAGATCTGGTTCATCATCGCCGCGTGCGGCGCGGCGCTGGTGGCGATCGGCATCGCCTGCTTCCTGGTGCAGATCGCGGTCAGCATCTACCGCCGCGAGTCGCTGCGCGACGAGACCGGCGACCCCTGGCAGGGACGCACGCTGGAGTGGTCGACGTCGTCGCCGGCGCCGTCGTACAACTTCGCGTTCACCCCGGTGGTGCACGACACCGATGCCTGGTGGGACATGAAGCGGCGCGGGCACGTGCGGCCGGAGTCCGGCTTCCTGCCGATCCACATGCCGCGCAATACCGCCGCCGGTGTGGTGCTGGCGGGCCTCAGCGCGCTGCTGGGCTTTGCGCTGGTGTGGCACATGTGGCCGTTCGTGGCCCTGCTGCTGGTCGCGCTGGTGGCGGCGACGATCGTCCACACCTTCAACTACCAGCGTGATTTCCACATCCCCGCCGACGACGTGCGGCATACTGAGGAGGCGCGGACCGCCGTGCTCGTCCGCCATGTCTGAGGCCGTCATGCCCGCCGCCGACCAGCACGAGCGCCCCGAGGCGCCGGCGCCGGTGTTCTTCGACACGCAGGGCCTGCACCACCCGCAGAGCGGCACGCTGCTGGGGTTCTGGATGTACCTGATGAGCGACCTGCTGGTATTCGCCAGCCTGTTCGCGGTCTATGGCGTGCTTGGCCGCAGCTATGCCGCGGGGCCGTCGGGCGCGGACCTGTTCAACCTGACCCTGGTGGCGATCAACACCGCGATCCTGCTCGCGTCGTCGCTGACGTTCGGGCTGGCGATGATCGCGATGCAGTACCGCCGCCAGCGCGCGCTGCTGGGCTGGCTGGCGGTGACCGGCGTGCTCGGCGCGGCGTTTCTGGGGGTCGAGATCTACGAGTTCCACCACCTCATCAGCCTTGGCGCCGGGCCGCAGCGCAGCGCGTTCCTGTCGGCGTTCTTCGCGCTGGTCGGCACCCACGGGCTGCACGTGCTGTTCGGCATCGTGTGGCTGGTGACGCTGATGGCACAGGTCGCGCGCCACGGCATCACCGATGCCAACCGCCGGCGGCTGCTGTGCCTGTCGATGTTCTGGCACTTCCTCGACGTGGTCTGGATCGCGGTGTTCACCTTCGTCTACCTGATGGGAGTGCTGCCATGAGCACGCGCGATGCGCACGTCCACGCCCACGTGGTGCCGCAGGCCGAGCACGCCGACGGCGCCAACCCGCTGGCCGATGCGGTGGACGCCGATGCCCACGACGACCCGCTGGCCTACCACGGCACGCTGCGCGGCTACCTCAACGGCATCGTGCTGTCGGTGGTGCTGACCGCGATCCCCTTCGCGCTGGTGATGGGCGGTGGCGTGGTCAGCTCCGGCGTGACCGCGCTGGTGGTGATCGCGTTCGCCGTGGTGCAGATCGTGGTCCACATGATCTATTTCCTGCACATGAACACCAAGGCCGAGGGCGGCTGGGCGATCCTGGCGCTGATCTTCACCGCGGTGCTGGTGCTGATCCTCATGGCCGGTTCGCTGTGGGTCATGCACCACCTCAACACCAACATGATGCCGATGACGCCGCACGACGCGCGCATCGCGCCGTGACCCGGGGCGGCGCCGGCACCGCACGCATACCCGGCGGTGCAGACCCGCCGCGGCGGGGCGTTGCGCGACTTGCGCTGCTGGTGTTCCTGCTGGTGTGCGGCGTCGCGTTCGTCGCGCTGGGCGTGTGGCAGGTCGAGCGCCTGGCGTGGAAGCGCGACCTCATCGCCCGTGTCGACGCGCGCGTGCAGGCCGCGCCCGTCGAGGCCCCGGCGCTCGCGGCGTGGGGCGCGGTGTCGGCCGCCGACAGCGAGTACCTGCACGTGGCGGCATCGGGCCGCTTCGTCACCGGCGCCGACACCCGGGTGCAGGCGGTCACGGTGAAGGGTGCCGGCCACTGGCTGCTGACGCCGCTGCGGCGCGACGACGGCAGCGTGCTGCTGGTCAACCGTGGCTTCGTGCTGCCGGAGGCGTCGCCTGGCGCCCTGGTGCCTCCCGCCGGTCCCGTGCGGGTCGACGGCCTGCTGCGCATCAGTGAACCCGGCGGCGGGTTCCTGCGCCGCAACGTCCCGGGGGAGGGACGCTGGTACTCCCGCGACGTCGCCGCCATTGCGTCCGCGCGCGCGCTGCTGCCGGCGGCGCCGTACTTCATCGACGCCGCCGTCGACAGCGCGGGCAGCGCGACCGATGCCGCCGACGGGCCGGTCGGCGGACTCACCGTGATCGCGTTCCGGAACCACCACCTGCAGTACGCCTTGACCTGGTTCGCGCTGGCGCTGATGGTGGTGGCGGCGATCGTCTTCGTCCTGCGCGACGCGCGCCGCCGCGGCCACACCCCTTCGCTCCCAGGCGACCGACCCGATGGCGGCCCCCCGACCCACGACCGCTGACCCCGCGCCACCTCCACCGGCGCCTGCGCCCGCGGCGGCACGGGGCGACGGCGCGGGCGTGCGCAACATGCAGCAGCTCGTGCAGCTGCGCTGGCTGGCGCTGGTGGGGCAGGTGGCGACGATCGTGATGGTGCAGTGGGGCCTCGGGATCGCGCTGCCACTCGCGCCACTGCTGCTGGTGCTCGCGCTGCTCGCGGGCTTCAACCTCGCGAGCCTGTTGCACTGGCGCCGGCGCGACGAGGTCACCCAGGGTGCGCTGCTGCTGTCGCTGCTGGTCGACGTGGTGGCGCTGACGGCGCTGCTGCATTTCAGCGGCGGCGCCGCCAACCCGTTCGTGTTCCTGTACCTGCTGCAGGTGGTGCTCGGCGTGGTGCTGCTGCAGGGCGCCGCCAGCTGGGCGGTGGTGGCCGCTACCAGCGCCGGCTTCGTCGGGCTGATCCTGTTCCCCGGGGACGTGGTGATCCCGGTGGATGCCTCGCGCGGGCTGGCCGACCCGTACGTGCTTGGCCTGCTGCTGTGCTTCCTGCTCAACGCGACGCTGCTGGTGGTGTTCGTCTCGCGCATCAGCCGGATCCTGCGCGGCCGCGACGCGCGGCTGGCGGCAATGCGCCAGCGCGCGGTGGAGGAGGACCACATCGTGCGCATGGGGCTGCTGGCGTCGGGAGCCGCGCACGAACTCGGCACGCCGCTGGCGACGCTGTCGGTGATCCTCGGCGACTGGCGGCGGATGCCCGAGTTCGCCGCGCAGCCGGAGCTGCGGCAGGAGATGGACGAGATGCAGGCGCAGCTGACGCGCTGCAAGACCATCGTCGGCGGCATCCTGCGCTCGGCCGGCGAGGCGCGCGGGGAGGCGCCGGTGGAGACCACGATGCACGGCTTCCTCGACGCGGTGGTGGCGGCGTGGCGCGCGACGCGCACGATCGATGGCTTCGAGTACCGCAACGCCTTCGGCGACGACGTCGCGATCATCTCCGACTGGGGGCTGAAGCAGATGATCCACAACGTGCTCGACAACGCGCTGGAGGCATCGCCGGGCTGGGTCGGCATCTATGCCTCGCGCGACGGCGGCCGGCTGGTGCTGCGCGTGCGCGACGACGGCCCCGGCTTCGCGCCGGCGATGCTGACGGAGTTCGGCAAGCCCTACCGCTCCAGCAAGGGCCGGCCGGGTGGCGGGCTGGGGCTGTTCCTGTCGCTCAACGTCGCGCGCAGCCTCGGCGGCAGCATCACCGCGCTCAACCGCGACGACGGCGGGGCAGTGGTGACCATGCTGCTGCCGCTGTCGGCGATCACCCATGACGACGGCGACGAGGATCCGTGCGATGGCGATTGACGGCGACGCGACCGCGCCAGCGCCGCGACGGCTGCTGGTGGTGGAGGACGACGCGGCGTTCGCGCGCACGCTCGTGCGATCGTTCGAACGGCGCGGCTACGAAGTGCGCCACGCCGACGGCCTCGACGGCATGGCGGTGCTGCTGGCCGGCTGGTCTCCCGGCCACGCGGTCGTCGACCTGAAGCTCGCCGGAGGCAGTTCGGGGCTCGCCTGCGTCGCGGCGTTGCGTTCGCACGACGCCGACATGCTGATCGTGGTGCTGACCGGTTACGCCAGCATCGCGACCGCGGTGGAGGCGATCAAGCTGGGTGCCAGCCACTACCTCGCCAAGCCGTCCAACACCGACGACATCGAGGCCGCGTTCGAGCGCGCCACCGGCGACGCCGGCGTCGACCTCGGCGCGCGCCCGACGTCGATCAAGACCCTGGAGTGGGAGCACATCCACGAGGTGCTGGCCGACACCGGCTTCAACATCTCCGAGGCCGCGCGGCGGCTCGGCATGCACCGGCGCACGCTGGCGCGCAAGCTGGGCAAGCAGCGGGTGAAGTAGCGCGCGGCTACGCCTCCACTGCGCGACCGGGCGTGTCGCTGCGATCGTCGTCCGGCGCCGCGTCGCCGCGGGTCCCGGGCTGGCGCACCACCTTCTCGATCTGCGCGCGCACGATCCGCCCGGCCGAACGCGCCGCCATCGCCTCGCGCTGCACCGAGCACAGGGTCTGCATGTGGTCGGTGTCGAAGTTGAGCCGCTCGATCAGGAAGTCGACGAACGCGCGCACCTTCGGCGACACCAGGCGCCCGCCGGCGAACACCGCGTTGAAGTCCACCTCCGGCCCGGTCCACCCAGCGAGCACACGCTGCACCAGCCCGGCCTCGAGCAACGCCTTGGCCATCACGTCGCCGGTCAGCAGCAGGCCTTCGCCCTGGATCACCGCCCACTGCAGCGCCGACGGGTCGTTGGCCACCAGCTGCGGGTTGACGGTGAAATCGCGCACGTCGCCGCCGTCGGTGAGTGGCCAGACGTAGCGGTTGCTCGGGTTGCGGCTCTTGCGCATCACCAGGGTGCGATGGTGCTGCAGGTCGTCGGGGTGCAGCGGTTCGCCGTGGCGCTCGATGTAGCCGGGGCTGGCGAACACCTGCGTGCGCAGGCTGCCGAGCTTGCGCGCGACCAGGTTGGAGTCGGGCAGGGTGCCGACGCGCAGTGCCAGGTCGGCCTCGCCGGCGATCAGGTCGAGCTTCTCGTTGCCCATGTGCATGTCCAGCGAGATGTCCGGGTACTGCGCCTGGAAGTCGCCGAGCAGCGGCGCGATCCAGGTGATGCCGATCGAGTACGGCACGGTGAAGCGCAGCCAGCCGCGCGGCCCCGACTGCAGCTGGCCGACCGCGCTCTCGGCTTCGTCGAGTTCGCGCGCGATGCGCTGGCAGTGCTCGTGGTAGACCGAGCCGGCCTCGGTCAGCCCGAGCCGGCGCGTCGTCCGGTGCAGCAGCCGCGCGCCGAGGCGCTGTTCGAGTTCCTGGACCTTGCGGCTGACCGTGGTTTTCGGCAGCCCCAGCGCGTTGGCGGCGGCGATGAAGCTGCCCTGCTCGACCACCTTGACGAAGATCAGGGTGTCGTTGAGATCGTGTGCCATGGCGTGCCTCGCAGCGATTGGACCGTCGGGGGGATAATTATTCCCCCGAATGTGGACTAATCAAGTCCGGTTGTCGCGCCTAAGGTGGCGTCCTCGTTCTCGAGGAGCCTCCCCATGCCGCTGTCGCCCATCCTGATCGGCCGCCCCGCGAGCCCTGCCAGGGGCGCTGCCCGACGCCGGCCGCGTGCGCTTGAAATCGCGCCGAGGCCCGGCTCCAGCGCCGTTTCCGGGGCGCGACGGGCGGCGCGGGGCGGTGCGCCGTCGTGGGGCTGGCTGCGCGCACTGCTGGGCGGACGCTGCCGCCCTCCGTCGGTCGACGACATGCCGGTCCTGAACGGTTCGGGAAACAAAATCCCGGGAGCGGGACAATGACCGGCCCGCTGCTCGTCCTCGGCGCGAGCGGGATCATCGGGCGCACGGTCGTCGACGTCGCGCTCGACGCCGGCCGCTCCGTGATCGCAGTGGCCCGCGATGCCGCCGCCCTCGAGGGATTGCGCGTGGCATATCCGTCGGGAGCGCTGTCGCTGGTCGCCGCGACGGTCGCGAGCGATGCCGATGCCGCCGCCCTTGCGGCCCGCGTCGCGGTGCTGCCGGGCGCAGCGCCGGAGGTCGTCGTTGCCGCGATCCGCGGTGAGCGCGAGCGCGGCCGGCTGCTCGACGGGCCCGCCGACCTGCTGCGCCGACGGCTCGACGAGGACCTGCTGCCGCACCTGTTCGCGGCCCGCCACCTGCTGCCGCTGCTGGCGGCGCGCCGCCACGGCGCCTACGTGCTGGTGGGCGGCCCGGGCGCCGACCACCCCTGGGCCGGTCACGGCCACCATTCGATCGGCGCGGACGCGCTGCGCATGCTCGCCCGCGTGCTGCACGACGAGGCCCGCGCGCTGCCGGTGCGCGTGCAGCTGCTGTCGGTCGACGCGCCGGTGCGCACCGCGGCCAACGCGCGCCATGCCTGCGACCGCTGGCCGTCGGCCGATGCGATCGCCCGCGCGGCGCTGCGCATGGTCGACGCCCGTGGGCTGCCGGCGCCGGTGATGGTGCGGTTCCCGCTGCCTGCGCCGGTGCCCGGACCGACGCTCTCCGACGACCTCGACGCCCCCGAGCGGGGCTGCGTGCCGCCCGCCCCTGCCTGCCTGCCGTCGTCCCGCGACCTCACCGATGCCCGCGCCCTGCTGCGCGGCATCACCGCCTCCCCGCACCACCAGGACCTGCCACGATGAAACTGCTTCCGTCACCCATTGCCCGCCGCGCGCCGCGTGCGTTGCTGCTGTTCACCCTCGCCGCGGCGATCGCCACGATCGTCGCCGGCTGCGACAGCCGCGCCGACGATGCCGCCGCGCCGCCACCGCCCCAGGTCAGCGTCGCCCCGGTGCTGACCGAGCAGGTCCGCCAGTGGGACGACGCCACCGGCCGCATTGCCGCCGTCGACTCGGTCGAGCTGCGCCCGCGCGTCAGCGGCTACGTCCAGCGCGTCGCGTTCGACGAAGGCGCCGAGGTCGCCCGGGGCGACCTGCTGTTCGTCATCGATCCGCGCCCTTATCGCGCCGCGCTCGACCAGGCCGAGGCGAACCTGGCCCGCGCCCGCGCCGAAGCGCAGCTCGCCGGCACCCAGGACGTCCGCGCCCAGGCGCTCGTCGACGCCCAGGCGATCTCGCGCGACGAGTACGAGACCCGCAGGGCTGCGACCGCGCAGTCCGGCGCCGGCGTGCGCGCGGCGCAGGCCGCCGTCGCCGCGGCGCGGCTGGACCTGCAGTTCACCGAGGTGCGTGCCCCGGTCGCCGGCCGCGCCGGCCGCGCCATGGTGACCACCGGCAACCTGGCCCAGGCCGATGCCACGCTGCTGACCACGGTGGTCTCGCAGGATCCGGTGCACGTCTACTTCGAGACCGACGAGCGCGCGTTCCTCGGCTACCAGGCGCAGGCGCGCGCCGGCACCCGCAACGGTGGCGAGAACGCCGTCCGCATCGGCCTGGCCGACGAGACGGGCCATCCGCATGCCGGCGTCGTCGACTTCGTCGACAACCAGGTCGACCCCTCGACCGGCACGGTGCGCGCCCGCGCGGTGCTGCCGAATCCGGACCGTCGCTTCACGCCGGGCATGTTCGCGCGCGTGCAGCTCGAAGGCGCGGCGGCGCGGCCGGCGGTCCTGATCGACGACAAGGCCGTGATCACCGACCAGGACCGCAAGTACGTCTACATCGTCGGCGACGACGACACCGCCCAGCGCCGCGACGTGGTGCTGGGCCGCATCGTCGACGGCCTGCGCGTGGTGGATGCCGGGCTCGCCGCCGGCGACCGCGTGGTCGTCAACGGCGCGCAGAAGGTGTTCATGCCGGGCATGCCGGTCGCCCCGCAGGTGGTGGCGATGCGCGGCGGCCAGCCCGCCGCGGCCGTCGCCGGGCGCTGACCCGCCGCGTCGCTTCGAACCGTCGCCGAACCGTCATCCCGCGCTTCCCACAAGGATCTCCCCGTGGACTTCTCCCGCTTCTTCATCGACCGCCCGATCTTCGCCGCGGTGCTGTCGATCCTGATCTTCGCCGGTGGCCTGATCGCCATCCCACTGCTGCCGATCGGCGAATACCCCGAGGTCGTGCCGCCGTCGGTGGTGGTGCGCACCGTGTATCCCGGCGCCAACCCGAAGGTGATCGCCGAGACCGTGGCAACGCCGCTCGAGGAAGCCATCAACGGCGTCGAGGACATGATGTACATGAAGTCCGTCGCCGGCTCCGACGGCGTGCTGCAGCTCACCGTGACCTTCAAGCCCGGCACCGATGCCGACGAGGCCGCGGTGCGGGTGCAGAACCGCGTAGCGCAGGCGCAGGCGCGGCTGCCCGAGGACGTGCGCCGGCAGGGCGTGACCACGCAGAAGCAGTCACCGGTCTTCCTGATGGTGGTGCACCTGACCTCGGAGGACGGCCGCTACGACTCGCTGTACCTGCGCAACTACATGCGCCTGCACGTCAAGGACGAGCTGGCCAAGATCACCGGCGTCGGCGATGCGCAGCTGTTCGGCGGCGGCGACTACGCGATGCGCCTGTGGCTGGATCCCGACCGCATCGCCGCCCGCGGCATGACCGCAGGCGACGTGCTGCGAGCGGTGCGCGAACAGAACGTGCAGGTGTCGGCCGGCCAGCTCGGCGCCGAGCCGACCGCCAACGGCAGCGACTTCCTGCTGCCGATCAATGCGCGTGGCCGGTTGGAGAGCGTCGAGGAATTCGGCGACATCGTGCTCAAGTCCGGCACCGACGGCAAGCTTGTGCGCCTGGCCGATGTCGCGCGCATCGAACTTGCCGCCGGCGACTACACCCTGCGCGCACGCCTCGACGGCAAGAACGCCGCGGCGATCGGCATCTTCCAGGCGCCGGGCGCCAACGCGCTCGACATCCGCGACGGCGTGGTCGCGAAGATGGACGAGCTGCGGCCGCAGCTGCCGCCGGGCGTCGAGATCCAGTCGATCTACGACACCACGATCTTCGTCCGCGACTCCATCAAGTCCGTCATTGTCACGCTGCTCGAAGCCACGCTGCTGGTGGTGCTGGTGGTGATCCTGTTCCTGCAGAGCTGGCGCGCGTCGATCATCCCGCTGCTGGCGGTGCCGGTGTCGGTGGTCGGCACCTTCGCGGTGCTGTACCTGCTGGGCTATTCGATCAACACGCTGACCCTGTTCGGCCTGGTGCTCGCGATCGGCATCGTCGTCGACGACGCGATCGTGGTGGTCGAGAACGTCGAGCGCCACATCGAACTCGGCGCCACGCCGCTGGAGGCCGCGCACCTGGCGATGAAGGAAGTCTCCGGGCCGATCATCGCGATCGCGCTGGTGCTGTGCGCGGTGTTCGTGCCGATGGCCTTCCTGACCGGCGTGACCGGCCAGTTCTACAAGCAGTTCGCGGTGACGATCGCGATCTCGACCGTGATCTCGGCGATCAATTCGCTGACGCTGTCGCCGGCACTGGCGGCGATCCTGCTGAAGTCGCACGACGCGCCGAAGGATCGCGCTTCGCGCCTGATCGACCGGCTGTTCGGCTGGGTGTTCCGGCCGTTCAACCGCTTCTTCAACCGCAGTTCGGAACGCTACGAAGGCGCGGTATCAAAGGCGCTCGGGCGTCGCGGCTCGGTGTTCCTGGTCTACGCGGTGCTGCTGGTCGGCGCGGGCCTGATGTTCAAGGCGGTGCCGGCCGGATTCATCCCGGTGCAGGACAAGCTGTACGTGATCGCCGGCGTCAAGATGCCCGAGGGTGCGTCGATCGAACGCACCGACGCGACGCTGAAGAAGATGGCCGCACTCGCCAGCGAGGTGGAGGGCGTCGCCAGCGAGATCGCGTTCCCGGGTCTCAACCCGTTGCAGTTCACCAACACGCCCAACAACGGTGTGATCTTCTTCACCCTCGATCCCTTCAGCGAGCGCTCGCGCACCGCCGAGGAGATCACCGCCGAGCTCAACCAGAAGTTCGCGACCATCCAGGAAGGCTTCACCTTCGCGTTCATGCCGCCGCCGATCCAGGGCCTCGGCAACGGCTCGGGCTGGTCGCTGTTCATCGAGGACCGCACACAGTTGGGCTATGGCGAGCTGCAGAACGCGGTGCAGGCGTTCCAGGGCGCGGCTGCGCAGACGCCGGGCATGGGCTTCCCGATCAGCAGCTACCAGGCCAACGTGCCGCAGCTCGACGCCGACGTCGACCGCGAGAAGGCCAAGGCCCAGGGCGTGCCGCTGACCGAGCTGTTCGACACGCTGCAGACCTACCTCGGCTCGGCCTACGTCAACGACTTCAACATGTTCGGCCGCACCTGGCAGGTCATCGCCCAGGCCGACGGCCAGTTCCGCGACGAGGTGTCGGACATCGCCAACCTGCGCACGCGCAACGACGCGGGCGAGATGGTGCCGGTGGGTTCGATGGTCGCCGTGCGCCAGACCTACGGGCCGGACCCGGTGATCCGCTTCAACGGCTACCCGGCCGCCGACCTGCTGGGCGACGCCGATCCCCGCGTGCTGTCCTCGGGCGAAGCGATGGCCAAGGTCACCGAGCTTGCGGAGCAGGCGCTGCCCGCCGGCATGGGTATCGGCTGGAGCGACCTGAGCTACCAGCAGATGACCCAGGGCGGCGCGGCGATGATCGTGTTCCCGCTGGCGGTGCTGCTGGCGTTCCTGGTGCTGGCCGCGCTGTACGAGAGCTGGTCGCTGCCGCTGGCGGTGATCCTGATCGTGCCGATGACGCTGCTGTCGGCGCTGTTCGGCGTGTGGCTGGCGGGCGGCGACAACAACGTCTTCGTGCAGGTCGGCCTGGTGGTGCTGATGGGGCTGGCGTGCAAGAACGCGATCCTGATCGTCGAGTTCGCCCGCGAACTGGAGATGCAGGGCAAGGGCATCGTCGAGGCCGCGCTGGAAGCCAGCCGCCTGCGCCTGCGCCCGATCGTCATGACCTCGGTCGCGTTCATCGCCGGCACGGTGCCGCTGGTGCTGTCGAGCGGCGCGGGCGCGGAGGTGCGTTCGATCACCGGCATCACCGTGTTCGCCGGGATGCTCGGCGTCACGGTGTTCGGCCTCTTCCTGACCCCGGTGTTCTACGTCGCGCTGCGCAAGCTCGCGAACACGCCGCTGGTGTCGCACAAGCCGGTTCCGCCCGCGCACGACGTTCCAGACAAGGGGCTGCACGCATGACCCCTGCCGTTGCAGTCCACGTCGCACACGCTCGCCTCTTCGAACCCGGCCGCGCCGACGCGCGCTGCCTCACCCCGAACCCGTATTTCAGGAGTCACGCATGAACACCTCGTCCCGTATCGCGCTCGTCACCGGCGCCACCCGCGGCATCGGCCTGGAAACCGTCCGCCAGCTGGCAGCCGCCGGCGTCCACACGCTACTGGCAGGCCGCAGCCACGACCGCGCCGTCGAAGCCGCACTGAAGCTGCAGGCGGACGGACTGCCGGTCGAAGCCATCGCGCTCGACGTCACTGACGCCGCCAGCATCGAGGCGGCCGCGCTCACGGTCGAACAGCGCCACGGCCGCCTCGACATCCTGGTCAACAACGCCGGCATCGGAACCGACGACCCGCAGCTCGGCACCGCCGGCCAGTCGATCGACACCTGGCGCACGACGTTCGAGACCAACCTGTTCGGCCTGGTCGCGACCACCCAGGCGCTGCTGCCGCTGCTGCACAAGTCCGCGGCAGGTCGCATCGTCAACGTGTCCAGCCTGCTCGGGTCGATCAACCAGCATCAGGAGCCGACGTCCCCCATTTACGACTTCAAGGGCGTGCCGGCCTACAACGTGTCCAAGACCGCGGTGAATGCGTGGACCGTGCATCTGGCGCATGCGCTGCAGGACAGCGGCATCAAGGTCAACACCATCCACCCCGGTTACGTGCGGACCGACATGAACAAGGCCGGCGACGAGCAGAACGGCGAACTCGAAGTCGCCGACGGTGCGCGCACCAGCGTGCGGCTCGCGCTGATCGACGATGCCGGGCCGACCGGCGGCTATTTCCACCTCGACGAGTCGCTGCCATGGTGACCCGCCTCGCGATCGCCGCGCTGGCGAGCGCGCTGCTGGCCGCCTGTTCCGTCGGCCCCGACCACGTGCGCCCGGCGGTGGCGGTGCCGGCGACGTTCTCCGGCAGTCCCGCCGCAGGCACCGCAGGTGCGGCGCCGGCGCCGGCGCCGATCACGGCGGATGTCGCCGATTTCTGGGTGGTGTTCGACGACCCGCAGCTGACCACGCTGGTGCAGCGCGCGCTGGTCGCCAACCACAACCTGCGCATCGCGCTGTCGCGCTACGACGAGGCGCGCGCACTGCTGCGGCAGTCGCGCCTCGACGTGCTGCCGACGGTGACCGCACGCGGGGAGGCCGCCAGCACCCGCGCCAGCGCGGACCAGTTGCCCGGGCTGCCGCGCGCCGAACGTGATGGCGACAGCTACAGCGCCGGGCTCGCCGCGAGCTGGGAACTCGACCTGTTCGGCCGCGTCCGGCGCGGGATCGAGGCCGGTCGCGCCGACGCGACCGCGACCGCCGACGACCTGCGCGCGACCCAGGTGGCGGTCGTCGCCGAGGTCGCGACCGCGTACCTGTCGCTGCGCGGCCTGCAGGAGCGGCTGCGCGTGGCCGAGGACAACGCGGGGACCCAACGCGACACGCTGCGCCTGGTCGAGGCGCGGTTCGCTGCCGGCCAGGACAGCGCGTTCGACTCGGCGCGGGCTCGCGCCCAGGTCGCGTCGACGCTGGCGCGCGTGCCGGCGCTGGAGGCGCAGGTGGCCGCGACGATCCATCGCCTCGCGGTCCTGACCGGACGCACGCCCGATGCGCTGCTGGGCGAACTGTCGGCGGTGCGCGCGCTGCCGGCGGTCCCGGCCACGATCGATCCCGGCACCCCGGGGACATTGCTGCGCCGTCGCCCGGACATCGCCGCGGCCGAACAGCGGCTGCATGCCGCCACCGCGCGCGTCGGCGTGGCCACCGCCGACCTGTTCCCGCGCTTCTCGCTCGGCGCGCTGCTCGGCAGCCAGGCCATCGACAGTGGCGACCTGTTCGCGCGCGACAGCGAAACCCGCGTCGTCGCGCTCGGCATCGACTGGTCGTTCCTCGACATCGGCCGCGTACGCGCCCGCATCGCCGCGCGCGATGCCGAGGCCGAGGGCGAGCTCGCGCGCTACCAGCAGACCGTGCTGCTGGCGCTGGAGGACACCGAGAACGCACTGGTCCGCTTCGACCGCGCGCGCGCGGAGGACCGCCAGCTGGAGGAAGCCGCCCTCGCCAGTGCGCGCGCCGCGGGGCTCGCGCGGCTGCGCTTCGATGCGGGCGCCACCGGCCTGCTCGACGTGCTCGATGCCGAACGCACCCGACTGCAGGCGCAGGATGCGTTCGCGGACAGCCGTACGCGCAGCACCACCGGTGCGGTGGCGGTGTATCGCGCGCTTGCCGGCGCCTGGCCGCAGGCCCTGCCGCAGCGCGAGGTGCTCGGCGCCGCCGGGTCGCCGCGCTGAGCCTGGGCCGAGGCTTGCTGCGGTGTCCGATCGCCCGTCTGTCCGCGGGTCACGGGCCTGCGGACATCGTTCCGGCGCCGCGGCTGCGACACTCGCCGGTGTCCACCGCTGGAGCGTCCGCATCTCCCGATCCCTGACTGCCGCGATGCGCGACGGGCTCGCGCTGGCCCCGCTGGGTGGCGGGCGGATCGCTGGGCTGGCCGTCGTCTTCGCCTGGTTCCTCGTCGGTGGCATCGCGCATTTCGCGCTGACCGAGGTCGAGATGCGCATCGTGCCGCCGTGGATGCCGTGGCCACGCGCCGCGGTGCTGGCGAGCGGCGTGTTCGAGCTGCTGGGTGCCGCCGGGCTGCTGTGGCACCGCAGCCGGCGCGCGGCCGGCATCGGGCTGTTCCTGCTGACGCTCGCGGTGACGCCGGCGCACGTCTACATGCTGCAGCGGCCGGACCTGTTCGACGTGCCGATGTGGGCGCTGTGGTGGCGGCTGCCGGTACAGGTCGCGCTGCTGTGGCTGATCTGGTGGAGCACCAGGCCGCTACCGCAGGCATCTCACGCGCGCTAGCGCGCCGTCGACCGGCCCGCCAGCGCGCGCGGGAGCCGGTCAGCCCATCAGCGCCCGGTTCATCCGCTGCACGAAGGCCGCCGGGTCCGGCAGCGGCGCGCCGGCGGTGATCTCGGCCTGCTCGAGTAGCAGCAGCGCGAGGTCCGCGGCGCGGGCGTCGTCGGCTTCCGTGTCTAGGCGCTGCAACAGCGCGTGCGCCGGGTTGATCTCCAGCGTGGCTTGGCTCTCCGGCACGTCCTGCCCGGCCTCGCGCAGCAGCCGCGCGAGGTGCGGGGCCATGTCGTGGTCGGCCAGCGCCAGGCACGACGGCGAATCGGTGAGCCGGGTCGACACGCGCACGTCGGCGACGCGGTCGCCGAGCAGCGCCTTCAGCCGCGACAGCAGCGGCGTGGCGGCGGTGGTCGCGGCGTCGCGCGCCTCGCGCGCGGCGTCATCCAGCGGCAGTTCGCCCTTGGCCACGTGCTGCAGGCGCTTGCCGGCGTACTCGCGCAGGCTGCCGAGCATCCACTCGTCGATGCGGTCGAACATCAGCAGCACCTCGACGTCGCGGGCGCGGAACGCCTCCAGCTGCGGGCTGCCCTTGGCCGCCGCGTAGCTGTCTGCGGTGACGTACCAGATGGTGTCCTGGCCCTCGGGCATGCGCGCCACGTAGTCGTCCAGCGACACCATCTGCCGGCCCGGTTCCGCCGGCGCCGCGGTGGTGCCGGTGGAGGCGAAGCGCAGCAGCTTCGCGATGCGCTCGCGGTTGGCGTGGTCTTCGCCGATGCCTTCCTTCAGCGTGTTGCCGAAGGCCTTGTGGAACGCGGCGAACGTCTCCGGTTCGTCGCGGGCCAGCTTCTCGATCAGGTCGAGCACGCGCTTCACGCAGGCGCCCTTGATGCGGTCGAGCTGGCGGTTGTGCTGCAGCAGCTCGCGGCTGACGTTGAGCGGCAGGTCGTCGGCATCCACCACGCCGCGTACGAACCGCAGGTAGTTGGGCAGCAGCTCCTCGGCGGCGTCCATCACGAACACGCGCTTGATGTAGAGCTTGAGCCCCTTGCGCTCGTCGCGGCCGCCCATCATCAGGTCGAACGGCGGCTGCGCCGGCAGGTAGAGCAGGGTGGTGAAGCTCTGGCTGCCCTCGACGCGGTTGTGGGTCCACGCCGCGGCGTCGTTGAAGTCGTGGCCGAGCGCCTTGTAGAACGACTGGTAGTCCTCGTCGCTGATCTCCGCCTTGGGCCGCGCCCACAGCGCGGACGCGGAGTTGATGGCTTCCCAGCGCGGGGTCGTCGCCTCGCCTGCGTTGCCGCTGTCGCCGCCGGCGTCCCCAACGCCGTCCGGCGACGCCGCGTCGTCGCCCGCATCCGCGCCGTCCGCCACCGGCATCCGGATCGGGAACGCGACGTGGTCCGAGTACCGCGTGACCAGCGAGCGCAGCGTCCATGCGGCCAGGAATTCGTCCTCGTCGGGCTTGAGGTGCAGCACGACCTCGGTGCCGCGTGCCGGCAGCGCCACCTGCGACAGCGAGTACTCGCCGCGGCCGTCGCTCTCCCACTGCACGCCCTCGGCTTCGGCCAGGTCGGCGCGGCGGGGGCGCACGACGACACGGTCGGCGACCACGAACGCGGAATAGAAGCCGACGCCGAACTGCCCGATCAGGCGCGCGTCGGCCTTCTGCTCGCCGCTCATCGCCTCCAGGAACCGGCGCGTCCCGGAGCTGGCGATGGTGCCGATGTTGGCAACCACCTCGTCGCGCGACATGCCGATGCCGCTGTCGCGCACGGTGATGGTGCGGGCGTCCTTGTCGAACGACACGTCGATGTGCAGGTCGTCGCCGGCCATCAGCGTCGGGTCCGCAATCGCCTCGAAGCGCAACTTGTCGCAGGCGTCCGACGCGTTGGACACCAGCTCGCGCAGAAAGATCTCCTTGTGCGAGTACAGCGAATGCGTGACCAGATGCAGGACCTGGGCGACCTCGGCTTCGAAGGGGCGGGTTTCGGTGGTGGCGGTCATCGGGCAGGCCTCGTGCGGCAACAGGGTGCGAGCCGCAGTGGTGGGGGCAAGGGAGGCGGATTCAACCGCAGCGCGGCCATCGCACCGCGGCACGCGTGTCCCGGCGGGGGCTCCTGCGTTTACGCTGTGCGGCCACCACCGTCCCGCGCCGATGCCCGCCGACCAGATCACCATCCTCGCGATCCTGCTGGCCACGGTGGCGCTGTTCCTCTGGGGCCGCTGGCGCCACGACATGGTCGCGGGGGCCTCCCTGCTGGCCTGCGTGCTGACCGGGCTGGTCGGCGCAGGAGAGGCGTTCATCGGCTTCGGCCATCCTGCGGTGGTCACAGTGGCCTGCGTGCTGGTGCTGAGCCGCGGGCTGCAGACCTCGGGCGCGATCGACGTGCTGACGCGGGTTGCGCTGCCGAAGCAGGCCGGCCCGATGCTCGCGATCGCGTCGCTGACCGGGCTGGCGGCGTTGCTGTCGGCCTTCATGAACAACGTCGGCGCGCTGGCGCTGCTGATGCCGGTCGCGATCCAGATCGCGCGCAAGCAGTCGCTGGCACCGGGCCAGGTGCTGATGCCGCTCGCGTTCGGGTCGATCCTCGGCGGCATGACCACGCTGATCGGTACGCCGCCCAACCTCATCGTGTCGGGTTTCCGCGCGGAGTCCGGCGCGGGCGCCTTCGCGATGTTCGACTTCGCGCCGGTCGGGCTTGCGGTCGCGGCGGCGGGCGTACTGCTGATCGTGCTGGGCGGGTGGAAGCTGGTGCCGGTCCGCAAGGACGCCGCGGCGCAGGGCTTCGACACCGGCCTGTACCTGACCGAGGTGCGGATCCGCGACGGCGCGCGCATCGACGGTCTGCGCATCCGCGAAGTGGAGGCGCTGCTGGACGAGCACGGCGCGCAGGTGGTGGGCATGGTGCAGAGCGAGTTCCGCGTGCATGCGCCGCATCCGGGGCGGCGCGTGCGCAGCGGCGACATCCTCGTGCTGGAGGCGGAGGCCGACACCCTGGGTACCGTACTGTCGTCGCTGGGCCTGGCGTTGGAGGAGGCCATCGACAGCAACGCCGAGGACTTGGACGACGATGACGGCAGCAAAGTGCGTGAGGATGCTACCGATGCGGACACTGCATCCCCGCCCCGCGCCGCGGTTGGAGGCAAACGTGGCGCCGGTCGCCGCCAGCCTTCCAGCGTGGGCGGCGCTGCAGCAAGGCGCGCGGCAGATGCGGACATCGCGGCCGACATCGACGGCAAAGTGGACCCGGACGAAGAAGGGGACGAGGACGACGATGCGCGCACGCCCCGCAGCGACATCGTGCTGCAGGAGCTCGCCGTGCTGCCGGGCGCCGCACTGGTGGGGCGCACCGCCAGCGATCTGTCGCTGCGCTCGCGCTACAGCATCAACCTGCTCGCGCTGTCCCGGGAAGGACAGCGCTCGATGCAGCGGCTGCGCTCGCAGGCGATCCGCGCCGGCGACCTGCTGCTGCTGCAGGGCACCCCGGAGTCGATCGCCGAATTCGCCACGCACCACGGCGGCGTGCCGCTCGCCGAGCGCGACCTGCGCATTCCCGATGGCCGCAAGGCGCTGACCGCCGCGGCGGTCATGCTGCTGTCGATCGCCGCCGCAGCGCTGGGGGTGCTGCCGGCCGCGGTGGCGTTCGCGCTCGGCGTGCTGGCGTCGATGGTGCTGCGCACGGTGCAGCCGCGCGACGTCTACGAGGCCATCGACTGGCCGGTGATCGTGCTGCTGGCGGCGCTGATCCCGGTGGCGGGCGCGATGGAGAGCACTGGCACCGCCGGCCTGATCGCGCGATTCCTGTTCACCACCGTCGGCCAGGGCCACGCCGTGGTGGGTCTGGTGCTGATCCTGGTGGTCACGATGACGCTGTCGGACCTGATGAACAACGCCGCCACCGCGGCGGTGATGTGCCCGATCGCCATCGGCGCCGCGGCGACGCTCGGCGTCAGCGCCGATCCGTTCCTGATGGCGGTCGCGGTCGGGGCGTCGTGCGCGTTCCTGACCCCGATCGGACACCAGAACAACACCCTGATCCTCGGACCAGGCGGTTTCAGGTTCGGCGACTACTGGCGCCTCGGCCTGCCGGTGCAGCTGCTGGTGATCGCCGTGGCCGTGCCGATGCTGCTGACGGTGTGGCCGCTGGTACCGATCGGCTGAGGGACACGGGCGCAACGCCTGCGGCGCAGGTCTGACTGCCGCCTGCGGTCGGTCGCACCGGCGCCGCGTCATCGCGTGGCATCGGCGCCGGCCCGGCGCCCGTTGCGGCATCGCGGGAACACAGCGCGCGTTTTCGCGCCGGTGACAGCTGCTTCACTGCATGCTCTGCGCGGCTCGCCGCGGCGCGGTCGGGATACGTGAACTGCGCCAGCAACCGCAGCGGCGGCCACGCCCGCGTATAGCGCGCGCCCGTGCCTGCAACGTGCTCGGCATAGCGCCGCGCGACGTCGGTCGTGATGCCGGTATACACGCTGCCGCCGCGGCACTCGACGAGATACAGGAACCAGCTGGCCATCGCGGCAGTGTAGCCAGCGCGGGGCGCCTTCCGGAGCGGCGTCGCGGTCATCGCATGCACCGGCGACCGCCGGTCCTTCACCGTGCTGCGCCGAGTCATCCGGGACGATGCGCCCCTCGCCAGCCTTCCCCCGGAGACATGTCATGAACCACCCCGCCACCACCCAGGGCTCGTCGGGCAACGTCATCGCCGCGATCTGCAGCTTTTTCATCCCCGGCCTCGGCCAGCTGGTGCAGGGCCGCGTCATGTCCGCCGTCATCTGGTTTCTGGCCGCCTGCGCCGCGGGCGCCGTTACCTGGCTGCTGACCCTGTCGCTGTTCCCGTTCGGCTGGTTCGTCGTCAGCGTGTTCTCCTGCATCAGCGCGGCGCGCTACCGCCCGGGGATCTGAGTTCCGCAGGCCCCGGGATACCTGGGGAGGGCGCGCGCGGCGTCCTCCGTATACTCGGCGCATCCCGCCAACGTCGCGCCCGGGCATCACTGCAATGCGCAATCCCCTGCAGGAACAGCTGCTGAAAGCGGGCCTCGCCCAGAAGGGCAGGCTCGACGAGATCGCACGCGAGCAGGCGAAGCAGCGCCACGCGCGCAAGCCGTTGCCGCCGCCGGCCGACCGCGTCGACGCGCGGCAGCTGCAGGTCGAGCGCGCCGAGCGTGACCGCGCGCTGTCGGCCGCGCGGCGCGACGAGCTGCGGCTGCGGGAGCTGCAGGCGCAGGCGCGGCAGCTGGTCGCGACCCACGCGGTGCCGGCAGACGGCGAGATCGCGTACGCGTTCGAGCACGCCGGGGCGATCCGCCGCGTGCTGGTGGGCAGCGCGCAGCGCGCGCAGCTGGCGAAGGGCGCGCTGGTCGTGACGACGCGCGACGACGGCTACGCGCTGCTGCCGCGCGCCGCCGCCGACAAGGTGCTGGCACGAGACGCGTCGCTGGTCGCGCTGGACCATGGCGCCGCGGCCGTGTCGCGGGCCGACGACGGCACGCCGACGGACGCCGCACGCGAGGAGGACGCCGATGCCGCGCACTACGCGCGCTTCGTCGTCCCCGACGACCTGGTCTGGTAGCGGCGGCACCGACAGCCGCGCCATGGCGATCGCGCTTGCATCGATCCACCTGCATCCGCTCAAGTCCTGCGCGCCGCTGGATGTGGCGGAGGCGTGCGTGCAGCGCCGCGGCCTCGCCCATGACCGGCGCTGGATGGCGGTCGACGGCAACGGCGTAGCGGTGACCGGCCGCACGCAGCCGGGTCTGACGCTGGTGCAGGCGCGGCCCGATGCCGGCGGGCTGCGTCTGGACGCGCCGGGCATGGCGACGCTGCGGATCGCGGTGCCGGGCGCACCGGCATCGCGGCTGCCAGTGCGCGTCTGGGACGACGAGGTCGACGCCAGCGCGACGGACGCCGCCGCCGACGACTGGTTGTCTGCGTATCTGGGCGTGCATGTGCGTCTGGCGTACATGGACGCCGCCGCGGCGCGCGCGGTCGATGCGCCGGGCACGCGCGCCGGTGACCAGGTGAGTTTCGCCGACAGCTTGCCGCTGCTGCTGCTGTCGCAAGGCTCGCTGGACGGACTCAACGCGCGCCTGCCGCGGCCGGTGTCGATGCGGCGCTTCAGGCCCAACCTGGTGGTCGACGGCGTCGACGCGCACGCCGAGGACGCGTGGTCGCGGCTGCGCATCGGCGGCGTCGAGTTCGACGTGATGCGGGCGTGCACGCGCTGCGTGTTCACCACGGTCGACCCGGACCGCGGCGAGCGCGATGCGGGCGGCGAGCCGCTGCGCACGCTGGCCGGCTATCGGCGCAGCGATGCTGGCGTCACGTTCGGACAGCACCTGGTGCCACGCGGAACCGGCACGCTGCGAGTCGGCGACGAGGTCGTGGTCGTCGCCTGACGCATCCGCTTCGGCGCACTGCCGGCAGTGGAGGTCGGGGAATACGCGTTCCGCGGCGGAGATGCGATGGCCGGGTTCTGCCGGATGATGCCGGAAGGCGCATCGACCATGCGTCATTGGTGGAAGCGTGGCGTGCTCCGTTCAATCGCACATCTGCGCCCGCCGGCGCAGTTCTTCCGCCATCAGCGCCCGACCCGTGTCGCTTCCGTCGCCGGACAGCACCGCCAGGTTGCGGCCGATGCGCGGGCAGGGATCGGCCTCGTAGCCGGCCGGCGGCGCGATGAGCGCGGCGACCCGGCGCACCGTGCGCTGCAGCGAGGGCGGTGGCTGCATGCGCAGGCGCACGGTCGGCGGTACCGACACGAGGTCTGGCGGCGGCGCGCCGAGGGGGTCGCGCGAGTAACGGGGCGGGGCGGGAGCCGCTGTGGGCCTCACGGGCCACGCGTCGACGGCCAGCGGCGCCGGCGATGGGGCGGCCACGGGAACAGCGGTCAGCGGGGCTTCGGCACTCGGGTCGCCGGTCCTCTCCGTCACGACGGGGGTGCCTGCATCGCGGGGCCCTTTGCCGGAGCCGGTGATGCCGCATCCACCGCAGGCGCGGCAACGGTCGCTGGCTGCGGCGCACTGCGGGGCGCGTCGATGAAGACGACCTGCAGCGCCTCGTCGGCTCCGGGTGCCGGCAATGGGTCGGCCTCGCGCATCAGCAGCCAGGCTGCCGCAACCACGTGCAGCAGCAGCATCGCCAGCAGCGACGCGCGCTGGTCGCGTGTGTCGAGATGCGCCCGCGGCAGCGGGCGGCAATAGGAGGGTGTCACCGGCCTGGCATCGGGCGGGATCCTGACGGACGCTCGCATGCGTCGCAACGCGCCGGTGCGCGTGCTGCCGGCGCTCGCCGACAATACGCTGGCGCGCCTCCCGTATCTCCGCCGTCTACCGAAGTCCCGCCATGCCCCTCGATCACCATCGCCGCTCCCTGTTGGCTGCCGCCGGCGTCCTGCTGCTGCCGGCGTGCGCATCGCGCGCGGGCGATGTGACCGCCGCCGCGGCGCGCAGTTCCCTCGCAGCGCTCGAGCAGCGCGAGGGTGGCCGCCTGGGCGTCGCGATCCTCGATACCGCCAGCGGCCGCCGCGTCTCGCATCGCGGCGGCGAACGCTTTGCGATGTGCAGCACCTTCAAAACGCTCGCCTCGGCCGCGATCCTGGCGCGGGTGGACGCCAGCCGCGAGCGGCTCGACCGCCGCGTGGTGGTGGCGCGCGAGGCGCTCGTGCCCTGGTCTCCGGTCACGGAGGAGCGCCTCGGCCCGCCCGGCATCACCCTGGCCGAGCTGTGCCACGCCTCCATCACAGTCAGCGACAACACCGCCGCCAATCTGCAGCTCGACGCCATCGGTGGTCCTGCGGGGCTGACAACGTGGCTGCGTACCCTCGGCGACACCATCACCAGGCTCGACCGCTATGAGCCGGCGCTCAACGAAGCCCGTCCCGGCGACCCGCGCGACACGACGTCGCCGGACGCGATGCTGGACACGCTGCGCACGCTGCTGGTGGGGGATGCGCTGGCGCCGGCGTCCCGCGCGCAGCTCGTGGACTGGATGGTGGCGACCACCACCGGCGACCGGCGCCTGCGCGCGGGCCTTCCACCGGGGTGGCGGGTCGGCAACAAGACCGGGACCGCCAACAGCGCCAACCCGGTCACCGCCGACGTCGCCATCGCCTGGCCCAGCCCCGGAGCGCCCCCAGTGGTGGCGGTGGCGTACCTGCACGCTTATGCGGACCCATCGACCCCGCGTGACGCGGCGATGGCCGCGGTTGGGCGCATGGCCGCGACGTTTGTCGCCACTGGCTGAGGACGGGCGACGTCGGAGGCGACGTCGCCTGGACGATGTACCCGCTCGCGGCGTCGACCGGTGGCCGCGCGTGTGGGTCGGGCGCCGACGGCGCGACGGACGGAGACGGCCAGTGCGCCTCAGGGGCCGGTATCACCTGCGGTGTTCGCGATCGCGAACGCCGCGATATCGGCGGCGTAGTCCTTGCGCGCATCGGCCGATGAGCCCATGCCGTGGCCGCTTGCGTAATCGAGCCGGTACAGCACCGGTGCGTCGCCGGCGGCCTGCATGCGCGCGGTGAACTTGTTGGACTGCCAGACGTCGACGCGCGGATCGTTGATGCCGTGGATCACCAGCCACGGCGGATACGCGCGCCCCGCGACGATCTTGTCGTAGCCCGACGCGGCGCGTGCGAAGCCGGCGCCCTCGGCGGTGCGGATGTCGCCGTTCTCGGCGTAGTGGTTGGGACCGTTGGCGCTTGCGGACAGCGAGCGCAGCACGTCGGAGACACCGACATCGTTGATCGCCGCGGCGAACAGCTCCGGGCGCTCGATGACCGCGTTGCTGATGGTGATGCCGCCGGCGCTGGTGCCCATGCCGACGAGACGCCCGGGCACGGTGATCCCCTGGTCGCGCAGCGCCTCGGCGCAGGCGATGAGGTCCTTCCAGGTGTTGGCCTTGGTGCCAAGCCGGCCGCCCTCGTGCCAGGCGTTGCCGAACTCGCCGCCGCCGCGCACGTGGCAGTTCGCGAACGCGATGCCCTGCTGCATCAGGCCGATCCACTGCGGGCTGAAGCCGGGGTCGAAGGTCATGCCGTACGCGCCATAGCCAGTCAGCAGCACGCGCTGCTCCCCCGCCGGCGCCAGGGCGCCGTAGTGGAGCAGGGTCAGCGGCACCTTGACGCCGTCGTGGCTGGTGGCCACCAGGTCGCGGGCGTGCACCTGTGCCAGGTCGATGCCGGTGACCGGCGCCAGCAGCCCGGGTGATGTCGTACGTCTGTCGGCATGGACCAGGAAGTCGGTACCGGGCACGGTCCAGGCATCCAGTACCACCAGCGCGCCGTCCAGCAGCGGGTTGGTGTAGCTGCTGCCCGACGGCATCGGTGTGCCGCGCCGCGGGAAGGCGATCGCGACCTCGCCGCTGCCATCGAAGCTGATGCGCTTGAGCTGGGAGTACACACCGTCGCGCTCGCGGAAATACAGCGCGTCGCGGGCGACGCCCAGCGACTCGATCGGGCGATCGCCGGCTGGCCGCAGCACGCGACGCTCGCCGCTGGCGAGGTCGTAGCGCACGATTTCGCCATTCGGGTCGCGGGTCGACACCACGTACAGCTGGCCGTCGCGCACGTCGCCGCCGTACTGGTTCTGTGCGTCATCGCCGAACAGGCGCGTCCACCGCGCGTCGGGCTTGCCGAGGTCGGCCGCCGGCAGCGTCCATGCCGAAAAATGTGCGCGTGCGCCCACGCCCAGCCCCAGCGCGTACGGTTCGCCATCGCGATGCATCACGCCGACGAAGTCCTCCGCCGGCAGCTCCTCGGGCACCTGCGCTGACCGGGTGCCGAAGACGTGCACGTCGTCTTCGATCGGTGTGCCGATGCGGTGCAGCCAGGTCTGCGAGTCGAGCCACGCGGCCTCCTTGGGCTCGCCGGTCGCGGTCTCGCGCATGCGCCCCAGCAGCAAATGGTCGTCGTCGACCCAGGTGACGATGCCGAGCCAGCTGCGTGGGATCGGCCCCTCCAATCGCTGGCCGCTGTCGACGTCGAGGACGTGGAACTCCGCGTCCTCGGCGCCGTTGGCGGCGACGCCGACGACGACACGGCGGCCGCTGGGAGACGGGTAACTCCAGCTGATGGCGTGCGTCAGCCCCTCGCTGTCCAGCGTCGCCGGGTCGAAGACCATGCGTCCCTCGCCGCTGTCGCCGTCGCGCACGAACAGCCGGCCGATGCTGGCGTTGGCCTCGCGGCGCATGAAGAATGTGCGCGCGTCGGTGGCGCGGACAATGTCGAAGACGATGTAGGGGCGGGTGGCGTCGGCGACGTCGAGCGCGGCGCGGATCACCGTGCGCTGCGGAATCGCGTCCAGAACCGCGCGTGCGTGGTCGGCCTGCGCGCGCATCCACGCTAGCGTCGCTGGATCCTCGCACGCGTCGCATCGCGGTGCCGCCGCGAACCATGCTGCCGTCCCGGCGGCTGCCCACCGCGCAAGCTGGATTGCTCAGACCGCGACGCCGAGCAGCACCACCAGCATGAGGAAGACCCCCAGCACCAGGCTGCAGCCCAGCAGCAGCGCCAGCGTGCGCCACAGCGCGGAGAACACCGACAGCGCGTACGCACCGCGCAGCTGCACGAACATGTGCAGCGGGATCGCGACGCAGGCGAGGACGCCGGCGATGTCGCCGAGCCATTCGGGCCCGCTGGCCATCAGCAGCAGCACCCCCGACAGCATGGTGATGAAGGTCAGCGAATACAGCACGAACACGCCGTGGTCGTACCAGATGAACCCGCGCTTTCACGCGAACAGCACCGCGACCAACGGGATCGACAGCGGCACCAGCGGAATGCGAACTTGTACAGCGTCTGCTGCACCTTGTAGAGCGCGAAGTCGGGGTCGCGCAGGAGCTTGAGCATCTGCCGGCGCATCGGCATGGTACCGATGCGGACCTGCACGGCGCCGCGGTCGACCGCATCCCGCAGGCCGGCCTGCCAGCTGCCGGGCGTGAGGCCATCGCGGCGCGGCCCGGCTGCCAGGAGCAGGCCCAGCGTGCGCCGCTCCTCGGTGGCGGCTGCCAGCCGGTTCACCGCTCTCGAGAAGGTGCGCTGGACATCCGCTTCGCTGTCGCGCAGGCGCGCATCGGCCTCGCGGTCGCCGGCCAGGACTGCCGCGGAGGCGCGCTGCGCCGCGGCGAGCGCAGCCAGCGCATCGCGGGTCGCCACCCGCGCAGCGTCGACCCTCCAGCCGCAGTTCCTCGAGCCGCTCGCCCAGCGGCGCGGTGTCGAGCCCGCCAACCAGCCGCCCGCCGCCGAAGCTCATGCCGAAGAAGACCAGGAACACGGTGAACAGGAACAGCGCCAGCGGCGAAACGTAGCGCGTGCGGCGGCCGTCGATCCACTCGCGCGTCAGCCGTCCGGGGCGGAACGCCAGCAGAGGCAGCGTGCGCCAGATGCGGCCGTCGAAGTGCATGACCCCGTGCAGCAGCTCCTCGCCCAGATGCAGCAGCGTGCGGTGCACGTGCGTGGCCTGCCCTCACTGCGCACAGTAGCGGCCGTCGACCGGGGCGCCGCAGTCGCTGCAGGTGCCCACCGGTGCGGGCGGCGCGGGCCGCAGCTCGGCGGCGGCCGCGGTTACGGGTGGTGCAGATGGGGTGAGGCCTGCGCCGTCATCTGGCGTGGTGTGGATCATGCAGGCCTGCCCCCCCGTAGCACGCTCGCGCGGTGCCGGTAAGCAGCATAGCGAACGGCCACGTGCGCGTGCACGGGGTCGGGCACATGGCAGTGGGGTGCGACGCAGTGGCGCGATCCTGTCGGTGACGATGCGCGTCGACGTCAGAGCGCGGCGACGCGGAAGCGCCGGTTCTTGATCCGGCCCGCGCGCAGCCGCGCCAGAGCGTCGTTGGCGTGGGCGCGGGCAATGGCGACATACGACCGCGTCGCGTAGACGTCGATGCGTCCGACTGCGCCCGCGGCCAGCCCGGCGTCACCGGTGAGCGCGCCGACGATGTCGCCGGGACGCAGCTTGTCGGTGCGGCCGCCGTCGATGCGCAGCGTGGCCATCGGCGGGCGCGGCACCCCGGTGGCCTTGCCGGTCAGCGGCTGCAGCCGCTCCCAGCGCAGCGCGCGGCCCTGGCGTTCGGCCACCAGCGCCGCCCGCGGCTGCTCGCGCGGCGCACACAGGCTGATCGCCAGGCCGTCGCGGCCGGCGCGGCCGGTGCGCCCGATGCGGTGCAGGTAGGTGTCGACATCGGCCGGCAACTCGTAATTGACCACCGCGTCGATGTCGTCGACGTCCAACCCGCGCGCGGCGACGTCGCTGGCCACCAGCACCGCGCAGCTGCGGTTGGCGAACCGCACCAGCACCTCCTCGCGGTCGCGTTGCTCCATGTCGCCGTGCAGCGCCAGCGCTGCAAAGCCGTGGTGCTGCAGCGAGCCGGCGACCTCGTCGACGTCGCGCCGCGTATTGCAGAACACCACGCATGACGCCGGCTGGTACTGCAGCAGCGCCGCCGCCAGCAGCGGCCCGCGGCGCTGGGCGTCCGCCTCGATGAATACCTGGGCGATGGTGGCCGGCTCGCTGCCGTCGCCGATGCTGACTTCCAGCGCGTCGCGCAGCATCGCCTTGCCCAGCGCGCGGATCGGGGCGGGGAAGGTGGCCGAGAAAAGCAGCCCCTGGCGCTCGCGCGGGACGCGCTTCGCGATGTCGCGGATGGCGTCCTCGAAGCCCATGTCGAGCATCCGGTCGGCCTCGTCCAGCACCAGCGTGCGCACCGCACCCAGCACCAGCGCCTGCTTCTGCACCAGCTCCAGCACCCGCCCCGGCGTGCCGACCACGACCTGTGGCGCGTGCACCAGCGACGCCAGTTGCGGCCCCAGCGGGACGCCGCCGCACAGTACCGAGAGCTTGAGGTTGGCGATGCCGGTGGCCAGCCGGCGCAGCTGGCGGCCGACCTGGTCGGCGAGTTCGCGGGTGGGGCAGAGCACCAGCGCCTGCGTGCGCGGGTCGGCGGGGTCGAGGCGATGCAGCAGGCCGATGCCGAACGCGGCAGTCTTGCCGCTGCCGGTGGGCGCGCGCGCGATGACGTCGCGCCCGGCCAGGATCGGCGGCAGCGTCTGCGCCTGCACCGGAGTCATGGCGGTGAAGCCGAGCGCGTCGATGCCCTGCAGCAGGGTCGAATCCAGGCCGAGGCTGGCGAAACCGGTCGCCGTCGTCGCAGCCGTGCCAGCGGCTTCAGGCGCCTGGCCTCCCGCGGTGCCAGTCGCGGCCAGTCCATCGGGCGTCACCGTGGACGCCGGGGCCGCAGGGGTGGCATCGGGGGAGGGCAGGGTGTCGTCAGGGGGGCTGTGCATGCCGACATGATCGCAGGTCGGGGTCCGGCGCCATGGCAGCGCCGCGGCGATGGGTGATGCGGACACGGCGGACGTGGATCACCGCTCCGGACTGCGCGCCAGGGTTCAGGCCGCAAGCCGGTGCGCGAAGTACGGCCGCTCGCGGTCGTCCAGCAGCGTACTGCGCCGCCAGGTCGCGCGGGTCCGGCACCAGCCATGCATCGAGGTTGCGGGTGCGCAGCGGCACGATGCAGCGGTCGTGCCCGGCGGCGGCGACTTCCGGCGGCGGGTCGTCGGTGATCGCGGCGAACGACAGCAGCGTCGCGCCGTCGGCGCCGCGCCAGGCCGACCACAGGCACGCGGCCAGCATGGCCTGCGGCGGGCTTAGTCGGAATTCGAGGACCTGGCTGCGCGCGGTCTCGCCTGGCGCGAGCTCGCGGCCCTCGGCGCAGTGGGCGGCGACATTCTCGTAGAACGCCTGGATCGCCAGCACGCCGTGGCCGTGGCCGAACTGGCCGCGCCAGTAGCCTTCCAGGTTGTCGCGGCGCGCGTTGTAGGTGCCGGGATAGCGACGGTCGTCGCTGGCCGGCTTGCCGGCCGGGCGGCACTGGTAGTGCATCGGCCGCAGCACGCGGCCGCCGTCGCCGCCGGCAACCAGCAGCGGCACGTACTGTCCGGGGAAGATCCGTCCATCGCGCGCCTCAGGGCGCGTCCGCCGCAGGTCGTCGAGCTTCGCCAGCGCTCCGGCGATCTTCGCGGTGGCGATGCGCCGGCTCTCGGTGGCCGCGCGCGTGGTGCGCGTGCGCAGCGTCCGCTCGGCATCGGCGAGCCGCTGGCGCTGCGCGAACACCAGCTGCTCGGTGGCCTGCACCTGCGCGCGGTCATGCTCCACGACCAGGCCGCGGATCGTCTCCGCGTCGGCCCCGTCCATGTCCGCGAACAGCGTGTCGACCGAGCGCGAGATGCGGATGGCGTCCGTCGCCCGCCGCTCCCAGTACAGGCGCACGAACGCGTCGATGTCGATGGTCGCACCGTAGGCGCGCACGAACCCGGCGTAGTCCTGGCGCAGCTGGGCGGAGTAGCACATGGATGCGGGCTCCGGGGACTGTCGGCGAGCGTGGACGGAGTCGCAATGGTAGGCGCGTGCTCGCGCAGGTGTCGTGGTGGCGGCTGACTTGCCGGCCGCGAGCCCGTAGCCTTGCCCGACCTCCACACCGTGGGCACCCGCATGCAGCTGCAGATCGCGCTGGAATGGTTTCTCAACCCCGACCACCTGCCGCTGATCGCCGGCATCGAGCACGGCTGGTACCGCGACGCCGGGCTGGAGGTGTCGCTGCTGGTGCCCGACGACCACTACGACGGGCTGGCGGCGACGGTGTCGGGCGCGGTGGCGTTCTCGTGCAACGAGCCGCTGCACATGGTCGACGCGGCGCGCCCGGGGCTGAAGGCGCTGGGCTGCTTCTTCGAGACCGACGGCGGCATCCTGCTGCAGCGCGCCGCCGGCGAGCGGCTGTTGGCCGGCGGCCACGTCCGGCTGGCGTCGCCGGTGGCCGGCGGCGTCACCGATGCGATCGCGGTCGAGATTTTGGCGCGCTGGTGCGCCGCGCGCGGCGCGGCGTTCGACGCCGGGCAGGTCGAGGTGGCCAGCGCCGGCTTCGCGCACCTGGACAACCTGCGCGAAGGCTACGACGGTGCCTGGTTGTGCTTCGCGAACTTCGAGGGCGTGGAGGCGCGGCTGTCGGGCCTGGACGCCGACTTCATCGCCACCGGTGACGTCGGGCTGGAGAACTTCTCGGCGCTGGAACTGTTCACCGGCGAGGCGTTCCTGCGCGACCACCGGGAGGTCGTCGACACCGTGGTCGCGCTGGTCGGGCGCGGCGCTGCGCTGTGCCGTGACGATCCCGGCGGGGCTGCGCGACTGTGGTACGCGCACAGCGGCACCGATCCCGACGCGCTCACCGACGCGATTGTCGCCGACACGTGCCCGCGGCTGGTCTGGCCGGTGGTGCGCGACGGCGCTCGATGGCGTGCGATGTGGACGCAGTTCGACGGCATGGGACTGGCGCGGGTCGACGCGGCGGGCTACGACGCGCTCTACCGCTGACCTCGACTCGGCGGCGCGGTGTGCGCGTGTCGGCGCTCGCGCGGTCCCGCGCGGCGTCTGTCGCCGGACAGCTGCGTCAAGCCGGCACGTCGTTGAGGGTCAGGCGGCTCATGGGCGGCTGGCCGCCGAGGGCGGTGCGCCGGCGTCCGCTGCCAGCATCCGCGCTGCCAGTGCCTGCGCCTGGCCGCGCAGTTCCGGCACGGCCAGGCTCTCCCAGAGCGCGCCGATGCGCGGCGCGCCGAGGGTCGCGACGCCGTCGACCACGCTGCCGTCAGCTTGCAGTACCGCGCCGTGGTCGTCGGTGGCAATGCCCATGCCCAGCGGGCCGGGCTGCAGCAGACCGCGCCCATGCATCGCGCGCAGCAGCGGGTTGCCGCTGCGCGCCAGCGTGGTGTCGACGCCGGTGGCGTTGACGACGCAGCCCGCCGTCAGCGTTGCGCCTGCGTCGGCGCCGCGCGGCCGGTACTCCAGCACCGCGGCAGCGTCGTCGCCGCACAGGGCGGTCAGCCGTCCTGCCTGCACCTGCAGCCGGCCGTCCGCGCGCAGCGCTTCCAGAACCGCAGCCACGTCGGGCGCAATGCGGTGGCGGTGAATGTCCCACAGCCGCTGCGCATGGCGCAGGAAGCGGCGCCGCTCTGCGTCGTCGGACGCACGCCACAGCGTCTGCCCGTAATGGCGGAGGGCGTCCATCGTCCACTGCCAAGGCACGCCGGCGCCGGCCGCGTCACGCGCGCGCTGCCGCAGCAGCGCCATGCGCGTGCGCATGCCGACATGCAGCAGGTCGTCGACCCCGCCCGCCTGCCGGCCTGCGGCGGCGTGCGCCAGCGGCATCAGGCCATGGCGCGACAGCACGGTGATCCGGCCGCGATGACAGCGGGCGTCCAGCGTCAGCACCGCGTCAACCATGCTCAGGCCCGAGCCGACGATGCAGACGTCGCGGTCGGCGTCTATCGCCGCGACGGCGGCGTAGTCCCACGCCTCGATCACGCGCGGCGCCCCGCTGATGGCCGCCGGTGCCAGCGGCAGGCCGCGTGCGCCGTTGCCGGTGGCCAGTACGACGCGCCGCGCGCGCAGCAAGGACCCGGACGCGCACGGGAGCACGAACGCGTCGCCCTCACACCCCAGGTCCAGTGCGACATCGCTGACGTGGACGACGCCGTCGACGTTCGGCGATTCGGCCAGGGTGGCCTGCAGGTAGCGTGCGTAGTCGCGGCGCCGGGCAAAGCGCTCGGTCACCGGGCCAGGCGGCAATGGAGATCCGTCGCTGTCACCGCCCGGGTTGGCCGCGAGGAAGTCCGCAAAGTCCTCGGGGGCGTCGTCGAACGCGCTCATCCGCGAGGCGATGACGTTGAGGCGGTGCTCGGGACGCAAGGTGGAATACGCCACGCCGCGGCCCGGCGCCGGCCGTGGCTCCACGATGGCGATCGCCAACGGGCCGGGCGCCTGTCGCAGCAGCTGGACCGCGACCAGGGTGCCGGCAGCGCCTCCGCCGATGATCGCGACGTCGTGGGCAGCGGGGGAGTGGGGTGCGGTAGGGGTCATCGAAGATCCGGGTCGTCGGGCGGCGCTGCTGCCAATGGACGTGGGCGGCGCCGGTGATCCCGCAGCACGTCATGGCGCGGAAGCGCGGGGGCAGGGCGCGCGCAGTCAGCGCCGCGGGGGTTTCCACACCCGCGCGCCCAGCAGGATCACGCGCAGCTGCTGTACGAAGTTGTCGACCAGCTCGGCCTCGGCCTGCGGGCGGTCGGGCGGGAGGTCCAGGATGTCCGTCGCGGCGTTGAGCATCGTGGTCACCACCAGCCCGCAGACCATCTGCAGAGCGGGCGTTGACAGCCTGGAGAGCAGGCCGAGGCGGCGCATGTCCTGCGCCATCTCGTGGGCGAAGTGCGCTTCCTCGGTGCGGATCGCGTTGCGGATCGCGCGCGAGCCGCCACTGCGCTCGCCGGCGATGAACGCGAACTGCTCGCGGTTGGCGTTGAGGAAGCGGTGGTAGATCAGCACCGAGCCGCGCAGCATGTCGGTCGGCGGGATGCCGTCGCGCCGTGCCTCGCGCAGCAGCCGGCGCAGGGTCACACCACTCTGCTCGACCAGCGACAGGCCCAGCTCCTCCATGTCGCGGAAGTGGCGGTAGAACGACGCCGGCACCACTCCGGCTTCCCGGGTCACCTCGCGCAGGCTCAGGCTGGAGAAGCCGCGGCCCTCCGCCATCAGCTTCAGCGCCGCGGCCAGCAGGTGCAGGCGCGTGATCTGCTTGCGCTCGACCCGGGTGGGGCCGGCGTCCAGCGGCTCGCGCGGCCTGAGGCGCGTGGGGAGTTCCTGGTCGGTCATCCGTCGGGCTGGGGCGGGGGGTGGCCAGTATAGGGAGCGCCGGCCGGACCGCCCCGCGTTGCCCGGCCCGGGTCGCGGCACAGGCCTGGCCTGAACCGCGCGCGGTGGAGAGTTTGACAGCCGGCGACAGTTCGGTGAACATCTGTTCACCCAATCCGCTGGACCCGCCGTGACCGCTGCGCTGCAACCGACTATTCGTCAGGGCGACATGCGCGCAGCGTCATCGCTGGACACGCATTCGCCGGGCGTTGCGGGCATCGCGCGCCACGTGCTGCTGCGCCCGTTCAACGACCCGACGCTGCTGGACGACGTGCTGCGCGGGATCAACCGGTTGTGGTCGCTCGTTGCGGTCCGCGCCCGGGTCGTGGCGGTGGTCGACGAGACCGCGGACACCCGCACCTTTGTGCTGCGCCCGAACCGCCATTGGCGCGGCGCCCGCGCCGGCCAGCACGTGGTGGTGGAGATGGAGATCGACGGCGCGCGGCGCCAGCGGGCCTTCAGCCTGTCGGCGCCGTCGGCACCCGGTGGCGAGGTGCGGCTGACCGTGCGCCGCCACGCCAACGGCAGCGCCACCGCATGGATGCACGCGCGCCTCGGCGTTGGCGCGGTGGTGACGCTGGGGCAGGCAAGCGGCGATTTCGTGCTGCCTGACGCGCTGCCGGCGCGGATGTTGATGGTTGGTGCCGGCAGCGGCATCACGCCGCTGCGCGCGATGCTGCTGGACCTGCAGGCGCGCGGCTACGCCGGCGACGTGGTGCTGGTGCACGCCAGCCGCGACCGCGACGAGGCGATCTTCGGCGCCGAGCTGCTGGCGCTGGCCCAGGCCTGGCCCGCGCTGCGGCTGCTGGTGCACTACAGCGCCGCCGACGGGCGCCTCGACGCCGCCGCGCTGGCACGCGCCGTCCCCGATTTCGCGCAGCGCGAGACCTTCCTCTGCGGCCCGGCCCCGCTGATGGCGTGGATGGAGGCGCTGTACGCCTCGCACGACGCCACGGCGCGGCTGTGGCGCGAGCGATACGGCCTCCCGGTGCGCGTCCGCGAGCCCGGTGACACCACGGTGCAGGTGCATGTCGCCGATGCCGGACGGATGTTCACCAGCACCGGCGACGAGCCGCTGCTGGTCGCCGCCGAGAGCGCCGGGCTGACGCCGGCCTACGGCTGCCGCATGGGCATCTGCATGACCTGCCAGTGCCGCAAGCGCAGCGGCACGGTGGTCAACCTGCTGACCGGGCGCGAGTCCTCGGCCCCCGGCGAACTCATCCAGCTGTGCATCAGCGCGGCCCGCTCGGACGTCGAGCTCGAACTGTCGTGATCGCGCCCGTCCATCCGTTCCTGCACCACCCCCTCCCGTCCATCGAGACCGCCATGTCCGCGACCGCCCACTCCTTCCGCCGCAGCCACGACGACGTCGGCGAGCGCCTGCCGCCGGTCGCCCCCGCCGTGCCGCCGCGCGCGCGCCGCCGC
>PPFU01000388.1_pt1 | contig 92142 bp, 99 predicted proteins | sample 1535991 | NCBI WGS metagenome assembly PPFU01 (sample SAMN04901290, study PRJNA319586) | Hypolithon metagenome, whole genome shotgun sequencing project. | isolation source: Antarctic Hypolithon | place: Antarctica: Miers Valley | collected 2014
TGTAGCCAAGCGGTAAGGCACCGGTTTTTGGTACCGGCATGCGCAGGTTCGAATCCTGCCACCCCAGCCAGTTTCTGACTATGTCCTAAGCACCTGAAAAGTCATCGTTCTTTCTGCGAGTCAAGGCCCCGTGGCACTCTGTCGTGGCTCTGATTTGAGCACCATGATTCGGGGTGCCGCGAGTTGCAAGCCGGAAGACGTATTCGACAGCCTTCCACCGGTGTATCGGCAGTAGCAATAGCTTCCGAGGGCTAGCGCCTACCGGCGCTCTCTTCCAAACAAGGCTCCGTGGGCAACCGGTCCGGTCGAACCGACCGGAGCTCCAATTCCTGCCTTTCAGGTGCCGACCCCCTTATTGCGGCATGGGCAGCGCAGGCCTAACCTGGAAGCTGCCAAGTTTAGCCAGGCCGTTTTCTGGCGAAAGCTGGGCCCTCTGCGGACCGTCTGCTGCTGATTTTGCGGAGCCGAGAAGGCGGATGTTCGCTCGCGTCGCACACGTTCGACCAATGCAGCGGGAGCGAAGATGATCTAAATCAATATCCGATTTAACTATCTGATAGCGTTTCCGGCGTGTAGACCCGTGCAATGCCTAATCGATTTGTCAAAAAGCTCCAAGGGTTCTCGCCCCTAACCGACGCTGCAATTCGGGCTGTCGTGAAGGCAACTGCAATGCCTCAAGATTTTGGTCCCCGTCAGCATCTTATCAGAGAGGGGGACACTCCGGGCCCCGTTTTCGCAATGTTGGAAGGTTGGGCTATACGATATAAGGTCCTCCCCGGTGGATCTCGCCAAATCATGGCCATCCTCATGCCGGGTGACTCCTGTGATCTGCACATGGGAATGCTGGAGGAGATGGACCATAGCATTGAAGCCGTCACACAATCAGTAGTAGCCACGATCCCTAGGGACGTCATGGACCAAATCATGGCGGGTCATCCGACTGTCGCGAGAGCCATGTATGTTGCGCAGCTGATCGATGAAGACACCTCGCGGGCTTGGATCGTCAGCATGGGACGTCGAAACAGCATCGAAAGTACGTCGCATCTTTTGCTTGAACTATACATTCGAGCGATCCGCGTTGGTCTTATACCAAGCGGGGTTATGGAGTTCCCTCTCACCCAAGCCGTCATAGCCAACGCGTTGGGCGCAACCACAGTGCACATCAACCGGGTTCTACAGACGCTTCGACACTCGGGAGCGATCGAACTCCGACGAGGCCATTTACGAATTCCGGACCCGGCAATTTTGGTCCGCCTCTCCGGCTTGAATGAAAGCTATGTCCAGCGCCGCTTGCCACCACAGCCTTTTAGCCGAACGAACCTTTAACATTAATTTTGTATAACGATTTCGAAGGGTTAAGCGTGTATAATCTGCGGACCGTAGGCTCGGTATCCGAGGCGGCGTCTACGGCTGCTGGCTATGAAGGCCGCGCCTCCAGTTAAGGCTACGCAGGAATGCCCCTTTTTCATGTTCGCACATGCAATTTCGAGTTCGAGGCTATCGATGAGGAGGGCAGCAGGTTCGAGCAGGCCGAAGACGCGCTGAAATCCGGAATCGATAGTGCGATGGCCGTCGCGTCCGACGAAATCCGAGAAGGACAACGTTCGGCCGCTGTGGACGTCTGCGTAGAAGATGCTGAGGGTGAACAGTTACTCCACTCTGTGGTCGCAATGTCCGTATCTCCGCTGATGGTGAAGGCGGGTTCGGCAGACCCAGTCGTGACCGGGTCGGTCCCCGCCAGCAAATGAGCGACGAGGGGAGGTTGAGCGAGCCGGGCGCTCCGCAGGCGGCAGCCGATTGTCGGGCATATGTCAGTACGGCAGCTCCGCGAGGCTGGCTGCGACCTTCGCCAAGGCCACCTTTATTCAAAAGCGATCAACGCGCTTCGCGTGCCCAAGTTGATCCAAGATTGGCAACGCAGCGACGCACAGAGGCACGCAGCATGAATGTCGTTCAGCTTTTTCCCGAAGTGATAACATCGCTGCTATACGTCAGCCGCAGCAAGCCCGACCTTCTTGAAGCTCCCACGGAGGTGGAGAAGATTGTTGATCTCGCAGAACGATGCAACGTCCTGCATGGCATCACTGGAGCAATGATCTTTACCGAATCTCATTTTGCGCAAGTGATCGAAGGGCCGCAGACGGAGATCTATGATCTCATGCAGAACATTGAATCGGATTCGAGGCACCGGGATATCGCTATTGTTGAAGTAACTACGCTGCCAGAGCGGCGTTTTCCAAATTGGGAGATGGCCTATTCGGGCCCTAGCTTTTACGTTGACCGGCACGTAAAGCCGCTCCTTACAATAAACTGTGCCTTCAACGAACGAAAGGTGCTCTCGAAGAGGATGATCGATCTTCTTCTGGAGTTCGCGAAACGTTCCTCCACGCTGCGGTGACGGAGCGTGCTGCGCATTGCAGTCCACCTCGGGTCCCGCCAATCACCCAGGAACTTCACTAACTGGTTCGTAGCTGCCGGCTGATGCTGATTGGCTGAATGCAGGTTTCGGTTGGACCTTCCCGAACCTGCCTGCCGCCGATCTCCCCTGCCGCGAAGGGCCAGGTCTGTCGCTTCGGTTAGGCTGCCAGGCGGTCCTTCGTCGTGTCCAGCTTCATGATGAAGCCGCCCGATGACCATTCGGAGGAGACGGAGCCTCCGAGCCGGGCGACCAATCCCGCGACGAGCTTGTGGCGGAGTTCAAATCCGATTCTGAGCGAGGAACATCCTCCGAGCGGTCGCTTGCACAGCCTGGGCTCGGCTGATGCGGTGGATTGCTTCTGCCTGTTCGTCCCAATCCGTCCAGTCGTGAGCGGGAAGGACGAGGTGGGATTCTGATCGCCCGTCCTCAAACACCCAAGCTACTTCGATCGGACAGCTGCGCTTGCCGAGGGAAGATGCTTCAAAGTCGAGGAACACCAGCATGGCTCAAGAACAAAAGCACTACGATTGGGGACCAGAACGCCTCGCCGCGGTTCGGATGAGCCTCCGCGGGTGGCGGCCGGGGAAAAGCTGTCCTTCAGCAAGGACCCAATAGTGACCATGCGATAAATTCTCTTGCCTCACAAACTTACTCTCTCAGTTCAGGCAATACGATTCAGCCGCTCTGGAGCCTCGTGTGCCCAGTAATAGTGCTGCCGAACAGTCTCGCTGCAAGGGGTTCAGGTCCCTATCTTGCCCCCACCTCTTCTCGTGACTGCCAGAACCGATGGGCGTGGCGGCATTTGCGGATCGAAATCGGGCCAGCGAGTCGACGGATCGGCGAATGTCGAAGGGCGGGCGTGCGGCGGATAGGCCTCGCCGTCGTCGCCGGGATGCTGCACCGCCATGAACAGGGTTTCGTCGTCCGGGGTGAAGCGCGGGCCGCACAGTTCAGCGCCGGTGGGGGTCCGGAAGAACAGCTGCGAACGACCTCGGGTCGGCCCCTCGGCATCGACCGCCCAGACGCCGTTAGCGCACTGGTTCAAGACCTCGCTGCCATCGGTCGAGACCCAGAGCCGCCCTTTGCCATCGATCGCGACATTGTCAGGGGATCCGAACCAGCCGTTTTCGCTCGTGCCCGGGCCCCAAAGCGCACCCACCTCGGCGACCTCCGGGTCGCCGCACCGGACCAACATGTTCCAAGTCGATCGGGTTGCGGCGAAATCGCCCTCACTTTCGACGATCTCGATGATATGGCCGAAGGCGTTGTCCGCACGCGGATTGGCGGCGTCGAGGTTATCCGCGGTGCGGCGGGTATTGTTGGTTAGCATGACATAGACCCGCCCGCTGCGGGGGTCAGGCTCAACATCCTCGGGGCGATCCATCGGCGTCGCGCCGAGCAGATCGGCCGCGCGGCGCGTCTCGATCAGCACGTCCGCCTGACCGGCAAAGCCGTTGGCGGCGGTGAGCGGTCCTTCGCCAAAGATCAACGGCATCCAGTCTACCGCCCCGTCGGCGTCGAAGCGCGCGACATAGAGCGTGCCGGCATCGAGAAGATCGCGTCTCGTTTCGGGTCGCGCCGGATCGAACCGCCCCGCGGTGACGAATTTGTAGACATAGTCGAACACCTGGTCGTCGCCCGAATAGACCACCACCCGGCCATCGCGATTGTGGACGCTTTCCGCGCCCTCGTGCTTGAACCGACCGAGTGCGGTGCGCTTTTTCGGTGTTGAAGAGGGGTCCATCGGATCGATCTCGACGATCCAGCCAAAGCGATTGGGCTCGTTGGGCTCTTGGCCGATATCGAAGCGACCATCATGCCTGGCCCATTCATACCATCCACCAGGAACCCCGTAGCGCTCGTGGTTGGCGGCTTCGGGTCCCACGGCAGTGCCCGTGAAGTAACCGTTGAAATTCTCTTCTGCGAGGAGATAGCTGCCCCATGGCGTTATGCCGCCAGCGCAATTGTTGAGAGTGCCCATGACGGTGCGGCCGGTGGGATCGGCGCTCGTTGCGAGGCGCGGGCTGCCGGCAGCAGGCCCGGTCAGCGCGATTCGAGGGGTGCGGGCGGTGATGCGGCGGTTGAAGCGCGACCCCTGAATATAGCGCCAATTCTGGCCGTGCTTGACAATTTCGAAGATCGAGCCGCCATGCGCCGCCTTCTCGATCTCGCATTCGGCAGCTGTGAGCTCGCGACCTGCCGCACCAGGCAGCATCAATGGTGCGATGGTGTATTCGTGATTGACGCAGAGTAGCCCGCGCTGCTCGCCGCGCGCCTCGGGCGGCAGCGGCACGAAACCGACATAGTCGTTGTTGTAGCCGAAACGCCGCTCCTGATCCTCGGCGCTCTGCCGCGTCGGATCGAATGAGCCATCGCCTGCCATCAGCGGATCGCCCCAGCGGATCAATATGTTGGCGTCATAACCGGGGGCAACGTGATGCATGGTGTCCACGCCGCGCTCGAGTTCACGGAAAGCCGCCTGTGCGGGCCTGAGCGCTCCTGCGGTTGCGCAACCGCCTAAACCGGTGGCGATCCCGGCGACCGTCGCGGCACCCAGCATGCCTTTCATCGCCCCGCGCCGCGAATAGCGCTGGTCGATAAGCTCGCCGATCGTCGGCGTCTGGCCGAGACTGGGATTGCTTGAAACGGAATCGAGCAATTCGAGGCTGGTGGGCATGGGATCGGTCCTGAAGCGTGCGGTGATCGCCGCGGTAGCCGTGCGACCCGACGCTTTTGTTACAGTTTCATGCCAACGTTCGGGAAACGCCAGCTTTCCGCTCACCTAAGGGCCTTTCGGGATGGCTACATATGGGCGCGTACAACCGCCCGGCGTCGCTGTGTGGCCTGGAACGGAAGTACGGCTTCCGGATGAGTTGAGGCGACAAGCGCGGGCGTGACATGCGTCCTCAGCCTACTGACTTGGGAACGCGTTTGCCCTTGGTGCGGCTCGTCAGGTGAACACGCCGGCAGCGGTCGCAGCGATATGAACGGAGTTCAAGGCCCAATTGCAGGGCGGCGACCAGCGCTTCCTCCGTTGATCGGTAGGATGCCTTCTTGCGGCAGATGCTCAATCGTGTGCGCACTCTGTGCCGCTACAGGCCAGAGGGCATTTGTCCAATAGAGCGCCTGATTCGCGACGTTGTGGTCCCGATCGGCGAACCTGAGGGTCGCCGTTCGGCTCATCGCCGTCCGCCTGACCGGACCCGGCTCTCCGGAGCGCGAGGAAGGATTGGGAGATTGCCGTCAGCTCCTTTGTGGCGACGTTTGGGCTATCGCCTGAAGAGCCAGGGGTGAAGTTTTATCGAAGGTCAGGGCGCAAACGGCATCAACCATCGGGCGAAATTCTGGATCTGCTTGCTTGCGCTACGGCAATCGCCGCGGCGACCCTCTGGGCGCTTGGCGTCTGTTTCATGTGGCCGACGATGCTGGCGGCGGTCGGGCGGCGGGCCATGGTCGATTGGCGTGGTCGGCTTTGCGGGCGCAATGGCGATCTATTTGGTGCTGCCGGAAATCGGCAAAATCTACGATCGCGCTAAGCTGGAGGCGCGCCGGGGGCGAAGCCACTTTCGCAACGCTTCAGCCCGGGCCCGAGCTTCAGCGCGTGCTGGCCTTTGCCGCTGAGCAGAGCTTCCAGGTTATCGCGGTCGTTCCGGTGGTCCTGTCCTTCGTGTTCGGCGTCGTGTGGATGTTCGAGCGGCGTCACCGCTTCAGGAGCGACCAACAAACGAGCATGGCGGTCGGGCATTGAGGTCACGATCGCAGGTAAAGCCACAATTACACCCATCCGCGAACAACGATCAGGCTGAATTACCCGGACGCTGATGAAAGCCGGTCTGAAGGCTGATCAGCGCTGCTTTTTCGCAGTGGTGGCATTGAAGTCAGGATCCTTCTTGGCCACCCAATCGACGAATTTGCGCACATTCGCATTGGCCAGAAGGGCATTCACATCCATCGCATGGCGCTGAAGCTCGGCATTGGTGAAATTGGCAATCAGTGTCTGCTGGCAGATGGGATGCATCGGCACCACATCGCGCCCGCCCCGGCTTTTGGGCACGGGATGATGCCAAACAATGGTCTTGCCTGTCGGCCGGCCACACAGCCAGCAGGGCAACGCCACCGCAGGCCCCTCCTCATCACCGTGGAGGTTTTCATAGGGACCGTGTCTTGAATGTTTGCGGGCCATCTGCCTGTTCCTGAATGTCCGAACCGGGCGACCCGCCTACGGTGATGCGAACCGCGATGCCATTGCAGCGTGTTGCCGCGCTATACTCTGGGTCAGGTCAGCCACCTCATTCGCGCCGGACAGCCAGCAGCTCGGCCAGCCGCTCGGCGAGATCCGCCTTGCGGAATGGCTTGTCTATCCGATGCAGTTCAGGCGCAACGTCCTCGACCCCGGAATAGCCGGATGCAATGAGGATGGGCAGATGCGGGTAAAGCGCATGCACTTGCCGGGCGAGTTCGATCCCGTTCATGCCGGGCATCAGGTGATCGGTAATCAGCAGATCGTGCGGCTCGCCCTCCTGCAGTTGCTGCAGCGCCTCCTCGCCTGAACCCGCCTCGGTCACTTCGTAGCCAAGCTCGTCCAGCATGTCTGCGGTGCTCATCCGAACCAGCACCTCATCATCCACGACCAACGCCCTGCCCCGGTGCGAAGAATTAGAGGCTTCGGACAGCTGCCGCGGGCCGGTGCTGACAGGGTCCGTGCTGATCGGGAGCCACACATCGACGCAGGTTCCGCGGTCGGGCTCGCTGGTGAGCGTAACCGCACCGCCGAGTTGGGCCGCAAGGCCGTGAACCATGGAAAGGCCCAGTCCTGTGCCCTTGCCGATCCCCTTCGTGGAGAAGAACGGCTCCATCGCGCGCCGCGCTGTCTCTGCATCCATGCCAATTCCCGTATCGGCCACCGACAGTCTCACGTAATCGCCCGCCGTGAGGTTTGTCGGATGAGCGCCGGCCACGCTCTGCTTCGTTGCCGAAATCGTCAGCGTCCCGCCCGCCGGCATGGCGTCACGGCCATTCACCGCCAGATTGAGCAAAGCCATTTCAAGCTGGTTCGCATCGGCCCGGGCTGACGGCAGCTGATCCTCGAGCTTGACCTGCACTTCCACATCCGGACCCAACGTGCTCTCGACCAGACCGGCCATGCTTCTCACCAGTTCGGCCAGATCCACGGCACCCGCCTGGAGAGGCTGGCGTCGCGCGAAGGCGAGCAGGCGCTGCACCAGGGTCTTTGCTCGATCGGCAGACTGCATCGCGCCGTCTATCAGCCGCTGTTCCCGATCGTCACCCAGCCCCCCGCGTATCAACCTGTCGAGGCATGCGACGATGGGCGTGAGCAAATTGTTGAAATCATGCGCAACACCGCCCGTGAGCTGGCCGATGGCCTCCATCTTCTGGCTTTGGCGCAAGGCCTCTTGCGCTTCGAGAAGCCGCGCCTCGGCCCTCAGCCGCTCCGTCACGTCGGTGACAAACTGATAGGCACCGATGCGCTGGCCAGCACCGTCCCGCAGGGTGCGGAAGCTGATCGAGTAATAGGGCTGGTCCGGTCCGACCTCGCCGAACTGCTCGATCACAGTCATCTCCTGCCCGCCCAGTGCGCGGGCCCAACCGAATCGGACCTCATCCTGGTGGATGGGCTGATCGGCCAGCAGTGCGAGCAGATTGTCGCCCGCGTGGGGCCGCACGCCGTAGACGCGCGCGAACTCGTCCGCATTGGCCTTGTTGATGGCGAGGATGCTGTAGTCGAGGTCGCACGCCATCACCTGCACGTCGGTTGTCTCGACCAGCGTCGCCAGCAGGTTCTTTTCCGCTGTTCGCTCGGCCACGCGCTGTTCGAGGTTCGCATTCAACGCGCGCAATGCCAGCTCTGCCGCGACCCGGTCGGTGATGTCGATCTGGAGCCCGTCCCATATCAACGAACCGTCTTCCTGCTCCCTGGGCGCAGACAGGATGCGACACCACCGTTCGGCCCCGTCCGCCCGGCGGAAGCGAACCTGCATGTCGAAAGGTGCCCTATCCCGGATGGCCTCGCTTTCGGCTTGAACCAGCCCGGCGCGGTCGTCGGGATGGATCAGATTATAGGGGATCGAAGGGTCGCGGATGGCGGCTTCTGCGGCGATGCCCGTCAATCGCTCGTGGCTCTGGGAGATGAACAGGAAGCGCCGGTCACGGCCATCAGCGCCGGTGCTGAGCTGAAACACCATGCCGCCGGGCAAATTGTCGGTGAGGGCCCGAAGGCGAGCCTCGTTTTCGCGCACCTGCCGCTCGGCCGCATCTCGCTCGGTGTCGTCGCGGACGGTCACCACGGCGGCCACCTGCCTTCCGGAGGAGTCCCGGATCGGCCGAGCACTTCCGATCGCCAAGACCGAGGTGCCATCCGGACGATCGATCCGCCAGCGTGCATCCTCGACTGTCTCGCCGCGGAGCGCGCGGGCAAGCGGCAGATCCTCGGGCGGATAGGGATCGCCATCCACGGTAAACAGATGGTATGTCGCGCTGTATCGGTCAGGCGTCACGCCCAGCTCTGCAACTCCGTGCAGCCGGGCCGCAGCTTCGTTGACGAAGGTCAGTCGACCACCGGCGTCCGCGACGATCACCCCCTCGGCCAGCTGCGAAAGGATCGCGGATTGCTCGCGTGCGGCCTGCTCGGCCTGTCTTCGGCCGCTGATATCGCGCAGATATCCGATGAAGACCTCGTCCGAACCGATCCGAGCGACGGTGATGGAGAGTTCGACGGGAAATTCGTCACCATTCTTGCGCAGCGCGGTGACCTCGATGCGGCGGTTCAGCATCTTTGCCTCGCCGGTCGCGTGGTAGCGCGCCATGCCCAAATGGTGTGCTGCCCGGTGCTGCTCGGGAATGATCAGATCCGCGAGCGTGCGGCCGTCAGCCTCCCTGCTGGTCCATCCGAAGACCTCCTCGGCAACGCCGTTCCACCCCACAACCAACCCTGCCTGGTTGATCACGACGACCGCATCGAGTGCGGTTTCAAGAATCGGGCTTAAACTCTGCACGTTAGTGTCATCGGTGAGGGCGGGGGCCATAGGACATGCTTAATTGGGAAAATTCGCTGCGTCGATCAGCGAACGACCCCGCCCGAGATCTTCCGCGCCGTGCAGACCGTGCCGAGCAAGACAAGGGCCGGTTGGCCACGTCTTGCGGCGCAGCTGCAGTTCGACTGGGTACCCGAAAGAGCTCTCGGGATGGAACGTGATCCGATTTCGCGAATAGCGCGTGGACAAACCCCCCGCGCCGGAGCCTCCGTCCACCTCGCCGGTTGACCCAAAAAAGCGCTGTGCCGCGCGCCTGCAGTTCATTCTCCCGACCAGCCGAGGACTTCATCATGCACCTATCCTCCCGTATCGCCATCGTCGGCACCGGCAATGTCGGAGCCACTGCTGCCTACGCCCTGATGTTGCGCGGCCTGTTCGCCGAGATCGTCCTGATCGACGCCGATGAAGATCGCGCGATGGCAGAGGCGATCGACATCGCCGATGCCATCGCCATTGCGCGGCCGGCGCGGATTTGGGCTGGCGGCTATGCGGACGTGAAAGACGCCAGCATCCTGGTTCTCACCGCCGGCGCCGCAACCCATGGGGAAGAGACGCGCACCTCGATCGCAGCGAAAAGCGCCGCGATCGTTCGCATCTGTGTGCATGAGGCGATGGCCGCAGGGTTCGACGGCGTTATCGTGGTTGCGTCCAATCCGGTCGATGCGATGGCGCAGATTGCGCAGGCGACCTCGGGCCTGCCACCGGAGCGGGTGATCGGCACCGGGACGCTGCTCGACAGCAACCGGTTCAGAAAGCGCGTGGCGGATCGGCTCAATGTTGCGCCGGCCGCCGTGGAAGCGATGGTGGTGGGCGAGCATGGCGATAGCGAAGTGGCCGCCTTCTCCACGGTACGGATCGGGGGAGTTTCGCTGGATGCGTTTCTCGGCGAACAGCCCTTCGAGCGGGCGGACCTGGCGCATGACGTGATGCGCGCGGGCTACACCATCAATCACGGCAAGGGATACACGTCCTTCGGCGTCGCCACCGCCATCGTGCGCATCTGCGAGGCCATCCATCGAGACGAGCGTGTGGTGCTGCCGGTCTCCAGCAAGCTGACCGGACAGTTCGGTATCGATGGCGTTTACCTCAGTCTCCCGTGCCTCGTCGGCGCAGCAGGCGTGCTGCGGGTGCTGACCCCGGACTTCACCGATGACGAACGTGCCGCCCTTCTCGCCTCCGCCGATATGTTGCGAGACACCGTGGCCCATGTCGGCTGACTCGGCTTGGCTCCATCTCCCGGGCAGCTCGACGGCAGCAACAGATCGATCGCTTTCCGCATACGATCAACGCAACGGGGCTCCCACCAGCCTACCATCCGCACAGCTTGGCGCAACAAAGTTGCCGCGAATGTTGGAACCTTCTTCGGCTCCATGATTAATCGAGCGATAAGAATAGGAGAGACTCAATGCCCATCTCAAAAGCGACCCTCGCGCCAGCCGCCCTGGTGCTTGCCGTTTTGGTGGGTCTCGGTGGCTGCGCTACCCGGGGCTATGTCGACGAACAGATTGCGTTCGTGAACCAGCGCGTGGACGCCACCGATTCCCGCCTGCAAGCCACCGACACGCGTCTGCAGTCGATCGAATCGACAGCGAACAACGCCCTTGCCGAGGCGCGATCCGCTTCCGGCCAAATGCAGAACACCACCGGACGGCTCGACCAGCTCAATGCCCGTGTGGACAGCATGGACCAGCGGACGCAGCGGCGCACGCCGCGCAATTGATGCGGCCAAAGCCTGACACGCACTCCGCTGAGATGCAGTTTACAAGAGTACAGGTCGCGTGACGCGAAAGCCGATCCTGATCACAGCGATGGTTGCCGCCGCGGCGTTCGCCTTTACTCCGGCACAGGCTGCTCAGAGTAGGGCGAGCGCGCGCGTTGCAGAACGCCCCGCTCCGGTAAAGCCTACCTCGGCGGAAGAGGCTGACGCCAGCGCGCAACTGGGAGCGGGCGAGCGAAGGTCGCCAGAGGCCATGCGCGTGCTCGACTGGATTGCCGCGTCCCGCGATAATGGCAATCTCCCTTACATCGTCATCGACAAGAACGCTGGGGTCCTGTTTCTTTTGGATGCCGAGGGCGAGGTGCTGGGGGAAGCGCCGATTCTGATCGGAGTGGCCAAGGGAGACCTTGCGACGCCGGGGATTGGCAGCAAGAAGTTGTCCGAGATCGGGCCGGCCGAGAAGACCACCCCGGCGGGGCGCTTCCTTTCCAAGTACGGCCGGGCAGTGGGCAACCAGAGGGTCCTTTGGGTCGATTATGCCACATCCGTTGCGTTGCATGCGGTGGTGAGGGGCAACCGGCGAGACCGGCGGCTGGAGCGATTGGCTTCCGAGTCCCCGGAAGACAAACGCATCACCTACGGCTGCATCAACGTACCCACCGATTTTTACCAGAAGACGGTCAAGCCTCTATTCGCGAAGGATGGCGGTATCGTCTATGTTCTGCCGGATACCCGCCCGCTCGAGGACGTCTTCCCCCAGCTGCGAGCGGCATCCTATCTTTAGAACAGCCGCGGTCGACGACAGGTCGCCGGAGTGGGTTGCGATGAAAGATCGACGCTTTACAAGCGTTCCAGCAACTGGCCTTCGTGGCAACTGAGCGCCTGGCCGGCCATTCCCGTTTGCGATCGGGGGCCGGCAACGCGCCGCTGACCTTGGCTCGACCCGATCCATCGCCTCGTGCAAACAGGATTCAGGAGCGCGCCGCGCGAATGGGCAGAGGAGAGTTCCGTGCGAGGCTCAAGCACTGAAATGCTGAAGATCCTGATTCCGTTGGCCGCCCTGCTCTTTGGTTCGCAGGCGATTGCCAATCCCGGCCCCTACAAGGAGGTTAGGGGATGGTCGCTATTCCGGAACCCGACGAATTGTTCGGCTTACATGATGTTTGAGAACCATGAGGCCGTGGGATTCGCATACGATGCTGCAGCCCGCTCGACCCGAATATCCTTCAGCGATGCCAGCGCAACAGCGCTGGAAGATGGCGATAGCTCATCGATCGACATCCTGCTGCGTCGCCCGGACGGCACGGTCGATCATGCATGGGCCGCCACCACATTCCTGGTGAGCGTTGGAGAGGATGGGCGACGAACGCTGTCGAGCCGGTGGCTCGGCCCCCCTGCGCTGGACGATTTCCGACAGGCGGCTTTCGTCGGCTTCTTCGACAAGGAGCGGGAAATCGGGGTTTTCAGCCTGAGGGGAACAGCGGCGGCCCTCCAGGAGGTGGTGCAATGTTCGATGCAGGTCAGCACAACCGAACCGAAAGATTCCTCCGCGCGTTAGCAGCGGCGCCGCTCGAACAGGCAGAGCAACGCACCCGCCCTGCCGCGATCCGGCAATGCCTGTGGTCGAACAGGCGGTGGTCTAACGACCTGAGGTGTTCGCCGCGATCTGCTCGAGACGGGCCTGGATCTCGTCTTCGGGCAGCCAGCGTCCGCTCACCATCACGCCCGCCCGCCGCTCGACATGGGCCAGATCCACCAGCGGGTTCGCGGTCACGAGAATCAAGTCGGCGCGCTGCCCCGGTGCGATGGTGCCGACGCCCGCGGCTTCACCGAAATACCGCCCGGCTTCGCGGGTGCCAGTCGCCAGCACTTCATAGGGGGTGAGCCCCGCCGCGGCCATCATGCGCATCTCGTGGTGGATCGAGAAGCCCGGCACGTTGAAAAATTGCGGCGCATCCGAGCCGAGCGCGATCGGGGCTTCGGCAGCGTGAAGATCGTGCAGCAACCGGCGGCGAAGCTCCACTAGCCGGCTAGTCGCCTCCGGCTGGAAGTCCGGCCGGGCGGAAAAGTCCCGCTTGGCCTGTGCCCAGCCTTCGAGAATGCGGCGCGGCATGTAGCGCATCTCAGGCCAGGCGATCATCGCCTCGGGCGCTTCGGGCGAGGCAAGGTGCTCGACAAGGCTGAGTGTCGGCACGTTCCAGGTGCCTGAAGCGACCGTGCGCTGGACGGCTTCGGCGATACGCTGCTCGTCGACCAGATCCACCCAGCCGCTGCCGAAGAAGCCACGGGGACGTTCGCCCGTATCCACCCCATCGGGCACCAGAAATTCGACGTACCGATCAAAATGATCGATCGACTTCTGCCCCGCATCGAGCGCCTCGGGCAGCCCCACTTCCTCGGGAATGTGGCCGCCGAAAGGGATGCCGACCGCGTTGGCGGTCTCGGCCAACGCCAGATAGGCGGCGTGCGGAACGCTTCCGATCTTGATCAGGTCGTAACCCGCCGCATGGTGGTCGCGCGCAATTTGGCTCGCCATCTCGGGCGTGCCGGCCACCTGCGCGCTGAGCCAGGGGCTCGCGGCGTGGAGTGTCGGTCCGAGCACCTCGCCCCGGGCGATCCGGTCGCGAAGAGCCAGATGCGCTGCATTGCCGGCCATGTTCCTGACGGTCGTCACCCCATTGGAGACATAGAGGAACAGCACATCTTCGAGATAGGCGGGGTCGTCCCCGCCCGGCACATGACCGTGCATCTCGGCCAACCCCGGCATCAGCCAGTGCCCCGCCCCCTGGATGCGCAGGGCGCCATCGGGAATCTCGACCGCATCTGCCGGACCGACTGACACAATTCGATCGCCACGGACCACCACCGTGTGGTCTGCGAGCACGTGCTCGCGGTCCATCGGCACGACGTTGACGCCGACGAAGGCGACGCTGTCAGCTCCTGCCGGCTCGCTCGCCTGCGCCCGTGCGCTTGTGGGCAGGAGCGGCACGAGAAGCAACACAACCAATAGGCTTAGGAGGAGGCGCATCCGGTCGAAAGCGTTACGCGACATGGGATTGCTCTCCTGCTTAAAGTCCGGTTCTGTGGTTCAGCCTGGCGTGGCGAAGCAAGCTATCATCGCCTGTCAGGTCTGTCATGGCGGACTGTGCGCAGCCGCCTTACGCCGAACTCAATGAGCCGGGTTCGTCAGCCCGAGCCGGTCGCGGAAATGGGGTCGGGCATTGATCGGCGATCGATTGCTGCTCGCTGATGTTCCAGCCGATCGCATACGAATTAACCGGGCGGTAGCGCTGGTCGGGCGCCTCTCCGCTGGCGACGACCAGGCGATGGTAGGCGCACCCCTGCAGGGGCAGTGCCACAGCCAGGGCGACGACAGCTTTCGCCAAAAGCCCTTCCACATCGGGAAAAAAAATCGACAGAGTGAGCTCGCAATCTACTTCCCATCCCCCCTAATAATCCTTTCAGAAATCACTGACCTTGAAAAGGGGCTTTTGTACCGCATGAGGTTCAAACGAAGTGAACATTGGCGCCTACTTGCCTCGTTTCTCGGCCTTGCTGGAATGAGGCCAGAGCGACCCTCGCTTTGTTGAACGGAACTTCCCTTGTTCCAGCCGTTTAGGCGGGAGTTGCTGTCACCACCGACCACGGCGCCCGCTGCTACGAAGGGGAATTAAGCGCGGGCTGGGGGTGGTGGGGCACGAGGATCATCGTGTCGCCCTCGACCCGCCACGAGGCAAGCCGCGAGAGCAGGTTCATGCCGATCACATTGGTCGGGCCGAGGCCGGGAGCGATGATCGCGTCGAGCCCACGGGCGGTGACGTTGCCGAAGCTCAGGTCGTCGATCGAGGTGAGCTGGGCAGACACAGTGCCGTTGGCGGTTTGCATCCGCACCGGGAGCCCGCTGGAACGCGGTTCCAACCCGGCCGCTTCGGCGGTTTCGGCCGATACAGCGGTGAGCGTGGCGCCGGTATCGACCAGGAAGTTCGCCGGATAGCCGTTTAGCTGACCTTGCAGCCAGAAATGCCCGTCGCGTGCCAGCTGCACGCGGGTTTCGCCGCCTTCAACCACCTGCTGCGGAAGGCCGAATTCAGGCAACGCGAAGCCGAAGCGCGGATCCATCCGCGAAAGCTGCAGCACCACCAGCACCAGCACGCCCATGAGGCACACGGTGCTGGCCAGCCGGAGCAGGCGGCCGAGCGAGGGAACCCAGCGGATCAGCAGCGAGCCCAGCAGGCCCACCAGCATCGCCGCAACCGCGGCCATCAACAGGCCGGAGCGGGGCAGTTCGGCAAGGCTGTGGGCGAGCTGGTCCCAAACGGGTGCGAAATCCATGCGGCCCATATAGAGGCTGACAGCTTACTTTGCGATGAGCGATCAGCCGGCCGGCGGCGGGCGCCCGGGCGGGCTTTGCATTGAGCTTGCAAGCCCATCGGGCCAATCGAGCAAGCGGGCCGCAACGGCGTAGCTCGAGGCGAGGAAGGCCTGCACTTCGGCGTCGGGATCGGCAGATGCGCGCACGGCCGCGTAGGGCAGAACGAATTCGCGGAGCGCTTCGTGCCAGAAGGCGGCGGAGGGCATCACTGGCTGCTTCGCCAGCCCCTCCGGCACCGGGTAGGCATAGGCGTAGAAGGCAGCCTCCTCCATCGCGCTACCCGCCCCGCTGCCGGGCCAGAAGCCGGCGCTGATCACCTCATGGCTGTAGGCTTCGCGGGTGACTTCATCGGGTAAAGCGGGGATGCCGCCGGGGTGCACGGGCGCGGGTCGTCCTGAAAAGCGGGTGACCGCCAGGTCGAGGCTGCCCCAGAACAGATGGCTGGGAGAGGTCTTGCCGCGATAGAGCGCGCGGAAGGCGGTGAAACAGCGATCAGCGGCGAGGAAGGCGCCGTGGAGGCGGCGCGCGGAATCAGGGTCCCACTCGCGGGGCGCGTGATCATCCCGGAACGGCACCGGGTTGGACATCTCGTTGGGAGCACCATGCAGCGGCGCCGGAAGGCCAAGCGCGGCGAGGCGCTCGGCGAGCTGCTCCTGGACGGCGGCGATCGACAAGCCGGCCACCGGGAGCTGCGCCACCGTGCCGTTGTTGCACTGAATGGTGACCGCGCCTGCGAGAAAGTCGAGCTCGACGGTGAAATGCGCTCCATCGGCCGGCAGGCAGCGGGTCACGGCGCCGCGCGGACTTATCCGCAGCGCCACGTGCCAGCCATGGTTGATCCACGGCAGCAGGCGCAGCGGCAACTTGCCGATCAGTTGCAGCAGCAGGTGGATCGTTTCCGTGGTCGGCCGGTGGGCGGCGGAATCGAGGTGCGGCCAACCTTCGCTCATGTTTTGCTACGCGGGCGCAAGCTCCCGCTCATGATTTGCTACGCGGGCGCAAGCTCCCGCTCATGGCGCGTTCCGGGGGCGGGTGGCGGAGGCGAGGAGGAGCGAGAAGCGCTGCTGCGCGTCCAGCCAGCGTTCCACCGGGGTCCACCCGCCGGCGAGCAGCAGCGTGTACTGGCTGCGGCGATCGAATTTGTGGCTGTTCTCGGTGTGGATGGTCTCACGCCGGGCCATGGTGAAGGATCGCCCGGCAATTTCGAAGGCGAGGTCCTCGCTTGCTTCGAGGTGCATCTCGATCCGCGCATAGGTGTCGTTCCAGCGGGCGACGTGGCGCAGCTTGTCCACCGGGATTGTGCCGCCAAGCTCGCGATTGATCCGGTGCGCGAGATTTTGGTTGAAGCGGGCGGTGATGCCGCGTGTATCATCATAGGCGGCGGTGAGGACGGCCGGGTCCTTGATCAGGTCCATGCCGATCAACAGCATCGAGCCATTGCCCAGCGTCTCGCGCATCGAACGCAGGAGATCGACTGCAGTGCGCGCGACCATGTTGCCGATGGTGGAGCCGGGGAAGAAGCCGAGCATCGGCAGACCCGCCACCGCTTCGGGCAGCACCACCGGCCGGGTGAAATCCGCTTCGACCGGGTGCACCGGCAGCTGCGGGAAGTTCTGCGCCAGATCGGCCGCCGCGGCGCGCAGGAAATCGCCCGAAATATCGAGGGGGACGTAAGCCGCGGGTGCGATGGCGCGCAGCAGCAGCGGGGTCTTGACCGAGGAACCCGAGCCGAACTCGACCACCGCCCGGCCCCGCCCGATCAGCCCGGCGAAATCGCCGCCGCGCCGCTCGAGGATCTCGGTCTCTGCGCGGGTCGGGTAATATTCCGGAAGGCGGGTGATCTCCTCGAAGAGCTCCGAGCCGGCATCGTCATACAACCAGCGTGCGGGGACGGCCTTGGTCTTCTGCGAAAGCCCCTCGAGCACATCCTCGCGGAAGGCGTGGGCGACGCCGTTCTCGTCCCGATCGACCTGCGAGAGGCCTTCGGTCTCCAGTGCTTCGCTCTGCAACGGGCCGCTCACAGGTCTTTTGCCAGACGCAGGCCGGTGAACTGCCAGCGCTGGCGCGGGTAGAAGAAATTGCGATACGTCAGGCGCGAATGGCCGCGGGGGGTGGCGCAGCTGGCACCCTTGAGCACCCATTGGCCGGCCATGAACTTGCCGTTGTACTCGCCCACCGCTCCTGCCGCCGGCCGGAAGCGCGGATAGGGCAGATAGGCCGAGCGGGTGAACTGCCAGACGTCGCCGAACAGCGCGTGGCCGCCGTAGGGCAGTGGCGGGTTGGCCCAACGATCCGGCGGGTCGAGCTGGTTGCCGGCAGTGGGGTCTGCGTCCTGTGCGGCGGTTTCCCACTCGAACTCGGTGGGCAGGCGGTGGCCGGACCAGGCGGCGAAAGCGTCGGCCTCGAAGTAGGAAATGTTGCTGACCGGGGCGTGCGGATTGCGCGGGAGCCAGCCGGCGTGGGTGAAATGCTCGCCCTCGCGCCAGTAGAGCGGGGCGCGGATGCCCTTGCGCTGCACCCAGTCCCAGCCGTCTGATAGCCACAGGGCGGCAGTGGTGTAGCCGCCATCGGCGATGAAGGCGGCCCATTCGCCAATGGTGACGAGGCGGCGGGAGAGCGCGAAGGGCTCCAGCAGCACGCGATGCGCTGGTCCCTCGTTGTCGAATGCGAAGCAGGCGTTGTCAGTGGCGGCATCGTGGCCGATGCGGGCGATGCCGCCGGGATGCTCGATCCAGCTGTCCTGCGGGGACGAGGCGGGAGGCGGCGCGGAACCGGGCCACATCGCGGGACCGAGCGGGTTCTGGAACAGCGCATGCTTGATATCGGTGAGCAGCAGTTCCTGGTGCTGCTGCTCGTGCGCGAAGCCCAGTGCAATCAGGGGTGCGATCAGGGGCGTAAGCTGCTCTTCCTGCTCGCCGCTTTCGAGCAGCGCTGCCATTGCATCGTCGACCCGTGCGCGCCAATCGAGGATCTCGTCCAGCGAGGGGCGCGAGAGCAGGCCGCGGCTGGTGCGGGCGATCCGCTCGCCCTCGGCCTCGTAATAGGAGTTGAACAGGAACGGCCATTTCTCGTCCTGCAGGCGATAGGACGGGGCGTGGTCGCGCAGGAGGAAGGTTTCGAAGAACCAGGTGGTGTGCGCCAGGTGCCATTTCGCGGGCGAGGCATCCGGCATCGATTGCAGCGTGGCATCGGCATCGGACAGCGGCGCGGCCAGCTGTTCGGACAGGCGCCGGGTAGCGGCGTAGCGCTGGGCCAGGGGGGGTGTGCCGGGCGAGCGCGCCTGAAGCTGCGGCTGGGCCAAATCGCACTCTCCTGGATCATGCCCCGGAACGGGGGAGCCGTAATATCAGAACAGGCGGGGTGCGGCGGCGGTTCCGCTCTTTGTCATGTCCAAAAGGGCAGTCCACCGCCCTGCCCTTCCCAACCCCCGTGCCTCAGGCCGCGTCGCGCTGGCGGTCCGCGGCTTCGAGATTGAGCATTTCGGCCAGCAGGAAGGCCAGTTCCAGCGCTTGCGCGGCGTTGAGGCGCGGATCGCAATGCGTATGATAGCGATCGCCCAGCGCCGCATCGGTGATGGCGACTGCGCCGCCGGTGCATTCGGTCACGTCCTGCCCGGTCATCTCGACGTGGATACCGCCGGCATGGGTGCCCTCCGCGCGGTGGACGGCGAAGAAGCCGCGAACCTCGGCCAGGATGCGATCGAACGGCCGCGTCTTGTAGCCGCTCTCCGCCTTGACGACGTTGCCGTGCATCGGGTCGCACGACCACAGCACCGGGTGCCCCTCGCGCTGCACCGCGCGGACCAGGCGCGGCAGCCCGGCCTCGACCTTGTCGTACCCGAAGCGGCCGATCAGCGTGATCCGGCCGGGCTCGCGCGCGGGGTTGAGCGTATCCAGCAGGGTGCACAGCACGTCGGGCTCGAGGCTCGGGCCGCACTTCACGCCGAGCGGATTGCCCACGCCGCGCAGGAACTCGACATGCGCGCTACCGGGAAAGCGCGTGCGATCGCCCACCCACAGGAAGTGAGCCGATGTATCGTACCAATCGCCGGTGAGCGAATCGCGCCGCGCGAGCGCCTGTTCGTAGGGGAGCAGCAGCGCTTCGTGGCTGGTGTAGAAGGCGGTGCTCTTGAGCTGGGGCACGGTGTCTGGATTGACTCCGCAGGCCTCCATGAAATCGAGCGCCTCGCCGATCCGGTCGGCCAGATTGCGGAACTTGTCGGCCCAGGGCGAGCGGCCCATGAAATCCAGCGTCCACTGGTGGACCTGGCGCAGGTTCGCATAGCCGCCATGGGCGAAGGCGCGCAGCAGGTTGAGCGTGGCGGCGGCCTGGCTGTAGGCGCGGATCATCCGCTCGGGATCGTTGCGGCGCGCCTCGGGCGTGAACTCGATGGCGTTCACATTGTCACCGAAATAGCTGGGGAGCGTCACCGCGCCTTGCGTCTCGGTATCGGAGCTGCGCGGCTTGGCGAACTGGCCGGCCATGCGCCCCAGCTTCACCACCGGGCGCTTGCCGGCGAAGGTGAGCACCACCGCCATCTGCAGGATCACGCGGAAGGTGTCACGGATATTGTTAGGGTGAAATTCGGCGAAGCTTTCGGCGCAATCACCGCCCTGCAGCAGGAAGGCGCGGCCTTCGGCCACCTCGGCCAGCTGCGCCTTCAGCTCGCGCGCCTCTCCGGCGAACACCAGCGGGGGGTAATTGCCGAGAGTCGCCTCGGCGGCGGCGAGTGCGGAAGGATCGTCATATTGCGGCAGGTGCCGCGCCTCGAAGCGCTTCCAGCTGTCGGGATTCCAGTTCTGTGGCACTTTACTCGCTGCTTTCCGGGATCTGCGGGGATCGGGCGCCTCTACCGGGGGGGCACTTCGCTGGCAAATGTTACATCGGATACGGTCGTCCCGCCCGCGAGGCTCTGGCCCTCGGGCAACACGGCCAGGCGCCAGCCCTGCGCTGAGCCCAGATATTGCTGCGCCAGCGCCTGCAGCTCGGCCGGGCTGGTCTGGGTGTAATCGCGCCACAGCGAGGCGATGTGAATGCCGCGCTGCGCATCGCCGGCGGTGCCCGAGAGCTGGTTGAGCCAGAAGGTGTGGCCGGTCTGCGCGCGATCGAGCAGCTGGCGCATCGGTTCGGTCACGCGGGCGAGCTCATCGGCCTCAGGGCCATTGACGGCGAGATCGGCGGCGATCTCCTCGGCGGCGGCGAAGAACACCGGCACCTGTTCGGGCGGCAGCTGGGCCAGCGCGAGGACGTGGCCGCCGCTGGTGAAATCGAGCGGCCAGTCCGAGCCGACATTGGGCGAATAGCTCGCGCCCGCGCGTTCGCGCAGCGCTTCCATCAGGCGGTTGGAGAACAGCTGGGCAAGCAGATCGAGCTTGCGGCTTTTGGGCAGCGAGGCGCTGCCGCCGCCGGTGGACCAGGCAATCACGGCCGCGGCCTGGTCGGCCTCGCCCGCATGGCTCAGCACCATGGGCGCGGCGCCGACGTCGGGGAAGGCGGGATGCGCGGGCTGGGCTTGGCCCGGCTCGCGGCGCGGCAGGGCACCGAAGGTGCGCGACAGCGCGGCGACGGTGGCCGATTTGTCGATGTCGCCGAACACTGCGACCTCCACCGGGCCCTGCGCCAGCAAGCGCGACCAGACTTCCTGGAAGCGTTCGGGTGTGGCGGCGCGCAGTTCCTCGGGGCTCGGGGTGGCGTAGCGAGGATCGCCGCTGTGCAGCAGCCAATCGAGATCGCGCGAGAGCACCCCGCCCGGATCGCCGCCATAGCTGCCGTAGGAGAGCAGCATGCTCGCCCGGGCGCGCTCGAATGGCGCCGGGTCCCAGCGCGGCTGTGCGAGCTTGGCGGCGAATAAATAGAGCTGGTTGGCGACGTCCTCCGCGCGGGTCTGCCCGTCGAACACGAAGGCGCCTTCCTCGATCCGGAAGTTGAAGCCCAGCTTGCGGCCGGTGGCGAGGCGGTCGAGCCCGTCCTGCCCCACTTCGCCGAAGCCCTGCCCCACCAGCGCCGCCTGGCCGAGCGCGATATACACCGCCTCCTCGGGCGCGAAGGCGGCGATGCCGTCGCCAAAGCGCACGCGCACGGTGGCCCGGCCCGGTTCGTTGGCAGTCTGCCATAACAAGGCGCCGACGCCGTTTTCGAACAGCATCCCCTCCACGTCGAAGATGCCGAGCAGCTCGCGCTTGGCGGAGGTGGCAGGCTCGCCGATCGGCGGCAGGTCGGCAAAGGCGAGCGCCTCGCTCGGGCCACGCTCGATACCGCCGGCGGCGACCGGGGCGGTGAGTGCGGAGCGCAGCGAGGCCAGGTCGGCGGCGCCGGGCTCGGGGGTGAGCAGCAGCGCGCGCACCACCGTGCCTTCAAACAGCGCCCGTGTGTGCTCGTGCACCGCCTCCGGCGTGAACCGCGCCCGCATGTCGCGCAGCACGCCGAGCACGGTTTCCGGCGAGGCCACCGCCTCACGGATATCAACTGCCTGCACGATGCTGTCGGCCAGCTGGGCGCCGGCCTGGATGCGGGTCTGCTCGACCTGGTTGGCGAAGGAGACATCGAACTCGGCGAGTTCGCGATCGATCTCCTCCTGGCTGGGCGGGGCGGCAACCGCATCGGCGATCACCGCGCGCACCTCGGCCAGCGCCGAGCGCCAGTCGTCCGACAAAGGTGCCAGCGTGACATAGGTAGCGTCGGCCGAGCGGCTGGTCTTGTCACGCTGCACCCCGGCATAGAGGAACGTGCCGGCCGCCCGCGCGCGGGTTTCGAGCCGGCGATTGATGATCGACTGGGCGATCGAATCGATCAGCAGCCCGCGATTGTATTCCAGATTATCGGTCACCTGCTGGTAGGGGCGCATCACCGCATAGGTCAGCCCGAGCGCCTGGCCGGGCTCGACCAGCACACGCACCTCGCCAACGGGGTTGTCGCGATCCGCCTGTGGGGGTGCCGCTGGCGCTCCGAAATCAGGCGCGGGGGTGGTGTTGCCGGGCACCTGCCAATCGGCGAAATGCTGCTCCACCAGAGCGGCGAGCAGCGCCGGATCGGCATCGCCGACGATCACCACTGTGGCGTTGGCGGGGCGATACCAGCGCTGGTGGAACGCCTGCACCGCGCCGGCGGTGGCGCCCTGCAACGTTTCGACCGTGCCGATGGGGCTGCGTTCCGCCAGCCGCTGGCCGGCGAAGAACAGCTCGCGCGTGGCCTCGGCGATGCGGCGCTGCGGACCGTTGCGCTCGCGACGCTCGGCCAGCACGATCGGCACTTCGGTGGTGATGTTGGCGGCGCTCAGCACCGGCTCGCGGATCATGCCGGAGAACAGGCGCACGCTCTCTGCCAGGGTGGTGCGCGTCGCGTTCGGCAGGTCGAGCTGGTAGACCGTGTGGGTGGGGCTGGTGATGGCGTTGGTATCGTTCCCGAGGCTGGCGCCGAGCCGCTGGAAATGCGGAATTGCCTCGCCCACACCGAAATCGCGCGACTGGCGGAACACGAGGTGCTCGACCAGATGCGCGAAGCCCTGCTCTCCATCCTGTTCGTGCAGCGAGCCGGCATCGATCCGCACGCGGATGGAGACCTGCCCCGGCGGCACCTCGTTCTGGCGCACGGCGTAGCGGACCCCGTTGGGCAATTCGCCGAACAGCCACTCGCGATCGATCGGGATATCCGTGCCGCGGTAGATCCACGGATCGTCGGGCTGCGCATAGACCGGTGTGGGGATCGGCTCGGACCGGGCCGCTGCCGGAGCCGTGGCTGGCAGGGCGATCGGCAGGCCCGAAGGGCGCGCAGCCCCCTGCGCCGCGAGCGGAGCGGGGGCGAGCAGCAACAAGGCGCCGAGCGCGCGCAGGAGTGAGGTCATGCCACGCCCGGTGGGGCGGCGCCCATGAAGCCGGGGTGAATGGCCTCTTTGGCACGGGCGGGCGCGGGTTGCGAAGCAGGGGCGTGCGCCCTACATCTCACGCCATGTTCATCGAAACCGAACCCACCCCCAACCCCGCCACGCTGAAGTTCCTGCCCGGTCAGGCAGTGATGCCGGCGGGCACGCGCGATTTCGCCACGCCCGAGGAGGCCGAGGCGAGCCCGCTGGCGCAGGCGCTGTTCGACACCGGCGAGGTGACGGGCGTGTTCTTCGGCCGCGATTTCGTCTCGGTTACCGCGGCGCCGGGTGTCGACTGGCCGCTGCTCAAGCCGCAGGTGGTGGCGGTGCTGCTCGATCATTTCGTCTCGCAGGCGCCGCTGTTCACGGGCGGCAGCGCGGGCGGCTTCGCGGTACCGCCCGAGGAAGACGACAGTGCCGAGATGGGCGACGACCCGGCCGATGCCGAAATCGTGGCGCAGATCAAGGAGCTGATCGAGACCCGCGTGCGCCCGGCGGTGGCGAGCGATGGTGGCGACATTCGCTACCGGGGCTTTCGCGACGGAGTGGTCTACCTCACGATGCAGGGCGCCTGCGCCGGCTGCCCAAGTTCGAGCGCGACCCTCAAGCATGGGATCGAAGGGCTGCTCAAACATTACGTGCCCGAGGTGAGCGAAGTGCGGGCAGCGTGAGCGGCGCGACGAACGGCCCGAATGGCCCCCTGCCAGACGAAGCGCTCGACCAACTGTTCCGCGAGGCGCGCAGCTTCGGCTGGTTCCGCGACATTCCGGTGAGCGAAGCGCAGGTGCGCGCGACCTACGATCTCATGAAGATGGCGCCCACCTCGGCCAACCAGCAGCCTGCGCGGCTGGTCTGGTGCCATTCGCCGAATGCGCGCGAGCGGCTGGCGCACCACGCCTTAGATGGGAACCGGGAGAAGGTGCGCAAGGCGCCGCTGTGCGTGATCGTGGCGATGGATCTGGAGTTCCACGAGCACCTGCCCTGGCTCTATCCGCACAACGATGCGAAGAGCTGGTTCACCGGCGATGCCGAGGGTCGCGGCACCTCCGCGATGCGCAATTCCTCGCTGCAGGGGGCTTACCTGATGTTGGCGGCGCGTGCCTTGGGGCTCGATTGCGGACCGATGTCGGGCTTCGACAATGCGGCGGTGGATGCTGATTTCTTCGCAGGGGAGCCGCAGTGGCGGTCGAACTTCATCTGTTCGGTCGGCCACGGTGACCGCAGCCGGCTCTACGAGCGCAGCCCGCGCCCCGATTTCGACCGCTTCAACCGCCTGCTCTGACAGGCGGCACCAGTGCGGCTGCTCGCAATCGACAGCGCCACGGAAGCGTGCTCGGCAGCGCTGTTCGATGGTGGACGGCTGATTGCCGGCGCGTTCGAGATCATCGGGCGTGGACATGCCGAGCGGCTGGTGCCGATGATCGCCGAGCTGCCGGGCCGCGGGCGGGCGGATCGGATCGCGGTGTCGCTCGGCCCGGGCAGCTTCACCGGCGTGCGCATCGGGCTGGCGGCAGCGCGGGCGCTCGGCCTCGCCTGGAGCGCCGAGGTGCGCGGTTATCCCACGCTGGCGCTGGTCGCCGCCATGGCCCGGGCCGAGCATCCAGGCGCGGTGACGGCGTGCATGAACGGCGGGCATGGCGAATGGTTCGTGCAGGACTTTGACGCCAAAGGGCTGCCCGATGGCGAGGCTTGTTCGCTAACTCCTGATGCCGCCACCGCCTCGATGGCGGCGGGCAATCTGATCGCCGGCAACCGCGCCGCAGAACTGGCCCATCTGCGCGGCCGCGGCGAAGTTTTGGCGATCCTGCCCGATGCCCGCGCGCTGCCGCTGCTGCCCGAGACGCTGCTGACCCTGTCACTCGCCCCGCTTTACGGTCGCGGCCCCGATGCGCAGGTCGGCCTAAGTTGCGTTTGAGCACCGCGCCCGCCGCTTTATAGAAGAGCGCGTGACAGACGATCTCGACCGCATCATGGCGGTAATGGAGGCAGCCTTCGACCCTGCCTGGGGCGAGGCCTGGACGCGCCTGCAGGTGAGCGACCTGCTCAGCCTGAGCGGCGCCTCTGGCCTGCTCGCCGGGCCGGGCGGGGAAGCGCCGGACGTGGCTGACCCGGTGGTCGGCTTCGCGCTCACACGGCGGGTGCTCGACGAAGAGGAACTGCTGCTGCTGGCGGTGTTGCCTCAATGGCGCGGCCGCGGCGTGGGGCGCCGGCTGCTGGCGCGGTTCATTGAGGCGGCGAAGCTTCGCGGGAGCCGCCGGCTGTTCCTGGAGATGCGCGAGGGCAACGATGCACAGGCGCTATACCTTGAAGCGGGCTTCGCTATTGTCGGACGGCGGCACGATTATTATCGGCGTGGTCACGCCGGCCCACGCGATGCGCTCACCTTCGCACTCGACTGTTGACGGTTTATTCACCCCACAACTGTATTTTTTCAGACAAAGAACTTGTAATATTGTCAAAAGAGCGGAACTAACGAATATCCGGCGGCTTGACAACAAGAGCCGGGTGCCGATCCGCGGTCATACGTGGATCTGCAGAAACACTGGTCGCAATTGAAACGAGGAATTGATGGAACGCCTGGATAACGAAATGAGTGAGACACTGATCACGCTGACGTCTGATATCGTCGCAGCGCATCTCAGCAACAACAACGTTGCTGTCGAAGAGGTGCCGACGCTGATCCACAATGTGTTCGGCGCGCTCAACGGCCTTGGCGCCGCTGAGCCGGTGGAAGAGCGACCGGAGCCGGCAGTGCCGATCCGCTCCTCGGTCAAGTCCGATTACATCGTCTGCCTTGAAGACGGCAAGAAGCTCAAGATGCTAAAGCGCTATCTCAAGACGAATTTCGACATGACGCCCGATGAATATCGCGCGCGGTGGGGCCTGCCGGCGGATTACCCGATGGTTGCGCCCGCCTATGCCGAGCGTCGGCGCGAACTGGCCAAGGAAATCGGCCTCGGCCGCAAGCCCGGCCAGCAGCGTGGCCGGCGCAAGAAAGCCGAAGCCGTCGCCGCCGAGTAAGCTTGCCCGGTTGCAAAACCGCCCCGTCTCTTCCATGTGACGAGGCGGCGTTGCGCGGGGCGCGCCTGGAATGGAGTGTGACGGGGCGGCCTTGCATCATCCGATCGATCTCGAAGCGTTGTGCGCCGAACGGGGCCTCAGGATTACCGAGCAGCGCCGCGTGATCGCCCGCGTTCTTTCCGAGAGCGATGATCACCCCGACGTGGAGAAGCTCCACGAGCGCGCCAGCGCGATCGATCCCAAGATCTCCATCGCTACCGTTTATCGCACAGTCCGGCTGCTCGAAGAGGCGGGCATTCTCGACCGCCACGATTTCGGCGATGGCCGGGCGCGCTACGAAGCCGCGCCCGAGGCGCATCACGATCACCTCATCGATGTCGAGAGCGGCAAGGTGGTGGAGTTCGTCGACCCGGAGCTGGAGGCGCTGCAGAAACAGATCGCCGAGAAGCTGGGTTACCGGCTGGTCGACCACCGGATGGAGCTCTACGGAGTCCGCCTCGATCGCGAAGACTGAGGCTGCCCCTGGCACTAGCAGGGCGCTCGGCTGGCGCTGGGTGCTGGTGGCCGTGCGGGTCCTGGCGATGATCGGGCTCCTCGCGCTCACGCTACCGCTGCATCTGCTGCTTTCGGCGGTCGGGCGGCAGAGTGTGCTGCCACCCCCGTTCCTCGGCGCACTCGGTTCGATCGCCGGACTGCGCGTGCGGACCTTCGGGCGGCCCGCTGAAGGCCGCCTGCTGCTGATTGCCAATCATACGAGCTGGCTGGACATTCTCGCGCTCGCCTCGGCGAGCAGCTGCGGTTTTGTGGCGCGCAGCGACCTCGCCGGCAATCGCGTGCTGAAATGGCTGTGCGAGCAGAACGGATCGCTGTTCGTCGCCCGCGAGCAGCGTGGCACGGTGGGCGCACAGGTGGCCGAGATCCGCTCCGCGCTGGACGAGCGGCGGATGACGGTATTCCCCGAGGGCACCACGTCGGGCGGCGCATCGGTGCTCCCGTTCAAGAGCGCGCTGCTCTCGGCTGCGGAAGGTGCGGCGGTGCAGGTCCAGCCCGTCGCGCTCGCCTATAAAGAGGCGGCGGAGATTGCCTGGGTAGGGACCGAGGCCGGCTCGGCCAATGTGCTGCGTATGCTCGCGCGCACCCGGCCGGTGCGGCTGGAAGTACACTTCCTCCCGCCGCTCACCGGAGAGGAGCGCGCCGGCCGCAAGGCCATGGCGGCAGCGGCCCAGCTCCGGATCGCGCAGGCGCTCGGCCTTTCCACCGGCCTTTCAAAAACCGAGCCGATGCCCTAACGCGCCCGCGATGCGACAGAGCGGGATCACACAGGGCGCCGGGCCGAAAACCTTCCGGGTCAAGAGCTTCGGCTGCCAGATGAACATGTACGATGGCGAGCGCATGGCCGAATTGCTGGCCGCCCGCGGCATGTCGCCCACGCCGGAGGGCGAGGAGGCGGAGCTGGTCGTGCTCAACACCTGCCATATTCGCGAGCGATCGGCGGAAAAGGTCTATTCCGAAATCGGCCGCCTGCGCAAAGCGGGCGGCGCGCATCCGCCGATGGTGGCGGTGGCCGGCTGCGTGGCGCAGGCCGAGGGGGAGGAGATCTTCGCCCGCGCCCCGTCGGTGGGCGTGGTGGTAGGCCCGCAGAGCTATCACCGCCTGCCCGAGCTGGTGGCGCGAGCGGCTGCGGGCGAGCGGGCGGCGGACACCGACATGCCGGCCGACGCCAAGTTCGCCGCCCTGCCCAAGCGGCGCAGGAGCGCCCCATCGGCCTTCCTCACCGTGCAGGAGGGGTGCGACAAGTTCTGCACCTATTGCGTGGTTCCATACACGCGAGGAGCCGAGATCTCCCGCCCGTTCAGCGCCTTAATGGACGAAGCCGAGCGGCTGGTGGACGCCGGCGCGCGCGAAGTCACGCTGCTGGGGCAGAACGTCAACGCCTGGACCGGGGAAGACCGGCGGGGCCGCGCAATTGGCCTCGATGGTCTGATCGCCGCGCTCGACTCGCTGCCGCAATTGCATCGGATTCGCTACACCACCAGCCACCCGAACGATGTGACCGAGGGGCTGATCGCCGCGCATGGCGAGGTGGGCAAGCTGATGCCCTACCTTCATTTGCCCGTGCAGAGTGGATCGAACCGGGTGCTGAAGGCCATGAACCGCAGCCACGATGGGGAGAGCTACCTGCTGCTGATCGAGCGTTTTCGCGCCGTGCGGCCGGACATCGCGATCAGCGGCGACTTCATCGTCGGCTTCCCCGGCGAGAGCGACGCGGAGTTCGAGGAGACGCTGCGCCTGGTCGATGCGGTAGGCTACGCGCAGGCCTACAGCTTCAAATATTCGCCCCGGCCCGGGACGCCCGCCGCGCAGATGCAGGGCCAGATCGCTCCCGAGGTGATGGACGAGCGGCTGCAGCGCTTGCAGGCGGCGCTCGGCCGGCACAGCCTCGCGTTCAACCAGGCGAGCGTCGGGCGGCGCTGCACGGTGCTGGTGGAGCGGGCGGGCCGCCGGCCAGGGCAGTGGCTCGGCAAGTCGCCCTGGCTGCAATCGGTCTATTTCAGCGGGCCCGGCGCCGCTGCGGTGCGGATCGGCGACATGGTCGAGGTGGAGCTGGCCGCAGCGGGGCCGAACTCGCTTGAGGGCCGAGTGCTGGAGCTTGTGCCCGCCTGAGCACTCAGGCAATTCGGCCCCAGGGACGTTGCTGTCGCGTGACTCCCGCGTGACTATCCACCGCCTTCCGCCGCGCCTCCTTGCACAGACCGCGGGGCCACCTATTCTCCTGCGGACTTCGTCGAAAGGAGCGCATGGCCCGCAAAGCATCCCGCGCCGGTAATGGCGGCCGCATCGTGCAGGGCGACACCGCCCTTTATCCGGAAGACCGGCGCGATGCCGCCCGGCGGAGCCGATCGGAGGTGGTTTTCGACGAACAGGCCATGCTCGGCGCGCTGTTCGGCGAGTTTGACGCCAATCTGGTGCAGATCGAGAACCGGCTGGGCGTGTTCATCGCCGCGCGCGGCAATCGAGTGGCGATTGAGGGGGGCGAAGACGATGTCGTGCGCGCCCGCCAGGTGCTCGTCACCATGCACGAGCGGCTGCTGACTGGGCAGGAACTGGATTCGGGCGCGATCGAGGCGCTGATCGGCCGCTCGAACGAGCCGCTGCTCGAAGGGATCATCACCGGCGATGCCAAGGGCCCGCCGATCATGATCCGCACGCGCAAGAAGACGATCATGCCGCGCACGGCGATGCAGGCCGAATATATGCATGCGCTCGCCAGCCGTCACATCGTGTTCGCGCTCGGCCCGGCGGGCACCGGCAAGACCTATCTCGCGGTGGCGCAGGCGGTCAGCCAGCTGATCACCGGCAGCGTGCAGCGCCTGATCCTCAGCCGCCCGGCGGTGGAAGCGGGCGAGCGGCTGGGCTTCCTGCCCGGCGACATGAAGGAGAAGGTCGATCCCTACCTGCGGCCGCTGTACGATGCGCTGTACGACTGCATGCCGCCCGAACAGGTCGATCGCCGCCTCGCCAGCGGAGAGATCGAGATCGCGCCGATCGCCTTCATGCGGGGGCGCACACTCTCTGATGCCTTCGTGATTCTCGACGAGGCGCAGAACACCACCCGCGAACAGATGAAGATGTTCCTCACCCGCTTCGGCCAGAACAGCCGCATGGTCGTCTGCGGCGATCCCAAGCAGGTCGATATCCCCGGCGGCGCCACCAATAGCGGGCTGCACGATGCGGTCGCGCGGCTGGACGGGGTGGAGGGCATCGGCGTTACCCGCTTTTCCACCGCCGACGTGGTGCGCCACCCGATCGTGGGGCGCATCGTCGAAGCCTATGAGGGCCCCAACGCCTGACCGGGGCGGCGCGCATGGAACTGGACACCGCCATCGAACCGCCCTGGCCGGAGGGGGAGTGGGAGGCGCTCGCCACCCGCGTGGCCGAGGCGGCGGCCCGCATCGCGCCCGAGCTTGCCCCCGCCCGGCTGCAGGCGAGCGTTCTATTCACCTCCGATGCCGAAGTTCAGCAACTGAACCACGAATGGCGCCAGCGCGACAAGCCGACCAATGTGCTCTCCTTCCCGATGCTTGAACGCGCCCATCTGCTGGTGCTGGCTGAGGATGGCCCGCCCGAGCTGATCGGCGATATTGCGCTGGCGCAGGAAACCTGCGCGCGAGAGGCGGCGGAACGCGGCATTGCACTGGCAGACCATGCGGCCCATCTGATCGTCCACGGGCTGCTCCACCTCGCAGGGCACGACCACGAGGAATCGGAAGCAGCGGCCATGGCCATGGAAACGCTGGAAACGAAGGCGCTTGTGATGCTAGGGCTCCCGGACCCATATCAGCGCGGCAAATAAGGGAAAAGCAGCAGGGCAATGCCCGAGAGTTCCAGAAGTTCGGCCCGTACCACGGGCGACGCCACCAATGGAGACGCGGACAGTCGGCGCGGATTGTGGCACGCCATCCGCAGCTTCTTCGACGAGGAGGGCGGCACCTCGCTGCGGGCGCGGATCGAGGAGGCGATCGAGGAGCAGGTCGGGCAACGCGTGCCGGGCGAGGCCGCAGGCAAGGACGATCTCTCGCCGCTCGAGGTGACCATGCTGCGCAACCTGCTACATTTCAGCGAGCACGATGCCGACGACGTGTCGATCCCCCGCGGGCAGATCATTGCGCTGGACGCCGCCGCCAGCTGGGCGGAACTGGTCGCCGCCTTCGCCGATCATGGCCATTCGCGCGTGCCGGTGTACCGCGAGACGCTCGATCAGGTAATCGGCATGATGCACATCAAGGATGTGTTTCCGTTCCTGGCCAACGGCACCCCGCCGCCGGACGATTGGACGCAGCTGATGCGCCAGCCGCTCTACGTGCCGCAGGCGCGGAGCGCGATCGACGTGCTGGCCGACATGCGCGCGCGCCGGATCCATTTGGCGATCGTGGTCGATGAGTTCTCCGGCACGGACGGGATCATCACCATCGAGGATCTGGTCGAAGAGATCGTCGGCAATATTGAGGACGAGCATGACGATGCCCCGATCGAGCTGGTGGTGCCGATCGGCGATGGCGTGTGGGAGGCCGATGCAACGGCCGAACTCGACGATGTCGCCCTGCTGGTCGACGATCCGCGGCTGGCCGAAGTGGAAGAGGAGGTTGATACGCTCGGCGGTCTGGCCGTGGTGCTGGCCGAAGAGGTGCCGCAGCCCGGCGCGGTGCTGTTCCACCCCAGCGGCTGGCGGATCGAGGTGATCGAGGGGGACGAGACGCATGTCACCCGGCTGCGGCTCTATCGACCGGAGGAAGATGTGGCGGGCAAGGCGGCCTAGGAGTTCGCACCCCCGCACACCCTGGTCATTCGTCGTGCCCGCTTTCTCGTGCAATGCGGCCGAAGTCGCTCGACACCAGTTGCGAAACTCTGAACACTCGATCCGATGCGCCGCCTCCCCCCCCTTCGTGCGCTCGAAGCGTTCGTGCGCGTCGTGCGACTCGGATCGGCCCGCGCGGCGGCGGACGAGCTGAACCTCAGCCCCTCCGCGCTCTCGCGGCGAATCACCAATTTGGAGGATTTTACCGGCAAGAAGCTGTTCAGCCGCAGCGGCCAGGCCATGCGGCTGACCGACGACGGGCGCGCCTTCTACGACACGGTGGCCCCGCACCTCGAAGCGCTGGCGGTGGCGGTAGAGACCCAGTCGGAGAACGTGCAGCTGTTGCGCTTGCGGCTGGGCGTGCTGCCGCTGTTCGGCACGCAGCGGCTGTTTCCCAAGCTGCCCCAGTTGCGCCAGCAGCACCCGCGGCTGCATATCGACATCGACACCGGGCCGCATCTTTCCGACCGCGTGGGGGACACGCTCGACGCGGCCATCCTGCTCACCACCCGGCCCGGCCCCGGCTTCCACAGCGTGCAGCTCGATCAGAACACGGTGCACGCCATCTGCAACCGCATGCTGGCCGGGCAGCTGGGCGCCGCGCCCGACCGTGAGGCGCTCGCGCAGCAGACCTTCCTGATCCATACTGACATGCCGCTAAGCTTCGATGCCTGGAAGGCCGCGCTAGGCCTGGCCGAGCTGCAGCCCAACGCGATCGACCATTACGATTCGGGCCAGCTGATCCTGGAGGCCGCGGCGCAAGGGCTCGGCATCGCGATCATGCACGACGACCATCTCAAGCGGAACAACGATCCGCGGCTCGCCAAGCTGTACGACGTGCCGGTGGCCAGCCCCTACAGCTACTGGTTCATCTGCCGCCCGGTGGATCTCGACGCCCGCCCGGTGCGTATCTTCCACGATTGGCTGGTGGCGGCGGGGCTGTAGCCAAGAGCGGCGTTGGCGCAGCGCACGCTGCCGAGGCGCCAAGCTAGAACATTCCCCCGAAAAACGAAGATATGTCGAACCAGAGCTCGCGGTCTGGCCGGTCGCGGGATCGGACGGTCAGCACATCGTATGCCTTGGCCCCCTCCATCCTGAGCGCCTGCGATTCGACGCGATAGCCGAGCGCCCGTACGATCTCGTATTCAGCCGCCACACTCTTGACCGCGATGGCATTGCGGGGCCCCGTACCAGCCTGGTTGTTCCGCATATCTTCCATGGCCACCGGCGGCGCCATGGTGGCGCATGCCGGAAGCAGCATGGCGGCAAGGGCGAGCGCCGCCCTTGCCGCGAGTATCAGCCCACCGTCGCCTTGACGATCTTGCCCGGGTTGCGCGGCGGCTCGCCCTTGGGCAGCGCGTCGACATGCTCCATGCCGCTCTCCACCTCGCCCCACACGGTGTACTGCTTGTCGAGGAAGCGGGCATCGTCGAGGCAGATGAAGAACTGGCTGTTGGCGCTGTCGGGCGCCTGTGTGCGGGCCATCGAACAGGTGCCGCGCACATGCGGCTGGGCGCTGAACTCGGCCTTTAGATCGGGCTTCTCGCTGCCGCTCATGCCGGTGCCGGTGGGGTCGCCGCCCTGCGCCATGAAGCCGGCGATTACACGGTGGAACACTACCCCATCATAAAACCCCTCGCCCACCAGTTCGACAATCCGCGCCACATGGCCGGGCGCCAAATCGGGCCGCATCTTGATCACCACGTCGCTGCCCCCACCGGTGCCGGTGTCGAGCGTGAAAGTGAGCGTGTTTTCGGCCATGGGTCTCTCCTGTTGAGGCTTGTCGCGTGCGGCGTGCCGCCTGCGGGCGGTATAGGCCGGCGCCGCGCGATGTCACCCGCTTGCTTTTGCTGCGCGGCAGCATAGACGCCGCTCATGGCCAACGAGGACCTTCAGGCGCTGGCCGCTGACCGCTCGCCGGAAGAGAGCCAGCAGCTGGACGAGGACAACCGGTTGCGGCCGGCCTTCGTCGATGCAGTGCGCGAGGCGATCGCGCAGCGCGACGAGGCCCGCGCCTACGAGCTGGTCGAACCGCTCCACCCGGCGGACATCGCCGATCTGCTCGAATTGCTCGAACCCGCCCAGCGCCGGGCGGTGGCCGCGGGCATCAGCGATCTGATGACCGCCGAAGTGATCGCCGAGCTCAACGATTACGTGCGCGACGATCTGGTCGAAGCGCTCTCGGCCGAGGCGGTGGCGGGCATCGCCGGGCAGCTGGAAACCGACGATGCAGTCCAGCTGATCGAGGATCTGGAGCCCGCGGAACAGCGCGCGATCCTCGCCGCGCTCGACCCTGAGGACCGCGCCGCGATCGAAAGCGCGCTCGCCTATCCGGAAGAAACCGCCGGCCGGCTGATGCAGCGCGAGTTGGTGGCGGTGCCCGAGCACGTGAGCGTGGGCGACCTGATCGACTATCTGCGCGAGCGCGAGGAGCTGACCACCGAGTTCTGGGAGGTGTTCGTGGTCGATCACCGCCACCGCCCGGTCGGCAGCTGCCAGCTCAGCTGGATCCTGCGCACCCCGCGCCACATCCCGCTGGCCGACGTGATGAAGCGCGAGCAGACGTTGATCCCCGTGGCGATGGACCAGGAGGAGGTGGCGCTCCGCTTCCAGAAATACGCGCTGATCAGCGCCGCGGTAGTCGACGAGGGGGGCCGGCTTGTCGGCCAGCTGACGGTCGACGATATAATCCACATCATCCAGGAAGAGGCGGGCGAAGATGCGCTGCTGCTCTCGGGCGCGGGCGAGGGCGACATCAACGAGCCGATCCGCGATGCCTATTGGGCGCGCGTGCGCTGGCTGGTGGCCAACCTCGGCACCGCGCTGATCGCCAGCTTCATCATCGCCCGGTTCGATGGTGCCATCGCGCAGCTGACCGCGCTCGCCATCCTGATGCCGATCGTACCCTCGCTCGGCGGCAATGCCGGCACCCAGACAATGGCGGTGACGGTGCGCGCCATCGCGATGAACCAGCTGACCCGTTCGAACACCAAGCGTATGCTGTGGCGCGAGTTTCGCGTCGCCTTCCTCAACGGCATCACCGTGGCCCTCGTGATCGGCGTGGGCGTGGCGCTGGCGTTTACGCCAATGCTGGGGTTGGTGATCGCGGCGGCGATGCTCATCAACATCATGATTGCGGGGCTGGCGGGGGTGCTGGTGCCGGTGATGTTCGACCGCGTGGGTCAGGATCCGGCGGTCGCCAGCAGCGTGTTCGTGACGATGATCACCGACTCGATGGGCTTCTTCGCCTTCCTCGCCCTGGCGGTGGGCTTGGGGCTGGTCGGCTAAACGCCAGGGCCGGCACCTCGCAACCGGGCGGCGCCCGCCCTATCTCCCGGCCATGCTGCTGCACATGACCAAGATTGCCTACACCTCAAAGAGCATCGCGGAACTGCGCGGATGGGTGGAGCGCGGCGACGAGGCGCGGATGATCACCCGCTACCTGCCCAGGCGCCACGCGGAGATGGTCGGCGGCTCGCTCTACTGGATCATGGATCACACGCTCGTCGCCCGCTGCGCGATCCTCGGCTTCGGCCAGAACGAGGATGCGCGCACCATCATCCGGCTGGCGCCCCTTCTGGTCCCCGTCCAGCCGCGGGCCCGCCGCGCTCACCAGGGCTGGCGCTATCTCGCTCCGGCCGACGCCCCGCCCGATCTCGCACCGGGCGAGGTGGCGGGCGATGCGCTCCCGAGCCGGCTGGTCAGGGAACTGGCGAAGCTTGGCCTGACCTAGCCCCGGTCCTCCGCTCCACAGTGGCCACAGGCGCATCGGATCAACCGGCACCCTGAAGGAGGCAGCGGGAGCCCTGATCCGCTCCTCAATCCCGGTCACCCGTGCGGCCGGGCCGCCGGGCAGAAAGCTCACGTCGGGCTGGTAGATACGCGGCCCGAGGCACCGGCGTAGGGACGGGTCTGCCACATGGTCCACCACACCACCTTGCCCAGGCCGCCCCAGATTTGCGGCACGGCCGAGCGCCATTCAGGCTTGCGGATCATCAATAGCAGCACCAGCCGCGAGCTTTCCGCGAGTGCCTGGGCCAAGCCGAGCGCCATCCAGGCAGACGCCCTGGCCCAGCCGCTGTAGTGGCCATCTCCGCGGACCAGGACGATCCGCTGCTGGCCCTGCCGGAAACGGCGCTCGCACAGGTGATCCATGGTCAGGCGCGATGACGGCACCTGCTCCTCGACCATTGCAGCAGCGTTCCAGGTCAGCGCAACACCCCGTTCAGCCAGCGATCTGGCAAGCCAGACGTCTTCGCCGCCGGTGGCATTGAAATCGAGGGAGAAGGGTGCCGCATCCAAAAAGCAGATGTCTTTCCGGAACAGCGAGTTCCCTGTACCGACATGCATCCACTCTGAACTGATATCCGCATCCTGCGAACGATGCAGATCGCGCGTGTATAGTATTTCGACCAGCGGTCTCAGACCGCGCCGGGGTTCGCTTTCCAGCTTCGGGATAACTTTGCCAAAGCTTGCCGCGACTCCAAGATCCGCATGCCTGAGGAGTGCGGTGACCCAGCCATTGAGGGCGATTTCGTCATCATCGATGAAAGCGAGATACTCGCCGGTCGATTCCGCCACAGCGCGATTGCGGGCATTGGAGATGCCCGGTTCCTTCTCGATCACGTAGCGCACCCGGGCAAACTCCGGCGATGCACAGACCAACGCCGCCGATCCCGCGGCATCGTTGTCGATCACGAGAAGTTCGACGCCCGAGACCAGTTGCCGCACGATCGAATCGAGGCACTGCTGCAGCATCGCGGGCCGGCGAAATGTCGTGACTGCAACCGTCAGCTTCATCGTTTCGTCCTGTGCATGAAAGCCCCTGTTCAAGCTTTCAGATTGGATCAGCCGATATGCAGAGCGGGAGCGATGCGTCTGCCACACCTGTCGCACGCGAGAGTCGACGGCGCGCCCGAGCAGCCTCCGGCGGCAAATTCATACAGTGTGCCTCACTGGAGAACGCTTTACTCGTAATCCACCGGTTCAGAGTAGCAAATGATCAATATTTCTCTCAGAAATGCTGTTTGTCTGCCATTGTATTGAGCATTTACTTGCCCATCTTGGGCCCTTCGGCACACCCTGATGCCGAATGACTGGCTTAGTCGTTATGTTGTGCCGGCCAGCTGTTCAAGAATCACTTCGGGAGGTGTGTCGTTCGTGAACAGGGTATTAGTACTCATTGACAAGTTTGGTTTTTTTAAGCTGAGACGCGAACGACGGGCCCAGCCAACGCGCGGGGATGATGATGTCGGAGCAGGCGTCTGCCGGCAGGCCCGCAGGATCGGCCGGCGCCCTGATGGAGGTTCACCGAGCCATCGGCCACGGCATCGATAAGCGTAGCGGTGCAGCAGGTTTGAATTCCGCTGACGCCGGACCGGCGGGCGAGCCGAAGCCCCCTGTCGCCAGGGAGCTACGCTACACTCGGGTGGTGACGATCCCCGATCCTTAGAGCGGATGATGGCTGCATCATTTGCCCAAGCAGCCCTCACCCCGCGATACACAAACAGGCGATCGATCAGGCAGCGGCGTCCTCGGCCACCAGCTCTGGGAAGCGTTCCTGCACCGGATAGGCCTGCGCCGGCATATATTGCGTGAAGAGCGAGTGCCGCAGCCCGCTGTTCATGTTCACCAGCCCGCAGGTGCCCGCCGCGCCGAACCAGCCGAAGGTGCCCGCCCGCGCACCCTTTCCCACGCGCCCGCCCGCGCCATGGCCGTAATTGGCCGCGAACGGATCGGTGGGCGCCAGCGTGTCGGGGAACAGGTCGGAAGTGCCAAGCCGCACCGCCGCCTCGCTCATCACCCGCTGGCCGCCGATCGTGCCGTAGCCCGCCAGCATCTGCAGGAAACGATCGTAATCGCGCGGGGAGGAGACCAGCCCCGCCCCGCCGAACGGGAACGGCGGCTCGTCGAGGAACACCGAGTTCGCCGGCAGGTCCACCGGCACAAGCACCCCGCCCATCAGCAAGTAATTGGCCGTGAGCCGATGAATCTCGCTCTCGGGCACCCGGAACCCGGTGCTCTCCATCCCGCAGGGATCGAAGATGCGGCTTTGCAGAAAGCGGTCGAACGGCATGCCCGCCGCCAGTTCGACCACCCGCCCCAGCAGGTCCGTGGCGACCGAATAGCTCCATCGCGTGCCCGGCTGGAACACCAGCGGCAGGGTGGCGAGCCGGTCGGCAAACACTTCTAGGCTCTCGGCCGAGGGCCCACGGAACAGGCCCGGCGTCACCAGCCGGCTGGAGGAGAACGGCATCAGCCCTTGGCTCATATAGGCCTGCGCCAACGCGCCCTTCTGGATGATGCCGTAGCCCAGCCCCGCCGTATGGGTTAGCAAATGGCGGATGGTGATCGGCCGCACGGCGGGCTCGAGATTGTCGGGCGTGATCGGCCCGTCATACACCTTCTGCACCTGCATGTTCGCAAAGGCAGGGATGAGGTCGGCCAGCGGCTGGTCGAGCGCGATCCGCCCCTCGTCCACCAGCATCATCGCCGCCATGCCGGTGACGGGCTTGGTCATCGAATAGATGCGATAGAGGCTGTCCCGGTCGGACTGCCGCTCGGAGGTGAACGCGTCTCGCCCCCGGGCGATGTAGAGCGGTTCGTCCTCGCCATAACCCAGCGCCGCGACCATGTTGGCCACCTTGCGAGTGCGGACATGCTCCTCAATGAACGCCTCCACCGACGGCCAGCGGCGAGCCTCCTGCGCCAGCGCGCCGAACGGCAGGCCCAGCGCCGCGCCCGCGCCCAGCACGGCCCCGCCCTGCAGCAGCGAGCGGCGGGACAGGGCAGCGTCTCGCCGTTGATGGATCGCACTCATGAACCCGCTCCCGCCACCTTGGAATCGGCCGGCAACCTATCAGCGCGAAGCTGAACGGCAAGGTTGCGCGGGGGCAGTGTCTTGCGTTACCCGGACCGCATGTTGAACATCGTCTCCATCCTGATTGGCATCGTCGCCCTGCTGCTGGCGATCCCCTCCACCATCCCGTTCCTGGGCTGGGGCAATTGGTTCGTGCTGCCGATCGCGCTGGTCGGCGCAGGGATCGGTGCGCTGTCCAGCTCCAACAGCGGGCGCAATTTCTGCCTCATCGTGCTGGTGATCGCCGTGATCCGGCTGATGCTGGGCGGCGGGATCATCTAGCGCCCTGCCGAAGCCGGGCGGCACTGCCTAGGGCTTCAGCGCGAGTTCGGCCGCCAGCGCGAAGAGCTTGGGCAAGCCCGCGCTTTCGAGCCGGTCTGGGGCCACCCATTCGCCCATTGGCAAGCTATGCGGCAAGTCCGGCGGCAGGGGCCCGCGATGGGCGAGCACCGCCAGCTCGATCGCGAAATGGGTGAAGCCGTGGCGTACCGTGCCAAGTGCCTGCCACTCCCCCACGAACGGCGGCTGGCCAGAGCCGTCGGCGCGCACGCTCCAGCCGTCGTCGGGCAGCGCGCGCATGCCGCCCAGCGTCCCGCGCGGCGGCCGGGTGACGAGCAGCACGCGGCCTTCGCACTCGATCCAATAGGCCGCGCCCCGCCGCTCGGGCCGCGCCTTCTTCGCGGGCTTCACCGGCAGGTCCCCCTGCCGCCCCTGCGCCCGCGCCTCACAGTCGCCGGCGAGCGGGCACAACAGGCAGCGGGGCGCTTTCGGCAGGCAGATGGTGGCGCCCAGGTCCATCATGGCTTGCGCGAAATCGCCGGCGCGCTCGTCCGGCGTGATCCCATCAGTGGCTTGGCGGATGGCGGGGCGGGCGCCGGGCAGCGGCGTGTCAATGGCGAACAGCCGCGCCACAACCCGCTCCACATTGGCGTCCACCACCACCGCCCGCTGTCCGAATCCAATCGCCGCCACCGCCGCGGCAATATAGGCGCCGAGACCCGGCAGGGCACGCAGCTGCTCCTCCTCGGCCGGAAACGCGCCCCGCTCCGCCACGAGCCGGGCGCAGGCGACGAGATTGCGGGCTCGCGAGTAATAGCCCAGCCCCGCCCACTCGGCCATCACATCGGCCGGCGGCGCCGCCGCGAGCGCCTGCACGTCAGGCCAGCGGGCAAGGAAACGCTCGAAGCGCGGCGCCACCGCAGCCACGGTGGTCTGCTGGAGCATCACCTCCGATAACCAGATTCGGTATGGATCGGGCGTCTCTCCCGAACCGGGCGGCACCCGCCAGGGCAGCGCCCGTGCATGGCGGTCGTACCAGCGCAGCAATGTGGGTGCGACCCTGTTCTCCATCGCTTGCCTATGCCATGCACCCACACACCATGGAACGCGAGACCGGCCCCAAAAAGCCCACAAAGCCCAAGCCCTACGAGCGCCCACGCGGCGGCCCGGCCCGGCCCGTCGCCGATCTCGTGCCGCAGATCGGGCGTGCCGCGTTCCGCCGCTTCGGCTTCGTCCAGTCGAGCGTGGTCACCCGCTGGCCCGAGATCGTCGGCCCGCGCCATGCCAAGGTCTGCGCGCCCGAATCGATCCGCTTTCCCCCGGGCGAGAAGAGCGATGGCATCCTCCAGCTGGTCGTCCTGCCCGCCCACGCGCCGCTGATCCAGCACGTGATCCCCGAAATCATGGAGCGGGTGAACCGCTTCTTCGGCTATCGCGCGGTGGTGCGGGTGAAGCTGCGGCAAGGCGCGGTTCAGGCACCCGGGGCCACAGCGCCACCGCCTGCGCCGCCCTCGCTCAAGCCCGTGCCGTTCGAGCTGGGCGACAGTTTGCGCGACGTGGGCGACCCGGAACTCCGCGCGGTGCTCGAATCGCTCGCGCAGAGCCTGGGGCGCAAGGAGAACAATCGATGAAGCTCACCGCTCGCCTGGTCACCCTCGTCACGGCCGCGCTGCTCGCCATCGGCGCCGCCGACGGGCCCGCCAACCGCGACTGGAATGCGACCGTCGTCGAGACCGAGGCCGGCCACCGGATCGGCAACCCCGATGCCGCGCTGAAGCTCACCGAATTCATCAGCTATACCTGCCCGGCCTGCGCTGAATTTGCCCGCGAAGGCGATCCCGCCCTCAAGCTGGGCCTCGTCCGGCAGGGCCGGGTCAGCCTGGAGATCCGCCATCTGTTGCGCGACCCCGTCGATCTCACTGTCGCTCTGCTTGCCCATTGCGGACCGGCGGCGAAGTTCCCGCAGAACCACGCGGCGCTGATGCTGTCGCAGGATCGGTGGCTGCCGGTGATCCAGCGCAGCACCCCGGCGCAGCGCCAGCGCTGGAGCACCGGCGATCATGCCGGACGCCACCGGGCCATGGCGAGCGATGCCGGGTTGTACGCGATCATGGAGCAACGCGGCTATGGCCGGGCCGAACTCGACCGCTGCCTTGCTGACAAGGCCACCGCCGAGCGCCTGGCCGAGGCCAGCGCGGCGGATTGGAAGCGGCCCGGCATCGCCGGCACGCCAGCCTTCGCCATCGACGGCCAAGTCCTCGCCGGCACGCATCGCTGGCGCCAGCTCGCCCCGCAGCTCGCCGCGCGCCAATAGCAGCTTGCCCCTCAGCGCGGCTGTGAACAAAACCGCCCTGCGCATTCACCGCCGCCACCGTTTCGTCTAGTTTCAGCCAATTGAGGGAACCACAGCCATGATCGTCCGCCACCGCCTCGCCCTTGCCGCCCTCGCCCCGCTCGCGCTGGCGCTCGCTGCCTGCGGCAATGGCGAAAACGCGGGCGAGGCGCCCACCGGCGAGTTGATTGCGCCCATCGCTGCGCCGGCCGGGCAAAGCTGGGTGGAAACTGCAGCCACCACACCCGAGGGCGGGGTCGTGGTCGGTAACCCGCAGGCGCCCATCCGACTGGTCGAATATGCCAGCCACACCTGCCCCGCCTGCGCCACATTCTCGAGCGAGGCTGGCGATCCGCTCGATCGCTACGTGCAATCGGGCGTGGTCAGCTTCGAGATCCGCAACCAGGTGCACAATGCGCTCGACCTGACGCTGGCGATGCTGGTGCGCTGCGGCAGCGCGGAAAGCTTCCACCCGCTGGCGAGCCAGGCGTGGGGCAATCTCGACCAGATCCTCGCGACCGCGCAGACCAATGGGGCGGCGCTGGACCAGGCCACGGAGATTCAGGGCCCCCGGCGCTACCAGGCGATCGCGGAAACCGCCGGGCTGCTCGATTTTTTCGCCGCGCGCGGGATCAGCCGGGATCAGGCGCTGCAATGCCTGGCCGACCCGGCCGCGGCCGACCGCATCGCCACCAACTCCGCCACCCAGTCCGACGAACTCGGCGTCACCGGCACTCCGACCTTTTTCCTGAACGGCACGCGCATCGATGCGCAAGGCTGGGAGGATGTCGAGGCGGCGCTGCAGCGCGCGGGAGCGCGCCCGACTTGACGAACGGTGCCTGACTTCATGCGCCCGCGCCGATGCTGATCCGCAAGATCCGGCTGAGCGGGTTCAAGAGTTTCGTCGAGCCGGCCGAATTGCTGATCGAGCCCGGACTGACCGGCGTGGTCGGCCCCAATGGCTGCGGTAAATCCAATCTGCTTGAGGCGATCCGCTGGGTGATGGGCGAAAACTCGCCCAAATCGCTACGCTCGGGCGGGATGGACGACGTGATCTTCGCCGGCACCGCCAGCCGCCCCCCACGCGATTTCGCCGAAGTGGTGCTCTCGGCGCAGGATGCGGCCGGCGAGGAGCTGGTGGTCACGCGGCGGATCGAGCGCGGCGCCGGCAGCGCCTACCGGGTGAACGGGCGCGACGTGCGGGCCAAGGACGTGGCGCTGGTGTTCGCCGATGCCGCCACCGGGGCACACTCGCCGGCGCTGGTGAGCCAGGGGCGCATCGCCGCAGTGATCGCCGCCCGCCCGGCCGAGCGCCGCGCGATGCTGGAGGAGGCCGCGGGCATCGCCGGGCTGCACGTGCGCCGGCGCGATGCAGAGGCGCGGCTGCGGCAGACCGAAACCAATTTGGCCCGCCTGGCCGAACTGCTCGCGGGGCTCGACACCCGCATCTCCACGCTGCGGCGGCAGGCGCGGCAGGCCGAAAAGTACCGCGGGCTGAGCGAGGCGATCCGCGCGGGCGAGGCACGGCTGCTGTTCGCCCGCTGGCGCGAGGCGGCTTGGGCCGCGGAGGCCGCGCGGGCGGAATCGAAGGCGGCGGAGGGCGCGGTGGCCGATGCTCAGGCAGCCACGGCGCTGGCGCAGGGGGCACAGCGCGATGCGGCCCAAGCGCTGGGGGCCGCCCGAGAGACGCTCGCCGACCGGCGCGACGATGCCAGCTCGCACGGGCACCGCATGGCGGCGCTGGCCGGGCAGCTGGAGACAGCCGAACAGCGCCTCGCCGATCTCGACCGACAGCGACAGCGGCTGGAAGAGGATCGCGGCGAGGCCGACCGGCTGACCCGGGATGCCGCCACGGCACTGGCGAAGCTGGAGGCGGACCTCGCCAAGTCGCAGGGCTTGCTGGCCCACGACGAGGAACGCCGGCCGACCCTGATCCGCGCAGCCGAGGAAGCCGAACGCGCCGCACGCTCGGCCGAGCTGGCGCTGGCACGGGCCACGGCCGAGAACGCCGGGCTCGAAGCCGAGTGGCGCATCGCCGAGGCCGCGCTGGCGCAGGCCTCCGCGGCAGCGGCACGGATCGGCGAGGAACAGCGGCAACTCGAAGCCCGCCGCATGGCGCTCCACCGCGAGGGGGATGGCAAGGCGGCGGTGCGCCAGGCCGCTGCGGCAGCCACCGAGGCGGCAGGCGCTCTGGCTCAGCGGCGCGAGGCGCTGGCCGAGCGTCAGGCGAGCAAGGAAGTGCTGGCACAAGCGCGCGACGATGCCGCCAGCCGGCTCGCTACCGCCCGCGCCGAGCTGGCCGGGATCGAGCGCGAATGGCAAGCGCTTTCCCGGGACCGCGCCGCGCGCGAAAAGCAGGCAAACAGCCGCACTGGCCTGCCCACCGCGCTTGATCGGGTGACAGCGGAAAAAGGCTACGAACGCGCGCTCGCCGCCCTACTCGGGCGCGACGCCAAGGCCCTGCTGGGCACACCGCAGGCCGAGATGGAAGGGCGTTACTGGACCGGTGCCGCGGTGCCTCAGGCCGTGCCCGGAAGCCTCGCTCGCCATGTCCGAGGCTGCCCCGATCAGCTCGCAGCCCGGCTCGCGCTGGTCCATGTCGCGCCCGAGGATGACGGGCGCACGCTTTGCCCGGGCGAATGGCTGGTGACCACGGGTGGCCGGCTGCGGCGGTGGGACGGCTTCGTTGCCCACGGCGAAGGCGCAGTCGAGGCGGCGCGGCTGGAGGCCGAGAACCGCTTCGCCGAAATTGATGCCGCGCTGCCCGCTCACCGCGAGGACGTGCAAGCGGCCGAGGCGCAGCAGCGCAAGGCGGCCGAGGCGCTCTCCACCCACCAGCGCGAACTCGCCGCCGCCGAGCGCGCCGTGGGCGAGGCGGCCGAACGCGAGCGCGCCGCGTTGCGCACGCGCGACCAGGCCGAGGCCGCACTGGAACGCGCGGCGTCTCGGGGGCAGGAGCTGTATGATTTGGCAGCGGCGCTCGAGCGGCGGCAGGGCGAGGCGACGGGCGAACTGGCAGAAGCGCAGGGCAAGCGTGCGGCCCTGCCCGATCCCGCCAGCGGCCGGGCCGCGTTGGCTTCGGCGAGAGCGGACAACGAGGCCTCTCGAACCGCCCTTCAGTCCGCACTCGCCGCGCTCGCCGCTCACGACCAGAAACTGGCCCAGGCGCGCGAGCGGGTCGCCGGTGGCCGCGCCGACATGCGCGGCTGGCAGGCCCGTGCCGGCGATGCCGCGCGCCGGCTGGCCGACGCGGCGCGGCGCTTTGAGGAGATTGCCGAGGAACGTGCGGTGATCGCCGTCAAGCCCGCTGCCCTGCAGCGCGAGATCGCAGCCGGCGAGGAACTGCGCCAACGGCTCGCGAACGAATTCGCCAGCGCCCAGGCCGCCCTCGCCAAAGCGAGCGAGCTGGCGAGCACCGCCGAGGCCGCCCTCGCCATTGCCGGGGAGGCACTCCTTGCCGCCCGCGAAAGCCGAGCCGGCGCGCTCGCCCGCGCCGAGGCCGCCGACGCCCGCCGCACCGAAATCGCGCGCCGATCCGGCGAGCGCTTCCACTGCCCGCCGCCGCTGCTCGCCGAACGCTTCGCCTTTTCCGCCGAGAGCGCCGACCCGGCCGAGGAGGAGGCCGCCGGACTCGAACAGCTCACCGCCGAGCGCGAACGGATCGGCCCGGTCAACCTGGTCGCGGCCGACGAACTCGCCGAGGCCGAGCGGCAGGCCGGTGCCAGCGCCGAGGAGCAGGCCGAGCTGGCCGAGGCGGTCAACCGGTTGCGCGGGTCGATCGGCAGCCTCAATCGCGAAGGGCGCGAACGGCTGCGCACCGCCTTTACCACCGTCGATGCGCATTTCCGCCACCTGTTCACCCGCCTGTTCGAGGGCGGGCAGGCGCATCTGGCGCTGATCGATTCGGATGATCCGCTCGAAGCCGGACTCGAGATCTACGCACAACCGCCCGGCAAGCGGCTGCAATCGCTCACGCTGCTATCGGGCGGGGAGCAGGCGCTGACCGCCGTGGCGCTGATCTTCGCGCTCTTCCTCACGAACCCCGCGCCGATCTGCGTGCTCGACGAAGTCGACGCGCCGCTCGACGATGCCAATATCGACCGCTTCTGCGACCTGCTCGACACGATGGTAGGCGAAACCGCCACGCGCTACCTTATCGTCACCCACAATGCGGTGACAATGAGCCGGATGCACCGCCTGTTCGGCGTTACGATGGTCGAGCAGGGCATCAGCCGCCTCGTCAGCGTGGACTTGGGCGGCGCGGAGGAACTGCTGGCGGCGGCGGAATAGCGCCGCTGCTCCTCACGAGCCCGGCAAGTCCTCGCCCGGATGGATCAGCCGCGCCTGGCTGCTGAGCGGCCCTCCTGCGATGGCCCGCTGCTCGGGATGGAACGAGAGCGCGGGCGTGCGGGGCGTGTCCTCGCCCATCGTCTTGCGATAGTAAGTGTAGCCGGCATATCCGAGGGCCCCTAGGGCGGCGAGCTTGATCAGCATGAAAATTCCCTTCCCGCCCCAAACGAGAGGCGCGCCGAAAGGCTCCCTTACCTCAGCGTCAGAAGCGTTCTTCGTAGACCCGGTTGATGTCCCCATCCCAGGCGCCGTGGAACTTGTCGAGCAGGCGCTGCGCTGGCACCTTGCCGCTGGCGACGATCTCCTCCAGCGGTTCGATGAAGCCCGCCTCGCTGTCACCATCGGCGCCGCGCCGCCCCCGCGCAACCAGCCCGCCACGCGCAATTGCCAGCGCCTCGCGCGCCAGGTCCCGCAGGCGGCCGCCGCCGGGGATCGGCGCATCGAGCGCCAGCCGCGGCACCGCATCGCGCAGCGCCTCGCGCTCCTCCATGCTCCAGTGCTTCACCAAGTCCCACGCGGCATCGAGCGCCGCGTCATGGTAGAGCAACCCCACCCATAAGGCCGGCAGCGCGCAGATCCGGTTCCACGGGCCGCCATCGGCGCCGCGCATCTCGAGGAAGCTCTTCATCCGCACTTCGGGAAAGGCGGTGGAAAGGTGGTCCCACCAATCGCTGGCATTGGGCAGTTCGCCGGGCAGCGCCGGGAGCTTCCCTTGCAGGAAATCGCGGAAGCTCTGCCCGGCCGCATCGACATAGCGGCCATTCCGGAACACGAAATACATCGGCACGTCGAGCATGTAATCGACATAGCGTTCGTAGCCGAAATCCTCGTCGAACACGAAGGGCAGCATCCCGGTGCGATGCGGATCGGTATCGGACCAAATGTGGCTGCGATACGAGAGGAAGCCGTTGGGCTGGCCTTCGGTAAACGGCGAATTGGCGAACAGCGCCGTCGCGAGCGGTTGCAGCGCCAGCCCGGTGCGGAACTTCTTGGCCATGTCCGCTTCGGATGAATAATCGAGATTGACCTGGATGGTGCAGGTGCGCAGCATCATGTCGAGCCCGAGCGAGCCAACGCGCGGCATGTGCCGCAGCATGATGGCATAGCGCCCCTTGGGCATCAAAGGCAGTTCCGCGCGGGTCTTGTCGGGCCACATGCCCAACCCGAGGAAACCCACGCCCAGCCGCTCGCCGACCTGCTTCACCTGGTCGAGATGGCGGCCGGTTTCGGCGCAAGTCTGGTGCAGCGTCTCGAGCGGCGCGCCCGACAATTCGAGCTGGCCCGCCGGCTCAAGGCTCACCGCACCGTCTTCGCCGCTCAGCGCGATCAGCCGGCGCACGCCGTCGGCGCCCTCTTCCTCGACCGGCTCCCACCCGAAGCGGCCAAGTTCTAGCAGGATTCCGCGAATGCCGCCGGGCTCGTCATAGGTTGGAGCAGCGTGGGTGTCGTTGCGGTAGACGAGCTTCTCGTGCTCGGTGCCGATGCGCCAGGCCCCGCGCGGCTTCTCGCCCTGCTGCATGGGTTCGACCAACTGGTCGCGCCGCTCGATCGGCGGCTCCTGCTCGACAGCCGAGGCCTTGCGGGTGCTCATGGCAGCGCCGCTAGCCCGATCGCCCCAACCGCACCAGCGCAAATGCAGCCTGCGCCAGCGGAATTACTGCACCAGCGCAAAGGTACGCGCTGGCTCACCAGTCGCCGGCGATCCCCATCCACAGCGAGACGGCAGCAAGCGCAGCGGTCTCGCCGCGGAGGATGCGCGGCCCTAGCGTGATCGCACGCGCCTGCGGCAGGGCGCGGATAGCGGCGCGCTCTGCATCCTCGAACCCGCCCTCGGGGCCGGTCAGCAGCGCGGCCGGCCCGGTATGCGCGGCGAAAGCGGCGGCGGCTGGCTCGCCGCCCGTCTCGTCGGCGAAGAACAGCGCGCGCTCCTCCGGCCAGCGCCGTAGCAATGCGTCGAGCCGGATCGGCTCGGCCAGTTCTGGTAGGGCGGTGCGGGCGCATTGCTCAGCCGCCTCGGTAAGGATCGCACGGGCACGGTCCGGGTTGAGCCGGTCGGCCACGCAGCGGCGGGCGAGCACCGGTACGATCCGCCGCACGCCCAGTTCGGTCGCCTTCTCCAGCACCAGGTCGAACCGGTCCTTCTTCAGCAGCGCGGCGCACAGCCATAGATCGGGCACCGCCTCCCGCGCGCGCAAGCGATCAACGAGGCGCAGCGTACAGCCACGCTTGCCGGCGATGGCGATTGTGGCGGACCATTCGCCTGTCTCATCGTCGCACAGCACCACCGCATCGCCTTCCCCGGCGCGCATCACCCGCAGCAGATAATGCGCCTGCTGCCCCTCAAGCGCGATATCGCTTCCTTCGGACAGCGGGCCGGCGACGAACAGGCGCGGGGCGCTCCGGGGCGGCCAGGCGGGGGTGGCGGGCATCGGCTAGGCACTAGCGAGCAAGGCCGCTACGGGGCAAGCATGGCCGAACCGATGACCCCGCCCGACAGCGAGCATCGCGGCCTCGTCGCGCATCTGCCGGGCCGCTTGCGCGATCACGCGCTGCTGGCGCGGTTCGACCGGCCGATCGGCTGGTGGCTGCTGTTCTGGCCCTGCGCCTGGGGCGTGTGGCTCACCGGCACCGGGGTGCAATGGCAATTGCTGGCGTGGCTGCTGCTGGGCGCGATCGCCATGCGCGGGGCGGGCTGCGTCTATAACGACATCGTCGATGCCGATCTCGATCGACAGGTGGCGCGCACCGCCCAGCGCCCGGTCGCGAGCCGGCGGGTGAGCGTCAAGGCCGCCTGGCTGTGGCTTCTGGCGCTGTGCCTCGCCGGCCTGCTGGTGGTGTTCCAGCTGCGCTGGCAGGCGCAGTTGGTTGCGCTGGGCAGCCTGTTGCTGGTCGCCGCCTATCCGTTCATGAAACGGCTCACGTGGTGGCCACAGGCTTGGCTCGGGCTGGTCTTCACCTGGGGCGTGCTGGTGGGGTGGACGGCGCTGCGGCTCGACCGCCCGGAGGTAGTGGCGGCGCTCTACGCCGGCGCGGTGTGCTGGTGCATCGGCTACGACACGATCTACGCGCTGCAAGACCGGGAGGACGATGCGCTCGCCGGGATCCGCTCCAGCGCGCTCAGGCTCGGCAGCCGGGTGCGCGGCGGCGTCGCGGCGTTCTACGCGGCGGCGGTGGCGCTGTGGGCATTGGCGTTCTGGCTGCTGCGAGGAGATGGGCTTGCACTGCTGGCGCTGCTGCCCGCCGCGGTTCACCTCGGCTGGCAGGTGGCGACGCTCGATTCGGCCGATCCGGCAAACCCGCTCTCCCGCTTCCGCTCGAACCGCACCACCGGGCTGCTGGTCGCCGCGGCGTGCTTCATCGTGGGGAACGCTTAAGGCTGCGTCCGATGCCCGGCCGGGTGCTCGGCTTCGCCTCCTTTGGCCGGGCTCAGCGCCAGGCGGTGATCCGGCCTCCGTCATCCATGATATAGAGCGTGCCGTTGGCCACCAGCGGCGGCAGCGAGACAGGGTCGTCCAACCGCGTGAAATCCGCCGCCTCGCCCGTACCCACGTCGACCGAGCGCACCTCGCCCCGCGAACTGGCGATCCACAGCCGATTGTTCGCAAGCACCGGGCCGGTCCAGAAGACCGGCCCCTCGCGCTTTTCGGGATTGCGCCAGCGCTCCAATTGCGTGATCCATTTGACCCGTCCGGTGGAGCGGGCGATCGCCAGCAGCCGCGAATCGTCGGTGAGGGTGAAGATCCACTCGCCGGCGATGGCGGGGGTGGAGATGCCGGCAAGGCTCAGCTCCCAGATCCGCTGCCCGGTGACCAGCTCGTACGCCGCCATCCGCCCGCCCTGGCCGAGCACGTAAACACGGCCCTGGTCGATGATCGGATCCGCATCGACATCGGTCAGCGTGCCGACCTGGGTGGAGATGTTGGTGAGCGCCAGCGCATCGGACCACAGATTGCGCCCGTTCTCGTAGCGATAGGCGACCACCTCGCCCGAGGAATAGCCGGCGATCACAGTACCTTGCGCAGCCGCTGGGGCCGCAACGCCGAACACGCCGGACTGGCCGCTCGCCGCCGCATCTTGCCACACCGGCGAGCCATCGGCCATGTTCAGCGCGTGGATCTGGTTGTCCTGCGTCATCACATAGACCGAGTTGAACGCCACCGTGGGCGAGCCACGCAGCGGCCCGGCCGGGCGCACGCGCCAGAACTCTCCGCCGGTCTGCGCATCGAGCGCGACCACGTCGCCCGCACCGCTGGTGGCGTAGACCCGGCCATCAAAATAGGTCGCGCCGCCGCCGAAAAGCACGTCCCCAAAACCGCGCCCCACCTCGAGCGGGTGCGACCAGCGCCGCGTGCCGGTGTCGGCGTCGAACGCATGAACCACACCCGATGTATCGACCGCGAACAGCATCCCTCCGCCCGTAACCGGCGCGGCGGCGAGCCGGCGCCGCCGGTCGGAGCCGACAACGCTGGCGGTCCAGGCCTGCGTCGGAACGGGGGCGAGCGTGAGATGCCCCGGTGACTTGGCAGCATTGCCGCCTGCTTGCGGCCATTCGGCATTGGTCTGCGCCGGCGGCAGCACCACCGAGACGCTGGCGAGCGCCGGATCGGCCTCGACCGCGTTGATGATCCGCGAGAGGATCGGCGTGCGGTTGCCCACGGTGGGCGTCGCATCTTTGTCCCCCCCGCCGAACAGGCTACAGGCACCCAGCATCGCCAAAAGCGGGAGCGCGAGGAGAACGCGGAAACGGCGGTGGAGGGAATTCGTCATCGAATCTCTTGTCTATTGGGGTGCTGCGGCGGACCCGCCGCCTGTGCGCATCGCGGCGAGTGTTTCATCCACATCGCCCACCGCATCCACGCCGAGCAGCCCGGCCAGCTGGCGGGTGCGCGAGCGCAAGGTCTGTGGCACGTTCTCGTCTTGCGCGATGGCTGCCAGCAACGGTCCGGCAAGGTCTGCCCGGCCCTGCTTGAGATAGGCCATCGCCACCAGCTCGCCGGCGCTGCCGAACCATGGATTGCCGGGCACCGCCAGCGGGCGCAATCGCTCGATGATGACGGTGGGCTCCACATCCTCGAATTGCGCGGCCGAAAGGCGCACTGCGGCAAGGTCGCGGAAGGGCTGCGGCGCGGCTTCGTTGTCCGCGACCGCCTGGAAAATCTGCATCGCCTCGGGCCGGCGATTGTCGCGCAGCGCGATTCCCGCCCGGGCCAGGCTGGCGGCGATGGCGGCAGCATCGTCCTTGCCGGTGGCGAGCGGTGCGAGCTGCTCATCGGCCTGCGGCAGCGCGCCCGATTCCAGTTCGTCGAAGGCGGTGACCAGCTGTTCGGAGCGGGTCTCGCGCTCGGCTTCCTGCCGGTCGCGCCAGAACAGCCATGCGCCCAGCGCCAGCAGGAGCGCCAGCAGCGCCCCGCCCACGATCAGGCCATATTGCCGGGCCGCGCCTTCCAGCTGGTCGCGGCGCACCGCCTCGTCCACCTCACGCATCAGCACGTCCTGCTCGGCCGACTTGCGCACGGCGAGCTTGTCGGCACGGGTCTGGGGATCGGACGTGGAGGCCAAGGGGCGGTCTACCTGGAGAAACGGGGATCGTGAGGCCAGCGGCCCCGGATCACTGCGGGCTGTTATGCGGATGAGGACGCGGTTGCAATTGTCGAAGCACTTCTTTGCACAAACGGGTGAATGTTCGATGAAGAAGGCGCCGCCTAGGCGGGCGCCAACAGGCCGCGCCACAGCGCCAGGTGGCGCTCGACCATGCGCCGCTTGTCGAACTCGGCGCGGGCGCGGGCGCGGTTGGCCTCACCGATGCGGTGGCGCATGGCCCGGTCCGCGGCGAGCTGGCGCAGGGGCCCGGCGAGCGCGACCCCATCGCCGGAGTCGACGAGGAACGGCGCGTTCTCACTGGCGACCAGTTCGTCGATTCCCTCAATGCGCGGAGCGACCACCGCCAGCCCGGCGGCCATCGCCTCCTTCACCAGCTCGGGCGAGGTGGCGCCGAACAGGTCGAACAAGCCGATCAGGCGCTCGAGGGCAGGCGGCAGCGCTACCGAGTGGACACGATCCTCGACCCCGCTCGCCTCGGCCTGCGCGAGGATCGCCTCGCGGGGCAGCGCATCGCCGGCGACCACCAGCTGCCACTCCGGCGGCAGCTGGCGCAGCGCCTCCATCAGCGGGCGCAGGGTGGCGGCATCTGGCGGGGCGAACGTGCCCAGCCACCACTCGCCACGTCGCTTGATCAGGCCGGGCACCCCATCAGGCCGGAGGGTGGTGGCAAAGGCGGCGGTGTCGATCCCCTCCGGGATCAGCCGAACACGCGTGCGCGGCTGCTGCCAGGCTCCGAGCGCGAGCCGCTCCAGCGCGCGGCTAGGCACCACCAGCGCCGCGCTGCGCCCCAGTGCGATGCGGCGCATCATGGTGGAGCGGCTGTCCGCCCCCTCGCCCTCGTGATGGACCAGCGGCGGCAGATTGTAGGCATCGGCAAACAGCGTGTGGGCCAGCGTCGCGTCGAGCGCACCGGCGCCCCAGGTGCAGATCAGCCGGTGCCCTGCCATCGCGGCAGCAAGGCGCTTGAGGCGGCCCGGCCAGGGCTTTCCGGCGAGCGAGGGAAAGGCTGGCCAGCTGATCGCCACGCTGCGGTGCAGCCGCTCGGCTCCGGCGAGACGCCCGCCACCCTCCACCGCGATGGCGTGAGTGGCTTCGGCTCCCAGCGCCGAAATCAGCCGAATGCACCGCGCTTGCAAGGCACCCGCATCGCCGGTGGAATGGAGGTGCAGAATGCTCGCAGCGGGGGCTTTCCGCCCGCTCATGCGACTTGCTCCAGCAGCGCGCGGATCGCCGCCTGCGCCTGCGGCTCGCCCAGCGTGGGGGCGTGGCCGGTGCGCGGGATGGCGGCGGTGGCGAGACCGGGCAGCTCGGCCTCCATCCGCGCGAGGGTGTCGGCCGAGAGAATGTCCGAGAGTTCGCCGCGCAGCGCCAGCACCGGCCGCCCGGCCAGTGCGCGAAAGGCGGGCCATAGATCGGCGGGATTGGCGCCGTTCGGCGTATCGAACGGATCGGCGATCTTCATGTCGTAATCGAAGGCGATCCGCCCGCCCGCGCCCACGCACATCAGCCGCTTGGCGTGGCCCAGCCAGTCTGAGAGCGCGTAATCGGGGTGCGCCTCGCCCACTTGCTCCTTCAGCGTACGGGCGGCGTGCATCCAGGTGGGGAAGCTGCGGCCCTGGCCGACGGTCTCGCGGATCCGTGCGAGGCCGGGTGCCTCGATCTGCGGGCCGATATCGTTCAGCACCGCGCCCGCCAGCCGCTCGGGCGTGCCAAGCGCGAGCAGCATGGTGACGATCCCGCCCAGCGAGGTGCCGATCCCCACCACCCGCTCGATCCCCGCCGAATCGAGCAGGGCGAGCATGTCGTCGGCATATTGCGCCGGGGTGTAGCTGGCCGAATCACGCGCATAATCGCTCTGGCCGCGGCCGCGCAGGTCCACCGCGAGGATGCGCCACTCGCCTCCAAACGCCTCGGCGATGGGTTCGAAATCGCGGGCGTTGCGGGTGAGACCGGGGATGCACAGCAGCGGTGGGCGATCGGTTGGGCCGTCGTAATCGCGATAGCGCAGAACCAGCCCGTCGGCGCTGGTCCATTCCTTCTCGCTGAAGGCGGCCTCGGCCATATGCTGTGTTCCTAGCCCTGCGGTTGCGCACCCGCCGGCGCGGGGCCACTTAGCGAGGATGCGAGCCCTACCGCAAGCCACGCCCTATCGGCCCGATCCGCAGATCAATCCGCTGGCTGGCTGGCTGGGAGATGCGGTGGAGCCGGCCGCCTTTCCCATGGCGCAGCTTCGCTTCCGCAACCGCCGGTGGGACCGCGCGGTGGGGCTGGCCGAACTGACCGACGAGGACTGGCTGCGCCACTTCGCCTGGTTCGAGCCGCTGACCGGCAATCTGGAGCAGCCGCTCGCGCTGCGCTATCACGGGCACCAGTTCCAGGTGTACAACCCGGAGATCGGCGACGGGCGCGGCTTCTTGTCCGCCCAGCTGCGCGACAATATCGGCCGCCTGCTCGATTGCGGCACCAAGGGCAGCGGCACCACGCCGCACAGCCGGGCGGGCGATGGGCGGCTGACGCTGAAGGGCGCGATGCGCGAGATCCTCGCGACCGAGATGCTCGAGGCGCTGGGCGCCAATACCTCGAAGACCTTCAGCGTGGTCGAAACCGGCGAGGCGCTGTGGCGGGGAGACGAGCCCTCCCCCACGCGCTCGGCGGTGATGGTGCGGCTGAGCCATTCGCACATCCGCATCGGCAGCTTCCAGCGGCTGGCGGTGCTGGAGGAGGATGCGCACCTCGCCGCGCTGGTCGATTATTGTCTGGCGCAGTTCCCCGGCCCGCCGCCCCCCGATGATGCTGCGGGGAGAGATGAGCCGGCGGTGGCGCTGCTGCATCAGGCGGTGGAGCGGCTGGCGGACTTGGCCGCGAGCTACATGGTGGCGGGTTTCGTCCACGGCGTGCTCAACACCGACAACATGAACATCACCGGCGAGAGCTTCGACTATGGCCCGTGGCGCTGGCTGCCCGCGTGGGAGCCGGGCTTCACCGCCGCCTATTTCGACCATGCTGGCCTTTACGCCTTCGGCCGCCAGCCCGAGGCGATTCGCTGGAACGTGACGCAGCTGGCGATTGCGCTACGGCGGCTGGCCGATGCGCCGCCGCTGGTGGCCGCGATCGAGCGCTATCCCGCGCTGTATCATGCGGCCCTCGCGCGCCGGTTCTGCTGGCGGCTGGGCGTCGCTTCGCAGGGCGAGGAGCGCGACATGGCGCTGGTGGGCGCGGGCGAGCAGGCGATGCGCGAGCGCGCCATCGGGCCCGACGCGTTCTTCTTCGTCCATCGCGGCGGGCGCGCGGCCGTAGGCGCCTTGGCCGAGGCGTTGGAGGGCTATGCGCCGCTGCCGTCGGACGATCCCTACTGGCAAGGCGACGCTCCCGAAGCGATGCTGATCGAGGAGGTGGAGACGCTCTGGGAAGCGATCGACCAGCGTGACGATTGGCAGCCGCTCACCGACAAGATCGCCGCGATCCGCGCCATGGGCGATGCGCTGGGCGAGCCGCCTGTGCCCGCAGGCCACACCTAAGCGCCGCGTGGCACCTATTTGACGCCACCGGGCACCGCGCTAGAGCAGGCACCGGCGAACTCCGGCTCTGCGACCGGAGCGCCCCAGAGGAAGCCAGACCCTTGTCCGCCCAATTGCTCCAATCCGAACTCATCTCCTTCGAACCGGCCACGGGCGCCGAGCTGTGGCGCGCGCCGGTCGGCGATGTCGACGCGGCGGTGGCGCGCGCTCGCGCCGCCTGGCCGCAATGGGCCGCCCGCCCGTTCGCCAGCCGGGTGGAGCTGGTCCGCCGCTTCGTCAACGAGGTGCGCCGCGAGGCCGAGCCCTTCGCCGAGCTGATCGCGCGCGAAACCGGCAAGCCCCTGTGGGAGGCGCGCACCGAGGTGGAGGCGGTGATGGCCAAGGTGGAGATCTCGGTCCGCGCCTATCAGGAACGCACTGGCCAGCAGCGGCTGGAAGGCGGGCTGCAGGGCTCGGCGGCGGTGCGCCACAAGCCGCACGGGGTGATGGCCGTGCTGGGGCCGTACAATTTCCCCGCGCACCTGCCCAACGGCCACATTGTGCCCGCGCTGATCGCGGGCAATGCGGTGATCCTCAAGCCCAGCGAGAAGACGCCGGCGGTGGGCGAGATGCTGCTGCGCTGCTTCCACGGCGCCGGCCTGCCGGAAGACGTGGCGCAGCTGCTGGTGGGCGGGCCGGACGAGGGCCGCGCGCTGGTGGCGCACGAGGGGGTGGACGGCGTGCTGTTCACCGGCTCCTCGCGCACCGGCATTGCCATCAACCGCGCGCTGGCCGATCAGCCGGGCAAGATCGTGGCGCTGGAGATGGGTGGCAACAACCCCATCGTGCTGTGGGACACGCCGCTGATCTCCGATGCGGCCACGCTGGTGGTGCAATCCGCCTTCACCACCGCCGGCCAGCGCTGCACCGCGGCGCGGCGGCTGATCGTCAAGGCCTCGATGTACGACGAGGCGGTGGCGGCGGTGAGCGCGCTGACCGAGCGGATCATCGTGGGCGCGCCGTTCGACGATCCGCCGCCGTTCATCGGCCCGGTGATCGACAACGAGGCGGCCGACCAGCTGACCGAGGCCCTGGTCGAACTGCTCAGCCATGGCGGCCGGTCCATCGTGCCGATGCGCCGGCCGCGGGGCGAGCTGCCGTTTCTCACCCCTGGCCTGATCGACACCACCGACATGGCCGAACGCCCGGACGAAGAACTGTTCGGGCCGCTGCTGCAAATTGTGAATGTGCACGATTTCGACGAGGCGATCGCCGAGGCCAATGCCACCCGCTTCGGCCTGTCCGCCGCGCTGATCGGCGGGAGCCCACAGCAATACAACCGCTTCTGGGGCAATGTGCGCGCCGGCATCGTCAACTGGAACCGGCCGACCAGCGGCGCCTCCTCCTCCGCGCCGTTCGGCGGGGTGGGGCTTTCGGGCAACCACCGCCCGGCCGCGTTCTATGCGGCGGATTATTGCGCCTATCCGGTCGCCAGCACCGAAGTGCAACAACCGCGCGCGAGCGTGGGGGTGGGCTTTCGCGATCAGTAGTTAGGGGCAGGCCCGGAACGCGCCCTTCACATGACGAGGCGCCCGTACGGAAGTGCCGTACGGGCGCCCCACACGGCCCCTCATGGTTCAGGATTTAGCGGCCGCGTGGCGGCGGCGGCCCAACAGGGAAGGCCGCCACCGTTTCCACTGGCCGATCAGCGGCAGGTGCTACCCTGCGCGACCCGCTTGCCCAGCAGTGCACCGGCAGCAGCGCCGAGCACCGTGCCCATGGCGCGATCACCGCGGCCGTCGAGTTCGCGGCCAATCAGTGCGCCGGCCGCGCCGCCGATGAGAAGGCCGGTGGTGCCGTCCTTCTTGCGGCAATAGGTGCGGCCATCGTTGCCGCGCCACACGCTGGTGTTGCGGCTGATCGGCTCGTAATGGCCGCCGTAGCGATCATCGCGGCGGTCGTAGCGGCCCCCCCGGCGATCGTCGCGACGGTCATAACGATCGTAGCGGTCATAGCGGTCGTGATCGCGATATTGCTGCCAGGTCTGCTCCACCGGAGCCGCGGCCGTCCCGCCGACCCGCAGGTCGAGGGCGCTGGCGGGCGCAGCGGTGAGGACCAGGCCCGAAGCCGCGAGGGCGAAGGCTGCGTTCTTGACTGTGTTCAGCATTGCAATTCTCCCATCGAGAAGTGTTTGTCGGCTCGATGGGTTCAGGTTTAACCCCCCTTTCCTGAACGCTCAGCAACTCCGCTGTCAGAAAAGCATTTTTTTAACCACGCGGTGAAATTAGACGCCAGGGCAGGGTTTGGCCGGCGTGGAAAGGGACGATTGGGGTACCCTCGGCGTCGATTTGCGGCGGCACTTCTGTGGGCGCGCGGTCCAGCGTTACCGTCGATTGGTTCACCGGCAGGCGGTAGAAGCGCGGGCCGTTGACGCTGGCAAAGGCTTCGAGCCGGTCGAGCGCGCCCTCCTCGTCGAACACCATCGCATAGCTTTCGAGTGCGTGGGGCGCGTTGAAGATGCCCGCGCAGCCGCAGCCGCTCTCCTTCGACTCGCGCGAATGCGGCGCGCTGTCCGTGCCGAGGAAGAATTTGGGCGAGCCCGAGACCGCCGCGCGGCGCAGCGCCAGCCGGTGTGATTCGCGCTTGGCGACCGGCAGGCAATAGGCGTGCGGGCGGATGCCGCCGACCAGCATGGCGTTGCGATTGAGGTGGAGGTGCTGCGGGGTGATCGTGGCGGCGACGTTGCCCGGCGCGGCGGAGACGAAATCGACCGCCTCGCTGGTGGTAGCGTGCTCGAACACCACGCGCAGTTCGGGCAGATCGCGCAGCAGCGGGCTGAGCACGCGCTCGATGAACAGCGCCTCGCGGTCGAAGATGTCGACCTTGGGGTCGGTCACCTCGCCGTGGACGCACAACGGCAGGCCGATTGCCTGCATCCGTTCGAGCGCCGGGCGGATCGCAGCGATGCTCGTGACCCCGCTGGCCGAATTGGTGGTGGCGCCGGCGGGGTAGAGCTTGGCGGCGGTGAATACGCCTTCGGCCGCGCCGCGCGCGAGATCGTCCGCGTCAGTGCGGTCGGTCAGGTAGCAGGTCATCAGCGGGGTGAAGCTGCTGCCGGGCGGGAGCGCCGCGATGATCCGCTCGCGATAGGCCGCGGCGAGCGCTGTGGTGGTCACCGGCGGCGCGAGGTTGGGCATGACGATCGCGCGGGCGAAGGTTTCGGCGGTGTAGCGGGCGACACCGCGCAGCATCGCGCCATCGCGCAGATGCACGTGCCAATCGTCGGGGCGGCGGATGGTCAGCTGGTTCATGCGCGCGGCCATGGCACGGCGGCGCGCTGCGGGACAAGCGGATCGCGCTGACTACAGGCGCGGGCGGACCAGCAGCGGCTTGAACAGGCCGACACTGGGGCGCACGATGATCACCAGCACGCCGCTCGCCGCAATGCCCGCGCCGATCAGCAGCGTGGCGCTCACCTCGTCCCCGGTGATCGCCGCGCCGGCGGCGATGGTGAACACCGGCGTCATCAGCGTCAGCGGAGCGATCAAATTGGCGTCGTGCTGCTGCAGCAGGCGGAAATAGAGCGTGTGCGCGCCCAGCGAGACCACCAGCCCGCTGAACCCCACCGCCGCCACCAGCCACCAGCCCGCGGCCAGTGCGGCCCCGGCCTGTCCGCTCTCCAGCCCGGCGCTCAGCGGCACCAGCACCAGCGTGGAGCCGAACGCGGCCCAGGCCTGCAGCCGCAGCGGCTCTAGCGGCAATTGCTTGATGAACACCGAGCCCAACGCCCCGATCACCGCCGAGGCGAACACCAGCAGCAGCCCGCCCCCGGCCGACCAGCCCGCCGGATCGGCAATCGCCACCAGCACGCCAGCAAAGGTGAGCGCGATGCCCAGCGCCCGGCGCCAGCGGACCTTTTCGCCCAGGATCAGGATGGCGAACAGCACGGTCAGTGGCGCCCCCGACAGGCTGATCACCGCCGAGGAGGAGGGGCTCGCCACCGTTAGCCCGGCGAACAGCAGCGCGAACGAGCCACCGGACACCGCGAAGGTGACCGCCAGCACCTTGGGCAGCCCCTGGGGGATCGGCCGCAGCCACGCCAGCAGCACCAGCAGCACCACGCCCGCGCGCATCGCCGCATAGGCCAGCGGCGGCACGGCGAGCGTGTCCACCACCAGCCGGCTGACCACCACGTTCAGCGCCCACACGGCGCAGATCATGGCGAGGAGAAGGAAACTGCGCAGCGGCATGGCGCGCGCCTAGGCAGCTTGCCGCCCGGTCTCAAGTGGAAGCTCGGGGAGCGCCGCGCCGAGGGGGTACTTGCCTTCTCGACACGCGGAGGCCACCTGTTGGCGGACATGGCACACGAACGGCTGTTCTCCCGCGCTTTGGTGCGCATCGCCGCGCAGGATGGCGCGGGCGGTGAGCGCGGCGACGATCCCGCCGCCTTCCTGCAGGCGCTGCTCACCAACGATGTCGCCGCGAGGCTGCCGATCTACGCCGGGCTGTTGACGCCGCAGGGCAAGACGCTGTTCGACCTGATCGTGTGGCCCGCGGCCGATGGCGCGCTGCTGCTCGATTGCGAAGCCGCCACCGCCGACGAGCTGGTGCAGCGGCTGACGCTCTACCGGCTGCGGCGGCGGATCGCGATCAAACGCGACGATTCGCTGGGCGTCTACTGGCAGGCGCAGCTGGGCGATGGCGGATCGCCCGACCCGCGGCTGGCGGATCTCGGCCAGCGCTGGATCGCCGCCGCCTCCGAGGAGGACGTGTCGGCGGACGAGGCATGGCTGCGCCATCGCCTCTCGCTCGGCGTGCCCGAGGGGCGCTCGGAGCTCGGCGAGGTGCTATGGCTGGAGACCAATGCGGTGGAGCTGAACGGGGTCTCCTTCAGCAAGGGCTGCTACGTGGGGCAGGAGAACACCGCACGGATGAACTGGCGGCAGAAGGTCAACCGCCGGCTGCTGGTGGTGCCGCTGGCGCAATCGCACGAGCGGCGCAAGGCCGCGCACCCCGACGCGGGCTTCGCCATCGATCATCGCCGGGTGGAGGACATCGCCGACGAGCTGCGCCCGGGCTGGATGGTGCGGGCACCCGCCGCTTAGCTGCCGCCGCCTAGTCCCCGCCCGCCAGCTGCCGCGCGAGCGCCGCGTGAACCAGCGCCTCGGCCTGGTCACGCGCGGTCGAGCGGTCGAGCCGCAGCGAGCCGGCGAGCCGGTCCCCGATAAGCGAATCGCCCAGCGCCAGCAGCACCAGCGCGAGCGTCACTTCGTGCATCGCGCCCGCTTCGGCGTGGGCGTGCTCTGAAGGGAACAGCTCATCCACCAGCTGGTGGATCGTGTCCACGATGGGGTCGAGCGCGTCCTCATTGCCCGAGGCCAGCATCCAGCCGGCCAGCGCGCCGCCGCCCTCCTTGCCGAAGCTGTCGAAAATCAGGTCGACCACGTCGCGCGGGCGGCCGATCCCTGCGCGGGTGGCTGCCACCGCCTCGCCGATCGCGCGGCACACGCCCTCTGTCAGATGCTCGGCCAACGCCTGGTGCAGCCCGGCGGCGCTGCCGAAATGGTGCAGCACATTGGCGTGGGTCCGCTCGATTCGCGCGGCCACGGCCTTAAGCGTCACCCCTTGCGGCCCCGCCTCGATCAGCAGCGCGCGGGCGGCCTGGAGCGCGGCGAGGCGGCTCTCGGCTGGGGGTAAGCGCTTACTTATTGACATCAGTGTCAGCAGACATAGATTGGCGGCATGACGAACGGACTAGATGGCACCCCCTCCTCCGGCAAGCAGTCCGCGATCCGCGTTCGCAACCTGCGCTTCGGCCGCGAATCCGCCAGCGAGCGGCCCGTCGAACGCTGGTGGGCTGGCGGCGACCCGATCGCCACCGCCTGGTTCAACGCGCTCTCCAGCACCTTCCCCCGCGGCGAGACGCTGTTCATCGATTCGGTGAAGGCCTTCCGCGGGGGCGCGCCGCCGGCGTTGGCCGAGAAGATCCGCGCTTTCATCATGCAGGAGGTCAACCACACACGCGAGCACCTCGCCTTCAACCGCGCGGCCGAAGCGGCGGGTTATGACCTTGCCGGCATCGATGCGCGAGTCGAGAGGCTGGTGGGCGAGGTCTATGCCCATCCGCAGATCGCCTGGCTGGGCGTGACGGTCGCGCTGGAGCATTTCACCGCCATGTTCGCGCATGAATTTCTCAGCGCCGAGCGCCGCTATGCGCTGGGCGAGGGCGAGCAGGCTGCGCTGTGGCGCTGGCACGCAGCCGAGGAAATCGAGCACAAGGGCGTAGCCTTTGACACCTGGAGCCACGCGACTCGCGGCTGGAGCGGTGGCAAGCGCTGGCGCCTGCGATCCACGCTGATGCTGGCGACCACGCGCAAGTTCCTGAAGAACCGCTTCGCCGATGCGCTGGAACTGCTCGCGCAGGACGGGATCACCGGCGCGAGGGCGAAGGCGCGGCTGGCGTGGTATCTGGTCGGCCGCCCGGGCATCCTGCGGCGGACACTGCCGATGTGGCTGAGCTATTTTCGCCCGGGCTTCCACCCCTGGCAGCACGACGACAGCGCACTGGTCCGGCTCTACGATGGCAAAGCGGCTGCGCTAGCAGCGGAACCCGCGTTGGCGCGCTGACTAACGGGAGAGCGCTGCGGCGCAAGAGCGTTCCCATGCACACACGGCACGAGCCGGCAACGCCGACTGACCGTGCAAAGCAAAAGGGAGACGGGGCCGCCCCCATCTCCCTTTGCTCAGCCGGGCCTCTCCGGCGCCAGCTCTGTACTTCGGGGCCCGGCCGCTCGGCCCAACCCTCGTATCGCCTACTCGGCGGCTTCGGCCATCACGTCGACCGAGACGTAATTGCGGCCCAGCTTGCCCTGGTGAAAGCGCACGCGGCCTTCGCCCAGCGCGAACAGAGTGTGGTCCTTGCCCATGCCGACATTGGTGCCAGGATAAAACCGGGTGCCGCGCTGGCGCACGATAATGTTGCCGCCGATCACTTCCTGACCGCCGAACTTCTTGACGCCGAGGCGCCGGCCGGCCGAATCGCGACCGTTGCGCGACGAACCGCCTGCTTTCTTATGTGCCATCTCGCTCTACTCGCTCTTGCTCTGATGCCCGGCTGTCGCGGGCTTATTCCTGGACGGCCGCATCGTCGGCAGGCTTGCTGCCGGCGTGATCCTTGACCGGTGCAGCCGGCTGCGCGCCATCCTTGCGCTCGACCTCGACTCCCTTGGCGGGCTCTTCCGGCACGGGCTTTGCCATCGCCTCCAGCTCGGGCTTGGGCGCCACCAGCTCGGGCTTGGTCGCCTCCGGCTCGGGCTTGGCAGCCGCGGCCTTGGCCGGCTTGCGGCCCTCTTCGCCCACCGAGAGAATGCGCAGCAGGGTAATCTGCTGGCGGTGGCCGTTCTTGCGCCGGTAATTGTGCCGCCGGCGCTTCTTGAAGACGATCACCTTCTCGCTCTTGGCCTGCGCGATGATCTCGGCCGAGACGGTGACCTTGGCCCCATCGGCGAAATCATCACCCTCGCCCGCGAGCAGCACATCGCCGAGCACGATCGTCTCGCCGGCTTCGCCAGCCAGCTTTTCGACCGCGATCTTGTCTCCTTCGGCGACGCGATATTGCTTGCCGCCGGTGCGCACTACTGCGAACATGGTCATCAAATCCAATTCGTTACGACCGCCGTCACCCGGAATGAACCGGACAAACGACAAAAGGGCGCCAGCAGGCGCCGGAAAGTCCGCCGCCGTTAAGCGATCACCCTTCCGCTGTCAACGAGGCTGGCCCGGTCGATGGCCCCTCGTCAATTTAGGCCGGTTCACGCGCCGGCTGGAAAGCGCCGCCCCGGCCCGCTAGGACCAGCGGCGATGCTTCGCAAGCCCGCCATTCCCGCGCTCCTGCTGCCCGCCCTGCTCGCCGGCTGCGCCAGCGCACCGAACGATTATCCCAGCCTCGCCACCCGCGATGCCGAGCGAATGGCCGGCAGGTTCGAGCCGCCGCAGCCCTACGTGCCGCCACCGCCCCTGCCCGCGACGCTTGGCCAGCTCGGCGCGCTGGAGCATGCGGCGGACGCGGCCCACGCGGCCTTCCTCGCCGAAGCTCCACGCGCCAGAACGGTCGTGCAGGCCGCGCGCGGGGCGGCCGCCGGCAGCGAGGCCTGGGCACGCGCCGAGGTGGCGCTGGCGAGCCTGATTTCGGCCCGCAGCGCGACCACCGTGCCGCTCGCCGATCTCGACCGGCTCGCGGTGGACGCCGCGGTGGACGGGCGCCAGACCGCGCCCATCATCGCCGTGCGCGATGCGGTGGAGGCGCAGGTCGCCGCCGAAGACGCGACCATCGCCCAGCTGAAGGCGGTGCTCGACCGGTGAGCGGACCCGGCGGGCCGCCTTTGCCGCCCTGGTCAGCGGAGCGCTGAGGCTTCGCTCCACCTTCGACATGCGCCGCTGGATGGAACCGCGATTAAATCCGCCGCCCCGCGATGCAAAAGATCACCTCGCCCAGCGCGCCCGGTCCTGATGGTCCTCGGCGCGCGGCTCGATCCAGTGCCAGCCATCGGCGCGGCGCTCGCGCTTCCAGAACCACGCCTCGCTCTTGAGGTGGTCCATCGCGAAGTCGGCCGCCTCGAAGGCATCGCGGCGATGGCGCGCGGCGGCGGCGACCAGCACGATGGGCGCGCCGGGAGCCAGCAATCCGATGCGGTGATGGAGAAGGATGCCGCTCAGAGGCCAGCGCGCCATCGCCTCGCCCGCCAGCGCCTCCATGCCGGGCAGCGTCAGCGGCGCGTAATGCGTCAGTTCGAGCGCCTCCACCCCCTCGTCGGCGCGCACCTGCCCGGTGAAGCTGGCGATGCCTCCCGCCTCCGGATGCGCCGCGGCGAAGCGGGCGAGCGCCCGCCCTGGCGAGAAGCCCCGCGCCAGCAGCCGCACGTCGATCACCGGCAGGGGCCTCAGCCGCCGCTGACCGGCGGAAGCAGCGCGATCTCGTCGCCCTCCCGCGCGGCCAGTGCGCGCTTGTCCGGCAGCACCCGCCCGTTAAAGGCGAGCTTCACCCGCTCGGTCGCCGCAGCTTCGGCAAGCGGCCCGGGCAGGGCAGCGAGCAAGCCCGGCCAATCGAGCGGACCGGCGATCTCGGCTTCGCCCGCCCCCGCCAGATCGGCGAGCCGGCCGAGAAAGACGAGCTTGACTCCCACAGGCTCAGCCCCGCGCGCGCCGTCGGCCAACGACCCGACGCACCACCATCAGCCCCCCGTCAGCGACATATGCCGCCGCAGCGCGGGCGCCGCGCCCGGTGCGATGCGGAAATGGTGGCGCTCGGGCTTGATCCTCATCGCCTCGTCCAGCGCTGCGGCCAGCGCGGCCTCAGGCTCATCCGAGCGCAGGGCAGCGCGCAGGTCGACCTTCTCCGTTCCGCCGAGGCAGGTGTAGAGTTCGCCCGTTGCGGTTACCCGCACACGGTTACAAGTGGCGCAGAAATTGCCGGTGAGCGGGGTGATAAAGCCGATCCGCCCGCCGGTTTCCGCCACCTCGAAATAGCTCGCGGGGCCGCCGGTGCGGTGGCCGCTCTCGATGAGGGTCCAGCGCGCCGCCAGCCGCTCGCGCACCACGGTCAGCGGCAGATAATGATCGGCGCGGTCACCCTCCACCTCGCCCAGCGGCATCACCTCGATCAGCGTGAGATCATGGCCGTGCCCATGCGCCCATTCCACCAGCGCGGGGATCTCATGCTCGTTCAGCCCCTTGAGCGCGACTGTGTTGAGCTTCACCGCCAGCCCCGCCGCCTTTGCCGCAGCGATCCCCTCCAACACCTGCGGCAGCCGGTCGCGCCGCGCCAGCCGGGCAAACAACGCCCTATCGAGCGTATCGAGCGAGACGTTGATCCGCCGCACCCCCGCCGCCGCCAGATCATCGGCGAACTCCGTCAGCCGGGTGCCGTTGGTGGTGAGGGTCAGCTCCTCCAGCCCGCCTTGCTGCCCCTCGGCGGGCTCCAGCCGGCGGCCGAGCGCGCGGACTAGGTCGATCACGTCGCGCCGCACCAGCGGCTCGCCCCCTGTGAGGCGGATCTTCGTCACCCCCCGCTCGATGAAGGCGAGCGCCAGCCGGTGCAATTCCTCCAGGCTCAGCACCTCCGAGCGCGGGAGGAAGGCCATCCGCTCGGCCATACAATAAGTGCAGCGCAAATCGCAGCGATCGGTGACCGAGAGCCGCAGATAGGTGATGCCGCGGCCGAAGCTGTCGAGGAGGGGCGCGGAGGGCATCGCCGCAGTCTAGGCGCTTGCGCGCGTTTGGCCAGCCACCTCCAGCAGCTGCCCGGTGATCGCCCCCGCGCCCGCCAGCCAGCCGAGCATCGCCTCGAGTGGCGCTCCCTCCCCGCCGACCAGGCCGTTCACTCGCGCCGGCGCCGCCTCGCGCGCCAGCGCCTGCACCGCGGCCAGCCGCCAGGCGTGGTGCGCGTGATCGGCGGGCGCGAACACCAGCGCCAGATCGCCCCCCTCGGCCAGCGCGGCCCGGCCGCGGAGCAGCCACTCGGCATGAAACGCCGCCGCCGCGTCGAGCGGCGCTTCGGGCAGCCCGCCGATCCGCAAAACCGCCTGCGCCATCAGCGCCGCTCGCGGTGCAGGGTGATGCCGATCTGCTCCTGCGCCACGCTCAGCGCCAGCTTGACGATCTTCACCGTCACCGCCTCGATCCGCGCGTCCTGCACGAACAGCGTCTCGCACACATGCTCGGCCACCGCCTCGATCAGTCGGAAATGCGTGGCCACGGGCAGCGCCTCGCTGGCGGCGAATTTCAGGTCCATGTAGTTCTTGCTCGCCTCCAGCGGCGTATCGGGCGCGTAATGGGGCGCGGGCTTCATCCGCACGGCGACGGTGAAGCGCAGCGGCTGGGGCTTGCCGGTCTCCTCCGAATAGATGCCGGTGTGCACCAACTGCACGAAATCGGCGATTTCCAGTGTCAGGCTGTCACCCATGTGGCTCTCCCGGACTATCGTCATTGACCCAGCGCGCGAAGATTGCGGTGGGCAGCAGGCGGCCGCCGTCTCCCTCCTCGCGCACCGCCAGCTCGCCATGCTCGATCCGCCCCGGCAACCCGGCGAAGACCTCGGCCAGCAGACCGGCGAGCGCCAGGCTGCTCATCCGCACGGCATAGACGGTGAGGAACAGGAAGCGGCTCTCGGCGTCCAGCAATCCGCGGCATTCGGCCACCAGCGGCGCGAGCCCGTCCTCGATCCGCCATGTCTCGCCCTTTGGGCCCCGGCCGAACTTGGGTGGGTCGAGGATAATCCCGTCGTAGCGCTTGCCCCGCCGTCCTTCGCGCGCGGCGAACTTCACCGCATCGTCCACCAGCCAGCGGATCGGCCGCTCCTCCATGCCGGAGAGCGCCGCATTCTCGCGCGCCTGCGCCGCCGATTTCTTGGAAGCATCCACATGCGTCACCGGCCCGCAGGCCGACAGCGCCAGCGTGCCGACACCGGTATAGCCGAACAGATTGAGCGACTCGGCCCCCTCCCGCCCGGCGAGCATCGCGCGCATCCAGTCCCACACCGGGGCCATATCCGGGAAGAAGCCGAGGTGCCGGAAGGGCGTGCATTGCGCGGTGAACGCCACCTCCCGCCAAGCCAGCGGCCAGCCCTCGGGTGGCACCGCGCGCTGGAACTGCCACCTCCCGCCGCCATCCTCGTCCGACCCGGGCACGAACTCGCCATCAGCCTCCCACTCGGTGAGGCGGGGCCGCCAGAAGGCCTGCGCCTCGGGGCGGATGAAGCGGAAGGAGCCGTAGCGCTCCAGCTTGCGCCCCTCGCCGCTGTCGAGCAGCGCATAATCGCCCCAGCCGGCACCCTCGAGGATCAGCGGTTGCTGCGTGAGTTCGGCCATAGCGGAACGCTGTCAGCCCGCGGTCGCGTGTTCTGCCACGTAGGCGGCGATGGTGGCGTACTCGCCCGCCAGCTCGACATAGCGCTCGTCGCGGTCGAACAGGTCGCCCACCCGCGCGGGCAGCGAGGGGCGCCGCCCGGTGGCGCGCTCCACCGCATCGCGGAACTTGCCCGGATGCGCGGTGGCCAGCGTCACCAGCGGCACGTCCCGCGGCAGGTCGCCCGAACCATGCGCGGCACGAGCGGCGTGCAGGCCGATGGCGGTGTGCGGATCGATCAACTCGCCGCATCGCTCCCACGCCCAGCCCATCGCCCGCGCCATGTCGTCCGCATCCGCCCGGCAGCTGGTCAGCGTCTCGCCCGCGCCCGTCCGCTGCCCCTCGGTGAGCCGCATGGTGCGCGCCCCCTCGAAGCCCTGCATCTGCGCCGCCATCGCCGCCCCGTCGCGCCCGCCGCAATCGAACAGCAGCCGCTCGAAGTTGGAGCTGACCTGGATGTCCATCGACGGCGCCGCGGTGGCCGTCACCTCGCCCACGGAATAGTCCCCGGCGGAAAGCGCGCGGTGGAGAATGTCGTTGACGTTGGTGGCGACGATCAGCCGCTCCACCGGCAGCCCCATCCGCGCGGCGACGTGGCCCGCGAACACATCGCCGAAATTGCCCGTCGGCACCGAGAACGCCACCCGCCGCTGCGGCGCGCCCAGCTGCAGCGCGGCGGCGAAATAATACACCACCTGCGCCATCAGCCGCGCCCAGTTGATCGAATTGACCGCGCCGATGCGGTAGCGCCCGGTCAGCGCCGGGTCGCCGAACATGCGCTTCACCATGGCCTGCGCCTCGTCGAAGCTGCCCCCGATGGCTATGTTATAGACGTTTGGCGCCTTCACTGTGGTCATCTGCCGGCGCTGCACGTCGCTCACCCGGCCCTTGGGGTGGAGCATGAAGATATCGACATTCTCGCGCCCGGCCACCGCGTCGATCGCGGCCGAACCGGTATCGCCGCTGGTGGCGCCCACGATGGTCAGCCGCTCGTCGCGGCGCGCGAGAAACTCCTCGAACAACCGCCCCAGCAATTGGAGCGCCACGTCCTTGAACGCCAGCGTGGGCCCGTGGAACAGCTCGAGCAGCCAGTGCCGCTCGTCCAGCTGGCGCAGCGGAGTCACCGCCGGATGGGCGAAGCGGCCGTAGGCCTCGTCGCACAATTCGCGCAGCCGCTCCGGCTCCAGGCAATCGCCCACGAACGGCTGCATCACCCGCGCGGCCAGCTCGGCATAGGGCAGCCCGGCCATCGCGGCGATCTCGTCTGAAGAAAAGCGCGGCCATTCGCGCGGCACGAACAGGCCGCCGTCCGGGGCCAGCCCGGTGAGCGTGACCTGTTCGAAGTCCAGCGCAGGCGCCGCGCCGCGGGTGGAGACATAGTCCATGCGGCGCCGCAACTACGCGCCCCCCCGGCGGGAGGCAAGCGGCACCCGGGCAGGCGAACAGCGCCCGGGCGCGCTACTCGGCGGCAGCGGCCTCCGCCAGCTTGTGCTTGCGGATGCAGTGGCGCAGCTGGTCGTAGCTGAGGCCCAGCGCCTTGGCGGTCTGCCGCTGGTTCCAGCGATGGCGGCCGAGGTGGTGCTCCAGGATTGCCCGCTCATGCGCCTCCACCGCCTCGCGCAGATCGGCGATCACATCGAGATCGGGCCCGTGACCGCCCTTTCGCGCCCCAGCCGGAGCGCCAACCTCCGCCACGCGGCCCATGGTCTTCGCACCGGGCGCGGGCTTCCAAGGGCTGTCGAAAGGGTCGAACACCACATGGCCGATCGGCTCGCTGGCATCGTCCCAGCGATACACCGCACGCTCGATCACGTTGCGCAATTCGCGCACATTGCCCGGCCACGGATGCTCCTCCAGCGCGCGCGCCACATGCGGGGCGAAGCCGGGCCAGTCGCGCCAGCCCAGCTCGGCCGCCATCCGCCGGGCGAAATGATCCGCCAGCACTTCGATGTCACCCTCGCGCACGCGCAGCGGCGGCAGGGTGATCACCTCGAAGCTCAGCCGGTCGAGCAGATCGGCGCGGAACCGCCCTTCCTCGGCCAGCCGCGGCAAATCCTCATTGGTCGCGGCCACGATCCGCACGTCCACCCGCATGGGGCGCGAGGAGCCGATCCGTGTCACTTCGCCATATTCCACAGCCCGCAGCAGCCGCTCCTGCGCCGCCATGGAGAGCGTGCCAAGCTCATCGAGGAACAGCGTGCCCCGGTCCGCCTCCTCGAAGCGCCCGGCGCGCGCGCGCGCGGCGCCGGTGAAGGCGCCCGCCTCGTGGCCGAACAGCTCGGCCTCGATCAGCGTTTCGGGCAACGCGGCGCAGTTCATCGTCACCAGCGGATGCTCCCACCGGTCGGACAGGCGGTGCAGCCGCTCGGCGATCAGCTCCTTACCGGTGCCGCGCTCGCCCACCACCAGCACCGGCCGGCGCATTGGCGCAGCGCGGCTGGCGCGCTCCACCGCGTCGAGAAAGGCGGACGACTGGCCGACGAACTGGTTTCCCCGCTCCATCCCCGCAATATAGCGAATTTCGCCACATGCTGGCAATTGCTACCAACAGCTCAAACGCCCTCCTTGGCGCAAACCATTGGCAAACCGGTACTTTTCCCAATTGGCACGGCGGTTGCAAAGCAGGGGACATATTGGATCAGGGAGGTTCTTTACCGTGTACAACCGTCGCTTCTTCGCCACCAGCCTGGGCCGCGCCGCCGCCGCCAGTATCGCCGCGATGGTCGCGTTCAACATTTTCGCCATGAGCCAGCAGCTGAACAGCGCCCCGGCGCAGGGCTCGCTGGCCACCGCGCCGATGGTGCTGCTGGCATGAGCGATCAGGAGAACACGCCTAAGGGCCGCCCGCCCGCATCGGGAATGCGGACCGGGCGTGCCCTCTCCACCCGTCTCGATCGCGAGATCGAACGCCTGCGCACCAACCCTCGCCCTGGCCCAACCCCCGGCCTCACGGCCAACCTAACCGGAGTCCCCCTCATGGGCATCTTCTCCCGCACCCGCGACATCATCGCGGCCAATTTCAACGAGCTGCTCGACCAGGCGGACGATCCGGCCAAGATGATCCGCATGATCATCCTGGAGATGGAGGAAACGCTGGTCGACGTTCGCGCCAGCGCCGCACGCACCATCGCCGATCAGAAGGAGATGCACCGTCACACGGTGAAGCTGGACAAGCTGCAGGCCGATTGGGGCGAAAAGGCCCAGTTGGCGCTCAGCAAGGATCGCGAGGATCTCGCCCGCGCCGCGCTGCTGGAGCGCAAGAAGGCGGCCGACATGTCCGACCAGCTGAAGCAGGAGATCGCCGTGCTCGACGATGCCCTGCGCGCCTATGAGGAAGACATCGCCAAGCTGCAGCACCGCCTGCGCGAGGCCCGCAGCCGCCAGAGCCAGATCGCCGCCCGGCTGGAAAGCGCCGAAAACCGCGTCAAGCTGCGCAGCCTGATGACCAGCGAGCGGGTGGACGAGGCGCTGACCCGCTTCGACCAGCTGGAACGGCGGGTCGATTACGCCGAGGGCCGCGCCGATTCGCTGCGCATCGCCGCGGACCAGCCGCCGAGTTTGGCGGACGAGATCGCTGCGCTCGAAGGCTCGGACAAGATCGACGAGGAATTGGAAGCGATGAAGCGCGCGCTCGGCAAGGGCCCCGCTGGCGAAGATAGGGAAGGTTGAGCCATGGATCTAGAACCATTTTTTGGGCTGATCGCCGTCTTCATCGCGCTGCCCTGGCTGATCCTCCACTACATGACCAAGTGGAAGACGGCCGCCACTATCACCACCGATGACGAGGTGCTGCTGGAGGAACTCTACAACCTCGCCAAGCGGCTCGACGAGCGGATGGACACGGTCGAGCGGCTGGTCGCCTCCGACAACCCCGAATTCAAGCCTGCCCGCCTCGTGGCCAACCGCGAGATCGACGACGAACCGCTGCGCGAACTCGATCGCATGCTGGCGGAGAAGAAAGGAACTGCCCGGTGAATAGCCCCCGCACCACGCTTTACCGCGACAAGACGAACGCCAAACTGATGGGGGTGTGCTCCGGCGTTGCCGATTACACCGGGATTGACGCGCTGTGGGTCCGGCTCGGCGCGCTGCTGCTGATCCCGATGAGCGGAGGGTGGCTCATCCCGCTCTACTTCCTCGCCGGGCTGCTGCTGAGCAAGAAGCCGGCGCACCTCTACGGCGATGCGCAGCACGACAAATACTGGCAGCGCGTCCGCCAGAGCCCCAAGCGCACCGCGCGCGAGATCCGTGGCCGCTTCCGCGACATCGACCGTCGTCTGGCCGAGGTGGAGCACCATTACGTCACCAGCAACCCGCGCCTCTCGGCCGAAATCGAGCGGCTGCGCTGAGCACACCAACAAGGGGGAGCTTTCGATGTTCGAGATTTCACCGCTGATGATCCCGATCCTGGCCCTGTCCATCCCCTTCTTCGCGATGTGGCTCAAGCACCGCGAGAAAATGATGGACCGCCAGATCGGCACCACCGCCAGTGAAACCGCCGAAAAGGCGGCGCAATATGCCAGCCACGTGAAGGAGCTGGAGCAGCGGGTGCAGGTGCTCGAACGCATCGTCACCGATCGCGGCTACGATATTGCCACCCAGATCGAGGCGCTGCGCGACCAGCGCCAGGTGGAGGACGGGGCCGGCGTGGCGCTCGATCTCGACTATCGCCCGGCGAGCTTGCGCCGTGAGGCACAACTCAGCCGCTGACCTGAACGACGAGGCCTGAAAGACGAGGAGAGAATAGCATGGACCCCACAATCATCGGCTTTTTGGCCGTCGGCGGCGGCCTCATTGTGGGCGGGGCGGGCATCGCCGGCTGGATCCACACCACCCGGCTAAAGATCCAGAACGGTTACCCGCTGGAGAACATGTGGGGCATGCCGATTCACCCCCGCCGTGACGAAGGCGCGAGCGAGCGGGTCAAGCTGCTGACGCAGGAGAACGCGCAGCTTCGCGCCGAGATGGGGTCGATCAAGGACCGGCTCGCCAATGTCGAGCGGATCGTCACCGATAGCGGTTACGGGTTGGGCCACGAGATCGAGCGGCTGCGCGACGGCCGGGAGAAGATGCAGTGAGCATGTGGGCCGCCATCGTTCTCATCGTCCTCATCATCGTGATTGCCGGGGTGATGAAGAGCCGCAGCAATGCGCGCCTCGGCTACGGCACGGACGAGGATGGCCAGCCGCTCGGCGATCCGCGCCGCGAGGCCGAGCTGCAACGCGAGATCGCGGAACTGCGCGAGCGCCTGCAGGTGCTCGAACGCATCGCCACTGACGATGGCGAGGCCAAGCGCCTCGCCGCCGATATCGAGCGCCTGCGCGACGAGCGCTGACTGCCCGCGCATTAAGGGAGGCCTGGAGAATGACCACCGAGCTTCTGATCGCCGCCAGTGCCCTCCTGGGCCTGGTGGTGGTGGCGCTGGCGGGTTTGCGCGGCTGGCAGGGCTGGCTGGCGCTCAAGACCCGCGAGCTGGAAACCCGCCGCGGCCCGCCCGAGATCGAGGGCGGCGCCCGCGAAGGCGCGGCCCGGATCGAGATCGCCGATCTCAAGGAACGCATTCGCCGGCTGGAGGCGATCGCCAACGGGGTGGATTTGTAGCGTGCCGTCACTAGATGGCGCCTCATGCGCCCACTCGACGATATCACCGAGGAATACACTTTCCTCGAAGGCGACGAACGCTATCGCCTGCTGATCGAACTGGGCCGCGATCTGGCCCCGATGCCCCCCGCTCTCAAGACCGATGCGACGCTGGTGCGGGGCTGTTCCGCCAGCGTGTGGGTCTATCCCACCGGCGATGCAAAGGCGTTGCATTTCCTCGCCGACAGCAACGCGGCCATCACCAAGGGCATCGTCGCGCTGGTGATCGCCACCGTGCAGGATCGGCCGGCCGGGGCGGTGGCGCAGATGGACATCGCCGCCGCACTGGCCCCGTTCGACCTGAAAAACCAGCTCAGCTCCAGCCGCACCCAAGGCGTGCCCAACATGATCGGCCTGGTGCAGGAGCATGCCCGGCGCATCGCCGCCGGCTGAGACGTTCCGCTCCCGCGAAACGCCGCCTAGATGCCGATGCCGTCTTCCGGCTCGACGACCATCGCGCGGCCAGAGCGCACCTCGTGTTCGCCTTCGCCCTGCCCCCTGCTCGGCCGCACCTGCGCGAGCCCCGCCGCATGCTGGCGGCGCAGTTCCGCCTTCAGCCGAGCAGGGTCTTCGGGGAGGATGAAGCCGAAGCTCACCCCGCCTTCCTTGCCGATGGTCGCATGGTGCAGCTTGTGCGCCTGCACCAGCCGCTTGGCATAGCCGCTTTTGGGCACCCAGCGGAAATAGCGCTGGTGAATCAGCCCGTCGTGGATCGCCGTGTAGATGATGCCGTAGATCAGAATGCCGAAGCCGATCCATGTGGCCGGCCACCAGCCGTTTTCGCCCATCACCAACGTCGAGCCGACCGCGAACATGGTCATGCTCGCCCCTGCACCGACCAAGCCGAACAGGTCGTTCTTCTCCAGCACCTTGTCGTGCGGCTCGTGATGGTCGCGGTGCCAGGCCCAGCCAAAGCCGTGCATGATGTGCTTGTGGCTCGCCCAGGCGACCCATTCCATCGCCGCCACGGTGGCGAGCACGATCAGCAGCGGCAGCAACCAGTCCATGCCCACCAAATAGGCGCTTAAGGGCGCGAAAGACAGCCCCCAGCTTGCCTGCTGCCCTGCGTTGGCGCCTTGCCTTGTGGGCCTTGCCGCGCCATCTGCCCCTGATGGCCAGTCGACCGCGCACACTTTACGAAAAGATCTGGGACGCTCATGTGGTGGAGCGGCGGGACGATGGCACCTGCCTGATCTTCATCGACCGGCATCTGGTGCACGAGGTCACCAGCCCGCAGGCGTTCGAGGGCTTACGGGTCGCTGGCCGCGCCGTGCGCCGTCCCGAACTGACGCTGGCCGTGCCCGATCACAATCTGCCGACCACCGCCCGCGCCGACTCGTTCGGGCTGCCGCTGCCGATCGCGGATGCGCAAAGCGCCCAGCAGCTCGCCGCGCTTGAACGCAACGTGGCCGAATTCGGCATCCGCTATTTTCACGCCAATGCGCTGGAGCAGGGCATCGTCCACGTGGTGGGCCCTGAACAGGGCTTCTCGCTGCCGGGCACGACCATCGTCTGCGGCGATTCGCACACCAGCGCGCATGGCGGGGTGGGCGCGCTCGCCTTCGGTATCGGCACCAGCGAGGTCGAGCATGTGCTGGCCACGCAGACGCTGCTGCTGACGCCTTCGCACACGATGGAAGTGCGCGTGGAGGGCGCACTCGGCCCCGGCGTCACGCCCAAGGATTTGATCCTGCACATCATCGGCCGCATCGGCACCGCCGGCGGCACCGGCCATGTGATCGAGTTCCGCGGGCCGGTGTTCCAGGCAATGAGTGTGGAAGCGCGGCTCACCGTGTGCAACATGAGTATCGAGGGCGGCGCGCGCGCGGGCCTCGTCGCGCCGGACGAGACCACCTTCGCCTATCTCAAGGGCCGCCCGCTTGCGCCCCGCGGTGAGGAATGGGAGCAGGCCGTCGCCTACTGGCGCACGCTGCACACGGACGAGGGCGCCGCCTTCGACCGCTCGGTGGTGATCGACGCCGCCACGATCGAGCCGACCGTCACCTGGGGCACCAGCCCGGAAGACACCGCGCCGATCGGCGGCACCGTGCCCGATCCGGCCAGCTTCGCCGACCCTTCCAAGCAGGAGGCCGCGCGCAAGAGCCTCGACTACATGGGCCTCACCCCCGGCCAGCGCCTTTCCGAGGTGGAGGTGCAGAACATCTTCATCGGCAGCTGCACCAACAGCCGAATCGAGGATCTGCGCGCCGCCGCCGCGGTGCTGAAGGGCCGGCACAAGGCGGCGGGCGTGAAATGGGCAATCGTCGTGCCCGGCTCGGGGCTGGTCAAGGCGCAGGCTGAGGCCGAGGGGCTGGACCGTATCTTCACCGAAGCCGGCCTGGAATGGCGCGAGCCCGGCTGCTCGGCGTGCCTCGGCATGAACCCGGACAAAGTGCCCTCCGGAGAGCGCTGCGCCAGCACCTCCAACCGCAATTTCGTCGGCCGCCAGGGCCCGGGCTCCCGCACCCACCTCGTCAGCCCCGCCATGGCCGCCGCCGCCGCGGTGACAGGGCGGCTGACCGACGTGCGCGAGTTGATGGACTGAACGAGGCTGGGGGCCGCCCGCCGAGCAATCCCCGCCTGATGGCCACGCCCCTGCCTTCCGGCGAGCGGAAATCCTCCTTCCCCCCGGCTGTCGCGCCGAACACCCGCGTGCTGATCCTCGGCAGCCTGCCCGGCGAGCGATCGCTGGCCGAGCAGCGCTATTACGCCCATCCGCAGAACCGCTTCTGGCATCTCGCCGGCACATTGATCGGACGCGATCTGGCGCCGCTCGCCTATGAGGAGCGGCTCGCGGCGCTGCTCGCGGCCGGCGTGGGGCTATGGGACGTGGTCGCCTCAGCCACCCGCAGCGGCAGCCTCGATGCGGCGATCCGCGCGCCCGAGCACAATTCGCTGGCCGCGCTGGCCGCCTCCCTGCCGGGCTTGCGCGCGGTCGGCTTCAATGGCGCTACGGCTGCACGAATCGGTATGCCTCAGCTCGACGGCACGCGGCTGGCGGTGATCCCGCTACCCTCCTCCAGCCCGGCCTTCGCCGCGATGAAATTGGCCGAAAAGGAGCGCCGCTGGTGCGAGCTGGCGCAATTTCTGGCGTAAGTCTTGCCACCTTTTGCGTGCGAGCGCATTGGTTCGCCATGAGCAAAGACAACAAGGGCAACGGCGGCAAGGCCGCGTTCGCAGGTGCGGTGGGGTCGGCGGCGTTGGCCGCCGCGCTGCTGTACGCTAATCGCCGCAAGGAGCGCAAAGAGCAGCGCAAGAACTACACCACGCCGCTCAGCGTTCCGCCCGAGACCGATTGATGGATCCGGTCCGCGTGGTGGAGGGCCGGGCGATTCCGTTCGGCCGCAAGAATGTCGATACCGATCTGATCATCCCCGCCCGCTGGCTGAAGACCATTAGCCGCGAAGGGCTGGGCGCAGGCGCCTTCGAGACCGTCCGCGCCGAGCCGGGCAATCTGTTCGACCAGCCCGAGTTCGCCGGCGCGCCGATCCTGATCGCGGGCGACAATTTCGGTTGCGGATCGAGCCGCGAGCACGCCGCCTGGGCGTTGCTCGATACCGGCATCCGCGCCGTGATTGCGCCCAGCTTCTCCGATATCTTTGCCGGCAACGCGTTCAAGAACGGGATCCTCACGGTGGCCCTGCCGCAGGATGCGGTGGACCGGCTGATGGCGGTCGCCGCGAGCGACCCGATCAGCATCGATCTGGAACACCAGACGGTCACCACCCCGTTCCAGGATCGCTTCACCTTCACCATCGATCCGTTCCGCCGGCATTGCCTGCTCGAAGGGCTGGACGAGGTGGGGCTGACACTGGCGCGCGGCGACGCAATTGCTGCCTACGAGCAGCGGCTCTCCGTCCAGCAGCCGTGGGTCGCCCGGGGCACAGGCTCCGGGCTTGCCGCCTGACCGGCGCAGGTTTATCCTCTTCAGTACATTTTCGAGAGGGCCGGATCATGGTTGATTTTAACGATCGCATGCGGGGCGAAGAAGCCAAGTTTGCCATGGACGAGGAGACCGCCTTCCGCGTCGCCGCGCGGCGCAACCGGCTGCTGGGCGAATGGGCAGCCGGGCTGATGCAGCTCACCCCCGAGGAGACCGAAGCCTACAAGAAGGCGGTGGTGCAGGCCGATTTCGAGGAAGCGGGTGACGAGGACGTAATCCGCAAGGTGCTGGGCGATCTCGTCGCCGCCGGTCATGACATGGACGAGGCCGCGGTGCGCGCGATGCTGGAAGAGAAGAACGTCGAGGCTCGGCGCCAGCTGATGAGCCAGTCTTGACCGCCCGGGGCCGCTCCTGATGGCGATGGCCGCCGCCCAATTGGAGGCGCTGATCCGCGCCGCCCTGCCCGATGCCGAGGTGGTGATCGAGGATCTGCGGGGCGATGGCGACCATTATCGCGCCCGCGTCTCCTCCGCCGCCTTTGCCGGCAAGAGCCGGGTGCAGCAGCACAAGCTGGTCTATGATGCGCTGGGCGGGCGCATGGGCGGTGAGCTGCATGCCTTGCAAGTGGTGACTTCGGTCCCCAACTGATCAACTCCCATTTTATTGACGGGTCTTGTAAATGTCCGACGCCAATGCCCGAATTTCGCAGATCGTGTCCGACCACGATGTGGTGCTGTTCATGAAGGGCACGCCGCTGTTCCCGCAGTGCGGTTTCTCCAGCCACGCGGTGGCAATCCTCGATCATTGCGGCGTCGCCTACGATTCGATCGACGTGCTGCAGGACATGGAAGTGCGTCAGGGCATCAAGGCGTTCTCCGACTGGCCGACGATTCCCCAGCTCTACGTCAAGGGCGAGTTCGTAGGCGGCAGCGACATCATGACCGAGATGTACGAGGCTGGCGAGTTGCAGCAGATGTTGGCCGAAAAGCAGGTCACGCGGGCGGAGTAACCGAGCCGCTGGTGCGGCGGATTGGGTCCCTGCTCGCCTCACATGCCGAACACCTTCATCCCGGCATCGACCATCCCCTCTAGGCCCGTCTTCACCTCGCCATTCCCGCGGCCGGCCAAGGGCGCTTCCTCGACGATCAGCACGCCCGCGCCTTCCTCGACCTGATCCTTGAGCAATTGCTCGCGGCCGAGGAAATAGGGACAGAAGGTCTCGTTGCGGGTGACCGAATAGGCCAGATCGGCGGAGAAACCGACCAACTGGTGCTGCCCGAACACCCGCCCACGTTCCGCCCGCTCCACGCGAACCCCGCGACCGCCCTTGATCACCAGCCGAGCCGGCCCGTGGAAGACGAAGTAGCGCAGCTGCAGCGTCAGCCAGGCGTTCAGCGAGAACAGCCGCCAGTGGCTGGAAACCCGCAGCGGCTGGTCGGTCGGCTGGACGACGGCCGCCAGCGCACGCGGCTGCAGCACGCAGGACCCGCCCTCCGGCAGTGTGAGGATCGTCACTTCGGCAAAGGGATCGCGCACGGCCGAAATGGTCGTCACCTCGCCATCCCCACGGATGCGGGTGAGGAAGGTCAGGCCGGTGGCAAGGCTGGTGAGCGGATAGCGCCGGTGTAGGAAGAACTGCGTGTCCTTGGCGCCGGCATGGCTGGTGCTCTGCAGATAATCCTGCCGCACCAGTAGCTCCTCCCCGGCCGAGAGCCGCACAGCAACCGAGGTGGTCGAGCGCTCCGACAGCGGGATGGCAACCCCGCCGCCACCCGGAACAGCGATACGGATCGCCGCCCGGCGCATCGCCGCAGGAGCGAGCACGTAATAGCAGAACAGGCGGACAAGATAGGGCGTGAGCACGATCACCAGGAGCACAATCGCCGCCGTCTTCAGCACCGAAGCGAGCTGGACCCGCTCCGCCCAGAGCCCCGCCTTGGCCCGTAATGAGCCATTGGCCGCAGTGCGCTCCGCCGCGATCCGCCGATCGATCTCGCCGGTCACCGACCCGATCGTGCCCTCTGCCCAACCGCGCGACTGCCGATAGACGCGTTCGGCCTCGATGCGTTGTCGGTTCAAGCGCGCAACGGCGGCCCGCTCGGTCTGGAAGAGCGTCGTCAGGCGGTTAGCCTCGGCACACCGGCTTCGCTGTTCCTGCCTCAGTTCCAAGAGCCGGCCGCGCCGGTATAGGCCCAAGGTGCCGCGAACGAGCCAGCGCTCCTCGAATTCTTCCAGCCGGTCGCTTGCCAGCCGGCAACTAGCGCGCGCTCGCGCACTCTCTGGCTCAAGCTGCCTCGCCTGAGTCAATCGGCGCTGCAGTCCGGCGTTCAACGAAGCGAGGCTGGCGCCCTGTTCCAACCGATCCCGCGCGGCTCTCAGCCCGGCGATCTCCCGCTCTCGGATCGCAATCTCAACCTCGCGCTGGCGATCGGCGATGATCGCATCGGTGTCCACTCGAACGATGCTGGCGGTCTGGGCGAAACCGCTGCGGCGCTGCGCAATCGCAGCCGCCCGAGCCTGCCGGGCAGTGGCAAGCGCCCGATTGATCTCCACGATGCCGGCGGTCCTCGCCGCCTCCCCAGTAGCGGAGAGCCGGCGCGTGGCCTCGTCCTGCGCCGCCTCCACCTCCGCGCGAACGGCCTCGAGCCGCTCCGCCCGCTCCAGGTGAGCGCTGGGACCGGTCCACTCCGCCTTGATCCAGGGAACCAGGATGGTGGCGGCCAGGATCGCCAGAACGATCAGGACATAGAGCAGCGCCTTGCCACCGAGCCAGCCGAACATGCGCCTGATAGCCACTATGGATCGACCCCCGCACCGGTCCGCCAACCGGATCGATCATGGCGGGTAAGTGATTGCCCTTGAGGGGGCAAGTAGCGCAGAATGATTAGCGGATGCTCATCGGCCGCGGCTTCGTGCTTCGCCTGCGCTCGGTCGGGTGAGGGCTGCGCCGGTGCCCGTTTCTTGGCCACGCGCCCCCTCTGGGGCATAGACGTTTGCTCACGGGAGAGAGGCGCACGAGATGGCAGGCTGGACGATCGGGGTTATCGGCGGCTCGGGCCTCTACGAAATTGCAGAACTCGAAGGCGCCGAATGGCGGACGGTGGGGAGCCCATTTGGTGAGCCCTCCGACCAGCTGTTGATCGGCCGCTTGGGCCGGGTGGAGCTGGTTTTCCTTCCCCGTCACGGGCGCGGGCATCGCCTCGCTCCGGGCCGAGTCAACGGGCGCGCGAACATCGATGCACTCAAGCGTGCCGGTTGTACCGACATTCTCGCCATCTCGTCGGTCGGCTCGCTGCGCGAGGAGCTGGAGCCGGGGCGTTTCGTCGCGATTGATCAATTCATAGACCGCACCTTCGCGCGGGAGAAAAGCTTCTTCGGCGAAGGGCTCGTGGCCCATGTCTCAATGGCCGAGCCCGTCTGCCAGCGCCTGTCCGCCTTCGCAGTGGCGGCGGCTCGAGAGGCAGGATCGCCGGTGGCCGAGGGGGCGACCTATCTGGCGATGGAAGGCCCGCAATTCTCAACCCGGGCCGAAAGCGCGCTCTACCGCCAGTGGGGCTGCGACGTGATCGGCATGACCGCGATGCCTGAAGCGAAGCTCGCGCGCGAGGCGGAGCTGCCCTACGCACTCATCGGCATGGTCACTGATTACGATTGCTGGCGCGCCGAGACGCCGGATGTCGAAGTGGCGCAGGTGATCGCGCAGCTCAAGGTCAATGCCAACGCAGCCCGCCGGCTGATTGCGGAGCTGGCGCGGCTGCTGCCCGCAGAGCGCACGCCTTCACCGATCGACCGCGCTCTCGATGCAGCGCTGCTGCACGATCCAGACAAGGTCGATCCAGCGCTGCTCAAGCCACTCGAGGCGATCCTCGCCCGGCGGCTCGGCCGCAGCTGACCGTCAGGCGCTGCAACTCGCCCCGCCGAGCACGCAGAAGCGCGCACAATGCGGATGGTTGAGGAGAACCGTCCGGCTCGCCTCTGCCAGCGTTTCGCCAAGATCGAATTGCGGATCGTAGGGGAGCAGGGTGCAGGCGGCGACGCGCGGATTGGGCTCCCCCTTCCGCTTCACCACCATGCGGCTGCTGGCGCACATGACCGAGGCGGGAGCGGTGCCGAGGATCGCCCAACAGCCTTCGCTGATCTCGGCGATGTCCGCGGCCACGTCCATTTCCGGGAAAAGTACCAGCCGCGCCGGGTCGACCGCATTCACCGGCACGCCCAGCTCCGCAAACAAGCGCTGATAGCCGGCTCGGGCCACCGCCTCTTCTTCGCCCGGCAGCATCCGCCCGGCAACGGCCAGGCTGAAGCCATGGGCCGCGAGCCACTGCAGGCCCTCGGTCGCCTTGTCCCAGGTGCCTGTGCCGCGCTCCGCCTCGTGCACCTGGGCCATGTGGTGGTCGAGGCTGACCCGCAGCGTCAGCTGATCGCCATAGGCCGCTCGCAGATCGAGCAGCGCCGCCCCGAACCGCCGCATGGGACGCATCGCATTGGTGAGGACCAGCACCTCGAACCCGCGGCCCAACGCATCGGACAGGATCGAGACGATCTCGCGGTTCATGAACGGCTCGCCTCCGGTGAGGCCGATCTCGCGCACCGGCAGGCGGTCGCGCTCGATCTCGTCGAGATAGTGCGCGACCTCCGCAGCGCTGATATACGCCAGCGCATCGTTGGTCGGCGAGCTCTCGATATAGCAGGTGGCGCAGGCGAGATTGCACAGCGTGCCGGTGTTGAACCACAAGGTGGTCAGCGCGCCGAGCGGCACTTTCGCGCGCGGTTCTCCCTTGGCGGTGCGGTCCGCATCTCGAAACTTCTCCGCATCGAGCGGTGCCGCATTCTCGCGGCGAAGGGGAGAAAGGAGGGGATCGGGGTAAGCAGCCATGGCTTGATCTAGGAACGGCGGCGGCGCTTTGCGAGGAAACGCGCCAAAATCCTGGCTGCCGGGCTAAAGACCAGCGGCTCCATCGCCTGGAACGCCACCTCCTTCGATCGCTCCGAGCGGGTCGGATAGGCAACGACTTGGTTGGCGAGGCCAAACAGCGAGGATTTGCCGGTCAGCAGCAGGCTCCAGGGCAGCAGCAACTCTCCCGCATGCGCGCCCACGATGGTGACACCGACGAGCTTGCGCTTGCTGCGCACGATCTTGACGAAGCCAGCGGGGTTGCCCTCCACCACCGCGCGATCGTCGTGAGCAAAGGGTTCGACAATCGAGGACACCTTGCTCAACCGCTCGCGTGCCGCCGCTTCGGTCAGGCCGAGCTGCGCAAGCTCGGGATCGGTATAGGTGACGGCGGGCAGCTGGTCGTCGTCGACGGCCGAACTCCAGCCGAGGGCAATGGTAAGGGCCACCGCCGCGCCGTCGCGCCCTGCCGCATGGGTGAAACGCGGGCCCGCGCGGCAATCTCCGATCGCGTAGATCCCGCGCCCGCCGGTGCGGCGTTTCGCATCCACTGCAAGGCCGTTGCAATCCGGTTGCAAACCGGTCGCCGGCAGGTCGAGCGGATCGAGCAGCACCTCGCGCCCGGTTGCCGCAAGCACATGCGTTGCCGCCAGCACAGTGCCCTCGCTCAGATGCAGCCGCCACCCGTTGGCCGCGTGCTCGGCGCGTTCGAGCTCAGCATGTTCGTGGATCGTCACGCCTTCGCGGCGCAGAGCTTGGACGACGAGCGCGGACGCCTGTGGATCGTCGCGCGGCAGGCAGCGAGCCGCGGTCGCCAGCACCACCTCGCTGCCGAGCCGGTGGAACGCCTGCGCCAGCTCCATTCCCACCGGGCCGCCGCCGATGATTGCCAACCGACGCGGCAGCGCCTGCACATCCCAGACGGTCTCGTTGGTCAGCACCGGCAGTCCGGCCAGCGCAGCGGGCAAGCGCGGCCGCGATCCGGTGGCGATGACCAGTCGCGGGGCGGCGAGGCGGCGACCGGCGACCGCGATCTGCCGGTCGCCCGTGAACCGCGCCTCCCCGGCGATCACCTCCACCCCCAGGGCCTCAAACCGATCGCGCCCGTCCTTGGGTGCGATTGCGGCGATGGCGCGCTGCACATGCTCACGAACAGCCGCATAGTCGATCGCGGGCTCGCCCGCCTCGATGCCGAAGAGGCTCGCTTCCCGTATTTGCTGCGCACGGGCGGCGGCGGCAAGCAGCGCCTTGGATGGCACGCAGCCGGTGTTGAGGCAGTCGCCGCCCATCTCGCCGCGCTCGACCAGCGCCACTTGCAGCCCGAACATCGCGCAGCCACCGGCCGCCGTCAGCCCGGCCGAGCCCGCACCGATGACGATCACATCATGCGTGTCGCGCATCACCTGTTTTCCTCGTTTGTCTTGCCAGCCCTAACGCAAACGCGCCAGGTGAGGAGCCGCTCCATTCTGAAAGCTGGTCTTGTGTCCCTCCGCATCCTCCTCACTGGCGCATCGGGATTGCTGGGGGGCGAACTCGCCGGTCGGCTACTGGAGCGGCGCCACGGCGTCACGGCACTGGTCCATCGCACGAAGGAGGTTCGTCGCAACGATGGAGTGGCGCTCGCCTCGTCGGAGTGGGCCGGCATGCCGCCCGGCGCCGGCAGCCTTCTCACGCTGACCGGTTCTGTCGCAGACGCGAATTTCGGCCTGGGTGCGGACCTCGCCCGCGTCGTGACCGCCGAGCACGACCTGCTGATCCATTGCGCCGCAGCGACGGGCTTCAGCCTAGATCCGGCCATCTACCAAGCGGTCAATGTGGAGGGAACGCGGCACTCGACGGCGCTCGCCCGTGCTGGTGGGATGGCGCTGCTGCATGTCAGCACCGCCTATGTCTGCGGCGCACGCAACGGCCTGGTGCGCGAAGGCGAGCTCGCCGATGGCGGCTTTGCCAATGGTTACGAGGCGAGCAAGGCCGAAGCCGAGCGCATTGTGCGCGGGGCGGGCATCCCGGCGGTGGTCGCCCGACCCAGCATCGTGCTTGGCGAATGGGAGAGCGGCGCCATTCGCAGCTTCGATGCAACCTATGCTGCCTTCCGGCTGATTGCCGGCGGCAGGGTGCGCACCATCCCGGCAGCGCCCCACGCGACACTCGACTTCGTGCCCATCGACCATGTCGCTAGCGGACTGGTTGATCTCGCCGAAGCAATGAGCAGCGCGGCCGGCAAGACCGTTCACCTGTGCTCTCGCACGCCGATCTCGGCAGCCGAGTTCGTGGCCGCGATCAGCACCTTTGCGCATTTGCAGGCGCCGCGCCTGGAGGATGCCCGGTCCTTCGAACCAGCGCTGCTCCCGCCCTCGGAGCGCCGCCTGCATGCGCGGGTGACCGGCTTTTACGACAGCTACTTCCAACGCTCACCCATCTTTGACGATGCCAATCTCGTTGCATTGAGCGGCCGACGATGCCCTTCAACGGGGCGCGCCTATGTCGAGCGGCTGATCGCCTATTGCATCGAGGCCGGCTTTCTTCCCCCATCGGGGCACGATGCGGTCGCCTGTTGAACGCTCCGAAGCGGCGGGTTCAGGTCACGCTCGGGGGCGAGCAACCAAGGCGGGATTGCACGCCGGCAGCGCCCAGGCATCCCGCTGGCGGATGAAGGGCAGGCGCAGCGAAGGCACGAGCCGAGCCTCTTGCGGGCTTTGGTAAGCGGGAACGCCGATTGTGATCAAGTGCGGTGGCACATCGAGGCGAAAAGTACCGTGCAAATGATCCCAAAGGGAAAGACCGCTCGACCAGTTCGAATCGGTCTCGCCCTTGACCATGCTATGATGGATCGCGTGCATCCGCGGTGTGGTAACAACCCGCGCCAACGCCCGCTCCCAGCGAAGCGGCAGGCGCAGATTGCTGTGGTGAAACAGCACAGAAAAGAAGAACCACGCCTGCCACACTCTAAGGGCGCGCGGGCTGACCCCGATCAGCGCCACCTGCGCCGCACGGTAAGGGGCGCTGATCGCCATATCCACGGCGTGGAAGCGCAGTGCTGTAGTGCTGTCGAGATCAAGGTCGATGTGGTGGACGACGTGGAAGCGCCACAGCCACGCCATACGATGCGTGCCGACGTGCCAGAGATAGATCGTGTAATCCATCAGCAGGACTGCCGCTGCGTCGCGCAACCATGATGGCCCCGGCAAGCCCTGCGCCAGTCCTCGCCGCCGGCGCTCGGCTCGTTCGGCCAAGGGGCGCACGAGCGGCGTCTCCACCAGCCTGATCACCGCCATGCTCATCGCCCCCAGCGCGAGGTTGCGGAGCAACCGGTCCGGCTCTGCCTGTGTCTGGCGCCGCAGCGGCACGAGGCGCTCGGCCGCAATTAGCGCTGTCGCTGCCGCCGTGAGAACGATCCCGCTCAACAGCGCAAGACGCTGGTGTGCCGGTCCGCCGGTTGCTCTAGAGGGTGTGCCGTGACCCATGTCCGTGTTGTCCTCTTTACCCGCTATCCTGAGCCCGGCCGGGCCAAGACCCGGCTGATCCCAGCGCTCGGCGAGGAGGGGGCCGCCGAACTCCATCGCCACCTGACCGAACGCACGCTGGCGGTCATTCGTGCCTCCGGCCTGGCTGCCGAGGTGCGGACCACCGGGGCCGACCGGCAGGCCTTCACGGCCTGGCTGGGCGAGGAATGCACGATTGTGGACCAGGGTGATGGCGACCTCGGTCACCGCATGAGGCGTGCAGCGCACCCGTATCCGGTGCTGTTCCTCGGGTCTGACGCGCCGGACCTGACGCCCGAACACCTCCACGCCGCCGCGGAGCTGCTGGAGTGGAACGAGGTGGTGATCGGTCCGGCGGAGGATGGGGGCTACTGGACGATCGGCCTTTCTGGACCGTGCAATGCCGTGTTCGACGCCATGCCGTGGGGCACCGATCGCGTCTTGGCCGAGACGATGAGCCGGCTCGATCGCTTGGGAATTGTTCCGGCACTGCTGCCACGGCTCGCCGATTGCGACCGGCCCGCCGACCTCGCCCGCTGGCCAGAGCTCCTCCGTTGAGCGGTGTGGCCATCGTCATTCCCACTTTGAACGAGGCGGCGGCCCTGCCGCGCCTCCTGCGCAACCTGCGCGCGCTGGTGCCCCCACCGGCAGAAATCCTGCTCGTCGATGGCGGCAGTGCCGATGCGACGGTGCAGATCGCCGAGGAGGGGGGGTTGCGGGTCATCCCCCATCACCCACCGGGCCGGGCCACGCAGATCAATCGCGGGGTCGAAGAGGCGGGCAGCCCGATCATTTGCGTGCTCCATGCCGATACGCTGTTGCCTGGTGATGCTGTCGCGGTGATCGCCCGCACGATGGGCGACCCTGCCGTGGCTCTTGCCGGCTTCACCCCGCTGATCAGTGGACCGGATGGGGTACGGTGGGTCACCTCGTTCCACAATTGGATCAAGACTTGGTATGCGCCGCTGCTCATGCGTCCACACCTCTTTGCAAGGGGCGTGCGGCTGCTGTTCGGCGACCATGCGATGTTCTTTCGCCGCGCCGAATTTCTCGCCGCGGGCGGCTGCGACACAGGGATGGAGGTGATGGAGGATGCCGACCTGTGCATCCGCCTGGCGCGGTTCGGCCGCGTCCGGCTGATCAATCGCATCGTGCACACCTCAGACCGGCGGATTGCTGAGTGGGGCGAGCTGAAGGCGAACTGGATCTACTTGAAGGTGGGCCTGCGCTGGGCGCTTGGTCGGCGGAAGGATCTCGGCCGACACTACCCCGACGTCCGGTGAGGATAAGCTGCTGGACGATCTTTCGATCGAACTTGCGCGCTGAGCGGTACCGAAGCTGCAGCCTGCGAATGGCCTACTTCGGTCGCAAAGCGTTCGCCGGGCTGCTCGGACAAAGGCCTGCTACTCTGCTCGGCTGACTGAAGGCCGCACGGTGCTACCCACTAGCCGGGGCTATTTGCCAAGCGTTTTCGGCAAGGCGGTACTGATGACTTACAGGTACGCGGATGCGGATGGGGCGCAAAACGTAAAGAGCGGACATCACAGTCAAGATACTGCCGTACGGGCATGTCGCAAGCCGCAACCCAGTTGCTCCTTCTGCCAAGTGGAACCAAATCGAACATTTTCATACAATTAGCGCCTGGCGTCCCGAATTGATAACAAACCCTTTGTTTAAAAGATGCTTGCGCATCGTTAATAATTGCTTAATATAAGAGCGATTCGTGGGGGAGATTGCTGACACAACCGGTCAGCATGTTCATTTTGGGGGTTGTATGATGCTGAAATCATTCGCAGCTTGTCTAATTTTAGCTTTGAACTTGGGTGTCGGCAGCGCGGCGGTGGCACAATGCGTCGGCAATTGTGGCAGCGCGGGGCCCGATGGCGATATTACATCACCACCTGAGTTCGGTCCCAATTACAGCTACATCACGACGCTCAATGGTCTGTCTGGTGCCGGTCAGATTGCTGGCGTCGGTGGAACAAACGGGTCGGAATTTCTGACCACTTCATTTAGTGCAAATTCAGGCGACGCCCTCAATTTCTATTTTAATTATATTACCTCGGATGGCGCCGGTTTTGCCGACTACGCATTCGCGCAACTGCTTACAGCCAGTCTGAATCCAGTCGCGTTTCTTTTCACAGCACGGACCACGCCGGCCGGAAACACCAGTCCCGGCTTTGGACTGCCGTCTAACAGTGCAACACTAACGCCCGCATCTACGCCGATAACAGCTAATGCGACCAACTGGAGCTTCCTTGGCTCTAGTAGCGGAAACTGTTTCTCGGCTGGCTGCGGAAATACAGGATGGATAAATTCCAATTACCTCCTTACTGAATCTGGCGATTACGTTCTACGGCTCGGCGTCTCGAATTTTCAGGACTCCCTGTTTCAGTCAGGTCTGGCTTTTGCCGGTGTGACGGTTGCGGGTGTGGAAATCCCAACGCCGGTGACCCCCATACCAGAGCCAGGCACTTGGGCTATGATGCTACTCGGCTTCGGCTTGGTCGGCGGGGCAATGCGTTCCGCCAAGCGGAGGCAGAAGCTATCCGTCTCTTACGCTTGACAGCGAGCCACCCACAGGGAGCAGCGCCTGCTGCTCACCCTATTGTGTCGACAAACGCGGTCTCAGCCGAACCGCCCGCTCCTGACGTCCTTGGTCAAAGCGAGGGGCGGTATCGTGGAATTGCCCCTCGCGCCATGGCCGCACAAGGATCCTCCTTGTCCGCCGCTTGCGTCAAAGCTCAGATGGTCCCGCGGATCGACAGCGCAAGGATCGGCCCGATCAGGCGGTCCCGATCCTCGATCGACAGGACCGGCGTTTCTCCGCGCAGCCCGGCATAGACCGTCCGATAGCGGCGCGAGCGGGCATTAAGGATATTGCCCGCCTGTGCGCGCACGGTGAGGCCGAAGACATCCTTGTGCTCCACGAACAGTGAGGCGAAGGTCGGTCCTTCCCAGATGCGGTCCACCGACCGGCTGCGATAGCGTGGCTGGTTATGCGAATAGTTCGCTTGGGCACCCCAGGCCCATTCCGTTGCCGGAATGTCGTGGCGGAGGGAGATGTTCGCCTGGGTGTCGGCAAAGCCGCTCCATTGCCGGAACTCGTTGGTGAACGGGTCGCGCAGTCGGGATGTCTGATGGACGAAGGTGCTGTCCAGCCTCATGCCCTTGATCCCGGCCGGATCCAGGTTGAGCGTGCTGCTCCAGATGATCGCCGCGGCCCAAGAGTTGGGGATGTTGCCCACCGATTCCCCCTCACCCACCGGCACGATGTCGACGTAATCCTCCACGTCGCGGTAGATCAGCCGGAGCTGTGTGGAGCCCCAGGCCCCCAGCTTCCTGTTCGCCTCTCCCTCGAAGCTCCAGTCCTGCTGCGGGCGCAGGTCGGCGTTGCCGGCGTTCTGGTTCTCGTCGTTCAGAAAGGCGCGCGCGAGAAAATCGTAGAACGACAGCTGCAACACTCGCCGGCGGATTCTCAGCGATACGTCGAAGTCGCTGCTGGCCCGCCATGCCAGCGTGAGCGAACCCTTCGGCCGAAAGAAGGTTCGCGTCAGGCCGTTCGGTCCGGATTGCGAGATGCGCGAGCTCTCCGCCCCCGCCACCAGCTGCAGCGACCATGCCGGGGTGAGGTTACGGCCGAAGCTGAGCAACCCCTCATAGCGGTCCTCGTTCACCCCGCCCGACCCCGCCTCGAAAGGAACCTCGACGAAGATGCCCTGCGGATCGAGCGTGAACAGCTTGGCTACATTTTCCAGCGTGTTGAACGCTGCCTCGCCCGAGAGCTGCCAGTCGCCGCCCAGCATGGCCCAACTGTACTCGGCGCGGCCGATGGTCTCCGCCAGATCGCCCGATTGCGTGAAGCGGCTGCCGACCGTGGGTGAGCCGTCGGCAAACGAGGCGACCACCTCCTGAAAGTAAGGTTCGTGGCTGAAACGGCGCAGGCCGATGGCCTTCAGGCGACCCGGACCGGCCGCAAACTCGTAATCGCCGCCCAGCTCGTAGTTCCAGCTGTCGTTCCGGGCGCGGACCGTGCGCAGCTGCTCGGGAAGATCAGGCGAGAGGCGAACCCCGTCTTCCCGAGAGCGGCTGTAGATGCGTTGGTAATGGCCGTTCAGGTGCCCGACGCTCGCGCCCGGCCCGTCGAATGTCAGCCGACCGGACAGTTTGGGCGAATCGTAGCTGGAGGTCCAGACGTCGTCCCGCGTTTCGACGATGGTCCCGGCTCCATCGAGGATGAGCGTCTCGCCGCCGGCCGCGCCGCGCCCGGATTCGTCGTTGTTGAGGCCGATCTCGTATTCGAGGATGCCGCGCCGCCCGCTGAGCGATACGTCGCCGCGCGTCCACAAAGGGTCAGCAAAATGCGCGCGCACCTGTGGCTTCCACGAGAACTGCCCGGAGAGATCATTCGCCTTGAAGACGATGTTGGCGACTTGGCCGGACAGGCCGGGAATATCGAGCGACGCACCATCGAGGATCTCGATCCGCTCGACATTGCCGGCCGGGATCCGCGAGAGCTGTGTGGAGAGGTCGTCGCCCTTGCTCGAGGAGCGCTGGCCGTTGAACAGGACGTTGCCCGTCGCCTGGCCGAGCCCGCGCAATTGTTCGCTGTTGCGGATCGAGAAGCCCGGGACCTGCCGCAGCATGTCGAATGCATTCCTCGGCGCATAGCGGATGAAATCGGCCGGGGTGTAGACTTGGCCCACCCCCGGCGATGCCGATGCGCTGGCGGCAAGCGGCTCCGGCGTCGGGGCATCGGCCGTTCCCGATTCGACCTGCGCACTGGCGGGCCAGCCGACGAGAATTGCGGTGGCCGCAAGACAAAGTGGCACCGTTCTCATTCGTCGATCCTCCCCGCGCGGCATGCGCTGTTCGACCGCGCGATCCATGCGAGCAGGCGGCACGCATCGGCCACCTGCGCCTCGATCAGGCGCGCTGCGATCCGCCTGTCGCGCGCTAAGTGACGGGGCTTATGCGGGGAACGGTGCATCGACCAGCGCCCGGCTGGCCTCGACCAGCGGCATGGGACAAGGAGCTTCTTGCGGTCTTTCAGGCGCTTAGGATGCGGGAGCAACGTCGCTGCCATTTGGCAAATTGTGGTTCACCTCCAATCGGGCATTGGTTGAGGAACGCTGGCTCCCGGGTGCGTCTGATTAGCTTGATCTCATAACCGTGCAGGGTAGCGCCCTAGCGGCGGACGAAGGTTCCGTTGTCGTGCAGATGGAGCAGCGCAGGAGCAGTGGCCCTGACTCCGACGGTCCGCAGCGGCTACGGCAAGCTTGCAAGCGGCTGCGAAAGGGTGAACCTTCAACCGGATCGAACATGAGAAGAAATCGTTTATCGCGCCGCCACGCGGCGCAACTCATTGCACTCACCTTCGGCGCGGTAGGGGTCAGCTACGTCCTGCGCCAGTCGGCCCCACTCGGTCGGGACGTGTCGCACAGCCCGACGGCTAGAGCGCTGCTCGCAACCAAGCAGGGCCCCATCAAGGGCCCGCCGGATGCCGACCTCACTGTCGTGGTCTTCAACGATTATCAGTGCCCGGCGTGCCGGGTGGCGAGCGCGGCGCTCGATGAGGCATTTTCCGCCGACAAGAATGTGCGTGTTGTTTACAGAGAGTGGCCGATTTTCGGGCCGTCTTCGGAAAGAGCCGCCCGGGTCGCCCTCGCGGCTGATGGCCAAGGCATTTACCCCGAGGTTCATCGCGGGCTGATGCGGGCGAGCCCGCCTCTCGACGAGCAAACGCTAAGGAGCGTCGTCGAGCAGGCTGGCGGCCGGTGGGATGTTCTGAAACGCGATCTCAACACCCGGCAGCAGGCGATTGACCGAACCCTGGCGCAAACGGGCGTCGACGCATTCTTCCTCGAACTGTCCGGCACCCCCGCCTACCTCATCGGGAACCTCCTCGTCACCGGAGCCTTAACGGCCGAGGAATTCGGCGAGGCCTTCGAGTTGGCGCGTGCCGCCCGCAACGGCAACGGCTGAACGCCAAGCTTCAGCCCGGAGCGGCTGGAAGTGGCTGACCGGGATACGACCGTCAGATACCCGTTCCGAAGCGTCTGCGTTGATCCACCCGCGTCTTCCTCCCGTCAATGACGGGAAGGACGCGAGCAGTCAGCTCTTGCTCAGCAGATCCCCGTATCTCCGCTGCATCTCCTCAGGGGAGACCTCCTCGATTTGGTACCCGAGCATCCAGTCATAGCCGAACGGATCCCGTACCGTTCCGCCACGCTCTCCATAGAACTCGTCCACAACCGGGCGCGTTACGTGAGCGCCCGCCGCCACCGCGCGCGAGACAGCTGCATCAGCGTCATCGACGTGGAGATGGATCAGACAAGCTCCGTAGCTGTCTGGGCTGAGAGCGCGGATGCCGAACTCAGGAAATTCGTCCGAGATCATGATCGTGGCCGACCCGAACAGGAGTTGGGCATGACCGATGCGACCACCCGGTTCCACTAGGCGGAACTCCTCCACTGCGCCGAACGCCTGTTTGTAGAAGGCAATAGCTGCCTCTGCGTCGTTCGCTCTCAAGTACGGGAACAATTCGTGGATTTTCTTGACCTCTCCTTTCGCAGCCCTCGCTCCTGCATCGGGTTGGGCGGCTGGTCTTGAAGAAATCTGACCTCTGGCTGTGGGGCTGAGACCAAAACGTGCCTGGGATTGACAGGTGCGCTGCGCCGGTACGCCCCGGGGCTGAGGCTGGCGAACTCCTCAAAATCGCGTGTCAGGTGCGCCTGATCCGCATAGCCAACCCGCGCGGCTAGGCCCGCAAGAGAAGTGCGGACTTTTGGTGTGAGGCCGACCGATTGGGCAAAGGAACGGGCCAGATGACGATGAGACATACCGATGCCATCGACGGTTTCCGTGATGGACGTCCCACGTTCCAGGCGTGACAGCATTTGACTGACCTTAGGGTCTGCATCGAGTGAGGTCGAAGTTCTTTGCTCGAGGAACTGCCCCCAGATGATCAAGCGTTCGGGCGCACTGGATGCCTCCGTGAGGCGCTCGCGCAGGTCCGCGAGCTCGGCGGTGGGCCATACATCTTCAAGGTCGGTGTGTTGAGAGAAGAACTCCGCCATTGGAGCGCGCAGGAGGACGTGCGCTCGGCCCGGGCGGAGCACGGCTCCCACAGTTGCGCTTTTTCCACCAAGCAGCTTTTCAAAAGCAGAGGCTCGCACTTCCCCGATTACGCATCGGCTCATCACTTGGCCGATCGTATCATCTGCGCCGGCGGCCAACCGGACGCGGTCACCTGTGAACCGAACCACAATATGCGCGGCTCCGCTCGGAAGAACCAGTTCACGACCGCAGGTGCCTCGTTCAACGGACGAGGAACTGGTTGCCCACACCGTCGCGACGGCCGCTCGAAGCCGTTGCCCGGGCGGACACTTCACCCATAAGGGCACTAGGCGATCAACCGTGGTCTCCTTGTCACACGTTAACGCGACAATAGCACCGGCGTCGATCCGTTCATCGGGCGGTTGCTTTCAAATCCTAGGAGAAATTATCTCAACTTGGTCCAACGTGTCCCGCCCCATTACTGTAAGGTACTGAATAGGTTGGTAGCGGAGGAGGGACTCGAACCCCCGACACGCGGATTATGATTCCGCTGCTCTAACCGGCTGAGCT